>SDBV01002843.1_pt1 | contig 25842 bp, 24 predicted proteins | sample 2277081 | NCBI WGS metagenome assembly SDBV01 (sample SAMN10402039, study PRJNA504765) | marine sediment metagenome | isolation source: marine sediment core GS10_PC15, 223 cmbsf | place: Arctic Ocean: Southern Knipovich Ridge | collected 2010 | reverse complement strand
TGAACAATTTTTTGCAATTAGGTTGGTGGAAGTAGGCTAGTCTTCATCATAATGCACATCCACGCTTAAAAGCCTAGACAGCAATTCAGATGTTCTTCTATCATTCACGTATTCACGACGCAGCGAAACTTCTTGTCGCGGGCAAACGATTTACGAACGGAAACTTTCTGACTGTCCGACAAGCCGCCATAAAACGGCATTGTGTTGAACCCGGCATCGTTGAGAAGTTTAGTGAGCGCAAGGATTTCATGTGTGAACCGCGTCCACACGATCATGCGCTGCTCGCCGCCTTCTTCGAGGATGTTCAAGACCTCTTTGAATTTGGGATTGTCCTTGGGCTTGACCAACTCGACGATACCTATGACCTCATCGGTGTCCGGATCAATCTTCGGAAGATATCCGCCCGTGATTTGCTGCAAGCGAAGCATTTGTTCAAGGACTATCTTCGCCTCGACGCGCCCGGCTTGCTCGTTCTCGACGATGAACGTTTCCTGCATATCTTTGTAAGCCTTCCCCTGCTCTACCGTCATCGAGACGCGGCGCTTGAGGAAAACTTGTGGCGGCAGATCGAGGCAATCTTTTTTGAGAATTCGATACGAGCAGGACGCTATCTTCTCGTTCAACTCGTCGAGATTTTGGTAGAACAAAATCTGCTTACCTTCGTACCCGCCCATCACGCAATAGCGATTTCGGAACGAGTAGAAAGACCCGAACCCGAGGATGTCCTCGTTTAGAAAACCGAACTGCGAGAAGGCTTTCAAGGGTGATTTGATGACCGGCGTGCCCGACATGATGCGCGCCTTGGCGCATAGCTTCCGAAGCTTCGCTGCGGCCTTGGTTTGTTTCGATCCTGGTTTGCCAATTAGCGTGCTCTCATCGATCACGATCATTACACGACCGCCGAACGCCTCGATCACGCGCTCATAGAAGTCATAGGCGCGTGCCACGCGAAGGCTCTCAATGTTCGCCGCGAGCCACACAAGCTTGTCGCGTTTCGTTACCTGTTCGGTAATGCTTTTCTCGAACTTGCGCCACGCCTTTTTGATCGGCCCGGTTTGCTTCGATACCCATACGCCCTTCTCATAGGGCACGTCGGGCGGCATGTGATCCGTCACCGCGTCTATGTCTTCGGGTTCGTCCTTCATGCAGTCGAACATAACCCAATTCGTCTTGACCGAATTGATCGTGAAGACCAGCACCACGTCGATGCGATCTTCGCGCCAATTATAGCAAGCGTCGTCCGCGAGGGTCTTGGTCTTGCCGGTCCCTTGATCCATAAGATATCCGAACTCATCCTCGTCTCGACCGAGTACCAGCGCCACCTTTTGGTGATCCATGGGCGGCTTGCCGAAGGGCACGGCATCGAGCACAGAGAGATCAATGTCGCTAGCCTTAGCTTCGAGCGTCTCCGCCCGGCGCAGCGCCTTCGAGTAGACCAGTATGCGCGCTTCCATAGCCTCATCGGACCAGTGAGAGCTTGACCATGCTTGATTGATATATTGGATATTGGCGAGCGTCGGACGGCACGTCCACGCCTTCGCCGTCTTGTTCCAACGGCGGTCCGGCATGTTCTTGGCTTTGATTACGTCCAGTTCATTGTAGGGGAACCGCACGTACAGCCGTGTTTTTTCGAGTGTTATCTCGATCATTCGTCGTGCCCTTGACAAATGGGAATTTAGGAGTTGTCGGTAGCCGGTCTAGGTCGATCTTCTGTGAGTTCTGGGTTCACGCTGTAGTATCCGCAGAACCGATTGAACCACCCCTCAAGGAAAACGGTCTGCGAAGGGTCGCGGCGCGCGATGCGAATGAGGTAGCGAATAATCCCATTCACGAACCTCGTCTCGAATTCCTCATAAGGAACATTGGCCATTTTTTCTCGCACGGCCTTGGCCGTCTTCGGCCCCATGACACCATCCCGCTTCGCGCCGACGCTGCGCTGCAAGAACTTGATCGGAGTGCGCGGCCCGCTCATCACGATCCAATCGAACATGAGAGGTTGGATTTCGGACGGAAGCATATGGACGCCGTTCTTCTGCCACACGATCTTGTGATACGCCATGCGCGCATCGTTCATCGAAAGGTCGCGGATCATTTTCGTTGTGATCGACGCGGGATCGATGCCGCGCGCTTCGGCGAGGAAGCGTTTCGTGATCCCGTACTTAGTCGAGCCACCACGATCCTTCGGATGATTGACGTAACCGCCCTCATCTTCGATAATTTGGGCTGCTATCGCCTCAAACCGCGCATCATAGGTTCCGGCCATGTAACTTTCTCCTAATTGAAGCGTCCAATGCTTCTTAACGTGCGTCGGACGCTTATAATGGTGTACTTGGTCATCACCCTACCGCTCGCTAAAGGGAGCAACCCTTAGCGAGCGTTCGGCGCTTCACGTCGGGATGTCACTCGCCCATCCCATGTTTTCGATGAATTTGTCGAGAGGATTGACCACATTTCTGTCCACCATCCACTCTACCCATGCCGGACTGTCTTCCAAGTCGGGTTTGTCGTCGGCGAGCACCGGCATGAAATGATTGATGCCGTATTTCTCGTGCGTGAGATAGAGAGATTGCTGCGGCGGCTCCCATTCGAAATTGCTCGACATGGCATATTCATCCCATCCCTTGATGGAACCATTGGCGATGAGCTTCCGCGTTTGATGAAGCTGGTGGAAGTGACCAATCTCCAATGTGTCATAAAGCTCGTTGTCGCCCGGCAATGAAACCGCCACGAATTTCTTCTTCTTGTCGCCGCGCGTCACAGGACCGAGGAACCCGATCATGCTATCGCCGCCCCGGAACTGGTCGCCATGCGTGAGCCGGAAGCGATGCCCCGCGACCTTGTAGGTCACGTCCCGAGCAGGGGGACAGTTGAATGTGACCCTGCCTGCGGCGACCAGCGGCATAAGGAACCGTTCGAGCATCTGGTAGACGAGCCAGTCGGTATTCGTGGACGCATTGAACTTGGCCATCGGCTTGCGCGTCGTGCGACCGTGGTTGCCCGGCACACCGACGACGTAGACCTTGCCGTAGACCTTGACGAACTTGAGGATCACCGCATGGACCGCATCGGCGATCTCGATGATCTGTTCCATGAACCGCTTGTCGGAACCGATGGTGAGTTCCTCGTGGATGACCCCGTTTATCATGTCGCCGCCGAGCTTGAGAACGAAGCCGGGATACTCCGGATCGGCAAGGATGTTGTGAGTGAGATGGATTGTCGTGTCGGCGACGCGGCGGATGCGCCTATGGCAAATCTCGGTGTTGAAGTCATTCGAGTGGAACACTTGGTTCGGATAGACGACCTCTCCGAGATGAATATCGGAGAGCAAGAGACCGGGGATGCCGTGACGATATGGAAACTCTTTGCGGTCCGTGGTCCAATCCGGTTCCTCCGGATTGTGAGCCGCAAGCTCGAAGATGCCGCGTCGAATGGCGTCCGCTTCGACACCCTCGCTGCGCGCCCGGTTAAGGTCGCTTTGCAAGCGAGTGATCTTGTCGAGAAGAACTTTGTTCTGGATTTCGAACGAGGTCGGCGCGGTGACTTCGCCGCCGATGAGGATGCCATTCTTATCGACGAAACGCTTACCTTCTGGCGTTACCGCCCATTCTACCGCTTTGTCTAAACGGCCTTGGAATGTTGAACGAGCCATTTTTGTGGCTACCGCAGCCTTGCGCTTGGAATAATCCGCAGCCGCCCAAGCGAGCAGAATGTTTTGGTGATTTTTTGCGGCTTTCGTTTTCATTGAAATCTCTTTCTGAATGATGCCGGGACGAACCCGGCACCGAATTAACGGAGTAGGGCGAGCGTCTCTTGCGTGAGATCATCGCTCTCCGCTTTGAGGGTTGCGAGTTCCGCGTCCGAGATGTCGCGTCCGGCGAGACGGGCACCGTTGACGAGGACTTGATACTTGCGGGCGGCGGCGAGGCCGTTGCCAGCGAGAATGAGCAAGGCGGTGATGGCTTCGAGAGCTTTGGCGGTGTTCATGCCGATGGCCCCATTTCGATAGCGTTGATGATACCTTGCAGCGCCGTAAGCGCAACAAGAGCGGTGGCCATGTAATCCCGATCCTCCGGAAGCGAATGCCACGCATTGAGCGCCGAGCGAGCGGCGACGATGAGCGTGACGACGCGATAGCCGACATCGGTTCCCTTCTTGATCGTCCCGGCGTTGACCAGATCGCGGACGGTGGAGACCGCCGCTTGGTACGTGACTTCGGCGGCGACCAACTTCTCGCGCGGCGTTTCGGGAACGCCCAAACCGGCACAACCAGCGACGATGCTGCCCACAATCCCGATCACCATGACGATGAATGGAATTTTGAGATCACGCATCGGGCGCGCTCTTGGTGAAGATCGAGGAACTGGTAAGCGCCCGCAGAACCACGGTAGCCGTGCCGACGAAACCGCCGAGGGCGGGAAGATTTTCGGCGACGAACTGTTGCATCTCGGCGTTCGAGAGAACAGAGATACCAGCGAGCAAGAGACCAAACGCAACGGTTTTGAAACCCTTCATGACACATTCTCCATATTTGAGTGATCGCCCATTATGCACATGGGGCGGATTGTTGACAAGGATTATTTGGCGACACTGCGCTCGATGCGCACCAACGATGCTTGAACGCCGGTAATTTGGACCTCAAGGCGCGTGAGGCGCGTCTCGATAGCTTTGTTTTCGACGATCCATCTCTCGACATATTGCAAGCGGGTGTAGATTTGCCCGGCGACAAAAGCGCCAATTAGGGTCTGCGCGGCCATCGCCAAAATTAATGGGATGCGTTTGTTCATATCGGTTCGCCCACCGCAAACGTCGTCCATGCCTCACCGGAATTAAGAGCGCACGCGGTCCCATCGGGAGCCGTGGCAACTATCGTCCAAGTTCCGATGGGCGAAGCAAATACTTCCAGAACCGAGCCGTTGGTAGCAAGGCCCATCGCGACCGGAACCTCGTCCCAAGCGACGATAAGTCTCTTGGCCATCTCCTTGTGTGGCAGACATACTTGTTCGGCGCGCGCCCCATCGATGTGCGCTCCGTAGAAAAGAATAACAAGGATGAAAAATAAAACGCCGGAAGCAATGCCATGCTTACGCAGAAAATTTCTCATGTCACCCTCCTTGATTGAAGCGTATCATACGATTTATGAGGCAAATTGTCAATCAACTATCGGGGAACGGCGCGGTCGGCGGCGTGAAAGCACCGGCATATCGGGCAACTCCCTTTGTCACGCGAACCTCATCCACACGCCCCTGGAATTCAAATGCACTAGCATTATTTGCTCCTATGGTGAATTCCGTAGTGGCATTAAACAATGTCCGCGCCGTCGTCGATGTACCCAATACCACACCATCGACATATAGGCGATAGGTGGTTCCGTCATAGTCGGCGGCGATGTGATAATGTTGAAGTAGGGATGGCGTCCACGAGGCCGAGATTTGAACGATTGAGGCTGTCCCATCCACGCTCAAGAAAAGCTCTAACGTACCCTCGACTTGATCCCTAAATATGGCAATGTTTTTTTGACCGCTTGCCCATTGCCCCATCAATAATTGGAAGTCGGCGATATCGTTATTCCACCTAAAAAACCCTTCCAACGTCCAATCGATGGTCGAAAATTCCCAATCCGCGCTGTCGCCCATTTCTATACGATCAATAATGCCGTCAAGCAATAATGACGAGGCCCCGAATTTGGGTTGGTCTACATCGATTTGGGCGTTGCCCAAGAACGCTACGCTGTGATTGCTATCGCTATTGTCTGTCGTCGTGGTGTCCTCATCATTCCCTTCGAAATGCAAAAGCAAAACCACGCTAGAGAAATCCGGATCGGTCTCTACTTCGCCGACAACCCCTCCGCCAGCGAGAGGGAAATCGCGGTTCCCGTCATTGGGAAAATCCCTAGACGCGTGGCTCGGAAAGTCGCGAGACATTACCGGAACCTTTCGAAGACCACTTGCACGCCGAGCGTATCGGAGCCAACTTGCGCATCGGACATGACTTGCAGCGTGCCATAGACGAGGCCAGAGAATGTCGATGGATCAGTATTGTAGAACGGGAGACCTGCTTGATCGATGAACGACCCTACCGTGAGCACGCCGCCAGAAGCGGTTTCGAACAACGCCTCATCGCGTGGCGAATTCGACCAGAGTTGAAGCTCCACGAGATCGCCCGAAAGGCTCTCCATAATGATCTGCCGAACGAAGCCGCCGCGCCCGCCGTCCATCGTGAATAGATGCAGCGATCCGGTGACTGCGGATATGCTCGCGCTGCGAACGAGCGTCTCGGGGAACAACGCCTCGCCCGGCGAGAAATAAAACCCATCCTCTTGAATACCAAATCCGACTGGACGATCCGCGCCCGAGTAGCTTCCAACCGCAGCGCCAGGGGTATCCACCGATCCGAATAGAGCCTCGCCAGGGACGGCAGGGGAGAGAACGGATAGGGAGCGCACGATGCCCCGCAGTAAGAAGGTGTCGCTCTCACCGGAGTTGATGGCCTTGTACGAGTAGGCGTGTGGACGGTTGGCGAGCGAGTTGGGATTATAGGCGCGATAGAAGCCGTCCGACGCCACGGTGACGATGGTGCCGGTGTTGACATCCTCCCCTGCTTGGCCAAGGGCGTGGAAGCCGCGACCAACGATAGAGAAGTTGCCATTGAGATCACTGTCCCAATCGGACTGCCCCGCAGAGGGGGCGTTAAAGTTCTGATCTTCTCCGCTCATTCGAATAGCTCCAAGATTTGCGTGCGGCTGCGCAGAGCATCGCCGAACTCGTTAAACGGTGTCACGCGGATAGAGAACTCACCGGACCACCCGTTGAAGTCCTCGGAATTTGCGTCGGTGGAATAGTTGAATGCAAGAGTGTCAACCGTGGTGCATCGTACCACCGTTGCGGCGTCCAATGATAGTACCTCGACGCGCCAATTGACCGATGATGTGTCGCTCTCGAAGCGGCCATAGCCGCCAGCACCATAGCCTCGGGCACCATAGCCTCGGGCGCGCGCCGCGTCCGGCCATTCGACTTGAACCGGCGAGCCGCCAGCGATGACGTTCTTCTTCCTTATCCAATTGAGGCTCTCCGATTGGACCGTAAGGAATGAGCCGGGAGACTGGACAAAGGTTCGCAGCGGCGCTTGTACTTGCGGGCGGAAATATGTGCCTTGGATTTGATACGTGCGCGCATCAATCGAGGCGATGTCGAATTCAACGCCAGCGAAATTGAACGGCACCACCTTATAGTGGATGATCGTGCCGATCTTGTCTTCGTTATAAGCCTGCAAGAAAATCCCGCCACCGTGCTTGTGCCATGTGTCGCCGGAGGAATGCCCTTGAATGTGCGTGCCGCCCCACCCGCGATATAATTTATCGAAGCGATAGTGGTTCTGACCGACAAGGTTCACGCCCTCGTAAGCCATCATCTCCGAATTGATCCACAGCATACCGGCACCGAGCGCGCGGCCCGTAGGCCCAACGTCGTCGAGTTGAAATGTCTGCGCCCACGTCATTGAGGACGGTGCCCAATTTCCCGTAGCCGTATCGGGCATAAGGTAGACATCGATACTCTCGTCCACGAAGCCAGGACTACGAAGCGGCAATCCATTCGCCATGATGCCAGAGATGATGAACGGTTGGACCTCTTGTATTTGCGCGAAGCTCACTCCGTCCGCCGACGTGTAAAGCCGCGCTCCCTTAGCGTTAGACTGTTGGCGATAGCCGACAAAAACTTGAGCATTCGCCCCTTGAAATTCCTTGGGGAGTTCATACATTGTGGAACCGGCTGCGGGCAAAGCCGGTCCAAACAATGAATTAGAGCTTGCCGTCGTCGATGAATTGGCTTCCAATCCAGCGCCAGCGATGTATTCAATTTCATCGACGGCACGGACATTAAAATTCAAAGGCTCTGGCTCAAGCCACATAACGATGCGGACTTGCTTCCCGTTTGAAAGTGTTTGGTGATGGCTATCGACCAGCGTAACCACATCGCCGGGTTCAAGGTCCGCATCCTTCGGCCCTAATCCGAAATCATAGATGTCGCGAGCGTATAGGTTCGACCAAAGACCACGGATAGCAATCAAGTTGGCGGTCCCCTCGGTCATCACAAATTTAGGGGGGAATTCTTGAGCGCGCACGCCGTTGAGGTCCATGTCAACCTCATCGGCGATCTCGACAAAGTTCTGCCGGTATTCGAGATCGCGATCAATATAGTTGACCTTGATCTTGTTGAAGGTGTCTTGCCGCGCGCCACGCGTGATGCTCACGGGAGCCTCATCCCCATCGACCCGAAGATGATCGTTATCGATCACGCGCTCAACAGACCCGGCAGGGGTGAATGTCTGTAGGCCGAATTTTATCTTCCCGCCGCTATCGATGAGGTAGCCGCCATAAACGGATAGCAATTGGTCAATGACGCGGAGCGCGTTTTCTTCGCGCTTGTACTGGACGGACACGCGTATGTTTTGGCTATCGCAATACTGCAAGGCGAGTTCATAGCTGGCTTGATCTATCTGCGAAGAAGATAGACCTAGACCGAATACCTCGGACGTAAGGATGCGCCGGATGATCCACGGCGGTAAAACATCCTCACCGCCGCCGATATTGAAATCACCGAAGGTCGAAAGGAAAATGTCGTTCGATGCGCCGCCGCCATGAACGTATCCGCCGATCAAGATTTCTTCCGACGTTTCATCGAAATATCCGGACAAGGAATGCATGGTGTAATCGCCGGTCCCGATCCCCCAATCTGCATCGGTATCGGCGAACGCCCCGCTCGCCTTGCCGTAACGCTCCGCCTTTTGTGAGAGAGGGTTCCAAAGGAAAACTTGAGCTTGAGAATGGGCATTCGTTATTCCGCGATCCGATGACCCGGCAGCGAGGTTCTTCCAGAAAACCAGAAGTGTCGCGCCAGCCGCAGCGCCAGTCGTAAGATGCTGGACTTGCGGCATCGGATCATAATCGCTACCGTCTTCAATCGTCGTCTCGTCATAGAGGCGACCACTATCTGCGAACGGTACAACGACTTGCTCGGTTTCGTGGTCGATGAAATTGTCGGCCTCGTCCGTCCACGACCCCGCGACAGAGAAATTATGGGTTGATTGTAGGGCGATAAGGACCGAGAAAATCCCACCGTTGGGATACGAGCCGGTCAAGTCATAGATGGTTTGTGTCCCATTGGCGTGCGCGGGATTGTCATTGTGCCATTCGATATCGGACTTGCCGATGTAGAACATCAATTTGGTTTCCCAAACCACTCCCATATCGGTGGTCGCCACGGGCAAGAAGAAACCGAAAGCGCCGGTCGGGAAATTGCGATGTGAGGTGTGATCCCCAAAATTTCCCTTAATTTCAGAGACCAGTGTTTCCAGAAAATGTATACGTGTTTCGAAATTGGGTTCAACGCCGTCTTCGATAAGCACGCCTTGCATTTCGGAAATTGACGGCAACCTTATGAGAACGTATTCACGATCCGCGCCAACGTGAGAATTCGACATAAGCATCAACGGATCGCTGCTTGTGCCTTCGCCAAAAATCCCAATGATGCCATCGCTATCGATATTCTCTAGCGTGTTCGACCGCCCTTGATATCCGCCAACAACTTCGACCGCGCCCGCAGAATTCACCTTGTAAAGAACGAACGCCCAATTAGATCGAGCGCCGGAGCCGATGTCTTGTCCCCATGCGAGGATGAGATTATTGTTCGGTATTACAGCGGAGCCGCTTCTTGAAGTGAAGATATAGGTGCTTAGAGGATCAAGCCCAAGGGTCGTCGCATCGGCATCGAATGTCGCGTCGGTCCGCGTCTCAACGGTAACGCCGTCCGTGGCATTGCGGAGCCTAAAAACGTTGGACGTGGTGCCAGAGTGATCGAGTTGGTAACGCTTTCCGTTGTCACCAATCAACACGGAAGCGCCAGGGCCACGCCCACCCGATCCAGCGACGCCAGAGGCGCTATCCCAATAATCTATATGACCACCAGTGAAGTCGATGTTCATGTCACCAGGGCCAATTTCCCACGATAACTGTGGTACAACAGCATGGCCACCGAGATTTAATTGTTTGAACCCAACGTAGTACGTGTACGGGAAGCGATGCGGCAATCCTTCTTGGCTCTCGAAGTGAGACCAGTTAGCAGCGTTCACGTCGTCGGTTGCGAACGCGCCGTGATAAAATCCCTCATCGAAAGTGAGCGAAGCATTCTGTGGACGATCAACGGAAGACCGAAAGAACGAGGCTTGGCCGCTGTTTGAATTGTTGATGATCGCGAGTAGAGTGGTTCCGTTCAACCGCTCCGAGCCGAGCCATCCGCCAAACAAAGACACGTCAACATCGGACATGCCTAGGTGCATCATCATGTCCCATTTGTACTCGTATGTGACTTGAGTGCTCGATGGGCCACCGCCCTTCGATCCCATGCCGGACCCGCCGCCCTTGCCGCCACCGCCGCCTTGCGTGCTCTCGTGCCGGATCGTGGTGAAGTTCTTCTGCCACATGATGTTGCTCGACACGCGGTTCGTGCCGAACGAAACCATGATTGTCGCGCCGCGCAGAGCTTGATTGAAGCGCGGCATTTCCTCCGCGCCAGGATCGAAAATCTGGTTCTCTACGTCGTTGCCCTTTTGGAACAGCCACGAGCCTATGAGCCATCCCGCAGAGATGGCCCACCCTGCCCCTCCGGTGGCAATACCACCGAGGGCCGCGCCTGCGAATGGAGCTAAGAGGGCCATGTGGGGTTCACATCAAAATATTTCACGTCGCGCATCTTACCATCGTCGCCAACGGTAAAAAAGCTTTTTCCGCTCTCGGTGACGGTTCCGGCTTGGTTGCGACCCCAAGCATGAATGAATGTGTCGCGCTCGGTGCAAATCGTAGCGTGACCAAAGTTGCGCCCGATCCTAAACATCGCCAATCCACCGGGCTTCGCCTTGGGAACCTCGACGACATACGGCTCGATGAAATCGAGGTATATCTCATTCTCGCGATGCAACGCCCAATCGGGCGCATAGTCTTTTGGGAAGGGTTTGAAGGGTCCAAGCAGGGAAACATAGACTTGATAGATCAAGCCGCCACAGTCGCATCCTACGCCCTTGATGCGGCCCTTGTGCTGGAAAGGTGTTCCTTTCCATGTCCGTGCTTCGTCGATGATCCATTGACGCCAGCTATCGTCAATTAGGAGAGCGGCTCTTTCTGTTGTGAGCATATCAAAAAGCATCTTCCTGGATTGGGATGTGCGGGAAGCCAAGAAAACTCTCGGCGTTGTTATACAGCGAATGACAATCTGGAATGCGTCGCTTGCGGCAACCGGGGAAGATATCGATGCCGAATGTCGAAAACGAATTGACGGGAAGGTCGTGAGACAAAAGGAACAAGTCCCCAGAGTGAGAACGAATGGTTCGGATGTGCCCAGAGTTTGGCCCGTCCGTCACCGTGAGCCGACCGAAGTCGAACCGCCCATTGGAGAATGTGTTCGTGATCGTGCCGTTGACAAATCGGATCGCAATCTGCGTCGTGCTGCCGACGACAATATCCGTCACCGTGAAGCTTTCCGTGATGCTCGACGTATCGAAGCCGCAGGGGACGCTACCGAAACGCCACGGGCAATTGTCTTGGTAATTGTAGTAAGGCCACCGGACGTTCGCCGAGTTCCAACGGTTGCGCGCTTGACCGGATATCATATTCCGGTCATACGAATAATCTCCGATCTTGCCCTGGAACGTATACATCCGACCAAGGTCCGGCGTCGAAGCAAAGACGCGACCAATCTTGATGTCCGCGAAATCCAGGTCTTTCGTTTCCATCAATTCGGCAAATAGATCGCCGGTATTTGCAACGATGAAATCGATCACCGATACGGAGAGGTCATTCGTTTGCCTCAATCCGTCAAGCGTTTGACCAGGGAACGGAGCGTATTTTGTGAGCGCCCCGGAAAGCGTGTAGAAGACTTCATCATTGGCGCTGGTCCAATGAAAGTCTAACCCTTTGGTTTCCAAGTCGATAACCAAAACGAGATCGAGACCGTCTTGCTGCATCCTCGTGAAGAACGCAGATGAAATATCACGCGCCACTAGACGATTTCCTCGATCACAACGCCTGCCGAGAATTGGTTCCAAATAATAGACGTGTCCGAATAATCGTCCTTGAAGTGAGCCTTGCGAAAATATTCGATGGTCGTCGGGTTGGACCAGTGATCGACCGCGTTGATCGTGTTCACAGTGAGCACGCCGCTATCTTGATCGTAATCGTATTCCGTCCCGAGAGTGACGTAACCGGACAAGGCCGACGTGAGTGATCCAATCCCCGTCGTGTCCACGCGGATCGAATATGACTTCGTATCGAATGTCTGCAAGGTGCCGCCTTGCGTCGCGTTGGTCGAGACAAGGGTGACGCTGCCTACAGCGAACTCGTACACATCCTTGATGAGAAAAGCATCCACGGTTCCGCGAACGTCATCCGCGAAACTCGTAAGCGTATTCTGCTTTGTCTCATTGATATTTTTCCACGGAATGGCCCAAGTGAATAGAGGCTTCTTCCATGCGGTGAAGCCCTGGCGCGCGCCGCTATCGTAATTTGCCTCGTTGCCGTTCCATTTCTTGGTACGCTTCAATCCACCGGGCAAGGGGGAGCTTGGAAAGATGGGTAGAGCCATTATCGAATTCCACCGTTATTCAATCGATCTTGCCTACGCATGGCAGAGACGATAGACGGGCCATTCCTCTGCAAGAATTGCGCTCCGGTCTGCGTGTCGATGGCTTGGATGGTGATGTTGAATTGATCCCCACCGCCGCCCGTGGCCCGCACGCCGAGTTGCCCGCCGATGCGGGTTAGAGGCATGATGGCTTCATCACCGGCTTCCCCGGCGAGACCAAACATAGTCGGTCCGCGCACGATATCCCCATTGGCGAATGGCTTGACGTTGCCTTTGAATGCTCCGCCTTTAGCGAATAACCCTCCAAAGATACCACTAAAAATACCCATGATACCACCGCCACCGCCACCGCCACCGCCACTCGCGGCGTTAATAGCTTTCTGCCGGAACTCGATCTTGATGAGTTCGAATAGATATTCAACAGCCGCGTTGGTGATCTTGTTGTAGAATGCCGTCAAGACCTTCTCGGCGCTGCCCGTCCCATTGATGAAATCCTTGATCGCTCCCTTGACAGTACTTTGGATAGCCTCTCCCACGTCCTTCCAAGTCTTCTCCGCCAAAAGACCGGCTGCGGTCGTGCTCTCAAGAGCCTCTTGCTGCGCGCCTATCAATTCGCGCAACTTCTCTTGAGTGGCTTCTATCTCAACTCGACGCGCCACAGAAGCCTCAAGGCTCTCAAGATCAAGCTGCTTGACCTTCTGTTTCGCCTCAACAATAGCCAGCGTCAATTCGAGTTTACGGTCATCGGCTTGATCCGCAAAATCGGACGTTAATATGCCTAGACCGCCTCGCCCCGCACGCTTGAGCTTTATGATATCTTGATCGATATTCAAGCGAACAGACTTCTGGTCAAGAGCGAAAATCTCGTCTTGAATTTTCTTCTGCTCACGGAGTTTCTCGATCAACCGATCACGGATGTCCACGGCTTTTTGTACGAGTTCATTCTGCGCTGCGATGCCAGAAGTGCTATTCGCCAATTTCATCTTGGCGATAACCTTGCCGATCTTGTCTTCAAGCGAGGCATATTTGTCGCGCACAGATTGGATCGCCGCGTCGAGGCCATCGTTTCCAAGAAGGTCTCGACCGAACGCGCTAACCGCCCGGTTAGCGGCGTTGGCTTGAAGACGAACTTTCTCCATGAACTTTGCGAGACCAGTCGCCTCGCCAGCCTTGATCGCGGCGTTGATCTTGCTAAGGTCTTTCTCGACGCCCTGCAATTCCTTGCGCGCTTGCTTGAGAGCTTTGGCTTCCGTTTCGGTTAAGGTTTGACCCTTGGTATCGGAAATGAACTTGGCCAATTTATCGCGAAGCTGCTCGACCACCTTGACCATGGGGATCAACTTACGACGCATCTTTTCCGCCGTTTGAGAGCCGAACGAAAAGGTAGTTGTCTCGGCTTGACTTACCAGCCTACGAATTTTGACCGCCGTATCCGCAAAGTTACGAGAGACGAAATTCGTAAGCTTCTCCATCTTCTTCTGCGTTTCGGCGGAAGCACCGTTTACCGTATCGAATAGCTCACCGGATTTAGCTTGCAATTCCGCAAGCAGCTTCTTGGCATTCTCGATGCCCTTGTTGAAAGTCCCTTGACGCCCAAGAAGATTATTAGCGATCCTTTGCGCGGTTCCTTGCTTCTCGCCTTGATCGATGAATTTCTTGAGGAATTCCTTTGCCGCCTCAACGCCCCTATCGCCAATGATGCGAGCGACATTCTTGCCGAGATTATCGGCGAGTTCCCGGTCGGCCTTGTTCGTCTTGATGATGCTCCCGATCTGCGTGAACGCAGTACCGACCGCAGCTACGAGAATGGCAGGGCCACCTTTCCCGAAGATGGCCTTACCCATAAGACCAAAAGTCAATCCAGTGATGATCGTATTGGTAACACCCTCCGCGAACTTCGCTCCGCCCTCAAAACCAGAGAATATTTGCTGGATCGACAACACGATTATAGTGATAGCACCGGCAAACTTGCCGAACAAAACAGCGCCAATCACGCCGCCAACCAGGATGATCGTGCCCGATGCTCCGAGGATCGCTTGGATGTTGTTGAAAAACTCGGCCAGGACGTTGAGCAGGGAACGGAACACTCCTACGATCACTCCGATGATGCGGGCACCACTACGGATCGACGTGAAGAAGCGATCAATCTCATCCTGCCGGATCGACTTGATTAGGCGCACAATGGCAGCGCCCATTTGTTCGATGAAAGAAACGGTTTGCTGACCCGCATTCGTATCGACGTTGAACATTTCCTCAAGGGCGACACGGATATCCGATTGCACTCCTTGCAGAGCACCAAGAATTTTGTTCCCTAGTTTTTTTGCTACTCCGCCAAAATCCTCTGTCAATCCCCTGGTCAAATCTTTGATGGCGTCAAGACTGTCCACGGAACCGCTCTCGATCCGCGTGAACAATTCGCCGATTGAAATGTCCATTTCGCGAGCGAGGACGCGCATAGCAGAGGGAACAGCTTCGCCGATTTGCTGCCGCAATTCTTCCATCGAAAGCGTGCCCTTACCGATGGATTGCTGCAAGCCGATGATGAAGCGGTTGAGTTCTTGGGTGGAGCCACCGAACGCGGCCACGGCATCGACGCCAGCGCGGAGCGTATCGAATGCTTCTTCTGTCCCTAAGCCCGCCGCTCGTAGCCGCGTGAAACCGTTCGCTACGGCATCAATAGCGAACGGCGTCTTGGCGAATTCGTCCGTCATCCTAGCGAGGGTTTGCCGAGCGGCGGTCATGCCACCCTCGACTTGCCCCAAGCGGATAACGAGAAGCTCCATCTCGCCAACGGTCTTGGTAATGGTCTTGGCGAAGGCCACGCCGGAACCAATGGCAATCCCGGCAAGGACAACTTGAATGGCTCGTAGGCTTTTGGCGGTCTTCTTTCCCTGCGTCTCGGTCTTCTTGAGATCGCGGTTCATAGACGAAAAGGCACCCTTGGCATTATTGACTGCCGTGAAGATGATGCCTACGTCGAAGGTCGCCATTATTTCTTACCTGTCATCTTGTTACGTTCCTCTGCAATGAGCCTATTCATCGTGCGACAAATAATTTCAAGGCAATTCCAGAAGAACGCATCTTGATGCATTATAGCCAAACCATCCGGCGTTTGATAGCTATGCCAGCCAGCTTCGTTTGTTCTGTGCGTCCGAAAGAACCAGCCCATGTAAAAATTGCATGTGCGCTGGCTCGTATTTAGTTGCGCGGCGAGCCGACCACCGGAGGGACTTGCTCCTAGGCGGACGGCTCGTTCGAGTTTTTTGTGTCGTCCTCGCTCGGCGACGAAATCTCGGAAAGCTTCATGAGCAGTTCAAGCGCGAGATTGAGGAAGATCGGATACGTGACCAAATCTTCAATCGTGATGGCTTCGCCAGAAGCGTTGAACAGCCCCTCGAAATGGGTCACATGCGACGGCAAGAGATTGCCGAACTCGGCCAGGACCGGCTTGATCTTGTTGCTGTCAACCTTGTCCGTATCGACTTCGCCGGTGAGGCCGACCGCCGTGAAACTGTCGAGCAGGTTCATGAGGGCATTCATATCGAGAATACTAAGACTGCATTTGACCTGCTCGGTCTCGGGAAGATCGCGATTGCCGTTCCATTCCGGAACGTATGACTGCGACTTGGAGAAATTAACTTTCATGATCGTGTCCCTTCTGTTAAGCGTCCCATATGGGAAGCATAGAATGTTTCATGGAGGACGTTCGAGGATAGACGGTAACCGCCTACCCTCACACAGTCTTGCGGCTGTGACGCCCTTAGTACGTGCTGGTGACGTTGAACAACTCGACGGAAACCATGTTGCCTTCCGTGTCGTCATATTCGGCCTTAGCGGTGAACGAGGCTTGCAGCCGGTTCGGTCCGCCGATGGGGGCCGACCATGTGAGAAACTTCATCGCCGGGATGTGAATGCGAAGGCCGTAGTACCCAAGGAAGGCGTCGGCATCCAGCGATGCCACATTACCGAGGCTAATGGCCGAGTTGACGTTGAGGACCGAGATACGCATACGGCGGTTCTCATAGGCGGTGAACGCGTCGTACTCGTCCTGGTTCCGGAATGAGAGCGTGCCGGAAATGTTGATGCGCCGGAAGTCGTTCGGCTGGAATTCCGCGTAGAACTTCGTCCCGTCAAGCAGGACGACACCCTCTTGCGGGGTCGTGAGACCGAGGGTAAGCTGCTCGAAGTTCGTGTTCGCGGCGAGGTTCGCCGAAGTCGTGTCCGCCGAAACTTCGAGGGAAGCCATGTCCCAAGTCCAAGGGCGACCTCCCGAAGATACCAGAGAGTTGATCGCGGCGGTGCGCTCGATGCGCCGCATCTCCCGGCCCATGACGTTGACCGTGGTCCCGACCAATTGCCCGGCTTGAAAATCGAATTCGATGCCGGTGAAGATCGAGCCGTTGAGCATGAACGCGGAGCCGGTGTCGCGGTAGACCATGACGCCATAAGGCTCCAAGAAAGTGTTCTCGTTGAATGCATCCTGGCGCGGAATGAACTCGTGCCAGAAGTAGGGCTTGCCCGCTTCCGTTCCGGAGTTCGCGCCCGTCGAAGCGGCGTCCGTGACCAAGCTGTTCGTGAGCGTGCCGAAGGCACCGTGGAGGAAATTGCCGAGAGCGTTCGGGTTCGGCTCGATCACGATATCGCCTTGGCCGAAGTCGATGCCCTTGTGCGACGGAGGGGCGTCTCGCCGACCAGTGATGGAACCTTCTTCGAGTTCCTCCAAGGTGTGCTCGATGCTCTCCGATACGAAATTGGTCCAAAGGTTCGCGCTGTCCACGCTAAAATGTAAGGAATTATTCCCTACTTTGTTGAGCGCGATTTGTCCGCCTGTTCCACTTGCCATGTTAACCTCTATCTATGAATGCTTCGGCTATGACCTCAACAGTCGCCGCCGACATGAAAGCACCGCTATCCTCGTCTTTCGCGTTGCTGAAACTAATGAGACCAATTCGAGAGGTTTCGAGTTGCGAAGAAAAATTGGCGTTGTTCCTCACAACATCGACCACAGCCGAAAGGATCGTATCGCGGAGTGTAGCAGCTTCGTTGAAGTCACTCAAGTCGAACGTGGTGATTTGTACCTCGAACGTGACGAACACATAGTAATCCCGCCCGGCGCGCACTTCGTTCTGGCTATCCTTGAGCCGGACATCGACCAACGGCATATTGTGGAACACGTAATCGCGCTCGTCCGCTTCTTTTTTGACGAGCTTGATGGAAGTGCTCAAACTAAGCATCACATCATCAAACTCTACGCTCACACCGATGCCAGAATTGTTCGGGCTTAAATTAATGGTCACGGTAGCCGTGGTGGCGACGAAAGTGGCATCGGTGACGGCCTCATCGATAAATTGTAAAATGAGACTATTACCCGCGTCGCGCAATTCGATCTTGCCAACGGCTCCGGTGGTCTGCGTTCGAGCGGCACGGAAACGATACGTTTCTCCGATCTCGACATTAATAACTTGGCGCGCGATACCGTCGATGGCTGCGCCATTCTCGATGTGCAACTTGTTGCCGACCACGGTCAAGATGGCGCTATCGGCAGCGGTCCATCCGCTTGTGTCAGTATCGAACGTGCCGTTAGTCACCAACTCATCATCGAATTGGATCAAAGAGACAAGATCGTTTTGGATCGTGTTGAAATTTACCCAATTGTGAGCCATGGCTTATGCCCTCTTTTCAAGTTGTCTGCGCGTCCATCTTGATATGATTGGATGCGCGATACGAAGTAATGTGCCGGTCGGCGTCCAAATTGTACGAGCCGGAATGACGCTAGGTTTCGCGGAAAGAATGGTGATCGAATTACCCTTCGTCTTGAGCGCGGCAGGGTTACGCAGGGGGATGGTGACTTTCTTTCCTTTGAAGCCGGATGTTCGGAAACCGTGATGATGCTTGGTGAGGTTCCAATCGCTTGATCGTGGAGCATATCCGATCTCAACGCGCCTAGGCTTGACGATGAATTTGACGCGGCTGCGCTCGGTGATGAGGGCCTTGGCTCGCCCGGTGCGGGCCTTGGTCCATTTGGAGAGTGGCTTCCATTTACCGTGACCTTGTGACGTGATGCGCTTCTTTACATCATCACGAACGGCGCGACCGAGCGAGAAAAATAGAACCTTGACCTGTCCTTTGCTCGGTTCGAAATCACTTCTCCATCCACGAACAGCTTTCTTGAGCTTTTCGATACCGATGATTGTTACGCCAGGGCGTCGTAAGGCCATTAACTGCCAACGCCTATGTCTCCCGCGCGAGTAGCCTTCTCGTCGTCGATATAGTCTTGATCGACGGCTTGATCGAGCGGATTGAGAACCGGAGAGAACACCGGATGATAGCTTGCGGTCGATGACCAAGCGAATTGATCCCCGCTCGCGACCAGGGTAGTCAAGCTCGATGTGAGGATGAGATCGCCAGCGGCAAGCTTTTCCAACATTGAGAGCGAGCGGTCATATCGCGGTTGCATGAAGCCGGGGAGTTCGCCAAGCTTCTCGAATAGCATATTGGCGAGAGCAAGGTCCGTGGCGATCATAGTGACGAGGGGTTCGGTCGTGACCGGCACGACGTAACGCTTCGCTAGGTGCGCGTCCATGAAGCTCTCGGCGTCGGCGATGAAGATAGATGATACTTCGACCGAGGTCACGTCATTAGTCCCGGCGCCCACCATCGTAGAGATGGGGGCGTACCGGGAAAACACATCTTGGATCGTCGCATATGCCATTAGAAATACTTCGAAGTCCGTCGCTTGAATTCATCCTTCAACCCGTCGCCTATTATGGCATAGACTTCCTCCGGTTCCAAGAACAAGCATTCAAGTCCAGCTTCCTTGTCGTCGAATTTAAGCCCAATGCGGACCGGCACGCCGACGCCAAGAAGCCTACGGACTTCGGAAATGTACGCCAGCGCCGTTATCAAACCAGCGCCGAAATTCGACATCTCTTTCCGATTGTCCGTGAAATATTTCTCGGCTTCTTCGGCAAGCTTGCGAGCGCATTCATGTTCGCCCGATATTTGCGCATAACGCATACGATGCACAAGGTCGCGGAACCATAAGAACGGGTGGAGTTTCCGCTTGCTACCGATTGCATGTTCCCATTCTAGGAACGGGAAATTTCGAGCGAAACGCTCCTTGCGCACGTCCTCATTCACATAGCCAGTGTGGCCAATATCGACATTCGGAAGCATGAAGCAATGCCCTGGTCCACAATCACCAACCTCGAAATGCTCGTGGATGTGACCTTTGGCGACATAGCCAGCGGTGGTTCGAAAGAGGCGGGCAGGGCGGTCAATCTGTGTCGGCGCTCCCCGAGGCTCCACGGTGAAATGATGCTGCGGGACGAGATAGCCGTCGTGGCAATTGTGGCGCAGGTACACGCCTAGATCGCCAGCGAGATACTCGTCCGTGTCGATCCAGAGCAACCAGTCGGTCACCCCTGCAAGACCCGTTGCGGAGAGATTTCTGGCGTCATCGAAACCGAACTCGTCTCCCGGCTCCGCCGTTCCGCCGTGCTCGATGGGCGCACCGATCTTCGGAGCGGGAATGATCTTGACGAACGTCCATGGATGCTTCGCCGCCCAATCATCGATAAGGCGCTCGGTGTCGTCCTTGCATGGGCCGAGCGCGATCTGGATTATCTGTACCCTGCGGTCCAGAGAATTGAGCATCCGGACAATCGTGTCTTCGTTGTCCATGGCGATGATCGCAGCGCCGACCGTTTGCCGGGTGCGATGTTCATACGCTTTTACCAATGGATCGATGACCGGATATGGCTTGTGGTCCGCATCAAAGGCATACATGTAATTTCCGAGCGGAGCACCATCCTTTGACATCACGGCTTTGGTTGCACCGGCAAGCGTCATGTTCGGCTTGTCTTGGAAGAATTTTCGAATGGTCGTTTTGTCGAAATGCCAGATATGATTGCGCCACTTGAATTCATCGATCTTGACCTCCCACGTCTCCGGCTCCCAAGGGCCGAATGGCGTCGTCATGATGATGCGCCCACCAGGCTTGACCATAGCCTCGATGCATTCCATGATCTCCCACGGACGTTCACAATGCTCCAAGACCTCGACGCAGATCGCCGCGTCGGCTAGGCCATACTCTCCAAGAAATCCCGCCGCTTCTTCGGGAGTGCTCACGCAACAACCTTCGATGTTATCAAGAGAACCGCAAGGATATTCTTCGAGATGACGGATATTGGTCGCGACTTGATCGAAAGCTACGAAATTGAGATGGGGGAATTTGAGAGCCAGGGGCACAATAACATGGCCTTCGCCGCAGCCATATTCGATCACCGTAGAGCCATCCGGTAGGTCTTTTATGTTGTCGCAAACATGTTGGAACCTAGGCGAGATTTTCTGGCTATCCAGAGCCTCTTGATTGATGTGCAACTCGTGATCCTTGAACGCGTAGTACCGCGTGTAATAACTCGCGAGCGTCTCGTATCGAGGATCGTCCTCATCCAGAAGGAATGGATAGAAGGCATCGATCTGGTCGCGGAGACGTAGTTCATCTTCATTGATGAGGCCGGTCTCGGAGAGAAAGGCGCGCGCCGCAACCACATCGCCATCACGGATGAGAGACCATGCGCGAGAGAACCGCGTGACGGGGAGTGGATCGGCGTGTTCGAGCATCATGTCGGCAACGCCATCCCAATAGAGATCGGTGCGTTGCGACATCGCATCGGCGGCTCGGGCGACTGCGAATTTGCCAGCTTCGGTTTCGAGCGCCCATCGAACGAAGTCGGCGAACAGCTTGCACCATTCCGGAGACCCCTTCTCGGGTTCCTCACCTTCGGCTATCCAATCCTCGAAATAGACGCCGCAGTCGCCGAGCGTCTCGTAGAGCGCGCCTTCCTTCGTGGTGAGGAACGGCGTCCCCTGCTCGATGCACTCGCGCGCGAGGATGCACGAGGTTTCCTCGAACTGCGTCGGGTAGATGTATGCGGTCACATCCGCAAGGCGCTGGCGCATCTCGGGCTGCGAAAGAGCCTCGGGCATGGTCACGTTCGGAAGCTTGCCGATGCGATGCCAGCACCAATCGTAGAAGCCTTGCAGATCGTGATTTGAATTTTGGTACATGGCGAGGTCCAGACTATAGTCCGGCAAATGCTCCATGACGCCGCCCTCTTTCAACAAGTTTGCGAGACCACGCTCGGGGCGCGCCGCGTAAACGAGTTTCTTGCTCAACCGGAAAGGCGGCTCCACAACATCGACCGGCACAATACCGTTGCGAAGCGCCACGATATTTTTGAGAGGGTAGCCGGTGACTTCGTGAACTTGCTGCCGATGGAATTCGGAGACCGTCCAAATCTCATCGAATGTCCACGCCATTTGATCGAGCGCGGACTGCATCCCACGGTGCGTCGCAATGTCGTGCATCCAGAGCACGCGCTTCTTCGCGTGGCTCGTGGTCGCGATTGCGTGGGGATCACGGCAAACGATAAGAAGATCGACCTCGGTGTTTCCGATGAAGGGGCCGAAGTGCTGGTAATCGATGTAGCGAACCCCGTCGTCATCCACATGACCACTCGGAACGTGGTCCGAACGGCCTTCCTCGGGTAGAGGGGTGAAGACGTTAACGATATGACCTTTGGCTTTCAAAGCCTTCGCGGCCATAAGAACGGCGGTCTCGGACCCTCCCAAAGTCGTAACTTTGGGAGTGTCGGGGCCGAACTTCATCGCCGTGTTTACTAAGCAAATTTCCATCATTGTGCCCTTATGAAAGAGTGCCCAAAAAAGTGCGGCAGTCGGGGCATGGGGCACGAATACCCCGACCGCCTGTCCGACGAACCAACACACTATACACAAAAAGAGAGGGCGGCGCAACCGCGCCGCCCTGCTAGTGGGTGGAAAAGGAGGGTGGTTTAGATGACCGATTGCACACGCACGGCAAGATCGGTGGAGACGATCTTTTCGCTCTGGTAATAGCCGACTTCGAGGTCGAAGGACTTCCGCTTCGCATCGAACGGATGCCGCTGGACGGCGAAGGGGACGCCGAGCAGGGGTGAGGTCCACCGGAAGGCATTCATCCACGTATCGGTATAGAGACCGGCGAGCAGATTGACCTTGGCCATCGTGAAATGGCTTCCCCAGATATCGGCCAAGGACCAACTGTTGTTGATGGTCTCGGTCTCGCCGAAGGTGTTGACTTGAGACATCGGCACGAGGATTTTACCAATCCCAATGGCGGTCGCAAGCTGCGCTTCCGTCACCAGACCACCACGATCACCGAAGATGATATCGCGAAGCTGGTCATTCCGGCGCAGATAAGTCATGACCTGCTCGGGGATGATGGCGACGTTCGGCAGAACTCCGGTGCGCTGGCGAAAGCGTTCCTTCTCGACCAGGATGTCATCCAGCGGACGCGAGCCGGTGGTGTTCGACCAAGCGGTGTTGATCGAGGTCACGGTCGCGACGTTATCCGTGTTGACGGCAACAGCCGCGACACGGACCTCGTAGTCAATCATGAGCCGGTCGGCGAGCATAATCGCATTGCTCTCGGCCCACGCCAGGACTTGATCCGCGTTCACGATGTCTTCGACAACCATATCGGTCCCGAGGGCAAAGTTGGGCGCGAAGAACGTGTCGCTCGAAACGGTCATGTGGACCTTACGAGCCTTGGTACCGGGCGCGCGGACCGTGAGACCGGCCTCGTGCTGGCGACCTTCGCCGTGGTTGAACTTGTAAAACAAACCGGACTGCTTCTCGACCGGCGTGATCGGAAGCAATTGATCGGCGATGAAACCTTCGGGACGCCGCCCAACGACAAGGTTGGACAGGGGCACATCGACATGAAGGTCGCGACCTGTACTCGGGGCTGCGGGCATTGTTTTTTGTCCTTCTTAGATGGGCAATCCGCCAGTTCGCACGACGACGAACTTATCCATTTCCATCGAGAAGACGGAGCCGGAAGCGGCTGCGGTGACGGCCCTACCGAGGACCAACTTTTCGGCGGCATTGCCGGAAGCGACGACTGCGGCAAAACCGCTGGCGGCGCTGGTGATGAGATCGCCCACGGAAACCGCTACACCAGCGGAGACCTTGGTGGTGCCACGAGTGGCGACCGAGGCGTGCTCGCCAGCCAAGGGCTTGTTCTGGACCACTCCGAAGCCAACATTGGCAGCGGCATGATCGACCTTGAAAGCCGCCGTGATGTCAACGATGTGGAACTGCGAAGTGTTCATGTCCGAAGAAGCGACGTAGCTTTCGAGGGTGAGGTTGTTTGAATGGGCCATTTCTTAGTCCTCCATCTCGAAGTAACGCCGCTTGAGCGTCGGGTTCTGGTCGAGCACCATGGTACGACCTTCGGCATAGGTTTTCACCTTACCTTCGGAGACGAGCTTCTTCGCGCGAAGATCGACTTCGTGACCGGCACTTTCGGGCTTCTTGTTTTCGTCATCGCCACCGGCACCGTGCTCGCCGAAGTCCACCTTCTTGGGCAAACCTTCGATGAACGACTTGAAAACATCGGCGGCGGACTTCTCCTTGTCGCCGAACTTGACGGTGCCGGACAGATTAAGGGCAAAGGCCAAAGCCTCGTCCTTCTGCGCGGGCGTGAGACGACCGTCCTTGATGGCATCATCGACCATCTTCTCGGCGACGACTTTACGAGTGTCGTCCTCGTAAGTCCGCAGCGCACTCTCGGCGGTCTTGGTGGCGGCTTCGGCGGTCTTGGTTGCGGCTTCGGCGGTCTCGACTTTGCCATTAAGCTCGGTCTTGGTCGCCTCGAATTCGGCCTTCACATCGGCCACCGCCTTGACCACCGCAGCGTTGACCAAACCGTCAACTTGTTCCTGGGTGAATGGCATATCTTCCTTCTCCGGAGATGTTAGCTCCAAGGTGTCCCCCGAGAATGGAACTTCCACTTCATCGGTGAACAGTGTTGCGGCGAGTTCTTTCAAACCCTTGACCGCTGGTAGTTCCGCGCCTAATAGCGCGACCGCCGTAAGCACGTTAAAGAAGTTCGTTCCGTTGAACTCTGTCTTCGCGAACATCTCTATTGAAACAGCATTGTAACGGCGCTGCTTGATTAAATCAACAAGAGCATCCGGAACATTTGAAAAATTGGCGAGAATTTTTCCGCCCACCTTCCAAATCTTGGAAATGAAGCCCAAATTCGGTGCACCCTTGCGACTACCGAAGAAGGCTTGCGCGTCTTCATGACCAAGCTTCAAGACGGGACGGAACCCTTCTTGACCGCCAAGCATAATGAAGGAATGGACCATCTCGTCCAGGTCTTTCTCGGTGATGGTGATGGTCTCACTTCCGCGATGTAACCCGGTCGAGAAGATTTCAACGCCATCGATATTTTGCGGCATTACGATCCCTCCGTGATGACGAACGCCTTATCGACCGGAACGATGCCGCCCGTAAGCGCGCTCACCGGAATGGAGACGGTGACAGTCTCATTACCCGTCGTGATCGCGTATGCGGCGACGGCGGGACCAACGAGGGTCAATACCGTGCCGCTGGTACGAGTGAGATCGGCGTGAGCGAGAGTGGCGGACACTTGCACGTTCCAACCCGCCGCGTCGGCGAGGTCGCCGACCAGACCGGCTAGGATCGCCGTGGTAATCGCGTTGTCGTCGCCCGCCGTGGCAACCCAAGTATCGCCCACGAGAGTTATGGTGAGAGTAGCGGCAACGCCACCAGACACGATCTCGCTTTCGAGGACGCCGCCAGCGACCATCGTGCCAGCGAGAGTGATCGTCACGTCGGCAGTGATATCAAAGGTCTGCGAGGCAGGGGCAATCCCCCTCGTGACCGATCCAACGGGCGGCGCGACTGTGACAGTCTCATCCGCCGCGACGGCGTATGAAGCGCCAGCCGGGATCGTGAGCGTCATGATCGTGTCGCTCGTCCGAACCAGGTTTCCGTGGACCAAAGTGATCTCGTCATCGAAACCATTTGACCCCGCGTCGTCGCCTGTGATCGCAGCGAGAAAGGCGGTGGTGAGAGCGTTATCGCTTCCGAGTGCCGGTTGCCACGTATCGCCCGCGAGAGTGACAATAACGGTCTCGCCGCCAGCCACGATCATTTCTTCGGTCACGCCGCCAGCGATGGCGGTGCCAGAGAGAGTGATCGAAAGCGCGGCGTTGCCATGCGGGTTTGCGGCGACGGCATCATTCCGCGATTTATGGCTGCGGTCCACACCGATCATGATTTCGCGTTGCACGATGTTGTCGCGCCGCGAAGCCTCGTTACGAGGATATCCCATTTT
>SDBV01002842.1_pt1 | contig 25842 bp, 20 predicted proteins | sample 2277081 | NCBI WGS metagenome assembly SDBV01 (sample SAMN10402039, study PRJNA504765) | marine sediment metagenome | isolation source: marine sediment core GS10_PC15, 223 cmbsf | place: Arctic Ocean: Southern Knipovich Ridge | collected 2010 | reverse complement strand
GAATCTGCCGGGCTGTCTCAAATACCTTATTCATATGATAATACATTATCTGCAGACACTGTTTTTCCAAAAGGAAAATTGGATGTTGATCTGCAGCAGATTGATTTAAGCACTATAAACAGCTGGCGGCTTAAACTTGGCGAAATTCAGACTACAGAAATGCTCGAAATACAACTTGTTAATGTTGTTGCCCCCTTTGTATTATGTAATAAACTTGCACCTATGATGAAAAATGATAATACAGGTCAAAAACATATTGTTAATGTATCTGCTATGGAAGGCAAGTTTTTGCGTTTTAAAAAAGGAGAGCGTCACCCCCATACCAATATGGCTAAAGCTGCACTCAATATGTTGACACATACCTCGGCCAGTGAGCTTGCAAACCATGGTATTTTTATGAATGCTGTGGATACCGGCTGGGTAACAGATGAAGATCCTGTGCAACTATCCAAACTAAAAGAGGAGTTGCATGATTTTCAGCCGCCTTTAGATATTGTTGATGGAGCAGCAAGGGTCTGTGATCCGTTTTTTAATGGTATCAATACAGGTAAACACTGGTGCGGTAAGTTTTTAAAGGATTATTTCCCAATTGACTGGTAAGAACTTTTTTCAAAGGATGAGCCTAAAGAATTAATTCACGAATACTTTCAAATAGGAAATTGTTGCACCAAAACTATTAAAAATAGATAGATAATTCAGCATCCTTATTATTTTTTTTATAAAGAAAGCAGGAAAGCAGGAAAAAACTATTCATAAACTACTTTATAATTTCTAAAGGCATTTTCACAAATAGATTCCCAGAATTCTGACTCTGATTCTTTATGGGTTTTGATGAGAACTCCAATTATATATTTAGCTATTTAATTTCTTTTAAAAATATAATGCAATTTACTGAAAATACTTGTATAATCTATATTGGAGGAACAATCGAAGAATATAGAATAGGAGTTTAAATATGCTATCAAATATAAATAAAGATTTAGTAAAATTATTAAAAAAGATATTAACTTTTCTAAAAGAATCTGATGATTCTGATTGGACATCGGAATCTGTAAAAGAAGTTTTTTCAATTATTAAAAATGAAATTAAAAAATTGGAAATTGGTAAAAGTATTAATAAGCAAAAATTAATAAGGGAATTTGCACCGACGTCTAGTTTACAGGAAATATCTATAGAAAATGATTGGGCTGATGAATACTTAAAGTTTTCTGGTGAGTTTGATGGCTTAATAAATAGTATTTAATTAATTTGTAAGATTAATGTCAATTATGATTTATGGCATACTTGAAATTTGAGTAATTAAAAAGGTAAAATATTTCGATAGTTACAGTAGGCGGAGTATGCTAAATAATGAGTGATAAGAGAAAGATATTTATAGTATCAGATAAAGATAGAATTACAGAGAATATTAAAAATATTACAAAAGAATATTATAAATTAGAAAAAATAACTGAATATAATAAAAACTTATGTAATTCAGTTATTTTATATGATTTAACTGGATGTGATTTAAAGAACAATAATTTTTTAAAAGATATTGGTCTTTCAAAAGATAAAATATTAAAATATCTGGAAAATAATTTAAGCCCCCTTGCAATAATAGATGAAACTCAAAAAGATTGTGCAGATAAAATATTGAATGCTAATTTTGAAGATTTTTTTATTCTTCCTTTATTTGATGCAAAAATTCGTGCAACTTTAAACAATACACTAAGGAATGTTGAGTATACAGAGGAACTTAACAAATTATACTAGATTGGAATCGAACAATCAGCAGAAAAAAACCTTGATACATTACTTCAGAGGATACTTTCTACTTGCTGTGATATTACCGGTTCGGACGGAGGTAGCATTTATATTGTACTTCCAGGTATAAATCCCGAACATAATACCCGGATGTTGAGTTTTCAGTATTCTCAGAGTGATACACTTGGAAATATTTATGAAAAATTTACCATCCCTGTTAATAAAAACAGTATCTCCGGATATGTTGCATGTATAAAGAAAACTTTAAATATTTTAGACTGCTATAAAATACATAAAAATGAAGAATATAATTTTTTTAAAGATTTTGATAAAGCAAATAATTATGAAACACGTTCTATGATTACAGTTCCTATGATTAATCACATTGGTGATATCATAGGTGTTGTTCAATTAGTAAATAGAAAAAGAAAAAAAGATGTTAAATTAGATTCTAAAGAAAAAATGAATGAGCATGTTATTACTTTTGATACAAAATGTGAAAGATTACTCCAATCTTTAACATCACAGGCAGCAATAGGCCTTGAGAATACAATGCTTTATAAAGAATTAAAGGATATCTTTGATAGTTTTATAGAAGCTTCCGCACTTGCTGTAGTAAGCAGGGATCCTACAACAGCTGGCCATTCCCGAAAGGTATCATTATTATGTGTTTCAATAGCAAGGGAAATACATAATACAAATAAAGGCCCTCTGGCAAAAATTAAATTTGATGAAAATGAAATACTTGTTTTACGCTATTCTGCCTTATTACATGATTTCGGTAAAATTGGTGTAACAGAACGTGTACTAACAAAGGGTGAGAAAATATTATTAATCGAGTTTGAAAATATACGGGAAAGATTCGAAACAATTAGATATCATATTGGTTCTAAAATTAAAGACAAAGTCAATAAAGAAAAAGAATTATTAAAAATCGATGAGTATTTTAAATTATTGGAAAATGCAAAAATACCCGGCCATCTTACAGAATTAGAAAAAGAAACATTAAAAAGTCTTGCAAAGCAGAAGTATGTTACTGTTAATGGGGAGATTAAGCCATATCTTACGGATATAGAATTAAAATCATATTTAATAGAAAACGGCAGTTTAACAGAACAGGAAAGACGTATGATAAAAACTCATGTTTTTCACTCATTTAAATTCTTAGATGAAATACCATGCCGTCTACTTTAAAAAATATTCCTAAAATCGCATTTGCCCACCATGAAATGATGGATGGTACAGGATATCCTAATAAACTGAATGGCAAGGAAATACCTATTGAAGCACAAGTTATGGGTGTTGCTGATGTTTATGATGCATTAATCTCCAGTGACAGGCCGTATAAAAAGAAGATTGAACTTAAAGATGCTTTAAATATTATAAGGAATAATGCAGAACAGGGCAAATTAAACAAAGACATTGTAGAATTATTCATATCAAAAAAACTATATAAAATATAAATAATTTGTGATAAATTATGTTATTAAGAGCAGATATCAGCACTTAATTCCCAATATAAATGTTGTAAGATGTCTTTTTCTTAATAGTTTTGAAAAACGACAAGCTTCTAAAGAACAATAAAAAAAAATTGATTAATATATAATAATCTCTTAGAATATTAAATGAAAAGAAAAACAATTTCGAATATGATATATTAAAAGAGGCAATATATGAATAAGAGTTCCATAACCGTAAGAAGGGTAACGCTTGTAATGAGTTTTATAATTTTAATAATACTGACATTAATGGCATACATGATTTTTAATATAAGTAATATTCAGAGCAATATACAATCTGTAAATATGGAAAGTATTATAGAGGATCTTAATCTTGTAAAATATGTTCTAATCTTTTTTCTCATTTTTTGTCCCATAGCCGCTATTGTAGTAATTATCATGGTTAAAAATGGTATAAAGCCAATAAAGAATCTTACAGTAGTATTACAAAGGATATTGAATAAAGATCTGACTGTTAAAGTAAAATCAAATGGAAAGGATGAAATATCTGTTCTTGGAAATATTGTAAACAGTACAACAGATTCTTTGGCATCCTTTATAAAGGATATAAAGAATGTTTCAGAAAATGTTAAAAATGAGAATTCCGAATTTACTCTGGCAGTAGGACAGTCCGGTGATTCTATTAAAAAGATAGTATCGTCTATAGATGTAATTAATGATAATCTTGGAAAACAAAAATCTACCCTGGATAATGCCCTAAATGCAATGAATGAAATGAGAAAGGAAACAGAAAATATAAAAATGCATATTGAAAGCCAGTCTTCTGCAGTAGAACAGAGTTCTGCAAGTGTGGAAGAAATGGTAGGTTCTATTAATTCTGTAAGCAGCAGTGCAGAGAAAGCAGAGTATATTGGGAAACAGCTAGAAGATATTGCAAAGCAGGGCGGCGGCAGAATACAGACAATGATACAGGCAATACAGGAAGTACAGACTACTTCCAGCAAAATTGCAGAAGCAATTGGCGGTATATCAAGAATTGCTGCAACAACAAACCTCTTATCTATGAATGCAGCAATAGAAGCAGCACATGCAGGTGATGCAGGTAGAGGATTTGCTGTAGTTGCAGAAGAAATAAGAAAACTTGCTTCTGTATCTGCAGAAGAAGCAAATAAAATAAAATTAAATGTTCGGGAAACATTAGATAAAATAGAAAATAGCACAAAATTATCGGAAGAAGCAGGTAAAGCTTTTGAAGAAATAATGGCAGATATAAATGAAACTGTACAAATTATTATTCAAATTGCAGATGCTATGAATGAACAAAACACAGGTGCAAAAGAGATACTTGATTCAATAGCTCACCTGGTAGAAGTATCTACAGGTATAAAAGAGGCAGTTAGTAAAGGTGCAAAGGAAGAAGAAAAAGTACTTGGATTTGTCAGTGAACTTGAGCAGATTTCAAATGAAATAATAAATACTTCAGAAAATCAAAAGAATGATGGAAATGAAATATTAAAAACACTGGATTTGATAACTGATGTTTCAAATAAAAATAAAGATATAATAATGGACTTAAATAAAAAAATATCACTATATAAACTATCAAAATAGTATAATAAAATGCTATTATTCCTATTTGATATTATATTAAATTAGGTATATAACGAAATTCACTAAATATCTTGACAATCTATATTTATAATTGTATATTATGAATTATTCATAAAACACAGGACGAAATAAATGAGCAGAAAGCGTCATATCCTTATTGTGGAAGATAACCAGGACCATAGAGAGTTGCTGGAAGATGCATTAAAAGCAAAATATTATGTATCTCATGTAGATTCCAAAGATGCCTGCCTTAAATTTGTAGAAGATAAGCAAGTAGACCTGATAATTCTAGATTATTATTTAAATAACAGTTTTTCCGGATTGGATATTTTAAAAAAGATTACTAAGTTAAAGCAGAACCTGCCTATAATTATTGTTACTGCATATGGTGATGAAGACGTTGCAGTTAATGCAATAAAATCCGGTGCAATAGATTATATAAGAAAAACAATGGATAATTCTTATATCAAAAGAATAATTAAAAATGTTTTTAAAGTTCTAAATAATAGAGAACCAGGTAGAATTAAAGAGGAAATACGGAGTTTTCTTGATTTTATAGATAAAAATAAAGATGAGTTTATAGATTGTTGGATAAATAAAATATACAACATGAGTAAATATATAGGTATTAAGGACAAAATTGAAATTGATGAAAATAAAATCAACCGTCTATTTATTGCATTTATTGCAGATATTCAGAATGATAGTTCTACAGAAACTTTGCATTTATTAAAGAAGATGATCTGGGAAGATGGAAAGGAAGGTAAGCATTTGTTAAATGTAGAACTTCTAAATACATCTTTTAAAGAAAGTGCACGTGAAGTACTTTTTAAGCATTATCCAAAGGCGTTTGACTATCGGGATGCTTTTATGCAGCGAATAGGTAAACTAGTCGATGAAAATGACCTCGAATTAAGCAAGGAATATGAGAAAATAATGGACCAGTCAATTTTAAGAATGCGTTCTGCAGAAAGACTGTCCACAAAATATGTACTTATGAGAACGCTACAACATGAAATTCGCCAACCTTTAAGCTATATTTATAATTCTGCAGAAATGCTTTTAACAGGACAGTATGAATCAAAAAAAATGCAGATGATAGAAAAAATATTATTAAAAGCCAAGGAAATTGAAAAATTATTAATTAAGCTGGAAAGTAATAGTGATTTATCATTAAAAAATTATTCTGATGATTTACCAATAATCGATTTATCATAAGATAGGAAAAGTATTGTTAGAAAAAAGAATATTAATTGTTGAAGATGAAAAGGATCTCCTTGATTTATACTATTCAATATTAAATAACAAACAATTAATTAAAGCACAAGTAGAAAAAGCAGACACAGCAGAAAAAGCTCTGGAACTTTTTAAAATTTCTGAATTTGACTTAATTATTACAGATTATTATTTACCTGAAAAAGACGGAATTGATTTAATAAAGGAAATAAAACAAAAAAGAGCGCAAACCGAGTTTATATTAATATCCGGTTATCTATCACCTGAAATAATAAAAAACGCTATAGACGCAGGAGCTTCATATTGTATTCAGAAACCAAGCAGTATAAATAAAATAATTTCAACAGTAAAAAAAGTACTTTCAGATGAAAATAATGAGAATGATCAATTAGAGCAGACTGCAAATATAATTAATAATATTTCCAACAAAGCAGTATTTATCAACATGAAAAAAGAAATAGTTAATATTAATTCTGCTGTTAGAAATGATTATGGAGACTGTATAAATAAAAAATGTTATGAAATCTTTTCTCTAACATTAAAAAGCTGTAAAAATTGTCCAATATATAAAGGTTTCGAAGAAAAAACAATTTTGACCCGCACAATAAAATCTCAAAATAGTGATTTGATAGGAACTAATGAAAATATTGAATTATTAAAATCTTCCGATCAAAAAGAAATAGGATATATTTTAAGTTTTGTTCCTGCGGAGGATCTGGAACCGGGTAATAAAGAGGTTCCTGAAATTAAAGATACGCCTGATAAAAGAAAAATAATGGTGTTACATATTAATAAGAATGATATTATTACTTATTGTGACAGCCTGTTTGCTGAAAAATGTGAAGAAGAAGAGGAAAACATTATTGGCAAGCCGGTAATTGATTTATTTTATTCATATTTTTCCGAATATCTAAAAAAAATAGATAAGAGCTTTATTGAATTTGCAAAAGATAATGAAAAGATGCAGGTAAAGCTTGATTTTATTAAACAGAAATCACAAAAAAGATATCCTCTTGTTTGTGAGTTCAGAGAAATAGATATCATTCCAAATTCAGAATACAGCATAATGGTTTTGTGTACGGATGAAGAAGAAAATAGTGAATTAAATAAACTTATTCAGTTTGAAAGGGCATCTTCCAAACAGCTTTTATCCGGCCAGTTTGATATGGCTATTACATTAGATGAGAACCTTAATATAAAAACAATAAATAATATTTGCGTAGATAAGCTTGGGCTTGATAAGAATGCATTTATAGGGGATGAGATCTCAAGTTTAATAAAAAAAGAGCAGGATAGAATAATTTTTAAAAAAGCAATACGCCAGGTAAATAATCTGAATGATGTTTTTAATTTAAGGCTTGATATTTATTCTGATGAAGTTTCTATACCGACACTTGTTAATATTAGTGGTGTAAGAGACGATTTTAATAATGAAATCGGCTATGTTCTGATACTCCGCGATATAGAAAAAGAACTTCAGATGGAAGATACTTTAAGCAATATAGAGAGAATGCAGGCTTTAGGACAACTTGCAGCAGGAATGGCTCATCAAATAAATAATTATATTTCTGCAATATCCGGAAATACGGACCTGCTTAATGTTGAATTGGAAATAAATAAAGAATCTAAAGAAAGCATATTAAAAGTATTAAATAACTATATAAAAAAGATAAGAATAAGTGTTTCGAGGCTTTCCGGACTCACCAAACATTTAACATCTTTTGCAAGAGCTCAACAACAGCCTGTTATTTCATTAGGCTCCATAAATAGAGTTATTAATGATGTATTATCTTTAACAGAATTAAGAATAATGAAAAAACATATTTCTTTTAACACTTTTTTGGATGATTCTATTCCGGATACTTATTTTTCTCCCCTGCATTTGGAACAGGCTGTAATGAATATATTGATGAATGCAATAGATGCAGTAGAATCTAAAAACGGTGAAATCGTTATCCGGACTTATAAGGAAGCAGATTTGATCTGTATTTCTATTAAAGATAATGGTCCTGGAATCCCGGAAAAAATCCGTTTTAAAATATTTGAAGCTTTTGTTACAACAAAGCCTTCCGGTGTTGGAACAGGACTTGGACTTAATGTAGCAAGAGACATGATTACATCATTAAAAGGAAATTTAAAACTAATTACAGATAATAATGGAACAGAAATGATAATAAAATTTCCAATAATTAATAAAGGTGATGATATTTGAAAATTGGTAAAGATGAAGTAGGTAAAATATTAATTAATAATAAAGATACTTTTATTAAGGACTGGTATGATTCTGTATTAAATAATATACCGGAATATTTAAAAAAAGATTTTAAATTGAATATGGAAGATTTTAATGCATTGTTTAATTTATATATAAATGATGTAATTGAGACCGATAAATCTGATATTTCAGATAAAGCTTTGCTATTAATAAAGGATAAAGTTTATGCAAGGTATCCTCTTTCTATAATGGGTTATATAAATACTTTTTTTATGAGTACAACACGAAAGATATTTAGAAATATTTATCCTGATAGTTTTGATAAAAGAATGAATTACCTGGAAAAAATATCTCAAAGAGTTTTAGATGCCGAAGTTTGTCTTGCTCAATCTATTGAAGATAGAGTAAATGACCTGACAGTAAGATTAGAAAATAATGCAAATGGTTTAAAGAAGAAGAATGAAAGGTTAATAGAATTTATAGATCTTGCAACACATGAATTACAATCACCTTTATGGTCAATATTGGGATTTTCGTCAAAACTACAGAAAAATTATTATTACAGTTTAAAAGAGGATGGCAGGCATTGTTTAACCAGAATTTCTGCGAATGTTACAGAAATGCATCAATTAATTGATGATATGATAACAATGTTAACTATAGATCATACTAAAATGATGAAAAAAGATCTGTTCTTTAACGGCCTTTTAATTGACTCGGTGCGAAAGATAAAAAGGGAAATTGATGAGGAATTTGAGTTGATCTGTGATGTCGATAATATTATAATTGTTGGAGATCCGGAGCACCTTAGAATTGTTTTTTATCAGTTATTTAAAAATTCTGCGCAGTATGTAAAGGATAATTTACATGGAAAAGTATATCTAAAAGTAGACGATAATAATGGTAATTATAATATTTTAATCGAAGATGATGGCATCGGAATTGAAAAAGAATACAGAGAACTTGTTTTTAAACCAATGGAAAGATTAAAAGAAAAGAATGTTATTGGAATTGGTATGGGATTGGCTATTGCAAGAAGGATAATTGAAGTACATAATGGAAGTTTACATTTTGAGGATAGTAAATACAACGGGATATGTATAAAAATTACATTGCCAATAAACAGAATAAAATTTAAATAAAAAAAAGGAAAAAAAATATTAGTATGGATTATAAACAACTTGAGACTATACTCTTAGTCGAAGACAACGAAGATCATATTGAACATACGATGGATGCATTGCACGAGGGAGGGCTTGTTAATAATATAAGAGTTGTAAAAGATGGAAAAAGTGCAATTGATTATGTTTTCAGAAAAGGAGAATATTCAGATCCGAACTCATCACCCAGGCCTGGTATCATTTTGCTGGATGTTAAACTGCCTAAAATGGGAGGATTTGAAGTACTCGAAACAATTAAAAAAGATCCGGAATTTAAAATTATTCCAATAATATTGCTTACAACAACAGGTAATCGCGAGGATATTGAACGAGGTGCACGATTGGGTGCAAACGATTATATAGTAAAGCCTGTTGAATTTGAGACATTTATGCATAAAGTCAAAGGATTGGGTAAATATTGGGCCTTAATTAGTGATCTGACAGGATAAAAAAAATGGATCTTCCAAAATCTCTTTTAAATAAACCGAGTTTATTACAGAAGATATTTGATTTGATTCAATTTGAATCAATTATAATAAATAAAGACTATGAAATAATATGGATGAATAAAGAGAAAAATAAAAATCATCCTGATATAAAAATAGGTGATAAATGTTATAAATCTTTTGGATACTCTTCTCAATGTAGCTTCTGTTTAATGGCTCAGGCGCAGGAATTAAACAAAACTATAAAGAATCCTGTTTTCTTAGTAAATAAAAAGAAACGTGCCAGGCATATCAATATACAGCTTTCTCCAATATATGAAGGTACCGAAGAAATATTCGGATTTATTGAGATAATTGATAATGTAGAAAATCTATATCAGACCAATATCAGGCTGGAATACCTCAATAAAGAATATGAAAGTGTAATTTATGCATTATCACATGATCTTCGTTCGCCACTGGTATCCATAGAAGGTTTCCTTAGGAAATTATTAAAAGGCCATATTGATACGGAAGACGAGGTTGCAATGCATTGTGTGAACAGAATTCATGCAAATGTTGAAACCATGAATAATCTTGTAAAAGTCTTACTGGATACATCCCGTATTACAACAGGTGCTATGGACGTAAAAAATGTAGACCTTAATAATTTAATAGAATCTATAGTAAGCCAATTACATTTAAAAGCTGATGAAGAAAATGCTAAAATAAAAATAGTTGGAGAATTTGGAAAAGTAAAATGTGATGAAATACGTATAAAACAGGTTTACAGCAATCTAATAACAAATGTTCTTCAGCATTGCAGTGATGTAGAAGAACTTATAATTGAAATTGGAAATGAAAATGGAATATACTGGGTTAAGGATAATGGGCCCGGGATACCGGAAAAAATTATGGACAAAATTTTTGAACCATTTTTTGTGGGTGGAAAAGTGAGTAAAAACAGCTTTGGCATGGGGATGAATATTGTTTATAAAATTATTGAAAAACATAATGGTAAGATATGGATTGAGTCGGTCGAACATGAAGGTACTACTGTATATTTTACATTAGACCGGTAAATTTAATAAATTTATACTTTTTTTTAAAATTACTACTGCATAGACTTGACATAATCGATCGTCAATGCCTATCCTCTTTAATTAATAATACAGTAAAATAGGGACAAATATGGGAAAATCGTTTGTAATAGTAGAATCACCAGCAAAAGCAAAGACAATTAACAAATATCTTGGCAAATCATATATAGTTAAATCCAGTGTCGGACACATCAGGGATCTTCCGCAAAGCGGCAGAAAAAGAAATAATAATATCAGAAAAAGAATAGATCCCAATCTTACTCCTGAACAAAAAATAATAGAAAAAGAAAAAAGAAAGAAAGAAACGATGATCCGTCAGATGGGAATCGACCCGGAAAATGGGTGGGAGGCAAATTATGAAATCCTCGAGAACAAAGAAAAGGTTTTAGAAGAACTTAAAAAACATGCAGAAAAAGCAGACACAATATTTTTAGCAACTGATATGGACCGTGAAGGAGAAGCTATAGCATGGCATCTTCTTGAATCGATAGGCGGGCCAAAAGAAAAATATAAAAGAGTAATATTCACAGAAATTACAAAAAAATCAATTCAGGATGCATTTAAATCACCGGGTGAATTAAATATGGACAGAGTAAATGCACAACAGGCTCGGCGTTTTCTGGACAGGGTAGTAGGCTTTATGCTTTCGCCACTATTATGGGAAAAGCTTGCACGAGGGCTTTCTGCCGGAAGAGTGCAGTCTGTTGCTGTCCGTCTTGTCATAGAAAAAGAAAAAGAAATACATGCTTTTATAACAGATGAGTATTGGGAAGTATTTGCAGATCTGGAAGCAAAAGTTAAAGAGAAGAAATTTAGGGCTAAGGTGGTTAAATTTAATGGCAAAGCCTTTAAACCTGTAAGCCAGGCAGATGCGGATAAGGCTTATAAAGAATTAAACAGTGCTCAATATAAAATAATAAAAAGAGAAGATAAACCCACAAATAAAAATCCTAATGCACCTTTTATTACATCAACATTACAGCAGGCAGCAAGTATTAGATTTGGTTTTAGTGTTAAAAAAACCATGATACTTGCTCAAAAGCTTTATGAGGCTGGATATATTACGTATATGAGAACAGACTCAACTAATTTAAGTAATGATGCTGTTAACGATTGCAGGACATATATAACTAAAAAATACGGAGATAAGTATCTTCCGGAATCTATAAAAATTTATAAAAGTAAAAGTACGGCACAGGAAGCTCATGAAGCAATTAGGCCGTCTGATGTAAATGTGATGCCCGGGGAATTAAATATATTGGAAAAAGACCGGATAAATTTATATAAACTTATATGGGACAGGTTTGTTGCCTGCCAGATGAAGCCTGCTTTATTTACTTCAACAACAATAACGCTGGCTGCAGATAACTATGAATTACGTGCGAACGGTAGGGTAATGCAGTTTGACGGCTGGATGAAAGTTCTGTTGCCTGCATCTAAAAGTGGAAATGAAGATCTTGAACTTCCGGATGTTAAACCGGATGATCTGGTAAAATTGATTAAAATAGAAACAAGCCAGCATTTTACAAAACCTCCTGCAAGATATAATGAGGCAAGTCTTGTAAGGGAACTTGAAAAAAAAGGAATCGGAAGGCCGTCTACATATGCATCAATTATATCGACTATCCAGGACAGAGGGTATGTACGTTTAGAAAAGAAAAGATTCTATGCAGAGAAAATGGGTGATGTTGTAACTGAAAAATTAGTCAAACATTTTTATAAGCTTCTTGATTATAATTTTACTGCGAATTTAGAAAAAGAACTCGATACTATTGCACAGGGAAATATGGACTGGCAGGAGGCTTTAAACAGATTTTATAAAGATTTTCAAAAGGACCTGTCTAAAGCATTAACAGCTATGAAAGAAAAAATCCCTACACTAACCAATATTGAATGTCCGAAATGTAAACGTCCCATGACAATTAGAATAGCCCGGACTGGTGTATTTATGGGATGTTCCGGATATAATTTGTCTGTTAAGGAAAGATGTAAAAGTACTATTAACCTAGTCCGGGGAGAAGAAGTAGAAAGCGTCGAAGGGCAGGATGATGAGACAACAGATTTAATGACAAGACACCGTTGTCCAAAGTGTAGTACTGCAATGGATAGTTTTTTAATTGACGAAAACAGAAAGCTGCATATTTGCGGAAATAATCCGGATTGTGATGGTTATGAAGTTGAGCAGGGCAAATTCAGAATTAAGGGTTATGAAGGGCCTGTAATAACCTGTGACAAATGTCAGGCAGACATGGAATTAAAGACAGGAAGGTTTGGAAAATTCTTTGGGTGTACAAATTATCCGGAATGTACTAACACCAGGAAATTATTGCGAAATGGTGAACCTGCTCCGCCAAAAGCAGATCCGGTGCCAATGCCGGAATTAAAGTGTGAGAAATCTGACGGGCATTTCATATTAAGAGATGGTGCAGCAGGAATCTTTCTGGCATCAAATCTTTTCCCAAAATCCAGAGAAACAAAAAGCCCTCGAGTCGAAGACTTATTCCGGCATAGAGATGAGTTGGATCCTAAATTCTATTATCTTGCAGATGGCCCAAAAATTGATCCGAAGGGAAATAAATCCATCATAAAATTTAAAAGAAAAGAAAAAAAGCAGTATATTTCCAGTGAAGTGGATGGAAAACCTTCCGGATGGAATGCTTTTTATATTAATAACAAATGGGTAGAAGAAAAATCTGAAAAACCGGTAAAAAAGAAAACAAAAAAATAATATTAACTAAATTCCATTTATTTATTAATATATAAAAATTAAAAAGTAGACAGCGATTCTAAATATGGATTATAATTAATTATTTGAGTGCGTAAAATTTAAATATAATAAATAATCAGACACAGATTGACAGGATTTATACAGATTTTTATATATGTTTAATAATATAATTTTATTTAATCTGTGTAAATCCGTGTCAAATTTTAATTTTATAAATAGGAGAATGTTTTTGTCTAAAATTATCCCTAATAGAGGGATCCTTTCTATTAAACCATATGTTCCGGGAAAATCTATTAAAGAAGTAATACGGGAATTGAATATAATAGCTCCAATTAAAATGGCTTCTAATGAGAATCCATTAGGTATTTCTCCTTTTGCAGAAGAGGCAATAAAAAAAATATCATCATCTGCTTTTCAATATCCGGAAGTGACCTGTTATGACTTAAGAGAAGTGTTATGCAGACATTTAAATATAAGTAAAAACAATTTAATATTATGTAATGGCGGAGACAGTGTTATTTACAATATTGCAATGTGCTTAATAAATCCCGGTGATGAAGTAATAATTCCAAAGATAACATTTCCTATATATGAAACAATTGTGAAAGCTTTAAATGGAAACATTATTTATTCAAAAATGACTGATTTTTCAATAAATTTAGATGACATTATAAGTAAAATTACGGATAAAACAAAAATTATATGGCTTTGTAATCCTAATAATCCAACAGGAAAAATTATAAAAAAAGATGAATTTGATAATTTTATTAATAGAGTGCCAGACTATGTAATGATAGTGCATGATGAGGTTTATTATGATTTTGCAGATGAAAAACAATTTCCAGATACAGTAAAACTTATAAAAAATGGCATGGAAAACATATTTTTAGTAAGAAGTTTTTCTAAAATATACGGACTTGCAGGTGTAAGGCTTGGATACGGAATCGGTTCTAAAACAATTATAGATCTTATGTATAGAATACGTATACCTTTTGATGTTTCTGTATTAGCACAGGCAGCAGGAATAGGTGCTGTTAATGATAACAAATTTTATAAAAGGAGTATTGATTTAATTCAAACAGAAAAACAGTATTTATATAATGAACTTAATAAGCTTGGAATTAAATATATTGAATCTAATACTAATTTTATTTTAATAAATGTGGGAAAGAATTCTGAATCTATTGTTGAAGAATTATTAAAAAAGGGAGTAATAGTAAGACCTACAAGAAGTCATAATCTACCGGAATCTTTTAGGGTTACTATAGGAATGCGTGAGCATAATGAAAGATTTATTAAAGCTTTAACAGAAACTTTGGCAGAAACTATAAAATGAACGATATAAAAAATAAAATAATCTATTTACTAACGGCATTAATTCTATTTTTAAGCTGCAGTACAAATACACCTGAAATTAAAGACAGTTTTATTCAGATAAATATTTTTAAAGATAGAGAATTAAATTTAATTTACCAGAAATTAAGTATTTTTATTGTGCCATATGATGGCGACGGGTTTGAAGATCTTTCTACTTTATACATTATACATGACGAATTAGAACTCTTTTGGGCGTTAACCAGTGAACAATGGGAGCAGGGTGAAGAAAAAGGGAATACCTGGATAGGTTCAAACTCAATTATAATGCCGGAATTAAAAGATTTCCCGAAAGGTGGTTACAGGATTGTATTGGAAGATTTAAGCGGAGAATCAATTGAACATACAATATATTTGTCTTATCCGGAGGTTGATAAGGACAATTATACTTTTCCATCCTCATATACAGATGAAGATAAAATATATATAACCAGTACCTTTAAAAGTCCAAGGATATGGATTTATGATAATAATAATTATATGAATACATTTATTGTAGAAGAGAGCGGCCTTAATAAAAATATTATTTCCTCTGCAGTTAGTGATTCTAACATTAAATACTATATTTATTCATATGATACTGAAATTAGAATAGGTATAATAGCAGGACCGTTTTTTGATTTCTAGTTAAAAACTAGCCTGTCTCTATTTTTAATAGTAGCTCTTTTAACTTTTCTTTATCAAATAATTCAACCGGTCGCGATTCTGCATACTCTATAGCCATTCTTGAAAAATTGGAACTGGCAATAATAATACCTCTTGTAATATTAAGTTTCTTCATTTTTTCTAAAATTAATCTGATTTTAGTTTCATTAATCATCTCTGCAACTCTTAGGAACCATATCAACCTGGGCATTTTCCTGGCGTTTCTCCATTTTGATTCTGCTTCTGATGCAATAATCTGACATCCATTAGGGATTTCATCTATGTCTCTGATTTCAAGTTTCATGGCCCTGATTACGTCTTTACATATACTTTGAAATACTTCTGAATGTGATGTGATAAAATCTTTAATGCGGTCGTCTGTACGAAGGTCCTGATACTGGCTTAACTTCTCAGCTACATCTCTAAAAGAAGGTTTTTTTGCATATATAAATTCCCATTGTTCAATTGCTTTATCGAGGTTCCTTATTTTTTCATAACATAATGCTAAAAAATACCTTCCATACAATGTTACGTTAGTTGTTTCATTATTTGATAATTTAATAGCTCTAGAAAGTTCATATATTGCCTGTTGCAGATTGTTCATTTTAATATAGCAGCTTCCCCGTTCTACCAGAGCCCTTAATTTTAATTCAGGATCTTTTTGTGCTTTTTCAAAATTCTGGAGGGCTGCAACATAATCATTATTATCTTTTAAAATTCTGCCTCTGTAAAAATACGCATCAAAATTATCCGGATTAAATCTAAGTGCCAGATCTAATTCTAATTTTGCTTCTATTGTTTTTTTCTGTCTGTATAATAATATTCCAAGTTTATAATGAGCTTCCGGGTGTTTAGAATTTAATTGGATTGCCTTTATATAATAATTTATAGATTTATCTGAGTTTTCTTTTATTTCAAATAATTCACCAATTTGAAAGAAATTCTCTGCAGAATATGGATCCAATTTTATTAATAATAAATATTCTTTTAATGCTTCATCTATTTGATTATATTTACGGTACAGAACGGAAATTATTTTTCTATAAGGAATCTCCTTGCAGTATTCTCCGAATTTACCAATCTGGTTAATGCTTTTAAACTCCATTAAAGCAAGTTCCGGTTTTTGTTCTGCAATATATGCTTCTCCGAGAAGAAAATGAGCATCAACATTTCTATGATCCTTTGCTATTATGGTTTTAGCTATTTTTGCAGCTTGGGAGATTTTCCCCTGTTTTATCAGTTCACGAACAGAATCCAGGCGTTTCGGGATTAAAAAGTTTTTTATTAAAAATAAAATTACGAGTAATATTATTGAGCCGAAGATAATAATAAGGGGTACAAGCACTAATATTCTCCATAAAATTTTAAAAAGTTAAACTATAGGTTAACAATAGGTTAACAATAGGTTAACAATAGATTAACTAAAGATTAACTATAAGTTAATAATACTAGAATAATTTTTTTAATGGAAACTGTCAAATATAAATTTCTATTAAATAAATTCATTATAATATTTAAAAAGTGTTTAATTAGTACTATGTTTTATAGTAATGGATGATATAATATTTTATATGGAGTGTTAAAATGAGTCCTAAAAAAATAATTTTTATTGTTTCTTTGTTGTTAAGCTCTTTTTCCGGGTTTTGCCAGTCTGCATTTGAACAGGGAGAAGCATTATTTATTAATAATAATCCTGCAGAAGCAAGGTTATTTTTAGAAGATGCATTAAATGCAGATCCTGCTAATGAAAAAATATACTATTATCTTGGATTTGTATATGAACAGCTTGGTGAAAATGCAAAAGCAATAAATATACTTCAGAGAGGAATTGATGTTGCTGTATTTTATAAGGACCAATTTTACTTTAATATTGGTATAAATTTCAGAGAATTAGGTGAAAATGTGTTAGCAGAAGAAATGTATACAAACGCAATAGCTGCTAATAGTTTATATGCAGAACCTTATTTGTGCAGAGCCAACTCAAGAATAGAACTTGAAAAATATGAAGGTGCTTTAAGTGATTATGAGAGATTCTTGATGTTAAACCCCGCTACATACCAGAGAACTGAGATAGAAAAGATGATAGAATTGTTAAGAGGCTTTGTTTTTGAAGCTGAACAACTTGCAGAAGATCAGAGAATAAGAGATGAGGCATTATTAAATGATGTTCTAAATTCACTTAAAAATGCATCTGAAAATTCAAACAGTCTTTCTGTTGATTCTGATGTTATTCTAGATGAAGATGATGAAAATATTGATATTGATGAGTGAGGATAAGCTATGGATAGAAGAATATTAATAATTATAGGAGCAGCTGTTTTTCTTATTCTGCTGCTAATGTTTATTTTTACAGGCGGGTTCGGGCTGTTTGGCAGCAGTGAAACAGATGAAACAAATACTTCAGAATATGATAATAAATTAAAACTTGCACAGACTTATATGGAGCAGGGTGAATACGACAGGGCATTAAATTATATTGATGAACTGCTATTGGAAAATCCTGACAGCACAGAATTGCTTGAACTGCAATTAGAGGTCCTAAGAAGAAAGAATACAAAGGACCAGGAATCTTTAGCAGAACAGCGCAGACTTCAGGAGGAAGCCCTACAGAGAGATAATAGTAATATGTCCAGTCTTATAGAGGAGATGGAAGACAGATACTCATCAGCTTCCAGTGAAATGCAGCTTGAGGAGGTATCTTCAAATGCAAGCCAGGAAGAAAGAGACAGAATAAATAACATAAATGAATTACTTTTAAAAGGTGAAGAGCAGATGAAGAATCAGCAATATGAACAGGCGAGGGACACTTTTGAAGAAGTTTTAAAATTAGATCCGGATTCAGGAAAAGCATATGCATATATCGGTGAATCCCATTACATGGAAGATCCGGATGACAATACAAGTATAGAAAGCGCAATATATAATTCTAATAAGGCTATTGAAAAGGACCCCGATTTATATCTGCCGCACACAATATTAGGGCAGATTTATGAAGATAAAAATAACTGGGATAATGCAATAGATGAATACAGTGAAGCTGCAAGATTAAAGCCTGATGATTATTACCTTTTATATGTTCTTGGTAAAGTTCAATACAATGCAAGAAGATATTCTGATGCACGGCAGTCTTTTGAGAGTTCTATACATTTAAAAAACGATTACTATGCTTCTCATTACAGACTTGGAAAGACTCTACAGATGCTTGATGAAGATACTGAAGCTATAGCTGCTTTTTTAGAATCAGTAGAAATTAAAACAGATAATTCTCCTGGATACTATGAGATTGCAGAAATATATGGAGGCAGGGGGGATTATCATACTGCTATAGGCTATTATGAAAGTGCAGTACAATATTCTCCTCAAACTGCAGTATATTTAAGGAAACTTGCAAGTACCCTATTAATTATTGGTAAATACAGTGAAGCAGAAGGTTATTATAAATCTGCATTGCAGATAGATTCCAGTAACAGCACAACTCAATATAATATGTCTCAGGCACTTGCAAAGCAGGGGAAATATTCAGAAGCATTATCCCATGCAGAAAAAGCAGTTGAACTAAAATCAACATCTGCTTTATTCCATTTTCAGGTGGGAATAATTAATGAAAAACTTGGTAATACGGATAATGCAATAATGAGTTATGAAAAGGCAATAGAACTCGATAGTAATTACACATCTGCATATACAAACCTTGGCTCATTATATAACTCAAAAGGGTTGTATGATAATGCCCTTCCTTATTTAATTAAAGCATATCAATTAAATCCTAATAGCTATGAAGTTAATAATAATCTGGGTGATGCATATTCGAATAAGGGGCTTTATGAAGACAGTATTAAGTATTATGTAAACGCAATATACCTGGAAGGCCAGGACGATACTGAAGCAAGATATAACCTTGGCCTTGTATATTTAGAAACAGAGCTGGATTCTGAAGCTAAAAGAACATTTTCCGAACTAATTCAGCTAACACCAACATTCTGGAATGCATATTATCAGCTGGGCCTTTTGTTAATTAAAGAAAATGACAAAGAGAATGCAAAAGTTATTCTAGAAACTTTACTATCAAAAAAGCCAGATTATTCTAAAAGAGATGAAGTCGAATCACTTCTGGAAATGATGGAATAGTAATTCTATTTTCTCTTTAAAAGTTTGTATAACTGTTCTTTACTTGTCATATGCCAGATTGGCCGTCCATGAGGGCATCTTGCATTTTCCAGTGATAATGAATCTATAATTAATTTCTCTGCTGTATAATTATCAATTATATCACCTTCTTTAATTGCTTTTCTGCATGCGGCAATACTGTAGATTCTATGCTCAAGTTCGGTAAACGGATGTTTAATGTCTTTTAAGAATTTTATTATTTCTGCTTCGCTTATTGGAATATAATCAATAGCTAATGAGATGATTTCAAAACTGTTAATACCAATTTTAGTTATAATTATTCCTAATTTTTCCAGCTCCGGTTGTTTTTCTATTAAATTTTCTGATTCGGAATCTGATGTGTCAAATGAAATCGGAAAAAGCAGTTCCTGAAATGATTTTTCTTTTGATATTAGCAGGTTATATAATATTTTTTCGTGTGCAGCATGCTGGTCTAATATATAAAGATTATTTTCATATTCACAAATAAGAAAGACATCGAATAATCTGCCTATATACTTTGGCCTGAGTATTTGTTCCTGATCTTTTGTATTGGAACCCTCTCGTACAGTAGGAGTTGGTAAACTTGAGTTTATGGAATTGCTTTCTGCTATAATATTTTTATCATAAAAATTTAGATCCGGCTTGTTGTCCGGTCGTTTTGGTATAAAATTACTAAAACCATTGTTAAAACCACTATTGAGACCACTATTTTCAAATGAATAGGATTTCTGCAGATTGATATTAAACTGCTTTAAATGAGATTTTATACCAGTAACTATTTTCTTATGTAAAACATTTAAATTTAAGAACTTGACCTCACGTTTAGCAGGATGAATATTAAAATCTATTAATTCAGGTTTTATATCAATAAATAAAAATGCAGCAGGAAAACTGCCGCCTGGCATATATTCAGAATAGGAATACTCAACAGCCTGCATTAATGAATATTCCTGGATCCTTCTTTTATTAACAAAAATCTGTATTAGCTTTCTGTCCTTTCTAACTAACTCAGGCTTTCCTAAAACAGCAAGAACATTAAATGCTTCATCATCAATATTTAATATATCGAATAATTCAATGTCTAAAAAGTTAGAATATGCAGTTGTGATTCTCTGTAAATGATCCTGTTCAGGATAGAAATCTTTTAATTTATCATTAAGAAATAACCTGAATGTTCTTTCCGGATAAGCTAGTGCCCTGTCTGTAAATATATTTCTACACATTTTTGTTTCTGCAGAGGAAGATTTTAAAAACTTTTTACGTGCTGGCATATTATAAAATATGTTATTAACATCTATACTCGTTCCCGGATTTCCTTTGGAAGGTCCAATATCTATAATTTTACCTTCCTGTACAATCAGTTTATTTGCAGGACTATTATTAGATGACAGTTTGCTTGTAATCTCCAGCCTGCTGCATGCGCTAATGCTTGATAATGCTTCTCCTCTAAAACCCAGAGTACGTATTTTATAGAGGTCTTCATTTTCTTTGATTTTGGATGTGGTATGCGGCAGGAAACATATTTCCAGATCCTCTCTGGACATTCCGTGGCCGTCATCCAGAACCCGGATTTTTGATTTACCGCCGTCTTCGAGCCATAAAGTTATATTGGAACTTTCCGCATCCAATGAATTATCTAAAAGTTCACGTACAACAGAAAACGGCCGGTCTATAACTTCACCGGCCGCTATTTTAAGCATTACATCATCCCGGAGTTTAAATATACTCCGGGATAGATTTTTATTATCATTCAATTATAAAATACCTCTAACATGAAATTGCGATGTATCATCCCTAAGCAATTGACTACCTAAAAATGAACATGAGTTTCTAAAGAAAAGGTAGTAACCATATCTGCTGTATCATTTGTGTAAATTACAGCACCGTCATCATCTCTATCTGCTGTAGTTGTTAGTATAAAAAGCAGGTCTACATTTTCTGTAGGGCCGAATATAGTTGTAACTCTAAAAAGAGAAAAGGCATCAAGAAACGATAATTCTCTGCCATCATCTGTCTGCTGATTAACAAGTGCTGTGATGAAATAATTCCTATCGTAAGTAATTGATAATCCAAGGTTAATAGGTAATGCTGTTGGCAACATTCCTGCTTCCAGATGGATATAATCCTTTTCTTCAAATTGAAAACCGTCTGCACTGCTGACAGACATCGGAAGGTTATATGCACCTTCAAGATAGAAAATGTCTTCTCTTGTATATCGCAGCTCTCCGTAAATACTCATATTGAACTTATCCCACTTGGGATCTGAAGGATCATTTACATAATCAGCCATTTCCAGGGCAAGATTACCACGGTCTCTTTCATACATATTATCAAAAAGACTCGGTTCAAAAACACCATTATATAATCTATATTCTGCTCTCCAATCGAAAGGGCCTGTTTCCGCGAATACACCTGTACCTGCACCAACATTCCTAAAACTAAAATCGGGATCTCTGTTAATAAAAGTATCAAATCTGAAACCTTGTTCAATATTGGGATAATCACTGCTTACATCTCTAAAGAAAGGTATCATTGAGGCAATATCTGCAAAGTAAACTATTCTTATCTTATCGTTATCAACTATTGGGACATCAATATCAAAGCCGAAAGTAAATATCATAGGATCCCCTATTGTATTTTCATTACGAGGATTAGTATCAGAAATATCGCCGGCAGGATCTATATCTACAAGTGTTGTAATACCAAATCCGACTGGAATACCAGGTTTAAGCTGAAATCTGGCCCCAATAATTTCGGGTTCCGAAAGATCGTTTACTAAAGCTTGCAGGCCGAAAACCGGAATATTAAAACCCATATTAAATCCAATTCTTCTAATTGCAGGAAAATCCGAATCATTTGCAAACCTTCGCATAATAAAGCCATGCCCAAGTGTCATATTATTTAAATTACCAGCCTGAAAAAAGACCTTATCTCTCTCTTCTCCGAATTTAACAAATCTGATTTTTAGAACCAAATCCCGTAGTATGTCTCTTACGACTTCGCCTACACCATCCTGGTCTGTACCAAAAGACCATTCATTATTCCCCTTTGGCCTGTACCGATCATCCGTATCCATAACGTTGTTCATATAAATAAGAGGAAAGTATAATGATAAATGAAATTTACCTATAATAAAATTTGGGGTAAATACTGCTTTTGCATATATCTGGTCATTCAATACAACAGAACCAAGTTCGAATGCAAGCAGATTTGAAAGAAATTCATTCTTAGGTTTTTCTTCAGTTTCCGGTTCCTGGAGTATAGGATCTCCGATAAAGTATCCGCCTGTGCCTATAGTGTTTTCAATTAGAGCTATATTAATTTCCGAAGCTGGTAATATCGGTGTATTAAAAACAATTGGAGCTTCTCCTTCCGGCGGGGTTGCTGCAGGATCTTCAATCGATTCTGTATCAGGAACAATTTCCGGATCAACTTCTTCAAATATTAGTTCTTCCTGTAAAGTGCTCTGAAATGCTACCGGCATATCAATTGCCACAAAATCAACAGTATTTGCATATTGATTGTCAGTTAGTAATATCTGCTGTCCTGTTTTTTGATGAGTCAGTTCAACTGTGCCTTCAAATACAAATGTCTCCTCTTTAATTCCGTATACAGTATCAGAAACTATCTGCATACCAAAATCAGTACCGCGAACACCACAGGTAGATGTCTGGCCGTAAAAATTGTATTCCTCATTTCCAAGCAGCTTTCCTGCAATTGTTCTGAATTTACCGAAAAATAATTCAAAATCACTTGATTGTGCATTATCTATTCCCTGAAGTGCCAAAACTTTAAAGTTTGTATTTTCAGCAATTCTTATTATAGAACCGTTCGACTCCATTTGAAGTTCGACAGAATCACCATTACCCGTTAAAACTGTCCAGCCTATTGGCAGTTCACTTCCTATGGCTACATCATAACTATATAATTCTTCCGTGCCTGTTTCATTTATAAAAAGTAAGTCACCACTGTTATCATTAATAAACATAATTTGAACTGCCGGTTCTACTAAAGTATCAACAGAAAAAATAAGTGAAGTCTGCAAAATCAAAATTAAAACAATATATTTTAATTTCTTTAAAAAAAACATAATTTCCCCCTAAAAAAGCTGTATTGTTGCTTCGAGCCCTGATTGAACCTGCGGATCACTCCAATCGTTCTCATTATAGCGGATTAAGTAAACAAAAGAGAGAACTGCTGCTGATATTTTACAGTTAATTCTAGCATTAATAATCAAATTATCAGATCGAAATATATCCCTAAAACTTCCTATAAATTTTTTATCATAACTTGTACTGAATGACAGTACCGGAATAACATCCGGATTAAGGTAAAAAATTCCTACCAGATGAGGATCGTTTAAATAATTTAACGGATCATTATCAACCTCTCCAAATGGGCCGTCTACAGTAACATTAAAAACAAGATTGTCATTAAAAGCGCTCACTCCAAGAGAAAAAAGATATCCCAGATAATTCGGCATTGGGTCGCTGCCATTTATTAACATATAATTCTGTGCACGTGAAATATCATAAGATCTATCAAAATACGAAGGAATAAAATTTTCACCTATAATCCTGAACTGTCCCATATAAGTTATATATTTTACAATTCTGCCTTCAAAACCTACCATTCCTCCCCATGAGTCCATATTTAAAGTTACTGCATCTCCGAACATAGCATATGTAAATTGTTCTTTATTTACTATAGGCTGATAAATATCCCAGCCCAGCGCCCATGTTTTAGCATCGTCGGTATTTATACCATCAGAAGAAGCAGTAGCTAAAGTACTTGCATCTGCGAATCTAAAAGGATCAAGATCTACTACAAATGATGTTCCTATCTGCATATCCTGTAATACGGGAACATCAAGGCCTGCAAACGGCCTTCCATAAAGCCTTGTTCCTATAATATCCCCGGTAGATACCCATTTGGAAACATCACTAAAGATTGTTTCTATACCAATATAGGGGAAATCAAATAAACTACCGTCCAGATTAAATTGAAGGCCGAAAATACGTGTTTCCGGCAAAAAAAGCTTATTAGTATACCCATTCATAATAAATCCGTTACCGAGTTTCCCACTGTTTATAGAACCGAACCTCGCATAGAGGGGGTCTTCCTCATATCCGTATCGGATATATGCAAATTTAGGGAGGTATAATTCTAAAACATTTGGAAAAGTAACAGTATCCGGTACCCAGTCTTCTCTTCTAAATTGGACAGCACCATTTCTATAAGTTAAATGGAAGTACAGATCAAAACCTATTCCAAACTTGTTTATTACAAATTCCGGACTTACAAGTATCTTCTGATAAGTAACATCATCAAATGATACTACTCCAAGCCCGATGTTAAAATTAATGTCAAATTCTGTGTTTCTTTTTTCCCGGCCATTAACTATAAAAACCTCTTCCGGTTCCGGCTCTTCTTCCTCTATAACAGGTTCTTCTTCATCAGAGTCCGGAATTTCCTGTTCCGGTTCTTCCGGTAATTCTTCTTCTGTGGTTTCTATATCGGTTTCTTCTTCGGCAGGTACTTCTTCATCACTATTTCCTCTTGCGTAAAGAAAATTACTCAATAATAAAAAAAAGAGTATAAGGCATAAAACTCTTTTTAACGATTTTACCATGCATTCCTCCTTAGTACTCTACTTATAAATATATCTTAAATGATAAAAAATATCCAATACCTTTATATCGGCAATTTTAAATTTGGTTAGAAACATTTAACATTTGTTGTATGCTATCAAAAAGGGAACACCGATTACTCCGATTTTTTAAGATTTAACAGATTTATTTCATGGCAGGGGGATGAGTGTCGGATTCCCTGGGGATGTTGTTGTTGGATTAATTTATGTTTTTATTTGAACACAGAAGGTACAGAAGGCACAGAATTTGTTTGGAGCGGGTAGGGGAGGGACAGCAATTCTAAAAATGGATTCTTATGAAGCATTAAGAATTTTTTAAACCGCAGAGAACGCGGAGAACGCA
>SDBV01002841.1_pt1 | contig 25843 bp, 23 predicted proteins | sample 2277081 | NCBI WGS metagenome assembly SDBV01 (sample SAMN10402039, study PRJNA504765) | marine sediment metagenome | isolation source: marine sediment core GS10_PC15, 223 cmbsf | place: Arctic Ocean: Southern Knipovich Ridge | collected 2010 | reverse complement strand
AATAATTTTTATGGAATTCGAGAAAGATGCTGATCTTCCAGAACATTCTCATGAAAGCCAATTTGGTATCGTATTGGAAGGAAGAATTGATTTGAATATTGCTGGAGAAAAACATACATACAAAAAGGGTGATAGATTTTTTATTCCTAAAAATACAATCCATTCTGGAAAAATATATGCAGGTTATGCGGACATAACATTTTTCAATCAGAAAGATAGGTATGGAGTAAAATAACCAAAAAGCATCTTTCATACAACAGCAGGTAATGCAAAATATTGGGTGAAATTACATTTTAATTTAAAGTGAAAAAATTAGGTTTAAAGATTTCTAAATATAAATAGAAATCCGAATTCATTCAACTCAACATTCCTGGTTCCATCAGCATTCATACATCAATATGGACCTCACTACACTTCTTCTTGTAAACTTCGGCCGCTTCCTGTATAATTTGTACTGTTATAGTAACGATGTAGTATTTACTGTAGTTACTGGACTACACAAGTGTACGAACTGTTATAGTAAATATATTCTGGAATGTTTTGCTATAAATACGAAAAATACTTAAATTATTTAATTTAAAACACGATGAAAATTCAACCATTTAAATTAGAGAGATACTTCGCAAAATATGAATTCTCAACACCTTACCTTCTATGCTGTTCAGATTGTGAAGCTTTATCAATGAAAGAATTACTGAGTATGTCTGATGAGAATTCACTAAAAATGTGGGGCGACTTGAAACTTGACTATACTGAATCTCAAGGTCACCATATTTTACGTGAGGAAGTATCAAAGCTTTATACAAGGATAAAACCTGAGAATGTAATGATTTTAACACCGGAAGAAGGTATTTATATTGCAATGAATAGTATCTTAAGCAAAGGCGATCATGTAATAGCAACTTTTCCCGGATATCAATCTTTGTACGAGATCGCAAATTCTCTGGATTGCGAAGTATCAAAATGGACTCCGAAAGAGGAAAATGCCTGGATTTTCGATGTTAATGATTTGCAAAATCTAATCAAAGATAATACAAAACTCATTGTTATTAACTTCCCTCATAATCCTACTGGAGCAACCTTGCAACAAACGGATTTAGAAAAAATAATTGAGATCACAAAACAAAAAAACATCATTCTTTTTTCCGATGAAATGTACAGGTTTCTTGAACATGATAAAGCAAATCGGACTTCGTCGGCTTGCGATTTGTATGATAATGCTATCTCTCTCTTCGGTATGTCAAAAAGTTTTGCTTTGGCTGGATTAAGAATTGGTTGGCTTGCAACACAAAACAATGGAATACTAGCGCAGGTTGCAACGTATAAAGATTACACGACTATCTGTAGTAGTGGTCCAAGTGAAATTTTATCGATTATGGCGCTAAGAGCAAAAGACGAAATTCTAAAAAGAAATCTCGGTATTATTAAAGATAATTTAAAAGTGCTTGATGAATTTTTTATTGATTATGCAAAACTTTTTGATTGGTATAAACCAAAAGCTGGTCCGCTTGGTTTCCCTAAATTAAAAAGTGAAAAAAATGTAGCTGATTTTTGTTTAGATTTAGTCGAAAAGAAAGGAGTATTGTTGCTCCCTGCCAATCAGTATGATTATGAGAGTAACAATTTTAGATTAAGCTTTGCACGTAAGAATATGCCTAAAGCCTTAATAAAATTCAAAGAATATATAGACGAAAATTATCAGTAATAGAAGAAGAATTAGATATTTAATGGAGGAATTTCCATATGGCAATAAAACGTATCCGGCATGGATGGACTAATCTTGAAAACGCTGATAAATATCAAAAACTTTTGCATGATAAAGTTTTTCCAGGAATTGAGGCAAAACAAATATCAGGTTACTTAAGTATTGAATTGTTCCGTGCAGATTTAGATAATAAAGTTGGATTTATTACTATCATGACTTTTAATTCACTAAAAAATGTTATTGATTTTAATAGATATTTGGAAGTTGAAGGCGGCTTTCTTCCAATTGCAGATATAGTTAGTAATGGTGCAAAATTCGGTATTTCAAATGTTTTAGCATCAGATGATGGTTATATAGATAAATATACGACAATAATAAAGCTAAATAATTATTTCTATTATTCTACACCTTTGATATTAACTTATTATTTTTTGAATTTATCAAACGAAGAAATAAAAAACGAAGGTGAATTTCTTACTATAGGAACAGAAAAAGTACAAGTTGATAATGATGGCGGCTTTTTAATTGATTTTGAGCATACTTTTGACGAATACGAATTTCATGATATCATAGACAAAAGTATACCTGCAGTTGAAATAAATGATAAATTAGTGATAGTTGGAATAAATTATACAGGCGGCGGCGACCATCAACCAACAAGAAAAGATATAAGAATGCTCGGCCTGGAACTGACCGCTCATGCAACCCAAACATTAATTGATATGCTGCGAAATGATTAATGATATCAGGCTTTCCTAAATCTCGAAAACAGTTTTCCAATAGTATCGTTTTTATTTATCTTTCAGGATAAAGTACAACTCTTACATACCTGTCCTCATTAAAATAAAATTTTGCTGCATCCTGTATGTCCTGCATTGTAATGCTTTCAGAAATATTTGTATATTCTAAAATTAATTCCGGATTCTCTTCATATTTATAGTAAGTCTGTATAACACTTACCCAGAAATCATTGCTCTGTAAATTTGTTTCCCTTTCTGCAAGAATTATTTCTTTTACACTGTTAAAATAAGATGCTTCAGAACCGCTTTCTTTTAATCCTGTTACTATATTAAAGATTGCCTCCGATAAATTATCCACTTCGTCAGGAGCACAACCAAATATTATATAAATATAATATTCACCATCCGGCAGCCTTTTTGGTACTCCATATACATTTATACTGTACGTGCCTCCAAGATCTTCACGGATCTTATCTGTTAGACTCATTTCAAGAATCTCAGTTAATATTTTTAATGAGATAACATTTTTTAATGACCAGTTAAAATCACCATTAAAAGTAATTACTACTTCACTTTTTTGTTCGAGTCCTTTATATATTGACTCTTCTACAACAGAAGCAGGTGGATCCACACCAAGATCCCTCCAGGATTCTATTCTGCCTGTAGAGGGCAGGCCCCCAATATAAGTTTCTATAAAAGGTTTTATCTCTCTTATTTCAAAATTACCGACAAAAATAAAAGTAAAATCAGAAGAATCTCTAAACCTCTCTTTATAAAAGTTATATGCGAATTCAGAATCTATCTCGTCAAGTATTTCTATAGTCAATGGTTTTGACCTTATGTCTTCATCTGATAATATATACTTTACAGTATCCCAGAAAACATTTTCCGGATTAGCTTCTTTATTAATTAATAGATTTTCCTGTTGGTTCTTATATGTAATTACTGCTTCTTCGTTAAGCACTGGTTCTGTAAAATAAAGATATATAAGTTTAAACATAGTTTCTAAATCTTCCTGAGTAGCACTACCTTTTAATCCTTCAAAAAGTTCTTTAATCCAGGGGCTTACATCAACAATCAGTCCGGAAAGTTTTTTCTCAAGCTGGGTTAAATCAAATTCACCAAGTCCGCTTTCTGTAATTAAAGAGGTAGCTGCAACAGCGGAAATATAATCACTATCAGCAACTAAAGAAAGTCCTCCGGGACTGTATGCATTAAACAGGACTTCATCATTTTTAAAATCTGTCGGTTTTAATACAACACGGACACCATTAGAAAGTATCCATTCGGTAAGACCAACGACCTCACGCACCTTCTCACTAATTACACTTCCAGCTACCGGAAGCTCTTTTAGTAAAGGTGTATCAAGTACATCATCCACATATGCTGTTAGTTCCATAACTGCAACTTCATCAAAGACTGCAAGTAATTGTGTTACTTCAGGTATAATTATTCCTTCCTTCTCCGGCATAGAAGCCAATACCAGCTTATTCTCTTCTGTTATCCATTTGTTGGAAAGTTCATTAACCTCATCCAAAGTTATACCTGAAAGGTAAGTTTTATATATTTCATACTCAAATTCGAGGCCAGGCATCGATTCCGATTCTAAAAAATTCCTTATACATTCAGATGCCAGTTTGTCAGATTCTCTCTGATCTATTTCATTATATGCCCGCTCCATCCAGCTTAATATTTTCTCTTTTTTTCTTTCCAATTCCGATTCAGTAAAACCAAATTGCTTTACTTTTTCAGCTTCTATCAATATAGCTTTAAGCCCGTCTAATATCCCATTATCTATAACCTCTGCCTGTATGGTATAAAAGTCTTTAGTCTGAGATAAACTGCCTAATCCGGAATAAGCATTTATGAATGGCGCATCCGGCTGCCTTGATAATTCTTCCAGCCTATCATTAAGTATTTGATGATAAAGGATCCTAACAATCATTTCTCTGTAATCACTTACTGTAACAGAAGGCATATAGTCGTGCTTAATTAATAATTTAATACGTGATTCTGTTGCTTCTTTATCCGACACTACGGACATCAATATTTCTTTATTATCCGGTACATCAAAGACCTCACGTTCCCTTAAATCTTCCTGTATTTCATATCTAGAGAAATTATTGATAATCATTTCTTCCATTACTGCCGAATCAAAATCTCCTACAACAACAATAGCCATTAGATCAGGCCTGTACCAGTCTGAGTAGAATTTCTCTATAGTTTCCAGTTCAAGGTTGCTTATTATTTCCATGTCCCCAATAGGAAGCCTCTCTGCATATTTTGAATCACCGTAAATCACAGAAAGTTGTTTATCTCTAATCCTTCTATTTGCACCACGGTCCCCACGCCATTCTTCAATAACGACACCCTTTTCTTTTTCAATTTCCTCAGGATCTAAAGTCATATTAAATGCCCAGTCCTCAAGTATTAGAAGCGCAGTTTTAAGGTTTTCCGGATCTTTTGTTGGTACCGTGAGTCTGTATACAGTTTCATCAAAAGTAGTATAAGCGTTTAACTCTGCACCAAAGCGCATACCAATAGACTCAAGATAATCAATTATTGCCTGTTTTTCAAAATGTTCCGTGCCATTAAAAGCCATATGCTCTAGAAAATGAGCCAATCCTTTCTGATCATCATCCTCTAAAATTGAACCTGCATTTACTACAAGCCGCAGTTCCGCCCTACTTTCAGGTTTTGAGTTTTCCTTTATATAGTATGTTAGTCCGTTTTCAAGTATTCCCATTTTTATATCCGGATCTACCGGAAGTTCTGCATCAAGATACAGATATTCCGGAATTCCTTCCGGTTGGATGTCTTCTTTTGTTTTGCATGCAATAAATAGAATTACAATACATAGGATACTCAAGCAAAAACGTTTCATTTTTTTCTCCGAAATTTTTAAGTTAGCTTTATAATAATTTAATATACTTCATTTAGATAAATATTTAAACTTCTTTTTGATTAAACTGTTTGTGATGTTATAAATATTAAAGGAAATAAATCAGAAATGGCTGATAAAATAATTAAGGCCTCAACAAATTCTTATTTATTATATAAACCCTTATAATAATTGTTTCTTTTAAAAAGATCAGTATGTGTTCCCTGATCTATAATTCTTCCTTTTTTAAAAATATAAATCTGATCTAGATTTGAAATATTCCAGATCTTATGAGATATTATAATGCATGTTTTTTTTCTAAAATATTGAGTTATTAACTTTTCAACCATTTTTTCAGAGGCAATATCCAGATGGGTTGTAGCTTCATCAAAAATAATAATATCCGAATCTTTAAGTATTGCCCTGGCAATCGATATTTTTTGTCTCTCACCTCCGGATAATTTTTTCCCAATCTATCCGATATTTGTATCATATCCATTCTCTAATTTCTTAATAAATTTACTTATACCTGCAAGTTTAGCTGCATTTATAAACTCTTCTTCTTTTGCAGCAGGTTTGCTGTAAATAATATTATTTTTTATTGTATCATTAAAAAGAAATGTATGCTGAGATACAATACTTATTCGCTCTCTTAATGACGAAAGTGATATATCATTTATTCTATAATTGTTAATTAACAATTTCCCCTTTTTTATACTATATAAACCTAATAAAAGTTTTACTAGAGTACTTTTCCCTGAGCCATTTGGACCTGTTATTAGTATTTTTTCACCATATTTTATTTTAAGATTAATTTCTGTTATTACATCCTTAGAGTTATAAGAAAAATTGACATTCTTAAATTCAACATCACCTTTAATATTTGCAATTTTTATCCCTTTATCATTTTCTTCTCCGGATAAATCCGTAAGTTCCTTTATCCTGTGAATAGCTGTTATCGCCGGTTGAAACATAATGCCAATACCTGACAGGGTTTGAGTCGGTCCGTATAAATTCCCTAAATACGCTGAAAAAGCGATATAACTTCCAATTGTAAAGCTTCCCTTTATTATTTCACTACCGCCGAACCATAAAACAACAATCCCTCCGATAATACCAAATAAAGCAAGAACTTCACTTGATATTGATTGAAGCAGATTGCTAGCGATACTACTTTGCATATAACTTGTTAAGTTTTCATTTATTTTCTTAGTTTCCTTTTTTTCGGCAGTAAATTCTTTAATCGTGTTTATACCGGATAACGATTCTTGAAACTGCTTTGATACTTTTGCACCTTTTTCCATAAGCTCTCTACTTGCATGGCGTATTCCTTTAGAATAATACCGTGAAGTGAGATAAAATAAAGGCAAAATAATAATTGAAACTAAAGCAAGTTTCCAATGCATATAAAAAATAATAAAAAGGCAAAATATAAATTCCAATATTGATATAAGAATACGAGTGAATGTATTGGAAAAAAAATATCCAAGCCTGTCGGCTTCTCCTATCCGTGACATAAGATATCCTGTCTGGTTATTATCAAAAAAAGAAAGAGGCAGCTTAATTATTTTTTTAAAAAGATCTCTTTTAAAAGAAACAATTACATTTTGATTTAAAATATTAAATATATAATTTGTTACAAATGAAATTACTAATTTTAAAAGCTGTATTCCGACGAGAATAATTATAATAATATTAAGTAAATTGATGTTTTTTGCTAAAAGCACATCATCAACAATCCTAAAATAATTGCAGCATCAGAAGCAGAGAAAAAGATAATTATTTCAAGACAGATTCCTGATAATTATAAAAAAGAGCTTGCATTATTATATAAATACAAGAGTGATTTAAAAGAAATTTATATGAATAGAAACAGTAAAATTGATTTGCTCAATCCTGTTAAACCTGTAATATTTGTGCTTGGCCTGGGAGAGAAAATGCATAAATTTGAGCTCCAACTTATATTACGTGAAAAGTATATTAAGGAAGGTTATAAAGTTTCGCAGATTGGCTCACGCAATAACTCATGTGAGTTATTGGGATTTCACTCTTTTCCTTTAGAATTGCATAAGAATAATTTAACAGAAAGTGAAAAAGTTATTTATTTTAACAGATATATAAAGCATATAGAGAATGAAGAAAAGCCTGATATTTTTATAATAGGTATACCAGGTGGAATTATGCCGTATAGCAATCAGTTCACAAACAGGTTTGGTTTTATGTCGTATATTGTATCTAATGCGGTGGAACCTGATGCCGGAATACTAAGTATTAATTATGGTGAATGGACTAAAAAATTGCTTGAGAAGCTTACAAAAACGACAGAGTACAAACTTGGATTTCCAATAGATTGTTTTAATATTTCCAATACCCAGATTGATTGGACTGCCAGTATTGAAAAGGGTCATTTAATGTACAATATTTTGGAAAAAGAATTTATAGAGATAAAGAAGAAAGAACTCTTAAATTCCAAATTACCTGTTTATTATATACTTGATAATAATGATGTTAATAATATGACAGAGTTAATTATAGACAAGCTTGCAGAATACGGTGAATCACAGGTTATGTAAGGAGAATATCTTATGGGAAATAGCATGCTGGCGATCGAAAAGGAATTAATAAAACTTTTTAATAGCAGGTTAGGTATTCCTAAAATTTTCTGGAATAAAAAAAGGCGCAGCATGAACCTGCTTGGAAAAGAAATTGGTTTTTTGCCTTCCTTTCTCTTATATCTTTTCTTTTATATAGAGGAAGAATTTGAAATAACTATCCCTCAAGATGAAATAGTAAGTGGCAGGTTTAATTCTTTTAAGAATATATTCGATGTTATACAAACACAGGTCAATAAAAAAAATCTTCAGCGAATAATTCAGATTAAATGACTAAAAAAGATTTATCAATTGCTATTATTGATAACGGACTAAATAATTTCTTTTTTAATCCGGGAAAATTACGTTTTGATATTGAAATAACTCCTGAATTAAAAGTAATAAATAGAAATAAAAATTCCAAGGATATTAGTTTTCATGGTACTGTTTGTGCTGCAATTATAAAAAAATTTTCAAATGATGTATGCTATGGCAGTATTAAAATACTTAATAATGAAAATTTAAGTAGTTGTAACCAGCTTGTAAAAGCAATAAATTATTGCTGGCAGAACCATATAAAGCTTATACATATTAGTCTTGGAAGTTTTTTTCCCCGCGATTTTTTTTCAATTAAAACAATTATAAATGAGGCAGTAAATGAGGGCATTATTATCGTTGCTGCATTGAGCAACCAGTATTATTATACATATCCGGCTTCATTATCCAATGTAATCGGTGTAAAAGCAGATAATTCAGGCATTTTAAAAGATCGTGAATATGTCTACAATGTATGCCCTGCTGATGGTATAGAAATAACAACATTTTTAAAACATTCATACAAAATGATACTCCAGGATATGAAACCTTCCTTTTTTAATAAAGACCTTAAAATTAAAGGAATTTCTAATAGTTTTGTAACTCCATATATAACATCTATTGTATTTAATTTACTTCTAAAAAAGCCTGATTCAAATGTTGAGGAGATTAAAAGAAAATTAATCAAAAAAAATATACGGATTAAGCACGTATTTATCTATACATAAGAATCTTGACTGGATTGAAACAGCTTTAATTTTTATTCTTTCCGATACAGTCACTAGTAATACTCCCAATAATTTTAAAGCTAAAGTTAAGGTTAAAGTTAAAAAAATAATTCCTATAGAATTTAAAGAAGTCTCAGCCGGTTTAAGTATTGTAAGTAAAATGCTCACAAATTCATATGATGAAACTAAATTAGATGCTGCTATCATTATTTGTGATGAACGTTTAGATAACTCAGAAGATGCATTTAAACATTTCTTTTTGGATATGAATAAGAGAAAAATCCCGATTGTTTATATTAATGATAATTACAATTCTTTAGATTTAGTAGAGTTAAATAATAATAATATCAAATTCTGGCACCCTCTTAGTAATAAATATTTTTTTAATATATACCCCCGAAATAAGAAAATAGACATTCCTGTAATTGTTATGTGCCATACAATTTTAGATGAATTATTAACGCTTACAATAAAACTATATACGAAATTTACTTCAGATGATTATTCTGCCCTATGTTTTGCTAATACTACTATAGGTATACTTCAACACTTTAATTACATTTTGTCTAAAAAAGCAGGGATGATTTTAAAAGAAATAAAACAAGAATATTTTATAAATAATCCGGATTTAATATTATGCAGTTTATATGATATTGGAAAAAAAAGAATAAGTAAAATTTGTAAAGGTTTAAAAGCAGATTTTCTGATTTTGCCCGATAAATATAAAAATACTACTAAAGATTATAATAAATGTGCAGAAAAAATTATTTTCTTTTCTAAAGGTGAAAATACTGAATTATATGATAAAATAATTCAACATTTTAATAATCATCCTAATTAGAGCCTTGCCCATTTAGAATATCTTTTTAAAATACTTCGAAAACCTTGAGACATCAATTTTAGGCTTCCCAACAATCATTATAATGTTTAAAATACAAAATGGAGTATCATTATGGAAAATATAAAAATAACTAAATTATCCGAAGATGATTTAGTTAAGCTGGGTATTTTTACATGGCCCATTTGGGAAAAAGAAGCCTCTACTTTTCCATGGCATTATGACAATAAAGAAACTTGCTATATTTTAGAAGGAAACGTAAAAGTTATTCTGGAAAACGGTGAGCCTGTTAAATTTTCAACCGGGGATTTTGTTGAATTTCCAGAGGGTATGGACTGTACCTGGAAAATAAATAAAGCTGTAAGAAAACATTATAAATTCGGTTAATGAAAAACAAATTAAACAAGAATAGTGCGGAATGGGATATAATTGTAAATAAATTAACCTTATTTCTGGAAAATGATGAGCTTCCTTCTGTGTCTGTTATTGCAAAACGCATCGGTGGCCCTTTCCATGTTCTTTTTTCTACTATGATATCTCTGCGAACAAAGGACAATGTTACCCTAGAAGCATCTAAAAGGCTTTTTAAAAATGCTGATACACCGGAAAAATTATCAGGATTATCTGAAGAAACAATAGAAAAACTGATTTATCCTGCTGGATTTTATAAAACAAAAGCCAAAAATATAAAGAAAACAGCTCAAATTCTTATATCCCATTTTAATTCAAAAGTACCAAAAACGATGGATGAACTTTTAACACTTCCAGGTGTTGGTAGAAAAACAGCAAATCTTATTAGAAACCTGGGGTACAATTTAAACGGGATCTGTGTAGATACTCATGTTCACAGGATATCTAAACGTACAGGCTGGATTTCCACATCCAATCCGGAGGAAACAGAATATGCACTTATGAAAATACTTCCGGAAAAATACTGGATTAGTATTAATGAACTGCTTGTGATGTTTGGGCAGACATTATGTAAACCCATTTCACCGTTTTGTTCTAAATGTCCAATTCCGGAGCATTGTAAAAGAGTAGGAGTAAAAAAATCCAGATAGTTTAAAAACAATAAGGTTCAAAGAATTAAAAACCTTTATCTATTTCTTATGGTTTATTACAAGCACACCGGAACCTTCAATTCTTCCGTTTCTTAATGCATCCAGGGCCTCATTTGCTTTTTCTAGTGGGAAAATCTCAATTTCTGTCTTAACTGGTATTTTTAATGCAATTGATAAGAATTCTTCGCCATCCTTTCTTGTAAGGTTCGCAACAGACTGAATAATACGCTCTTCCCATAAATATTTATATGGAAAAGCAGGGATATCACTCATATGTATTCCCGCACATATAACTTTTCCACCTTTTCTAACTGCTTTTAGTGCCTGAGGAACAAGACTTCCTACCGGAGCAAAAATAATAGCTGTATCGAGTTTTACATTCGGGAAATCAAGTGAACTGCCTGCCCATTCTGCACCTAGCTTCTTTGAAAAGTTCTGGCCTTTTTTATCTCCGGGACGAGTAAATGCAAATATACGTTTGCCAAGGTAACATGCTACCTGAGTAATTATATGTGCAGCAGAACCAAAACCGTACATTCCAATTTTTTCTCCTTCACCTGCCATACTTAATGCCCTGTACCCTATTAAACCTCCGCACAATAATGGAGCGGTATGAAGATCATCGGACTTTGTAGGTAGAATGAAACAAAACTGTTCGTTTGCTATAGTATATTCTGCAAAACCACCATTTAAATGGTATCCTGTAAACCTGGCATTATCACAAAGATTTTCCTGTCCATTATTACAAAAATCACATTTCTGGCATGTACTGCTAAGCCAAGGGACTCCTACTTTATCATCTATTTTAATATTTCTTACACCTTTCCCTAATTTAATAGCAGTTGCAACAATCTGGTGCCCCAGAATTAAAGGAAATTTAGATTCTGAAAGTTCTCCGTCTAAAATATGTAAATCTGTTCTACAAATACCACATGCATGGACTTTTAAAAGAATCTGGCCTGGTCCTGGTTCCGGTACAGGCATACTAATTAATTTTAATGGGGAACCGATTGAGCTTAATACTATTGCATTCATTAAATTCATATTATACTGGTATTTATTATAATAACTAATATATTTTTAACATATATATAAAATTACATAATTTATTAACAAGTTATCCACAATGAACAATTATTACCTATTAGCAAACATTAATGTTTGCAGGCCGGTTTTTATATAAAGATTGCAATAAAAACAAAATCATATTGATATTTAATAATTCTATATAATTTTTGAATTGATATAATCGGAAGAATTGGGTAGAAAAGCAATTCTTATGCAAGAATTTAACGTTTTTGGAGTTTTTGGAGTTTTAAACAGTGATTTTGTCATATTTTGCATAAATTTACTAATATGTGTAAAAATGACCCATCTTTTTGAATAAACATCAAACGCTTGTTAGGTTACTATCAATATGTAAAAAACTACTCGTTTATTAAAAATAGAGTTATTTTTGTTATTGATTAAAATTAACCGGTTTATCCACAACTTTCATCAAGTTATCCACAAGTTATCCACATTTTTGGTTTTACTGAATTTTGATAACAAGGCCCGATGCCTGAATCTTGCCCTCTGTGGTAGCAGAACCTCCGGAGAACTCCTCGTCACTTAAATAGATTTGTACATAGTACAATCCCCTTCTTCTAAAACTAAGTGGAATTGTATATATACCAGTTCTTGAATTAAAATCCAGCTCCCAGGGCCAGATGCTTAATTCTGTTGTATTTGTGAAATCCGGATAAGAACCCATATTATTTATCTGTGAGGGTGTCATCCTGGAAGGAATTTCTTCAAAATAAACTAGTATTGCAAACACATAACTATTACTATTTATTGGCTGAACCTGCAGATTGATTTGTTCGTTTATAGAAGCATTATTTTTTACTTCTACAAAATCAATATACCTGTCCACAAATTCTTCATAGTATCTGAATTGATTTCCTGTTAAATAGTTTCCTATACCAATATAATTATGGCTGGAACCTATGCAGTTCTGTTTATGCCCATCATAAGGTGCTCTTTCTGCCATAAATTGATCATGCGCTTCCTCCATAAATTCTGTATATGTAGAAAGGCTATTAGCAAAACTTCCGGATGTCCATTTTGCAGAAGCGTTTTCCATTACATGATCCACACCGCCTGCAAATGCATATCTATGGTATGGCTTTTCACCCCTTGTGTTCCAATGTCCCATAAAATTTTCTTCGCTGGCTTCTTTAGACATTCTGTTTGCAACCCTTGATGCAAGAATGTCAAGCTTCACTGGCTGCACATTATATCTTTCTCTACTTCTATTTATATATTCCAGCTGAGCAAGCTTAACAGCAAGCATTTCATCTGAATCTTTGTATTCAAGGTATCGTGTTTCCTGATCATTTAGTATTTTATACTCTTCAAACATACCCGGAGGCAGATCATTCATAATTGACTGTACATAAGCAGTATCATCAGAATAAATATTAATAATAAGTATACAAAAAACTAAAATAAAAACAGATTTTTTCATTATTTTCTCCTAAAAAGATTCTTCCTTCTTATCCTCTGCGGTTTTCATAATTTTTCATAAAAACTTTTTACACTTCCTTACCAATGTAATCCAATCCGCAAATGATTTCAAATTTTCTTCTATTATAAATCCTACAAAATAGTTATGAAATAAATTTTTATGTTTATTAAAAATATAAAACCAATTATATTAAACTTAAAATGAAGATCTATTATATTCCGGAAAAAGTTAATGGACTTATCTTTGATATCGATTTAACACTTTACAATAATAAGGACTATTATAATTCACAAACAGAAGTTTTAATACAGCGTCTTGCAGAAGAGCAGCGAAAAGATTATTTGGAAGTAAAAAATCAAATAGATTCATTTAAACTTGAGTATGCAGAAAAAAATAATGGGCAAAAACCGTCACTTGGCAATACATTTATTAATTTTGGTATTCCCATTAAAAAAAGTGTGGAATGGAGAGAAAAACTTCATATGCCGGAAAATTTTCTTACAGAAGCTCCTCTTCTGCGAAAAAACTTATTAACTCTAAAAAAGTACTTTAAACTTATTGCAGTAACAAATAATCCTTCATCAATTGGGATCCGTACTTTAAATGCCCTTGGCCTGCAGAATATTTTCTTAAATGTTATTGGTTTAGACATATCCATGGTTTCAAAGCCTCATGAGAAACCATTTTATCTGGCAAAAAAAGAATTACAGCTTAAATTTAAAAACCTTATAAGTATAGGAGACAGATTTGAAATTGATATTGAAATTCCACTTGCTCTCGGTATGGGAGGTATTTTAATTGAAAAAACAGAGGATATATATAAATTACCTGATATATTAATAATAAATTGTAATAATAATTAAAATGTAATATTATTATAAAAGATAAAAAGAAAACATTGTATTAACAATACAGTATTAAAATATATTAAGAGGTATTAAAATGAGTGAAGAAAAGATTTTTACTGATATAAATCCAAAAGCATGGGAGCATCCTGCAGACAGAGCTGCATTAACAGCATTAAGGCAGATACCAGGAGTAGATGAAATAGTAAGAAAATTGATTGGAGTAACAACAGAGAAATCCTTAAGATTACTAGTCCTTGCATCGTCTGTCCGCGTTTCTGATAAACAATTCCCTAAATTATACAAGTTTTTAAATCAATCTAGAGAAATCCTTGATATTAAAGAAAGCTTTGAATTATACGTATCACAGAATCCAATTATGAATGCAGGTGCAATTGGTGTGGATAAGCCTTTTATTTTATTAAACAGCGCAATAATAGAGCGGCTCTCAGAAGATGAGCTTCTTGCAGTAATCGGACATGAAGTAGGACATTGTGCTAGTGGGCATGTTCTCTATAAAACTCTGCTCTGGCTAATTATTGTACTTTCCTCCATGTTAATTCAGGTGCCGATTGCTGGAATTGCTTTAAATGTAATAATTATGGCTTTAAATGAATGGAGTAGAAAAAGTGAACTAAGTGCAGACAGGGCAGGCCTTCTTGTCGCTCAGGACCCTAATGTATCATACACAGCATTAATGAAACTTGCTGGCGGTTCAAAAATAGGTGAAATGAACATAAATGAATTTTTTTTACAGGCACAGGAGTACGAAAGCGGCGGTGATTTAATTGACAGTGTTCATAAACTTATTAATCTATCAGGCCAGACTCATCCATTTCCAGTGTTACGTTTATCAGAATTAAAAACCTGGGTAGATTCAGGGAGCTATGAAAAGATACTTAATGGAGATTACAGTAAAAGAAGCAGTAATGCCCCTGAAGATCTTGCAAAAGATTTTGATGATGCAGCAAAACAGTATAAGGAAGATATTACAAAATCCGGAGATCCTCTTGCAGATATATTCTCCAAACTCGGTGACAATTTTGATAATGCAAGAAGGCAAGCAGAAGATTTTTTCGGGTCACTTTTTAATAATACAAAAGATGATAATAAAAAAGATGAATAACCGTATGGATAATACTTTTAAAGCTCCATGGGGAAAATTTTTAATAGTAATGACATCAATAGCTTTAACTATTTTATTGGGCTGTGTTGTAACAGGTTTTTTCGGTATTATAGGGATAATAACAATTCGGTTAGATGAGTATTATTTATTGTGGAATCTATTAATGTTTGGAATTCCTGGAATTACTATAATATCAACATTATTTCTCATGATAAGAAAATACGAAATACAGGGTAGTAAATTATTAATACACAGACTTGGTTGGAAAAAAGTAATAGATCTTTCAAATATTGAAACTGTAAAAGCCGATCCGAAAGCTGTAAATAGTTCAATAAGGCTTTTCGGAAATGGCGGCCTGTTTGCTTTTTCCGGAATTTACAGAAACAAAGAATTAGGTAACTACAGGATCTTTGCAACAGACTTTAAAAATAATGTAGTTATAAAAACCAGTGAAAAAACCTATGTAATTACTCCGGAAAATCCGGAAACTTTTGTAGAAAAACTTAAAAGCCTAATAAAAAATCGGCCTAAACAAGAATAATCCCATAAAAACTATACACAATAAAAATACAAAACTTACACTAATTAAGACGAAATTATATGCTGTACTTTTCATATCTATCCCCCTCTATATACTATTATAATTTGAGATATTCGATATTTCAACTTTTTTTGAGTTTTTTTATTTTGTGAATATTATTTTAGGTGACTTCACTTTTTACCCAATCTATAAAATCGTTATTTCCATTATTTATAGGTAAAGTAACAATGCAGGGTATATCATACGAATGCAGTTCTATTATGCGGTCTGTAAGTTCCTTTACCTTACTCTCCGTAGTTTTAGCTATCATAATTGTTTCTATATCTTTGTTCAATTTTCCTTTCCAGAAGTAAATAGAAGTAGCATTATTACTGATTATATTACAGCATGCGGCAAGCCTTTCTTTGACAATTGTCTCACCTACCTTATTTGCTTCATCTTCATTTGGGAATGTTATATAAAGCATTATTATACTCATAATCTGTTCCTATTCTTTAAAGACGCCTATGCTTAACGGTTTTTCCATATGCTGAACAGTTTTTTAACAGTTGCAGAGTTTATAACTAATCTGCCTTCTAAATTTTAATATCAAAAAAAATTTTATACTCTTTTCCGATTTCACAAAGATTTTCGTATATCTTTTTTAATATAGGAACACCAAGCTTATTACTCTCCTGCTCCTTTTCGTATTCCGGCAATCCCGCATAAAGCACCCTTTCTTGATCTTCTGCAGGAGGACTTTTTCTTAAATCGCTCAGCATTTTATCCATATCATTTTTAAAATCCATAGGATCCCGGAAGCTGCTTATTTTGATTGCTCCAAAAAAATGACTAACACGTGCGGAAGATTCTTTAGTGTCCCGCACACCATCTCCAAAAGGAGCACCACATAACACAGAACATAAGATATCAACGAGCAATGCAAGCCCGAAACCTTTGTATCCTCCAAATAATTTTCCACGGCCGCCTAAAGGCAGGATTCCTCCACCGACTCTATCATCCATCTGTTGTATAATTTCATGTGCATTACGAGCTGGCAGACCTTTTTTATCTACTGCCCAGCCGTCTGGAAGCTCTTTCCCCAACTTTTCATAAATTTCTATTTTACCTCTTGTCACAACTGTTGTAGCCATATCAAGAACAAACATAGGCTCTTTATTTGCCGGAATAGCAAATGCAAGCGGATTAGTTCCGTACATTACTCTACTACCGAAAGTCGGAACACCTAAAGCTGCAGTATTTGTCATTGCTATGCCGACCATATCTTTTTCTGCTGCCATTTTTGCATAATATCCTGCAATTCCAAAATGATTGGAATCCTTTACACATCCGAATGCAGAGCCATTATTTTCTGCTTTTTCTATTACCTTCTCCATTGTTTTAACACTTACCGGAGCACCCATAACACCATTAGCATTGATGACTATTGATGAAGGTGTTTCCTTTAAAACTTCAATTTTTGCATCCGGAAGCATTAAACCGGTTTTTAAGCCGTTTACATATCTCCAGAGCCTTCCAACACCATGAGAAGATATACCAATAGCATCCGCAGCAACAAGTATTACAGCTGCTGCATCTGCATCTTCCTCAGAAAGGTTTAAAGCTTTAAATACATCTTTGCAGAAGGTTTCTAATAATTTTCTGTTTATCCTTACAAAATCTGTTTTCATTTAATTAAATAATAGCTTAGCTATTCTCCAGGTGATAGTGCATTTGCAATCCAGTTTCTCAGTTCCTCTGTATTTTCGAGCAATAAATATGTTTCTAAACCTCTGGAACCATATAGTATAGTCATATTCCGCTCCAGTAATATAAGCGATGCCATAACTCCGGCAAACTGAACATCTACCGGATCATGCTCTAATTCCGGATTCAGTATTATATATGCAGCCATTCCGGACAAATAACTGAATATAATTACATCATTATATATGTAGCCTTCATCTTTAAGAACCGGCAAAAGCACATCTTGATTTATAGAAAGATGAATAGCCGGATTTTCAGTAAGCCATATTAAAATAAAGGCTTTAACATATCCTCTAAATTCCGGTTCTACATCCAGAGGTACCGCTAAATACCAGTTTATGCACTCGATAATTTTCTCTTCATAGGAATCAAAATCTTCCTGTGTTTCTAATGTATAACTATCCGGAAGAACAAGTGTTTGAGCAAATATTGAACTTAATGAAATGAATATAATCAATATAATAATAATTTTTTTCATTCTATCTCCTGTAGAGAGGATATTTATAAATTGAATATCAGTCAAGTAATGATATTCAATCAATTTTTTCAGATTTTTAAAAAACTCTTAAAACCAATAAGTATCACAGAATAAATATTTTATCAAAGAAAGTACTTTATATAAATTATTTTAATACAATATTTCTAAGTTCTTTAAGTATATCACCTGCATTTCCTCTTAAAATAATATCAGCAGCAGGATCCTGTACAGTGGATGTATTATTTATAATTGCAAAAAGACCGCCAGCTTGTTTTGTAATACCTGGAATAGATGCTGCAGGATATACCAGAAGCGACGAACCTACTGCTATTAATATTTTTGAATTTTCTGCAATCACTAATGCTTTTGAAGTCTCTTTTTCCGGCATAGACTGTCCAAAGGAAATTGTTGCTGGTTTTAACCATCCGCCGCAATCATTACATTTTGGACTCTTTATCTCTGTACCAAAAAGTGGAAGAATATTCTCCCATTCATATCTTTTTCCACAGGATAGGCAGGAAATATAAGTATTAGAACCATGGAGTTCTATTACATTTTCTACAGGTATTCCTGCTTTTTGATGAAGGCCATCTATATTTTGGGTTATTATATATTTAAGTAAACCGGCATTAAATATTTCTGCTAGAGATATATGCCCGGTATTTGGTTTTGCAGAATTTAATGCAGGATACAATTCAATTTTCCTGCGCCAGTATTCCTCTCTATCATAAGAATTGCTTAAAAACTCTTTAAGCATAATAGGTTTATATTTTTTCCAGATGCCATTTGGTCCTCTAAAATCCGGTATTCCGCTTTCCGTACTTATTCCTGCACCAGTAAAAGCAATAAATTCCTTTTTTTCTTTAATTAGATCTGCAAGTTTTTTAATATTTTGGCTTAGTTCTTCTGATAACATTTTTTTACCTGATACTTAAGAGTATATGATTGATCATGGATTTTCAAGAGGGTATTTGTAACTCTTATAGACTGAAAATGCCTTCTTAGACTTATTTTTAAAATTTCTTAGGAGGTCAGAAATCCAGGAAAAAAATGGCCTTATTTCTATTACTTTTATACTTTCATGGTTTTCCGTTATCTTTGTTATTTATAAATTTCTCACAAAACTCACAAAGGCCATGGAGGAGATGGTTTTGTAAAGTGAATGTAAAATGTTTAATGAAGCATCCCGGAGCAGAGCTCCGAGGTATCTTCGTTCTGTAAGGCTGCCTGACCACCTGACCACATGCAAGCTTGTGGTCAGGTGGTGAAAGGCGCATCTAGAATTCTTACTAGTTTTAAGTATAGATCGTCCATTTATATTTTTAGATGAACCATTTTCAGAGATTGAACCCAAATATATTGAATTAATGTTTCAAAAAATTATAGATAAAAGTAAGATTTCAGGATTTATTATTACTGATCATAATCATTAGTCAATAAGAAATATTGCTTCAAGATTGATTGTAATGGTTAATTCTACTATTAGGGAGATAGAAAATAAGGATACAGAAATTATAAAATCAGGGTATTTCCCTAATGAGTGCAAATAGCCAAGTACTTCATCTAACCAATCTGTCGGATTTATCAAAAATCATTAATTATTTAAAAAAAAGGTAAAATAATCTAAAAATAACTCTTTGTATTGATAAGAATTATAAATTCACAATATTGTGTATTTGTACAAAAATGATTAAATTTGATAAATCCGACAGATACAACTTCACTATCCTGATTACTTCATAAAAAGATTAACAATAATCAACAAGAGGCACATACATGGACGAAGCCTAAATTAGAAATACTCTTGTAATAAATTTCTCTGTGTCCTCTGTGAGCTCCGTGAGAAATTCCCTCAATAAGTATTGCTGACCCTAAAGTTTAGCTTCATAATTATTTCCTTTGCGGACTGCGAGCTTAAGCGGAGCGGGCGAGAAACCAATTTCACACTAAGATTTAGAAAGCATAATAATTATTGAGTAAATAGCTTTTTTCATACACTTTTTTTATACACTATTGACTAATACACAGATATAAGTGTATGAAAGTACTTTCTTTTTAATCAAAATTATACGTATATTAAAACATACGATTTTTATAATACAGGAATAAAAATGATAAAGAACATAGCAGTACTCGAAAGTGATGGAATAGGCCCGGAGATTACCAAAGAAGGCCTAAAAGTTTTAGATGCTGTTTCAAAAAAATACGGACATACTTTTAAAACGGATTTTGCTCCTTTCGGTGCATCAGCATATTTTTCACACGGCTCCCCTTTTCCGGAACAAACCAAAAAGATCTGCGATGATGCAGATGCAATAATAAAAGGCCCTGTAGGCCTTGCAGTAGATAAAATGGGATCAATTCCAATAGATCAGAGGCCGGAAAAAGGCGCAATTCTTCCGCTGCGGAAAAGGTACGATACATTTATGAATATACGCCCTATTTATCTGCCGGAAGAGCTTGCCGGATTTTCACCATTAAAAAAAGAAATAATCGGGTCTGGTATAAATATAATAATGATACGTGAACTGGTTGGAGGAATATATTTCGGAGATAAAACAGAAGGCCATGAGACTAATAATGAATATTCCAAAGACCACAGCTTTTACAGTAAAGATCAGATAACAAGAATCGCACATGCCGCATTTAAGGAAGCAGGAAAACATAAGAAACTCCTAACTAATGTTCATAAAGCAAATGTACTCGCAACTTCCAGATTCTGGAATACTATTGTAGAAAATATAAAAGGAGAATATCCGGATGTAGAATATGTATCTATACTTGTTGATAATGCAGCTTTTCAGCTTGTAAAAAATCCAACACAGTTTAATGGTGTGATGCTGTTGGAAAATATGCAGGGTGATATTTTAACAGACGAGGTAGGCGGAATAATTGGTTCTTTTGGATTGATGCCTTCGGCATGTATAGGCCCGGAAAAAGGATATGTAGAACCTGCACATGGTTCTGCACCGGACATTGCAGGAAAAAACATTGCAAATCCGTATTCCATGATTGGAAGTATAGCACTAATGCTGGAGAAATGTTTTGATCTAATCGATGAATCAACCGAGATCTGGGATGCATTAAAAAATATTTTTGCATCCGGATATAGAACTCACGATCTTGCGGATCCGGATACTGAAAAATCAAAAATATTAAATACAAGAAACTTCGGCGATAAAATAGTTGATTTTTTAGTGAAGTAACTTATATTAACATATATATGGCTTGACTATGTTATTCTGTTTTTCTATTATTTTAAATATAATTATTTTATACATAAGCTTATGAAAAATTTAATTTTTATTATTGTTTTATCAATTATTATACTATTACTGGTTATCATTTTCGATTCATTTTTTATTGATACAATATTTATCGAAAACAAGCTTGTTATTAATGAATATATGTCTACCAATAATACAATTATTCAGGACAACAAGCATAATTATTCAGACTGGATAGAAATATATAATGGCAGTACTTTCCCGTTAAATTTAAAAGGATTCGGATTGTCAGATAAAAGTGATGATCCCTTAAAATGGCAGTTTCCTGATATTACATTAGTTCCGGATAGTTATTTAATTGTATTTGCTTCCGGTAATGCAAATGATACAACTCTTGATACAACTATTAATACAACAATAGATAGTTATTCAAATATTACGATAATTCATACTAACTTTAAACTTGGAGCAAATGATATTGACCTTATTTTATCCACACGTAAAGGTAATATTATTGATAAAGTAAACCTTTTTAATCTTAACGCGGATGAATCATACAAAAGAGACACAGAAAGTACAAATTGGAGTATTTCTACATCGCCTACACCGGGATTTTCCAATAATTTAGAAGGTTATGAACAGTATAAAGCAGAAATTATAAAGAATTTCCCGAAAGTAGCTATCACCGAAGTAATGGCTTTAAATAAATCTACTATAATTGATGAAAATGGAAATTTTTCCGACTGGATTGAAATCCATAATTCTTCAGATACACCTATAAATTTAAAGAAATACAGTCTTTCAGATGAAGCAAACAATTTATCAAAATGGGATTTCCCGGAAATTATAATTGAACCGAATGAATACCTAATTGTATTTGCAGCCGGACAGAATAATAGTGATAATAATTTGCAGACAAACTTTAGATTAAACTCCAGTATAGACAATTTATTTTTTTGCGATCCGGATGGAGTTATATTAAGCCAAATTAAAATTGAAAATCACAGTGAGGACATATCATTTGGCATTCACCCGGAAACTGCAGAATGGCTTTTTTTTAGTAAACCTACTCCAGGATATATAAATACTCATGATGGATATATAGAAGTGTTAAACAGCTTCTCATATAATTCAGATATCCTAATTACAGAGATATTACCGATTGGAAGTAATATTTTATTGGATGAAGATTATGAAGAATCAGACTGGATAGAAATTTATAATTCGAGCAGCAGCAGAATTAATCTAAGCGGCCTATATTTATCTGATAATTCATCAAATCCCAAAAAATGGGCGTTCCCCGATAAAGCACTTTCTTCCGGTGAATATTTAATTGTTTTTGCCTCTGGTAAAAATAGGAAAGGCCGCTATCTTCATACAAATTTTAAGCTTGATATTGATGAAGAGGTTATTTTATCAGACAGTAACAATAATATTCTTGATAAAATTGATTATGCAAGAATGCCTGTTGGAATTTCTTGCGGAAAAGACTTCACAAAACCGGATATGAACATTGTTTTTTTTAAAAGGCCTACTCCGGGCAGAAGTAATAATTACAGCTATACCGGATTTTCACCGGACCTTGAGTTTTCTGTATCCGGTGGGTTTTATAAAGGCGAAGCAGAAATTCAACTTACTCCTTCTATATTTACACAAAGGCAAACAATAATCCGATATACAACAGATGGTTCTGAACCTACTGAACATTCTCCGGTTTATAGTTCAAAATTGATAATAAATAAGACTATTGTTATTCGAGCAAGGTGTTTTACAGATGATCTACTGCCTGGCAATATTATAACAAATTCTTATATTATCAACTCGGACCATACCTTACCAGTTATTTCACTATCAACAGATCCGGACAATCTCTGGAATTTCTATAACGGCATATATGTAGAAGGACCAAATGCAAGTGAAGATTTTCCTCACAAAGGCGCTAATTTCTGGCAGAAATGGGAAAAACCTGTTCATATAGAATTTTTTGAAGCTGATGGAACTCCTGGTTTTAGTATAGACGCAGGAATTAGAATATTCGGAGCTTTTAGCAGAGCGATGCCCCAGAAATCATTTTCTATAAGAATAAGAGAGAATTATGGGCTAAGCACACTCAAATATCCTATTTTTCCAGAAAGAGAAACTAATATTTTTAAGTCGATCGTATTGCGGACATCCGGCCAGGATGCTACTTACTCAAGAATAAGAGATGCATTAATGTGCACACTTGCACAGGAAATAGGCCTCGATACACAGTCATACAGGATGAGTGTTGTTTATTTAAACGGTGAATACTGGGGGCATTATAATATTCGTGATAAACTCGATGAATATTATCTCTCATTTAACTGCGGTTTAGATAATCCGGAGAATGTAGATATGATTCAGGGAAATTCTATAATAATGGCCGGTGATTATTCTAATTACTCTGAATTTCATGATTATGTTTCAAGAACCGACCTAAGAATACCGGAAAATTATGAATACATACAAACACAAATGGATATATACAATTATATGGATTATCAGATCGCACAAATGTATTTTGCAAACCTTGATAACGGCAATATTCGTTTTTGGAGGGAACGTTCTCCGGAAGGCCGATGGAGATGGATATTATTTGACACAGACTGGGGATTTTTTCATATCCAAAACAATTCAATTGCATTCGGTATAAATCCGGAAGGCACAGGTTATGCAAATCTTTTCTCTAACGTAATTATAATAAGACTTTTGGAAAATGATGAATTTAAAGAATTGTTTATTAATAGGTTTATTGAGCTTTTAAATACAACTTTCTCCTCTGAACATGTAAGTGAATTAATAAATTACATGGCCATGACAATTGAGCCGGAAATGGACAATCAGATAAATAGATGGGGTGGTTCGATGGCAGAATGGCAAAGTAACATACAAAAGTTAAAGGAATTTGCAATAAACAGGCCGGCAGCAATTTATAATCATCTGATAATAACTTTTAATCTAAACGAAAGCACAACAGCCCCTTTAATAAATTGAGTAGATTCGAGCTTATATAAGCAATAAATACCAGGATAAAATAATTATGTGGAAATTTAAATGACAGATATTAAAATTATAAAAAATAACTTTAGACATGAACTTAAATACTATATTAACGTTTCCGAATACCACATTTTAAGAAATAGATTATGCAATGCACTACCATGTGATCCTTTTTCTGATGATGAAAATGAATATCATATAAGAAGTTTATACTTTGATGATATTTATAATTCTGCATCGGGTGAAAAATTAGCGGGTGTAGAAAAAAGGAAAAAGTACAGAATAAGAATTTATAATTACTCCGATGATATAATTAAATATGAAGTAAAAAGTAAAGTGGGAGCATATATCAATAAAAAAATTGCAACATTAAAACGTAAAGAATTCGATAAAATATTATCAAATAATATAAGCTTTCTTCAAAAGAAAAAACATAAAATATTACAAGAACTTTATATAAATATTAAAATTAAGCTGTTAAAACCGGTTGTAATAGTTGATTATATAAGAGAAGCATATGTTTACCCTTTTGGAAATGTAAGGATTTCTTTTGATAAACATTTAAGCACACCATTGAATTCTGTTGATATTTTTGATAAACATATACCAACTGTTCATACTCTTGATTCTAACATGGTAATTTTAGAAATTAAGTTTAATAATATTTTACCGGATTTTATTAAACAATTAATACAAATAGATATAAAACAACGGGATGCAATATCAAAATATTTAATTTGCAGACTGTATCCTAATATCACAAATTAATTTTGGAGAAAAACGTAATGGATAATATTACTTTTAAGGACATAATAAGGAAAAACTTCTGGGAAAACTTCAGCCTTAATACTACTGATCTAACTCTCGGCAGAATTATTTTTACTTTATTGATTTCATTATTTATTGGATTATATATTTTTTATATATATAAAAAAACTTTTAAAGGCGTTTTATATAATAGAAGTTTTAATGTCTCACTTATTATTATTTCTTTAGTAAGCTCTTTAATAATAATGACCATAAGTTCAGATCTTGCACTTTCACTTGGTATGGTAGGAGCATTAAGTATTGTAAGATTTAGAACTGCAATTAAGGATCCTATGGACATAGTATACATGTTCTGGTCCATAGCTGTAGGAATAACATCAGGTGCAAGTTTTTATATTACGGCTATTGCAGGTTCACTGATTATTGGAATTGTTCTTTTAATTTTAAGTACTAACAAAGGAAATTTTAATTCTCCTTACCTTTTTATCCTTCATTTTGATCCTAATAGTTCAAAAAAAATAGATAAACTTATTAATGAATTTCTGCCAAAATATAATTTAAAATCCAAGGTTGTTTCAAAAGCAGGAATTGAATTAACACTGGAAGTTAAAATTAAAGACAATAATACAGATTTTGTTAATGAATTTATTAGTATTAAAGGTGTAAAAAACGCTTCATTAGTAAGTTATCAGGGTGATGTAATGTAAATGAGTAAAAAGCACA
>SDBV01002840.1_pt1 | contig 25843 bp, 34 predicted proteins | sample 2277081 | NCBI WGS metagenome assembly SDBV01 (sample SAMN10402039, study PRJNA504765) | marine sediment metagenome | isolation source: marine sediment core GS10_PC15, 223 cmbsf | place: Arctic Ocean: Southern Knipovich Ridge | collected 2010 | reverse complement strand
TATGGTTGTGGAAGCAGGCAGCGACTATGACTACGCCGACCAGAACTCTCTTCGGGATCTCTCTCTTGTCGACGCAGGGCAGCCCAACAGATCGTCGGTCAGCTTCTCCTTAGGGCAGCTCGATACTATCGACGGTGCGAGGTATGATGCCACCCTCCCTGCCTATCGAGTACTTGCTCAAAAAATCGTGAAGGGTATCCTAGCTCATTATGACGATACAATCTGTGACCCTTGATGCCACGCTCGAGTCCCTTCCCAAGCTCATGGGCTGGGTCGAGACGGTAGTCACTCCGCTGCCCCTCTCCGTTCAACAGATCCAGCTTGTGGTGGAAGAGGCTTTCGTGAATATTGTCCATTATTCCTACGGAGATATGGGCGGAAAGGTGACCCTCTCGGTTGACTATCAGCCCGATAAGCAACTCATCTTCGAGATCCGTGATAGCGGCCATCCATTTGACCCCACGCGGCCCAGTCCCCTCATCGATCGAACCAGCAGCCTCGAGCGGCGCCGTGAAGGCGGCCTTGGACTCATGCTCATGAAGAAGTTTATGACTGAAGTGCGCTACCGGCGCGAGGGGCAAGAGAATGTCCTCACCCTCATCCGCAAACTATAGAGTCGTCCCTGAAAAAGTAAGATCCCACCTTGAAAAAAATGTGCAAGGAACAGATTCTCATTTTCTTGCATTTTTAATATCGAAGACTTACAAATCTCTTTTCAGATAGATGCGGTCTAAAACTTCTTGAACAAGATCTTTTCCCGCAAGGTAGCGTTTGATCTCTTCTTTCTCTTCTTTATATTTAACGATAATGGGGTCTTGGTTGGGGGGCACCGTATATGATCTAAAAGCTGGTAGAGGGAGCTTGAATGAGCAACTTGAGTCACCGACTCCTCTACTTGGGTTGGACAACGGTTTTTCATCCTGCATTTCCAGGTTGAAAAAGTAGCTATTCCTCTCTCCGAAACCGAGCAAAATACCCTGCAGTAAATGGCTAGAGAAAATCTTTTCCCAAAAAGGAGACTCGGGGTTATCAAATTCTAGTGACATGGAAAATGGGTCAAATTCCATCCCTAGTTCTCTAGAAAATAAATCATAATGCTCCTGCATTATCCATGAGGCCTCGACAACATTGAGTACAGAAAGGTTGGATAAACTTTCGTAAATAGTTGGACGTTTAAGGAATAGGAAATTTTTGCTGGGATGATTTTTTATCCAATGCATCCATTTCTCCCAATAGGAAGGTAATAGATTTTGATCACAGTACTCTTTGAGCTTTTTTAGCTTTTTCGCACGATCTTTTTCAGGGAGACCTTCAAGGTGGGGCTTGAGTTCTTCAAGCCATTTGTCATACGTGGCATCGTTTAAGGAAATTTCAGATAGAGGCTTGGTTCCAAATAGAGTATAAATACCTGGGCTATTCAGAAAAAATTCCTCGAAAAAGTTTCCCATCCACTGTGTTTCCTCGTGCGAAAGACTTGGATAGTTACGGGCTTTTTGCGCGTTCTGGTAAGTTGAGTCTGAATGGCAGCTTGCTAGAAAAAGAATTGACAATAGTATTTTTGCTAATTTATTGTAGGTCTTCTTTTGAGCTGAAGATAAGCGAGGAGTGTTATGAGAAGTTTCCATTTTATTCTTTTTCTGTGCCTTTATGCGGGCAGCCATCTTTTTGGATCGGAGGTTGAAAGTTCATCTTCCTCTCAAATTATCAACGGCATTATGTCAGAATCTCCATGTGCAATCAAGTCATGCTCTGACGGCAAGCTCTATCTTCATGAGGATAGAGTTTTTTTGCCCCCTGAGAGTGATTTGGATGCCTACCTCTGCCTCGATAGTGGTCAAGCCCTCTATTTGCCAGTGATATTTTGCGATGACGAGGGCCTTTATCTTTCGGTGAATTCTGAACTGCTTGCAAAAAAAATGTTCAAAAACAAATGCAATAGCTGTCAGTTTGAGTGGGAGGGTGGTGCTTTAGTTTTTCGATGTCCGAACTGTAGGAGCACTGACTTTCAGACCAACATTCCAAACTGGTAGCTTCGTATGTAGCGTGGCGTTGTTGTAACCCCCTGTGGTCGAGTAGACCGGCCTGAGAGACAGGAGGCCCTTCTCCCCCCTCATCCGCAAACTTCCCTAAGCTTGATTTTATTTGATTTGCAGGAATAGACTTCCTGTCGTGATGAGAAGGCTCTTTTTATTTTTTTTCTGTTCTCTTGCCCTCCCTCTCTTTTCGTTTGGGCAAAATGCTCTCTCTTGGGATGCTGTTAGCGATCAACCCGTCCCAGATTGGGTGAAACCCGTTGATTTTTCTGAGGAGATCCCTTCGGATGAAATCTGGCGCCAAGGAGCGATAGTCCTCCTATCTAATCTGCAATATCACCATCAATTCCAACAGCAATATGTTCACGTAGTAGTGGCTTTACATTCGCGCGCCTACGTAGACCGGTTTTCTCTGATTGAGATTCCTTTCGAACCTGCATACGAGGAGGTGATCCTTCACTTCGTAAGGATCTATCGTGGAGGGAAAACCTTTGATAGGCTTGACGATTGCCAAAGAATAATCTCTTTGAAAAATGAGCGTTCTGAAATCCTTCTCTATGAAAATAAGCAGTCGTTGTCTCTCGCGATTGATGATGTTCAGAGAGGGGATATCATCGAATATTCCTATTCTGTTAAGGGGCAGCCTTTTTACCTACAGGATCGTTTGTCTTGGCGCTTTATCAATGAACTAGGACTATGTTGCAAACAGATATTTCGTCGGCTGGTAACGAAAACGGAAGTGGCTATAGAGATGGGAGAGTCTGAGGGCTCTATCTCTCCATCTGTACAGGATATTGGTGGTGGATATTCTGAGTGGATTTGGGAAGCAAAAGATGTTGAGGCTGTTGAGAAGGAGGACCACCTCCCCACCTGGTATGACCCTTCCCCTATGATCCAGGTTTCCGATGGATTGCAGTGGGAGGAGCTCGCCGAGGCTCTCTTGCCTTATTACACGTTCACCGATCCAGTCTCAGAGGAAATTAGAGAACTAGTGAGTGAGTGGCTGCAGAACTATCCCTTCGAAGAGGCAGCGCTCCAAGCAGTTCGCTGGGTCCAGTCGCAAGTGAGATATCTCTCTTGGCATGTATGGGGTGATCCGTGGCCAGCTCTGCATCCTAATGAGGTTTTCCAAAGACGTTATGGTGACTGTAAGGACAAAGCTCTTCTCCTCATCACCATGCTAAAATTGATGGGTATTGAATCGTTTCCCGTTTTGGTCGATACCAACCATCGCTATAAGATCGCGGAGTATCTTCCTGCTAAGTTCTCCAATCATGCCATTGTTGGTATTGAGCTAAATGGTAAAGCATTTTTTGTGGATGCTACGCACGAGGGGCAAGGGGGGAGTTTGGACCATCTTCAAATCCCTCCTTATGGATATGGTATTGCCCTAAAAGAGGTGGGGGGAGGGCTTATCACCCTTCCGGTCTCAAATGACAGTTTTACTATCCACCTGCTTTGGGATTTTCAGATAGACGTTTCTCAAAATCGTGCTGATCTTCACTACGAGAAAAAGTGTTTTGGGATAGCTGCAGATAGCTGGAGAGGCTATTTGCGGGACGTGACCCTTGCTGGATGGTTAGAAGACATAGAGCGCAGTTACAGTAGATATTACCCCAAGATTGATCTGATAGGTTCTCCTGAATTGATTGATCAGTTCGATAGTAATGAGCTTTCTGTTTCCTTGGATTGTAGCCTTGAAGGGGTAGTCACTCAAAATGAAGATTCAGTATCGTTTAGCTTTAAGCCATTTTTAGTGAGTCGTTTGCTCCCCTCTTATCTACAGAGCGAAAGGGGATCACCTTATAAATTGGACTTTCCGCTGACTCTGCAGGATTCCATGACGCTCAATTTTGACGTAGACGTGGCGGAGGAGGTTGGTAATAAGTCCTTTTTTTATTCTGGGAGCTGTTTGGCTCTTAAGTTTGAGCTTTTGAGAACAGGCGATCGTCAGTTTGTAGTTAACACATATTATCAGACGTTCAAAGATGCCATCATGGTAGACGAATTGGAAGAAGTCATAGAGCAGCTAAAGCTTTTCCAGGAAGAGCTGGCCTTTAGCATAGATTTAGCTAGTCCGTGTTCCCCATAGAGGAGATCACCGCTTCGGTGTCGATCATTTCGACGAGGAAGTGCTGCAATACCTTCAAGATGTAGCGTGGCGTGTTATAAACTCCTGTGGCCGAGTAGACTAGCTCGAGCTGGGGGGCAGGTCCACTGGTTAGCGCGATGTAGGTGTAGGTGGTGGCAACGCCGGACATGATCTTAGGGACGATCCAGACGACAAACTGCTCATTGTAGAGCGTAATCTTCTCATCGGTCTCAATCACATGGAACTGTTCGGTAACATCCTCAGGGGTGCCCTCATTGAGCTCTTGGCTGTTGAGTAGCCCTAGATCGTCGAGGAGAAAGAGGTCAATATTGAGGATTCCTTCAGGAGTCCATTTTTTGATGTTTTTGATGAAATCGACATATGTGTCTTCGAGTTTTGCAGGATCGATCATAGAAGATGACAATGCCTCCTTGGCCATGCTTTTGATTAACTCAGCTATCGGGTAGGATAGATGAAACGTCTACTTGCCTTGATTTCATATTGAACATAGATAGATTTTTTTTTAAAGCACCGATTTTTTATATGGCCTGGAAGATTTTTCTCCCCTTAATCTTTGCTGTCTCTTCAGGGGTTGATGCCCAGCCGCTTAAGGTTTCTCCAGAGGCTCAAAGTGCCCTCTTAATTAATACGGAAAATGGGGCGATTTTATATGAAAAAAACGCTGATGACCCTCTTTATCCGGCGAGTATTTGCAAGATTGCCACGGCTCTTTTCCTCTTGGAGGGGAAAAAAGTTGATTTAAGAGAGGAGGTGGCGGCCTCGGAGGAAGCCCTTGCTGTCATGGAAGCCCATATCAGGCAGGCCAATATTGATGGCTACCCTCCCTATCGTCTAGAGCATGATGGAAAAACGTTATATCTTACCCCAGGAGAGAGGCTCTCCGTTGAGATGCTTTTAAAGGGGCTGATGATCTATTCAGCGAATGATGCGGCCAATGTTTTGGCAGAGCACGCCTCGGGAAATATTGAAGATTTTACAAAAGAGCTCAATGAGTATCTAGTTTCTGTGGGTTGCCAGGGTACCTATCTTGCTAACCCTCACGGTCTATATCATCCCAAGCAGGTGACGACTGCCGCTGATATGGCAAGGCTTGCGACACTCGCACTTAAAAATCGCACGCTCTCTGATTGGATGGCGATGTCTTCCTTCCAGCTAACCACCTCGCATAAGCAAAAAGAGGTGACCTTATACCATTCCAATAAGCTGATTCGTAAAGGGGAGTATCACTACAGCCCAGCGATTGGGCTCAAAATCGGGTACATCGAGAGAAGTGGGTTCAATATCGTCGCTGCCGCAGAAAAAGAGGGGCGGCGCTTAGTTCTGGTCCTCATGGGATGTAAAAAGATTGGTCCTATGTTCAAGCAGGCGGAGGCTCTCTTTGAGAAGGCGTTTAGTGAGAGTAGGGAGAGTCGTACCCTCTTCTCGGAGGCGCATGACTCTTTTTCCATGCGCGTGGCTCATACGAAGAAGGAGCTTCGGTCGAAGCTAAGGAGTGATGTCGTGGTGAGCTACTTCCCAGCAGAAGAGCTTGCCTTGCACGCCCAAGTTCACTGGGATGGGGCTGCTCTGCCTATCGCTAAAGGGGAGAGGGTAGCAGAGCTGCGCCTTGTTGATGAGGAGGGGGTAATTCATTATGCCTATCCGCTCTTCGCTGTCGATCATCTGGAAGAGTCTTTCTTCTATCGCACGCTAGCGATGTGGCCTTGGTTTCTGGGAGGTGTGGTTACAATAGGGGCGCTTAGCTGGCTTGGGCGCCGGCGTAGAGTTTCTCTGTAAGGGCAGCAAACTGGTCAAGGGTAAGGTCTTGGGGGCGTGCTGTTGGTATCAGCCCAATTTCTATTAAAGCAGATTCGATGGCAGAGGGGTCGAAAAGGGGTCTTAGCGAGCCGCGCAGCATCTTCCTTTTTTGTCCAAATGCGCGTCTTGTGATGGTGAAGAAGGTGGTGGGCTCAATGGCGCGTGATTTGAGGGCGAAGTGGACCACGCATGAGGTGACTCTCGGTGCAGGAAAAAAACTTCTGGGCTTGATGGAAAAACAATAGGTGGGGTCTGAGTAATAGCTGGCAAAGAGCGATAGGCTGCTATAGTCGGCGGTCCCAGGGGCTGCGGTAAGGCGCTGCCCGACTTCTTTTTGTACCATCAGCGTGAGAGTGGAGAACTGGTCTGGGTAGGGTAGCAAGCGCTCGAGGATGGGGGTGGTAATCTGGTAGGGGAGGTTGGCAACCACTTTGCTTCCTGGGAAAGGAAGGGTCATTTTGAGGGCATCCCCTTCGATGATGGTGAGGCGGTCTTCGGGGGCGAGCCTTCTAAGAGCTCTGGCAAACACTAGATCTTTTTCTATGGCGATGACGCGCGCTCCTCTTTTTAAGAGGGCTTCTGTGAGGGCTCCCGGACCGGGACCAATTTCTAAAACCTCATCGCCAGGCTGGATGTCGGCGGCAAGGATCATTTTTTCTAAGATATTCCCATCGATAAGAAAGTTTTGGGATAGCCCTTTCTTGGCTCGAACACCCAGTTCATGGGTTAGGCGGCTGAGTTCTGAAGGGCGATAAACAGGCATTATCTGAGGGAAAAAGGCTGAAAGCCTTTGGGAAGTTCATCGAGGACCCGTTCATCAAAATTAAATCGTGTGCGCAATTTGCTAAGGTAATTGGGGAGTTCTTTCTCAATCTCTGCCTGAACGAGCTCGTCGTGCAGTTGGTCGTTCATAGCATCAAAGGTAGGTGGCTTGGATTTGACATACTCTTTGAGGAAGAAGATGCGATGAACGATGGTGTGGCTATAACGGCTGACTTGGGAGATCGGCTCGCTGCAGGTTCCGGCTTTCAGAGTCGAAAGAATATCTTTATGAGAGGAGGCTAGATCTTTGCCTTGGACCTGATACTCCTCTGAGAGAGTGACTTTGGTTTCAGGGTCATGGGCCTCGTCCTTCTCTAGTTTTTCGGGGAGGTCATTGAAGGCAATAGACTGAGCGCTGAGGAGCAGGTGCGCTTTTTGTGCGAGCATTTTCCCAATTTCCTCGGTTGCAGCTCGTATCGAGAGTACGCGGTAGTGCCACTCTTCTTTTGGGGGATTTTTTTCGAGATGAACAAGGTAGGCGGTCTTAATATCAGTAGGGCCAATTTGCGCCATCGCCTTAGAGTTTACACGGTACCAGCTCATCCTTTGGACGGCCATTTCAGAATAGATCATCTGCCATGCTTCTTCGAGAGTAATCCCCAGCTTGTCCAGGGCGGGCATGATGCTGGGACCGAATCGTTCGTAAAGCGTTTCTCGGACCTCGGCATCACCGACTTTCAGTTCCATCTTTTCCGCATCAGCTAAAATGAGCTCATTGTCAACCATTTGGGTGAGGACATGCTTCCAATTTGAAGAAAAGAACTGGTAGCGAGCGGTTGCGTTATCGGTAAGCTCGGGGTAGACTTTTGCGATATAGACATCCATTTTTTTCATGACGTCCATTACCGAAAGTGCTTTACCATTAACGCGGCAAAGAATCCGATTGTTAACCGCAATTTGAGGTTCATCTGCGGCGATAGCCATCGATGAGAAGAGAAGAAAGAATGGTATTAGAAAACGCATGGACCTATCATACCTCAAGACGCTTATTGAGGCCATTGGATATATCCAACGGTCTCATATTTAGTACAGCTCCAAAGAATCCATCCATCCCCCCGGGGAGGGGGTGGGTGCGAAAGGGGGCTCCTTGCAGCTCAAGGGGGAGCTCTGAGATGAAGTGGGCAACTTGCTCCTCATTCTCTTCTTTTAATAGGCTGCAGGTTGCATAGACGAGTGAACCTCCAGGGCGCAGATAGGCAAGGGCATTTTTGACAATCTCTCGCTGGAGAGTAACGAGCCCTTCCAAAAAGTCATTGGTAAATTTCCATTTCAGGTCGGGATTGCGGCGATAGGTGCCTGTCCCGGTGCAGGGGACATCGACAAGCACCCAATCCATCTTCCCAAAAAGCTTTTTGCCGCTCGGAAGCTGTTGGGCGTTCTGTATGCCGGCGCGTCTCAGGCGGCGCTTGGCTCTTTCAAGAGCTCCTTTTCGGATATCATGGAGGTAGATTTGTCCTTTGCCCTTTAATCGATGGGCGAAGGCGAGGGTCTTACCGCCAGAGCCTGCACAATAATCAAGGACATGGTCCCCAGGTTTCGCATCAACGAGCATGGCGAGCAGCTGGCTGCCCTCATCTTGCATTTCAAAAAGTCCCTCACGGAACTCAGGTAGCGTCTGAATGGGAAGGCGTTTAGAAAAGAAAAACCCTGAGGGTGAAAAGGGAGTCTCTTGGACCTCAAAATGGCTTGAGAGCCTTTTCAGAAGCTCAGGACGTGAAATTTTAAGTTCATTGACTCGGGCGGTTGTCGGGGCGTTTTGGTTTAAAGTTGTGCAGAGCTGAACGGCTTCCTCCGTCCCCCATTGCTCCTCTAATAGAGCGAAGAAATTTTTTGGCATGCTTAAGCGGAGGTGCATAGGGAGCTCCTCATTATGGGAATGGCTTGATGGATTCACAGTGCGTGCTAGCTTAAGCCACTCATCAGCGGTGCACTCTTTGGGAGCGAGCTGGTCGATGAGTCCCTTCCAGCGGATGGCTTTATAGAGCAGATCGCCTAGGAATTTGCGATCTTTGGAGCCGAGGCTACGGTTGTTTTGGTAATAATTTTTTAAAAATAGATCGAGCGGCTGGGGCTGCTGCTGAAAAGATAGCCATACTTTATGAAGATGGGTAGTTCTATATTGTTCTGAAGACACGCCAGCAGTATACAAAATCCGGGGGAAAATAGACACATGAGACTATCCCACTATGTGAAGAATTTGATTTTTCAAATAGTGGGATAGTCTCATTTAGACCTCGGCTGACCTGCTTTTTAGGTCTGCTCCTAGGAGCTTTTTCCAGCCCGAGCTTTTTAGAGCCTTGCTTGCAATTCTTTTCTCAAAAAAATAAGCCCTGTGGCGCCGATGGATGAGATGACAAAGAAAAATCGGCTCGCGGCGCGATGCAAGTCTTTCAGACGGGTGAAGCGAGGAAGCGTCCGATTCATACTAATTTCAGGAAAAAATGACACCAATTGTTCGGATCTTTTCACGCATAAGTTTGCGCTCGATCTTGCTAACTGTTTTTCAGTTAGCCGCGATCTCCGCGCTTCCTTCTGCGCAAAAATCTCTCTCCAATTAATGCCATTTTTTCCTGAAATTAGTATCTCGCAGCCAGGTCATCTCAACGACACGAAGTGCTAGGAAATGCAAAAACGCAGTTTTTTGCATCTCTAGAGGCTCTCCCGTAGAGGATTTTTTCAAGAAAATCAATACACTTGTGTATACTCTGGATTATCGGACTAATCGTAAGGAGTCTTAACATGTCGGGTTTTCAGAGGGGGATCGCTGCCATCGGGCGGATCTGTTTTAGTTTAATTTTTATTTTTGCTGGGATCAATAAGATCCTGAACTGGGAGGGGAGTGAGCAATACCTCGTAAATGGCCTGCTTGATTTTCTCAGCCATACCTATAACCAGGGGTGGGCACAGGGTCTTTTTGACCATCTGCTCCCTTTTTCGGCAACTCTCTTGGTGATTGCCACAGCCATTGAACTCATCGGAGGATTGATGATATTTACCGGCCTTTGGGTCCGGTTCGGCGCTTTTGCCCTCTGTATATTTTTGATTCCTACAACTGTTATTTTCCATAGCTTCTGGTGGTTGGAGGGTGCTGACAAGCAGCTGCAAATGAGCATGTTTCTGAAAAATTTAAGCATCTTTGGTGCTGCGCTCTTTCTACTTGCCTTAGGTAAAGGAAGACGTAGGGTTGACTAGAGCCGAGCTGTTTTTTTCTAGCTTTATTGGTTTTTTGATAGTCGCCTTTGGACAGCCGAGTTTTGCTCTGCCCTTAGCGCCGCTTGCTGCAGCCGTAGGATATGCGCTTTTTTGGCGTTGTGTGCGCATTTTCCCCTTTCCCATTCAGCGCTTTTGGCGCGGGGCTCTCTGGTACACGATAGTTGCAATGGTGCAATTGTCGTGGATGACTGCCTATGAATATCAGGGCATTTATATCCTGGCTGTATTTGGAGCTCTCGCCATTTGGCTTGGGGTGCAGTTTGGGTTGCTCACGCTGCTCATTCCTTATAACCGCTCCATTTCTATCGCAAGAGGACTTGCTATTGCATCGCTTTGGACTCTGTTTGAGTGGGGGCGCTTTTATTTTATCTGCGGTTTTAGTTGGAACCCTGCGGGACTGGCCTTGTCGACGCCTTTCGCTATGCAATCTGCTAGCCTGCTGGGTGTGCTAGGGCTTTCTTTCTGGGTGATCTTTGTAAACGTGCTGGGACTTAGAGCTCTCATAAAAAAAAGAGGGCGCGCTTATTGGGCCTGGGGAGTAGCTGCGCTTCTCCCCTATACATTCGGGCTTGTGCATACGGTCTATCATGAGAAAGTAAGCGCAAAAAAAAGAGGGGCTCCATTTACCTGCATCCTTGTTCAAACAGGCCTTCTTCCTCAGGAGAAGGTGCCGCTGAATGGCCAGCTGCAAGCTTTTATCTCTCCATATAGCCAGTGGAAACGCATTTTCTCCTACATAGGCGAGCATGAAAAGAGCCATCCAAATCTGATTGTTTTACCTGAAGCTGCCCTTCCCTATCCAGGGCTTGCCTCCATCTATTCCCAAAAGCAAATTAAAAAAGATCTCATGGAGAATTTCGAGTCTGAAAAAATTGAAGCTCTTTTTTCTGATCCAGGAGAAGAGGGGGACATTTTTCTCTCAAATGCAGACGTTGCTCAGACTCTTGCTAATCTACTGGGCTCAGAGGTCATTGCGGGGCTTGATCATTGTGGAGAAAAAGGGAGCCATTACAACTCTGCTTTTCATTTCGTGCCCCAGGGCATGACACAAACGCGTTATGATAAAAGGGTGTTGATGCCTCTTGCCGAGTATTTGCCTTATGAGTGGCTCCGCCCTCTTGTATCTTCCTATGGTATTAAGGAATTCTTCACCCCAGGGGATAAACCTAAATTGTTTCGAGGAGCCTTGGCCATGTCTGTTTCGATCTGCTATGAGGAGACTTTCCCGGGCCACGTGCGCGATGGGTGCAACTTAGGGGCTGACCTCATCGTCAACGTTACTAATGATGTCTGGTTTCCTGATTCGCGCCTTCCCAGTCAACATTATGAACATTCTCGCCTCCGCGCGGTAGAAAATGGCGTTCCGCTCGTTCGCGCTTGCAACACGGGTGTCACCGCTGCCGTTGACAGCTTAGGAAGAGAGGTTTCGCGGCTAAGCGAGAAGGATAGTGAGGGCCGGCCCATGGCCGCTGCCCTGAAGACAGAGATCGTCCTTTACACATACAAAACTTTATTCTCACATTTGGGCAATGGCGGAATCCTAGGTCTATCGACGCTCTGCCTTGCAAATTTTATTTTCTTCGGCAGGCTGTTTAAATGGTGACAAAAAATTTAAAAATCCGTTACCAAAAGGACGTCTTGCGAAAATCTTATGAAATCGGTTAACGTCTATGTTTGACTAATAGAAAAGAGGTGACTTTTTGGCCGTCCCATGTGCTCTTTCTAGAGAGCAAGTCAGAACAGAAGATACAGCGCCTCGTATCCAGCATACGTTAAAGCAATCGGTCTCTCTTTCTGGGATCGGGCTGTTTTCTGGCCAACAGGTCGGCTTAACCATTGATCCTGCAGATCCCGACACTGGCGTCTTATTTATCCGCACCGATCTCCCTGATAGGCCCTGTTTCCCTGCAAATTTAGACCATGTGGTTAGTACTCCACGTTGTACTATTCTTGGGGATGGCCAGTTTACCATTCATACCGTCGAGCACATTCTTGCTGCTTTGCAAGCATTAAATATTGACAACGCAATCATCCGCTTGGCAGGGCCAGAAGTTCCCATTATGGATGGCAGCGCGGCTCCTTTTGTTAACCTCATTCTTCAGGCGGGAATCTTGGAGCAAGAAGAGGCATTCATTGAAACAGCTACCCTTTCAACGCCCTTATTCTGGTCTCAAGGCGATGTGCATCTGATTGCGCTGCCCTCGGAAGAATATCGCATTAGCTATACCCTACATTATCCCCATTCCGATATCTTGCGCGCGCAGTATTGCTCGATGATCATCACCGAGGAGCAGTTTCAAAAAGAAATCGCTCCCTGCCGAACCTTTTGTCTCTACGAAGAAATCGCTCCCTTTGTCCAGAATGGTCTCGTAAAAGGTGGTAGTTTGGATAATGCTGTGATTATCAAAGATGATGTTGTGATTAATCCCGGTGGAGTTCGCTTCCCTGACGAAATGGTACGGCATAAGGTTCTTGATCTCATTGGGGATCTTTCTCTGATTCCCGTGAAATTCACAGCTCATATTATTGCCATCCGCTCCGGCCACTCTTCTAACATTGCTTTTGCCCGCGAATTACTCACCCATCTTAAGGCGGGGGCTCTCTAAATGATGAAATACACTAACCCAAGTTGCCACCCCATATTTTCCTCTATGAAAGCTGCACTGCTTCACCTTCTGCGTTTCGCTTGTCACCAAGGTGTCTTCACCTTGGCTGCCTCACGAATCTTGAATCTGGACAGTTCGCTTTTCCATAGAGAAAAAGAGAGGTGTAACTTGGGTTGCAATAAGGATCAACATTTTCAAATATTAGGATAAACTCATGGGTGCTAATACTTCAGACCAAGCTAAAGTTTTTGATGTTAAGGCGATTGCTCGCATTTTGCCTCACCGCTACCCCTTTTTACTTGTGGACCGTATCATCCATCTGGATCTGGAAGACAATTTCATTATCGGGGTCAAAAATGTCACCATCAATGAGCAGTTTTTTCAAGGACACTTCCCCGGTGCTCCGATCATGCCTGGTGTCTTGATACTCGAAGCCCTCGCTCAGACTGGGGGGATTTTGGTTCATCAGAAGGGTTATAATGATAAAATTGCCGTGCTCCTAAAGATCGATAATGCCAAATTCCGACGTCCTGTCGTCCCTGGAGATTCTTTGATGCTCGAGGCAAAAGGGCTACACTTTAGCGGTAAAGGGGGAAAAGTGCACGCCCGTGCGCTTGTTAATGATCAGTTGGCTGTAGAGGCGGAAATTGCCTTCGCACTCGTAAATAAAGAGCAACTTTAAACCTGGAAGATCTCAATGTCTAAAGGAAACATCCACCCTGCTGCCATCGTTGAACCTGGTGCAACCATAGGAAACAACGTCACTATCGAGGCCTATGCAGTCATTAAAGAAACGGTGACACTTAAGGATGACGTCCTCATAAAATCGCATGCCTATATTGATGGCCATACGACGATTGGCGAGGGGACCATAGTCTGGCCTTTTGCCAGTATTGGCACCAAAACACAGGACCTCAAGTTTCGAGGGGAAAAAACCTTTGTCGTGATCGGCAAAAAATGTGAAATCCGTGAGTTTGCGACGATTAATTCCTCCTGCCAAGAAAACTCTGTGGTGAGAGTTGGAGATTATTGCCTCATCATGGCCTACTGTCATGTCGCTCATAACTGCGAAATTGGAAACCATGTGATCATGGCCAATAATGCGAGCCTTGCAGGACATGTTGTGGTAGAAGACCATGCCATTATCGGTGGGATGACCCCAGTACACCAATTTTCCCATATTGGATGCTACTCCATGGTCGGAGGTTTTAGCCGGATAACCCACGACGTTCCTCCCTACTCTATTGGGGCGGGGTCGCCTTATAAACTCGGAGGATTGAATCTTGTGGGACTTAAGCGCCATGGTTTTCCTTTAGAAGTACGAAAAGCCCTTACTATGGCCTTCCGCTTAACCTACCGATCGGAGCTTCATATTGATGAAGCCCTCGAGAGAATTGAAAATGAAGTCGCCATGAGCGCTGAGGTGCAACACTGGGTAGATTTTTGTCGTAGCTCGCGTCGTGGGCTGATAGGATTCCAGGGAGTTGTCATCGAGCCTCAAGAAGATTTTGCTGAATACGAAGAACTCCTTGAAGAAGTGTGAAAGTCGTCTTTTTTGGGACCCCGCCCATTGCGGCATATACCCTTGACTTCCTTCTCAACCAGAAGGAAGTCACAGTCTCAGCCATAGTGACAAGGCCAGACCGTCCTCAGGGGCGCCGAGCGGAGCTGAAGCCATCGGCTGTGAAGCAGCTGGCGCTTTCCGTCTGCCCTGATATCCCCCTCTATCAACCAGAAAAAGCATCTGCAGACGAATTTGTCGCTGAGATGGCAAAATATGAACCCGATTTTTTTGTTGTCATAGCTTATGGAGAGATCGTAGGTCAGCGATTGCTCGACATACCGAAGATCCTTCCGATAAACATCCATGCTAGCCTGCTGCCTAAATATCGCGGGGCTGCCCCTATTCAGCGCTGCTTGATGGATGGAGCCAAAGAAAGCGGTGTGACCATCATGGAAATGGTACGCAAGATGGACGCGGGGGACATGTTAGACATGGTCAAAATCCCCATATCCGATGAAATGACTGCAGGAGATCTGGAAGTGGAAATGGAGAAGGTTGCAGGGCCTGCCGTGGTCACTGTAATGGAAAAATTTAAGGGGGGTGAGGGGAGGAAAATACCGCAAAACGAAGAAAACGTAACCTATGCTCCTAAAATTTTAGGTGAAGATCGCCTCATTTCGTGGGAGCTGTGCGCGCGGGAAATCCATAATCAAATTCGTGCTCTCTCCCCAAGACCTGGTGCCTATTGCCAAGTAAAAATTCAAGGTGTCACCAAGCGACTAATTATACGACGCTCGCGCGCTCTCGAAGAGGTGAAATCGACCCCAAAAGCTACTTTAAAATTTGAAAATGGCGAATGGATCGTCGGCTGCGGATCAGGAGCGCTCTCGCTGTTGGAGCTCCAGCTAGAGGGTAAAAAATCTCTGCCTATAGGTGAGTTTTTATTAGGTTTTTCTAGCCCACTCAAATTTGTGTAAATAGCTGTTGTTGAAAAATTCCCGTTCGCTTATCCTTGCTCTTTTGTTAACACAATCTTAAAGCTAAATAAAAAAGGATGTTTATGGCGGCAGTTTCGGAATTCGGTCCAACGCTTAGAGCTTTACAAGCCGGTTCTGATGTGGTGCTGCCCTCTCAATTCAGCCGTGTTGTCGATGCCACGGGTAATCTTTTTAAAAACAAAACAGACGCGGCTGCTAAAGCTGCCTATCTAACCATTGATTGGGTTGAAGAGTTTGGCTGGGCAAGTCGCGATGGTGCCTCTGAGCTTTTCATCGGTCGAGACATCCTTAATTTGGCAAAACTAGCGCATGCACCTGGCAAATTTATTGGGGCGATAGGGAAAATTGGCGATAGGATTTCGAGTGTCTGGGAAGCTGATAGCTTTATGCAGAGATTTGGTCAATCTCTCTGTGTCGTCCCAGCGATTGCAACTTCGATTGGGTATGGTGTGGATGTCGTAGACCTTGGCAAGAAGACGACGATTCTGCCTATTTCGAGTGATACTTTCTTATCTTTTAAGCAAGTCAGTTCCATCGCACTGATCGTAGGGATGGGATGGTCTGCTATTGAAAAGCTAGGAGACATCGCAGGGTGTGATATCGACTCCGCAAAGAATCCTGCTGAATTTAACGAAAAATTTAATAAATTCACTCAGACGCTCATTGAGCTTGCTAAATCCGTTGCTTATGTGGTGCTCGGTGTGCTTTCGATGCTCAGCTACATTTTTGGAGTGCCAATCTGCCAGCTCGCCTTCCTGATAGCGGGAACTGCAACCTCCGTTTTCACAATTATTGAGCATTTTCACAACGAATTAAAATTAACCAAACCTCAGTGAAGGATTGAATTATGGCCGCTGCTCTAGTTTCCCGCGATACTGTTCCAAAAACTGATAGTTGGGATCGCTACCTTTCTCAATACTTGACAACAGGGGCTGGAGCGCATGATTTTTTAGATGTGGTTGCGCGTACTTTGCAGGTCACTAGAGAGCTTGTAGATGATCTTGCTATTCAGGACTATTGTGGAAGAGTCTCAGGCAAAGTGAGCTTGATCAGAGATGCTTTTGCTATTCAGGAATTCTTAGAAGCAGTCTTCGATCTAAAAGGCCATGTTTCTGATTTGACAGATGCATTAGACCGTCCGGAAAGTGATCCTGGCCGAGAGATAGAGGTTGCCCTTGCCATAAAAAACCTCACAAAAAATGGCCTTGGACTCGGCTGCTCAGGCAGCGATATGATGATGTTTCTTGACCAGGCCAAGATAGTCCCGCTTTCTCCAGACATCGCACAGACCTTTGAAGGAATTTTTTGGATTACTTTGGGCGTCTTAAGTGGGTGGGATCTCATTGACCAGGTGAGCGAGTCAGATCGTTGTCATGCCAAGAGCCAGCAGGCCCATGACCCTCTGGCCCGTGATTATTACGCGAAAAGAGGTGAGGTTGCCAACATCCGCCTCATTAAAGATGTAACAGCTGTAGCAATGGCTGCGCTCTCTTTGGTCTCTCTCCTGTTTACCACTTTGACATTCTACTCAGCGGCCATGCTCGCTCTCTCCTGTGTATATGTTATTCTGAAAGTGGCAAGCTATTTCTATCAGAGAACTATAGATGATCAAGAAAAGCTCTTACGGCATGCTTTTCAAGGCAAATTTTAATTTTCATTAGCTATTCAATGAGATAAGCGTCCCACCCCGGAAATGCTTCTAGATGACTCCAAAAATTGACTTTGTCACTTCTACATTTAGAAGTCTTTGGGACCCCCAAGCAGAGTTCAACCCAGAAGACAAGCTTTCAGAGATAGACCGAGCTAAGCGCCTATTCACAGCAGCTCGCCTAGGGTTTTCTTGGATGGGAATAGCCAAAGAAGGGAATCCAGATGCCTTTTCAGATGCGAAGGGAGAGATTAAGCAGATCGAAGGGCCCTTCGTTTTTGCTACTCTGGGTCGGAAGGTATTCAAATTTGTTCGTCTGACAAACCTTCTTGCTGAAGGGCAGTGCACTGAGAGAGTCTGGCGTAAATGGACTAGTGCTGGTGTCTCAATGGTAGGAAAGAGCTGCCAGACAGCGCTCTTTGCCAACCAGGCGATGGGCTGGGGGGGTATGGGGTTTGCGCTTGATGCCGTGATTGCAAGCGCCAGCACTCTCACATCGCTCGTCGACACTTGCCACCTGGGGTTGAAATGCGCTCATGCTCTGCAAAACAACTCGAGCGCAGATCGAAAAAAATATTTACTTTTGAAGCTTGTCCAAGCGGTGATGGGGCTAGCCTGTTCTCTTTTTACCTTGATTGGGCTCTTTTCAATACTTTTGCAGCCTGCTGCACCTCTGGCGTTTACGCTTTTGGGTACAGCCTGCCTTATTCTCAATGTTGCAAGATTCTATTTTAAAAAAGAAGCGGTTGAAGACTTATCAAAATTCCAGTATAATGGCTGCCAATTTATGAGGCATTTGTGAGTTCTGATCTTTCAACACAGTTTCGTTCTTTAGGAGAAAGACTTGGGTTGGCATTTACCAATCCCGTAGGCGCAGTTGAAGGCGGATTATGGGGGATTACCCTCATTTCAGAGAGCGTTGGTCTGGTAATGACCGTTATCGACGCGGCTAAGCTCGACCACAATGCCCCAGAAAATATCCAAAAAATTGATCAACTCCGCGGGGAGTTTGTTTTCTCTAACGTGGCCTTATCTGGAACCTGTTCAAGTATCCTGGGCTGGCTACATAAAACTCATGTGATTCACCTAGGCCCATGGGAATCCCCGGTTAGAGCCTTTGGATACTCAGCCTATATTTTCACCTCTTCTTGGCGAGCTGCTGATGCTGCAAGTGAGTTTAACTGTTCAGCTGAGAAGGCAGACAATTCGCAATCATCGGAAGACTATCATAAAGCCCGCCAGCAGCAAACAGCGTCTTTACTCAAGCTGGTGACGAATGTCTTGTATGTTGCCTGGTCAGTGCTCGGGCTTGTGGCCCTTGTTACAGGCTCTATGGCGCTACTTCCGATCGTCGATGGGCTTTGTATCGTTGCGATGGCCTTCTGGATTGGTGGAGCGTGGTTGAAGCTGCACATTAGCAATGAGGAAAAGCGGTTGAATGGCCCTGAAACCATCCCGGCCTCAACATTTGAGCAGCGAGTTTAGCTTGTGGCGGCTAATCCAAAAATTTTTACCCTTGAAAAACTCATTCTTTTTGGGGCAATTGCCCTTCTTTCTTCCCTGCTCCTCGTCTCCTTTTGTCAATAAGCCCCCTAGAGAATTTTTGGAAAGAGCCCTTTTCGAGGCAGCCTTTTCGTCTAATAACAAATTTTGGTTGGAGGAAAATGAAGATTTTTGCTACGCTCTGTCGCTTTGATAAGTAGTCACTTGAAGGCTAGGAAATCTTGAGCCTTTTAGTGGTTTTCTATCTCCGCCTTTGTGCTCGAATGTCGGGTGTAAAAGGAGAAATTGATAGGTAAGGACGCAACTATGTCACTCAAATTAATGGGTAAGAAAAGGGGGATGGCCCGTCTTTTTGACGATAAAGGCAATGCAATTGTCTGCACAGTCATTGAGGCCCAGCCCAATGTTATAACTCAGGTCAAAACTCAAGAGACTGATGGCTACCGAGCCATTCAGCTTGGATCGCAAGCAATCGCTGCTTCAAAGATTCGTAGGGTGCGAAAACCGAATAAAGGCCACTTTGCCAAGGCAAAAGTAGAGCCTCATCGCCACCTAGCTGAATCCAAGGTAGGCGAGGGAGAAGAATACTCTGTAGGCCAAACGGTAGGTCTGGATTACTTTGCCGACACTCCTTTCGTTGATGTAACTGGAGTTTCTAAAGGTAAAGGATACCAAGGACTCATGAAGCGACGCAACTTTGCTGGTGGACCTTCAGCGCATGGATCTGGCTTTCACCGACATGCAGGCTCAACGGGAATGCGATCAACTCCGGGGCGATGTCTTCCGGGGACTCCGATGCCCAGTCGCATGGGTGGGGAGCGTGTTACTATTGAGATGCTGCGCGTTTTAAAGATTGATCTAGAGAAAGGACTAATTCTCGTTAAGGGCGCTGTTCCAGGTGCGAGAGGTGGTCTTGTATACGTCCGTAAAGCTGTTAAGCGGCCTGCGACAAAGAAATAAGCGTTTGGAGATTAAACTGTGGCAAAACTGAAAAAATATGATCTTAGCGGCAAGCCTCAAGGCGATGTTGACGTAGATGACAGCCTTTTAAAGTCTAGTGGAAACACTCAGATGATCAAGGATTATCTTGTGGCCATCCGCGCTAACGCTCGGCAGTGGTCAGCGTGCACGCAAACTCGTGCTGAGGTCAACCATTCTAAAAAGAAGCCGCATCCTCAGAAAGGAACGGGAAATGCACGTCAAGGATTCTTGGGGTCGCCTCAATATAAAGGTGGGGGGCGTGTCTTTGCTCCTAGGCCCAAATTCGACCAACACGTACGCATTAACAAGAGAGAAAGACGCAGCGCAATCCGAACCCTTCTTTCCGAAAAGATTACCAATGACCGGGCATTTGTCCTTCAAGCAGCAGATCTGGATAAACCACAAACTAAAACCCTCGTTAAATTCATCAAAAGCCTCCGGTTGAAGGGAAGTCGTGTTTTGGTCCTATATGATGCAGCTGGATCGGCCGAAATGCAGGCGTTTTATTCCAAAAGCATGCGCAATATTCCCAAAGTTGAATTTGGAATGTTTCGAGATGTCAATGGGTACGATTTAGCAGTTTCCCATGACGTTATTTTTTTCGAAGGGGCCATTGATGAGCTCAAAGTGACGCTCGAGGAGGGGAAATAGCACCATGCTGAAGAAGAGCCCATATGATGTTGTGATTACCCGCTATATCACTGAAAAGGCAAGCGTTCTAGAGGGATTGAAAAATGCGACTAGCAACCCCTGTCTTGCCAAGTGTGACAGCCCTAAATACCTTTTTTTGGTAGATAAGCGTGCAAATAAGCAGGAAATCGCAGAAGCGGTTGAAGAGATATACGCTGAGAGAAGCGTGAAAGTAGTCTCAGTCAATACGATAACGATAAAACCTAAAAAACGCCGTGTGCGTGGACGCGCTGGATTCAAAGCGGGCTTTAAAAAAGCTGTTGTGACTTTGGGTACCGACGATTCCATTGATGACGAAGGATAGATAGGGCAATACAGTGACTAGAAAGTTTCGACCGACAACACCAGGCCAAAGAAGCCTAATTCTCACCAGCAATAGCCAGCTGACCAGAGAGGGAAAGACCGGGCGTCAAACAGTTAAGCCTCATAAGCCGCTTCTCCAAAAGAAGATGAAGACGAATGGGCGCAACCACCATGGACATATCACTTGCCGCCACCGTGGAGGTGGACATAAGCGCTTTTACCGAGTCGTAGATTTCAAGCGCGATAAAGAAGGCATTGGTGCGAAGGTAGCATCCGTTGAGTATGATCCAAACCGTACGGCGTTCATTGCCCTGCTCAATTATGCTGATGGAGAGAAGCGCTATATCTTAGCTCCAGAAGGGCTAAAAGCTGGTGACGTGGTCATGACAAGTGACCAGCCACCCTACAATCCTGGATGTTGCATGCGCCTCAAGGCGATGCCGCTTGGTTCTACGATTCATAACCTTGAACTAGTACCAGGCCGGGGAGGTAAGCTTGTTCGTTCTGCTGGGCTTTCTGCACAACTGATGGCCCGAAGTGGCGGATACGCAACCATAAAAATGCCTTCTGGAGAGGTGAGACTCATTAATGAGAATTGCCGTGCGACTTTAGGAGTGGTGTCAAATGGTGAGCGATCCCTCAGAGTAGAAGGAAAAGCTGGAAGAATGCGCTGGAAAGGGATACGCCCGACGGTGCGAGGTACTGCCATGAACCCAGTGGATCACCCGCATGGAGGTGGTGAAGGTAAACATAATGGTTACCTCCCGCAGACTCCCTGGGCGCAATATACCAAAGGTTACCGGACTCGATCTAAGAGAAAGTCTAATAAAATGATTGTGAAGAGGCGGAAGAAATAAGTATGGGAAGATCTCTGAGAAAAGGTCCGTTTGTAGACCACCATCTCCTTGAAAAGGTTCAAAAAAATAGTCGAGAAGGGACGAAAAATGTCATCAAGACATGGTCACGACGCTCGATGATACTGCCTGAAATGGTCGGAGAGACCTTCGAGGTCCATAATGGAAGGAAATTTATTCCCGTCTTTGTAACAGAGAGTATGGTCGGTCACCGGCTCGGGGAATTTTCTCCAACTCGTACGTTTAAAGGCCATCCAGTAAAAAAAGCAGTTGCAGCTTCCAAGTAGGTTTAAGAAATGATAAGAGCAAAAGCTATCACGAAATATATAAGAGTTCCGCCGCGCAAAGCACGTCTTGCAGCTAACCTCATTCGCGGGCTCAAGGTAGACCAGGCGGCCCTACAACTGCGTTTTTCGAACCTTAAAGCAGGAAGGCTTCTAGAGAAAACTCTTAACAGTGCAGTGGCTAATGCTGAATCACTTTACGGGGTATCTCGGGACCAGCTTAAAGTAGAAGAAGTATGGGTTGATCCAGGCCCAGTGATTAAAAGAGCAAAATCAAAAAGTCGTGGTGGGCGTGTGCCAGTCATGAAAAGAACGAGCCACTTTGTAGTGGTCGTAGGCACACCAGAATAATTAAGGAGAAACAAACTACATGGGACAAAAGACATCCCCAATTGGTTTTCGATTAGCACGCAACAAGCGCTGGCGTTCAGTATGGTATGCCAATAAGCAAGAATTTGGTGACATGCTGATAGAAGATGTGAACATCCGCAAATTTCTTATGTCTAAGTCCGCCTGCGTAGGGACCTCCCGCATTCTTATTAAGAGAATGAGTGGAAAAGTTGAAGTCACGATCCACACTGCAAGACCAGGTCTTGTTATTGGAAAGAAAGGTGCTGAAATTGAGGCGCTGAAAAGCGAGCTTAAAAGGCTAACCGGAAAAGAAATATGGCTCGAAGTTGAAGAGATCAAACGCCCCGATATCGATGCACAGCTTGTGGGCGAGGGCATAGCCCGTCAGCTCGAAAGACGCATTCCCTTCCGCCGGGTATTGAAAAAAACACTTCTTGCCGCCATGGATGCCGGAGCTGCCGGAATTAAAGTTCAAGTGTCGGGACGTGTTGGAGGAGCTGAAATTGCTCGTACTGAGTGGTATAAAGAAGGGAGAGTCCCTCTCCATACACTCCGTGCAGATATCGATTATGCAACAGCCCGAGCTGAAACGACATATGGTTCGATCGGTGTCAAAGTTTGGATCAATAAAGGCGAAGACATCGTCGAAAAGAAGTAGGAGAGAAGAGGAATGGCACTTCTGCCGCAGCGTACAAAATATCGCAAAATGCAAAAAGGCAACCATACTGGCAAAAGTAAGGGTGGGAATTTTGTAGATTTTGGTGACTATGGAATGCAGGCACTCGACCGCGGCAGACTCACCAATAAACAGATTGAGGCTTGCCGAGTGGCCATTAACCGACATTTCCAACGTCGTGGTAAAGTTTGGATCCGAGTTTTTCCAGACAAGTCGGTTTCGAAAAAGCCAGCTGAAACAAGAATGGGAAAAGGTAAAGGTGCTCCAGACCATTGGGTTGCAGTCGTTCGTCCTGGTCGCATTTTGTTTGAAGTGGCCAACGTTTCGAGAGAAGATGCTCAAAAAGCCCTTCGCCTGGCTGCAGCAAAGCTTGCTATCCGTACACGATTTGTGGACCGAGTGGAGAAGGTGTGAAAGATGGAAAGTAGAATGGATATTAAAGGCCAATCTGTGGAAGAATTAAAGGCCACATATCACGATCTCTGCAGGGAGATCTATCATTTGAAAAATGAGCTAAGCCAGACACGCAAGCTAGAAAAGCCGCATATGATGAGTCTGAAAAAGAGAGACCGAGCGCGTGTACTGACAGTACTGCAGCAGAAAGGCAGCAAGGTCACCTACGAGGAATAATTATGGAGCAGAGAAAACCACAAACACGAAAGATCCGCGAAGGCGTTGTCGTTTCAAACAAGATGCAGAATACAGTAACTGTACGTGTAGATCGTCGCATGCGCCATCCTGAGTTTCAAAAAGTGATCGTCCGAGGCAAGCGCTACTACGCTCACTCAGAAAATGAGATAGCAGTAGGAGCCAAAGTCCGCATTGTTGAGACGCGTCCACTCTCCAAACTTAAGCGTTGGCGAGTGGTTGAAGTGATCTCAAGTGAAAGAGAAAGTGAGCCGAACTAAACATGATACAAGAAGAAACTGATCTCCAAGTTGCTGATAATTCAGGCGCAAAGCGAGTCCGCTGTTTCAGAGTTCTAGGTGGATCTGGCCGGCGATATGCTGGTGTTGGTGACATCATCATCTGCTCAGTAAAAGACGCAGAGCCGCGTGGAACAGTAAAGAAAGGGGAAGTCATCCGTTGTGTGATTGTCAGAACCAAGAATTACATCCGTCGCTCAGATGGCTCCATGCTTCGTTTTTATGATAATAGCTGTGTCGTCATTGATGATAAGAACAATCCCCGCGGAACGCGTATCTTTGGGCCAATCGCCCGTGAGATTCGTGACAATGGCTTTGTTAAAATTACATCTCTTGCACCCGAGGTTATCTGATGAGTAAATGGTTAAGAAGAGGTGATAAGGTCGTCGTGATCGCTGGAAACGAGAAGGGACAATCTGGCACCATATTAAAGCGCAGCGCAAACAGAGTCGTTATAGAAGGGCTCAATATTCGAAAAAAGCACGTACGCCCAAAAACACGCGCCGCTCAAGGAATTGTTGAAATGGAAGCCCCTATGCACATCTCGAATGTGAGCTTTTGCAATGCAGAAGGGAAGCCAATCAAAGTAAAAGTGAAACAAACAGAGAAAAGTAAAGAACTTGTCTACCACGATGGAGACAAGGAAATTGTTTATCGAAAAGTAAAGTAAGTAGAGACACATGTCGCGAGTATTAAAAAAATATCGGAGTGAGATCCGCCCTGCACTAAAAGAAAAGTTTGCACTTCCTAATGAGATGCTGATCCCTTCACTTAAGAAGATCATCATAAGTATGGGAATAGCTGAAGCATCTAAAGACAAGAATGCTGTGCAAGACTGTGTAAAGGAGCTTACCCTTCTTTCCGGACAAAAACCCATCTTCACGCTTGCTCGTAAGTCGATTGCGAATTTTAAATTGCGCGAAGAACAGCCGATTGGACTAAAAGTGACGCTACGTCGCAAGCGCATGTATGACTTCATAGACCGCTTTTGCAATATTATTTCACCGCGTATCCGCGACTTTCGAGGATTTGCTGTAAAATGCGATGGACAGGGGAACTATTCTCTCGGACTAGATGACCAACAGGTTTTCCCCGAAATTAATCTTGATGAAGTTAAACGCGCTCAGGGGATGAATATTACATTTGTCACATCAGCGACCAATGATGAAGAATGCTTTGAGCTTCTTAAAATGTTAGGTTTACCTTTTAAAAATAAGGAATAAGAGATCGATGTCATATCACGACCCAATATCAGATCTGTTGACTCGCATCCGCAATGCGCAGAGCCAGAGCCATCGCTATGTTGATGCAGTGCTATCGAAGCAGTGCAAGAGCGTAGCAGAGGTAATGAGTGCACAAGGATTTGTTGGACAAATACTTGTGAACGCAGAAAAGCGCAAACTGCGCATTTTTCTTAAATATGATGGAAGGCGCAAGCCTGTGGTTCATGGGCTGAGACGCCTTTCAAAACCCGGTCTTCGTCGTTACGTCAAAAGCCGGGATATTCCTAAAATTCTAGGGGGCATGGGGATCGCAATTCTCTCAACGCCTAAAGGAATTCTTGAAGGCGAAAATGCACGTGAAAACAAAGTAGGGGGCGAAATCCTCTGCTGTATTTGGTAAGGAAAATCGATGTCAAGATATGGTAAAATCCCAATTCCTCTGGTCAAAGGTGTCGAAATCACCCTTTCCGGCCTGAATGTCAAGGTGAAGGGCCCTAAAGGAGAGCTCGTATTGCCAGTCAAGGAAGGAGTTAAAGTCGTTGTAGAGGACTCACAAATTCTCGTTGATATTGAGTGCGGATCAGGGCTAACAAGCGCGATGCATGGCCTTTATCGTTCTCTAATTAATAATATGGTTGTCGGTGTGAGCGCTGGCTTTGAGAAGCGGCTGAACATGATTGGAGTAGGTTATCGCGCTGCGATACAGGGAAATCTATTAGATTTGCAGGTGGGTTTTTCTCACCCAACGAAGCTCGAAGTTCCCTCCTCTCTAAATGTCACGGTGGATAAAAGCACTACGATTATTATCCAAGGAATTGACAAGCAGTTGGTAGGGCAGTTTGCAGCGATCGTTCGTAGCAAGCGTCCTCCTGAGCCTTATAAAGGTAAGGGAATTCGCTATGAAAACGAGTATGTACGTAAAAAAGCAGGAAAGGCTTCAAAATAGCCAAGAATTTTAGGTGACCTATATGGAAAGTCAATTGAAAGTACGCAATAAGCAAAGAGCTAGACGTTTGATGCGTGTGCGCAAAAGAGTTCGTGGATCTACGACCAAGCCACGTTTCAGTGTGTTTCGCTCAAATAAACATGTAGCGGCACAGCTAATCGACGACGAACAACACACGACCCTTCTAGGATTCAGTACACTTTCAAAGGACCTCAAAGGAGACAAACGCACACGAAAAGAGCTCCCTCGCGAGCTAGGCAAACGTTTTGGCGAAGAGGCGAAAAAGAAAAATATCCCGCGAGTTGTATGTGATCGAGGTAAATACCAATACCACCGTACGGCTCAAGAGGTTACTGAAGGTGAGCGAGAAGC
>SDBV01002839.1_pt1 | contig 25844 bp, 19 predicted proteins | sample 2277081 | NCBI WGS metagenome assembly SDBV01 (sample SAMN10402039, study PRJNA504765) | marine sediment metagenome | isolation source: marine sediment core GS10_PC15, 223 cmbsf | place: Arctic Ocean: Southern Knipovich Ridge | collected 2010 | reverse complement strand
CGAACTGGGCCGAGGGTGCCGGCTATGGCGACTGCGTATTCTGCTAGCTGATGGGCGGCGGCGGGGCCGCCGGCGGCTGCGACGCGGGCCTCGGCGCCTTCGACGTCCGCCCCTCACCACCGAACTCCGCAGTGCCTCCGTGGGACGGCCACTCATCGCGCCGGAACACGGCGGGTGCCCCGCCCGACGTAGGCAGCTCTCCGTAACAGCGCCCCCACCGCACAATCGCGGCGGAGCGGATGTCTTTCCCTCTCTATCCGATAACAGCGCCACCTCGGTGTGGGGAGCGGAAAGTGTGCCGGAACGTGCGCGGTTTGCGTCGAAATGCGGCGAAGACCGCCGGTTAACATCTATTGGTGCCGATTTCGCCGCCCAAGTCCGCCCTGCTCGAGGACCTGAACGAAGCTCAGATCGAGGCGGTCACCCATCCCGGCGGCCCGCTGCTGGTGCTGGCCGGCGCCGGCAGCGGCAAGACGCGCGTGATCAGCAGGCGGATCGCCTGGCTGGCGCAGCAGGGAATTGCGCCCGAGCGCATATTGGCACTGACCTTCTCGGTCAAGGCAGCCGACGAGATGCGCAGACGCGCCGAGGAGTTGCTGAGCGACCCGTACGAGGACCTCTGCTGCTCGACCTTCCACGCGTTTTGCACGCGCGTGTTGCAGGAGATCTCGCTCGAGGCAGGAGAGGATCCTTTCTTCCATCCGGTAGCCCAGGCCGACCGGCTGGCGTTGCTGCTCGATAGCGCCGACGACCTGGTGATCCGCCACCACGAGATGCGCGGCAACCTGGCACCGCTGCTGGCGAGTCTGATCGACCGTATCGACCGGCTGAAGGACGAAATGGTCACGCAGGACGACTACCTGCGCTGGGCCCAGTCGCTGTCATCCAGCGAGGATCCAGGCCAGGTCGAGCGCGCCCCGCGCGAGATCGAGTTTGCGCACTTCTACGCCGATCACGACCGCATACTGGGCGAGGCGGGCGCTCTCGACTTCGGAGAGATGATCCTTCGCACGATCGCGATCCTCTCCAAGCATCCGCCGATCCGCAAGCGTGTCTGCGATCGCTGGCGAGCGATATTGGTCGACGAGTATCAGGACACCAACTTCGCCCAGAAGGAACTGCTGCGGCTGCTTGTCGACGAGCATCGCAACGTCTGTGTGGTCGGTGACGACGACCAGTCGATCTATCGCTTCCGTGGCGCGTCGCGAAAGAACATCTCTGACTTCGAGATGACTTTTCCCGATGCGCACACCGTCCGGCTCGAGACCAACTACCGCTCCAACCAGGCGATCCTCGACGCCGCGCACGCCGTCGTCGAGCACAACCCGGACAGGCTTGACAAGCGGCTCGTTGCGGACGACTCGAACGCCGACGTGGCTATTGACGGCCTCGAGCCGGTCGCCTTCTGGCGCTGCGAGAACGAGCGTGCGCAGGCGCAAGCGGTCGGCGCCGAGCTGGAGCGTGCGATATCCGAGGGGCTTGACCCGGGCGACGCAGCGGTGCTGGTGCGATCGGTGCGAAACGAAGGCGGGCTGGTAGCGACCGCGCTGGAGGAGCGTGGCATTCCCTACCGCCTGGTGGGCGCGCAGGCGTTCTTCGAGCGTGCCGAGGTTCGCGACCTGCTCGCCTGGTTGCGGCTGTTGGCCGACCCGAACGATGCCCGCGCGGTGGTCCGCGCTCTGCTGCGCCCACCGATCGAGTTGCGCGCCGTCGACCTCGCTCGCACCACCCAGATTGCGCGGCGGCGAAAGATCGACATGGTGTCGGCACTATCGGCTGCGCTCGAGAACCCCGACGTGCCACCCGAATCGCGCGAGCGGATCGAAAACTTCCTGCGCCTCTACCGCGCCGCTGCCAAGGCCTTCAACGAGATGCGTGCCGACCTGTTCGTGCACCGGCTGATCGAGCGGGTCGGACTGCGCAAGCAGTACCTGTTCAGCTCGAGCACCGAGTCGCTGGAGCGGCTTGTGAACATCGCCAAGTTCGCCGATGTCGCTGCCGGATGGGTGCGTCAGGAGCCGGGCCGCAGCTCACGCGACTTTGCCAAATACGTGAACGCCGTCGCCGACGCCGGGCTGCGCGAGGAGGAGGCGGTCGTGCGCGGCGACACGCGGGCCGTACGTGTGATGACGATGCACGCGGCCAAGGGACTCGAGTTCGACTCCGTCTACGTGCTCGGCGTCCAGCAGAGTCGGATGCCGGGCGCGCGCCGCAACGCTCGGGAGCCCGTGCCGGACGAGCTGCTGAGGGAACAGCTTCCCGAAAATTCTCGCGAAGCGCACCTTGCTGAAATGCGACGCCTGCTCTATGTCGCGATGACCAGGGCCCGTAAACGGCTCGTGTTGGCCTGGCCGGAACACAGCGGCGCATCGGAGTCCGTCCAGAAGCCGTCGCCGTTCCTCGAGCAGGCATCCGAGGCGATCGGCGCCGTCCACCAGTCGCGCGACGAGCAGCTCCTTGGGATCCATGAGGACCTGCACGCCGCCTTCCGCGCGATGCGCGACGAGATGCTCGACAGCGTCGCGCAGGTCGGCATCCGAATGAGCGAGATGAGGCTCGACGCGCACCTACATGCAGAGTCCGCCGTCGCTCGCTACCTGGAGCTGCTGAAGATGGCGGCGCTGGTCGAGCGCAACCCAAGTGCCAACGAGCTGCCCGAGTTGATCGCCGAGTTGAATCAGGTGGTCGGCCAGGTCGCGAGCGAGCAGCAGCGTGAGCTGCTGTTCGCCTCGAACCTCGACGAGTTGCTGCTCCAGACCGAACGCGAGCACGAACGACGGCGCGAGCTGGTCGCCGAACAGCACGAGACCTCGGTCGAAGCTTTCCTGCCGATCCGCGGCGACGGGCTGATGCTCTCGGCGACCGACATCGAGGTCTACCGGACCTGTCCGCTCAAATACAAGTTCGCGCGTGTTTTCGCGATTCCTAAAGAGCAGACGCTGCCGCAGCGCTTCGGAATCCTGTTCCACAACGTGCTCGAGCGCCACCACTCGCTTCTCTTGAACGAGCAGGCGACCGGCGAGCAGGGAAAGGACGGCTCGGACGCCGATAGGTTGTTGGCGCTGTTCGAGCAGGCTTGGCGACGGCTCGGTTTTGGCGACTCGAACGAGGAGCGCCAGCTGCGCGAGAAGGCGGTCGTCGCGCTGCAGCGCTACAGCGAGCGCTTCGCAGCGAGCGAAGCGTCGCCGGTCTGGTTCGAGCGCAACTTCTCGTTCAAGATCGGGCCGCACCTCCTGCGTGGGCGCGTCGATCGCGTCGACCGCCATCCGGACGGCAGCTACGAGCTGATCGACTACAAGACCGGCAAGGCGCGCTCGCCGGCGCAGCTCACCGACGACATCCAGCTATCGCTCTACCAGCTTGGCGCGCGCGAATCGTGGAAGCTCGAATCGACCAGGCAGAGCTACCACTACCTGCTCGACGACAAGGTCGTCCCGGTCGAGCCAACCGCCGAGGACGTCGAGCGGATCACCCAGACGGCGACCGAGACGGCAGAGGGAATCCTCGCCCAGCGCTTCGATCCGAAGCCCTCCTACTCGGCCTGCCGCTTCTGCGACTTCCAGATGATCTGCCCGGCGGCCGAAAGATAAGTCTGCGACGACCGTAGGCCGGCGCTCACACATGAGCGGGGGTCGAGGGGGCGGAGCCCCCCGATGTTCTCCCCTGCGACGGCCGTCTGGGGGGGCCACGGAGGGTGGAGGGATCACGACTCGCTGCCGATAGCAGGGGGCATGAACATCAAACTTGACTTCAGCCAGGTCTTCGAGCGGACCATTGACGTATACAAGGCGCACTTCAAGACCCTGATAATGGCGGGATTGGCCATTTTCGGCGTCGTTTTCATACTGAGCGTTCTGTTGCTGATGGCAGTCTTTAGCGGCAATGCTGGAGGGGCGATCTTCGGCGTCCTGGTGTTCGCCTGCTTGGCGATCGTCGCCAACTTCTTCTATACCGGCATGGTGATCCGGGTCGTCCAATATCACGGCGATGGGCGCGAGCACAGCGTCGGCGAGCTGTTCGAGAGCGTCAAACCCGTCATCGTCCCGTTGATCTTCACCGGCATCCTGGCGGGCCTGTTCATCGGCCTCGGCTTCGTCGCCCTGATCGTGCCCGGGTTGTTCGTGATGACCCACCTAGCCGTGGTCGCAGCGGTCGTCGTGGTCGAGCGGATCAGCTACATCGACGCGATGAAGCGCAGCTGGGAGATGGTCAAGGGCAACGCCTGGACGGTGTTCGCGATCTTGATCGTGATGATGATCGTGCTCGGGATCGCGCGCAGCATTCTCGGCGCGGTCGGCTCGGGCGCCGGCAACGAGGTCGGCCAGGCGCTGATGCAGTTGGTCGCAAACGTCTTCCTGGGGCCATTCCTGGCGATCGCCGCTGCGGTCATGTACTTCAGTCTCGGCGGCTCAACGGCTCCGGCCACCTCCACACCCGGCGCGCCGCCAACGCCCACGCCTGGCGCCACTCCGCCGGCGACGCCCGGCACGGCTCCATCGATTGCCGGCTCAAAGCCTCCTCCGCCGCCCGACAGCTAGGGCGACAACAAGCTCATCGTCGAGGGCCCCGCATTTGGGGCCCTCGGTGTTTCTACGCTTGCGGACCGCTTCTGCCGGTAAGATCCCGCCTCCAGCATGGATGCGCCGCTGACCGCCCGACTCGCCACCGCCGCCAGCTACACGGTCGCAACAGGCCGGGTGCTGTGGCGATCGCGCATGCTGGTGCCCGGACGACCCGATCGGCTCGTCAGGGGCCTGACGCAGGTGTCGCGCTGGGGGCCAACTCCGGCGGCCGGCTACGTTGCCGCCTCGATCCGCTACCCGCAGCGCGAGGCGATCATCGACGAAGCCGGCATGCTCACCTTCGGCGAGGTCAATCGCCGCACCAACGCGCTCGCGAGCGCGCTCGAAGCACGCGGCGTCAAGCCTGGCGCCAGCGTAGCGATCATGGCCCGCAACCACCGCGGTTTCGTCGAGGCGACCGTAGCCTGCTCAAAGCTCGGGGCCAGCGCGCTTTTCCTCAACACCTCGTTCGCTGGGCCGCAGATCGCCGACGTGATCGAACGCGAGGACACGGTCGCGCTGATCTTCGACCAGGAGTTCGAAGGCCTCGTCGGAGAGGCCGCCGGCGATCGCCAGCGCCTGATCAGCTGGGCCGACGGGCCGGCCGGCGACACGACCCTCGAGGAATTGATCGCCGAGACCAGTGACGCCGAGCGTGATCCACCTGAGCAACCAGGAAAGTTCGTGATCCTGACCTCGGGCACCACCGGGCGGCCGAAGGGAGCCCAGCGCAAGGAGCCCGACAACCTGCTGCCGATCATCGCGATGCTCTCGAAGATTCCGCTTCGTACGCGCGAGCGGACCCTGATCGCCGCACCGATGTTCCATTCCTGGGGCTTCGCCCACTTCACGCTCGGGCTGACGCTCGGATCGACCTACGTACTGCAGCGGCACTTCGATCCCGAGCAGACGCTGGCAGCGATCGCGCGCTACCGCGTTACCGCCCTGTCGGTCGTTCCCGTAATGCTGCAGCGGATCCTCGACCTGCCCGAGGCCACGCGCCGTAAGTACGACACCTCCAGCCTGCGCGTCGTCGCGGCCAGCGGCTCACAACTCACGGGCGAGCTTGCCAACCGTTTCATGGACGAGTTCGGCGACGTCGTTTGTAACCTCTACGGAACGACCGAGGTTGCCTGGGCGACGATCGCGACCCCGGAAGACCTGCGCGCTGCGCCGGGCACAGCCGGCAAGCCACCGGTAGGGACGGTCGTGCGAATCTTCGATGACGCTGGCGACCCCCTCCCGATCGGGCGCACCGGCCGAATCTTCGTCGGTAACAGCGTGCAGTTCGAGGGCTATACCGGCGGCGGCTCCAAGGAGCAGATCGACGGCCTGATGTCGACCGGCGACGTTGGCCGTCTCGACGACGACGGGCGCTTGTTCGTCGAAGGCCGCGACGACGAGATGATCGTCTCTGGCAGCGAGAATGTGTTCCCGCACGAAGTCGAGGAGCTGCTGGTAACCAACCCCGGCGTGTCTGACGCGGCCGTGATCGGCGTCGAGGACGGCGACTTCGGCCAACGCCTGAAGGCGTTCATCGTCAGGGCGCCGGGAGCGCAGGTGAGCGAACAGGAGCTACAGGAGCTCGTCAAAGCGAACCTCGCCCGCTACAAGGTGCCGCGCGACGTCGAGTTCCTCGACGAGCTTCCGCGCAACGCCACGGGCAAGGTTCTAAAACGCGAGCTGAGCTAACCGGCTGCCATTGCCCTCCGGGTAACGAGCGCTCTCCGCTGAGTGTTCAGGCTACTTTTCGTCGCCCTGGTCTCGCAGGAAGCGCTGGAACTCCTGGGCGATCGAGTCGCCGCTCGGTAGATCGCCGAACGAGACTTCCCGGTCGTCGAGCTGCTGCTCAAGCCGCTCGACCAGCTGGCGCACCTCGGGCTCACGTTCCACGGCCTCATCCAGGCGGCGCTCGTAGTCGGCGGTCGCCTGCTCCAGCTCGGTCGTGTCGAGCTCTACGCCCAGCAGCTCCTGCGCCTGGTTGACGAGCGCCAGAGAGGCCTTCGGGCTGGCGACGGCCGCGACGTAGTGGGGTACGGGTGCCCAGAGGCTGGCCGAGCGCACGCCGGCCCGAGCGCAACTGTCGTGCAGCACGCCGGTGATACCGGTCGGGCCCTCGTAGCGGGTGTTCGAGAAGCCCAGCACCTCGACTAGCTCAGGGTCGCTGGCGATGCCGGTCAGCGCCACCGGGCGAGTATGCGGCACATCTGCGAGCAGTGCTCCGAACGTGATCACCGTGTCGACGCCCAGCTCGCCCGCGGTCGCGACGATCGTGTCGCAGACAGAGCGCCATCGAAGCTGTGGCTCGGGGCCGCCGAAAAGAACGACATCGCGGTCGTGGCCGGGCGGCGTGGCCATCGAGAAGGCTAGATCGGGCCACTCGATCTCACGCGCGCGGCCCTCGGCCAGGCGCACTATCGGCCGCGTCTCCTGGAAATCGAACAACTCGTCGGGGTCGAACGATGCGAACGGCTTCGCTTCCCAGCGCCCGGCCAAGAACGACAGCGCCAGCGACGCCGACTCGGCGGCATCGTTCCATCCACGAAACGCGCAGATCAGTGCCGGCTTGCGCAAGTCCGGCCTACTCGACCAGTTCAGATGCTCCATGGAGTCCAACGTACCCTATCCGCACCGGCGCCGGTCCGGCTGCCCTTTCCACACGAGCACGACCGCCAGACTCCAGCGACCGGAGCCGGTGCCGATAAACGCTTCTGATGGCAGGGACAGGCCCGAACGATCCGACGCCGACCAAGCCGAGCGCGCCTGCGCCTCCCGCCGAGGGGGGAGGCCACGACGGGCTGGCCGGTTCCGCGCGCGACAAGGTCGTCAACGAGCTGGTCTTCCTCCAGGGAATCAGCGCCACCAAGGCGACCCTGAGCGACTGGGGCCATCGCCCGTGGGAGGTGATTCGAGTCTGGCTTTTTTGGAGCGTGGCGATTTCGCTGCTATTGCTCGGCGCCGTACTGGTCGTCGCTCGTTACTCAACACCTGACCCCAGCGGGATCCTCGTGCCCGGCTTCAACGAAACCGTCACCGGCCGCGAGATCGGCCGTATCCTGTTTCGCAACTCGCTGGTGTTGGCGCTGCACGGCTTCGCCTGCGTGGCCGGCTTCATCGCCGGCAACTCGCTGCCGATCTCAGCCTCGAAGCGCACCGGCGTCTCGCGCGTGATTCACGAGAAGGCCGGACCGCTGGCGATCGGCTTCGTCGCCTGCGCCACGGTGTTCTCGCTGGCAACGCAGGCCTACTTCCTCGGCAACCTGATGGCGACGCTGTCGGCACAGGTCAACCTCTCCAACCTCCACCTGCTGGCGTTGCTGGTCCCACACGCCTTGCCAGAGCTGGCGGCGCTGTTCCTACCGCTCGCGGCATGGCTGGTGGCGAGCCACAAGGACGACTGGGATCAGCTGCTTGCGGCGACGTTCGTGACCGTGGCGGTCGCGATACCGGTGCTGATCGTCACCTCGATCCTCGAGGTGACCGTCTTCCCGGACCTGCTTCGCACAGCAATCGGCGCCAACTAGACGCCGGTCGGTGACGTGCCATCTAGACTTGGCTTCGTGCAGCGGGTCCTGTTCGTCTTCAGCCGCGAGTCGCGCTTCATCGCGATCGACCGCGAAATCCTGCGCGGGCACTACGAGCTGCGCCAGCGCCACGAGCGCCGGCCACTCGTCAACGTGTTCGGAGTCGCCCGCGATGTGCTGCACAGCGACCTCGTTTTCGGCTGGTTCGCGCACTGGCACACGTTCTGGCCAGTGACACTCGCCTGGATCGCGCGCAAGCCGTCGGTGCTCGTAATCGGCGGGTTCGACACGGCGAACATGCCCGAGATCGGGTACGGACTGCAGCAGGGAGGGATCCGTCGGCTGATCAGCCGCTGGACGATGAAGCGCGCCACGCGGTTGATCACCAATTCCTTCTCCAGCCGCCGCGAGATCGAGCGCAACGTGGGCATCCCGCCCGAGCGCGTGACGGTGCTCCACCACGGCGTGCCCGATCCGTTCGGCGCGTTGCCAGACGGTGAGCGCCAGCGCATGGCACTGACGGTCGGCGTCGTTGATCGTCCCAATCTTCTGCGCAAGGGCCTCGAGCCGTTCGTGCGAGCGGCGGCTGAGGCGCCCGACGTGCGGTTCGTCCTCGCCGGCAAGTGGGCTGACGACGCGGCCGACGAACTGCGCGCGATCGCCGGCGACAACGTCGAGTTGACCGGCTGGCTGCCGGACGAAACGCTCGAGGACCTCTACCGCAACGCATCGGTATACGTCCAGGCATCGGCCCACGAGGGCTTCGGGGTGACCGTCGCCGAGGCGATGCTGGCAGGGTGCGTGCCGGTCGTCACCAATTCCGGAGCGCTACCGGAGGTCGTCGGCGAGCTTGGCCTGATCGTCGGCGCCGAGCCAGCCGAATTGGCCGCGGCGATCACCCGCGCGCTCGATGCGAGCCACGAGAGTCGCTCGAGCTGCCGTCAGCGTGTGTTGAGCGAGTTCCCGTTCGAGATGCGTCGTGGGGGCATTCTGCGCGTCGCCGGCGAGGCGCTCGACGGCCCGGTCAAAGCCTGAAGCCGACCCGCTTACCGCCGAGGCGACCGTGGAACCCGCCCTTGCACCTGACCAGCGTGACGTGGGAGGCGCTCGAGCCGCTCACCTTCAACGTAGGGCCTGACGGTGGTTGAACGTGCCACCAGATCAGGCATCGCGCTCGGCCGGTTCGCGAAACTCCTTGTACACGATCTGGCCGGCAACGAACAGCACCAGCGCGGCGAACGCGATCTGCAACAGGCGTTCCGACACGGCATTCGCGAGCACGACCCCGGCGATGGCCCCCGGTAGCGACAGCGCTCCGATCCAGATCGCGTCGCCAAGGCGGACGTTGCCGTAGCCGCGCTGGCGGATACCGCCAACCAGTGCCACGAACACGATCGCCAGGAGCGATGTGGCCTCGGCCTGGACCTGGCTCTGGTCCAGGAATGTCGTCAGCGCCGGAACGAACAAGATGCCGCCGCCGACGCCGATCAGCCCGCCAACCGCACCGGCAACGAAGCCGAGCAGGATCGCTAACAACACGTTCACGAGGACCCTCCGGCGACCAACTGGATCGCGACGACGACCAGCAGCGCGGCGAACGCGACCGAAACGACGCGCGGCGACAGCCGCTGCTGGAACGCCGCGCCAGCGACGACGCCGAACAGCGCCGGCACCGCGACGAGCGCCGCTTTCTCGACATCGACGTTGCCGTACTGGCCCTGCGCGACCACTCCCCAGATCGCGACCAGCGCGATCGCCGCAAGCGATGTCCCAGTCGCCTCGTGAATCGAGTACCCCAGCCAGAAGACCAGCAGCGGAACGATCACGGTACCGCCGCCAACGCCGAACAGGCCACTGAAGACGCCCGCCGCCGTACCGATCGCCGCAAGCTTCGCAAGGCGCTGCGTGGACATGGTCAGGGATACTAGACGCGCGATGGGCGACTCAAACATGGAGATGGCTGCGGATCGGCTGCTGGAGCCGTTGCGCTCACACCGGGACACCTCGGCGTTGCTGCTTGATGTAGACGGCACGCTGGCTCCGATCGTCGCGACGCCGGACCAGGCGGCGGTGCCGCAGGCCACGCGCGAAACGCTGGCTGCGCTGGCCGAGAGCTACGCATTCGTAGCGTGTATATCGGGGCGGCGCGTGCTGGACGCGCGACGGGTGGTCGGCATCGAATCGATCGGCTACTCGGGTAACCACGGTTTCGAATACCTGGCGCCCCACTCCGACCAGGTCCAGCTCGACACACGGGCCGAGGCAAAAGCAAAGGCCGTGCGCGGTTTCGCAGCCGAACGCTTCACTTCGGAGTTGGAGCAGGCCGGGATCCGCTTCGAGGATAAGCGGACGATCTGCGCGTTCCACTGGCGGGGCGCGAGCGATCCGGTCGGCGCCCGGGCGATGCTCGAGCAGCTCGCCACCGAAGCTCGAAAGCGCGGGCTGATCGCTCACTGGGGCCGGCTGGTGCTGGAGATCCGGCCCGATGTCAAGATCGACAAGGGCAGCGCGGTCGAGGCCGTGCTCGGCCACAGCGGCGCTGAGCGGGCCCTCTACGCGGGCGATGACACGACCGACCTAGATGCCTTCCGCAAGCTCCAGGAGCTTCGCCGCGCCGGCACCTTGGTCGCTGCCGCATGCGTCGGTGTCACCTCCGACGAGAGTCCGCCGCAGATAGCGGCCGAGGCAGACCTGACCGTGCCGGGTCCGGCAGGCCTCGCCGAGCTGCTCACGGAACTGGCCCCCTGATGCTCTACACCGAGTTTCTGAAGACCACGGTGATGTTGATGGCCGCCGAGGCAACCGCGCTCGCCGCGATCGCGATCCTTTCGGCGATGTCAGGCCAAAATGACATTGTCTTGATCGAAACACTTGGCTTTCTCGTGCTCGGCGGCATCGCCGGGGTGTTGTTCGGGCGGCGACCAAAAACGACCACTGCGATCGCGACCCTGCTGGCGGAAGCGAAGAGTGAGACGGCGCTGCCGCCGATCAAGCCGGGAAGCATCTTGATCAATCGACTTTGGCCGCTCGGCGTTTACGCGCTGGTGTTCGCGGGCGCTTCGTTCATCTACCCGCAGCCGGCCGCGCTGGGCGCCGCACTGCTGATCTTCGCCGCGCTCGCGTGGCGCAAACAGGGGGCGGCCGTGACGGCAATCGAGGAACGCGACGGTGCCCGCTTCTACGTCACGCAGACGTCCCCGTTTCGCGGCATCGAACTGGTGCGCGCGTCTGGATTGCGGCGCGTGACGTCGCTCAACGGTTCCTAGAACGGAGCTTCGCAAGCTGCGCCGCGCTACGGGTGTTCGCCACCTGCTCCGGGCCCAGCCACGCGCGTCGCGCGGTCGCCACTCCATAGCCGATCAGGTCGAGCGTGTCGACGCCGTGGGCGTCTGAGTTGATAACGATCATCACGCCGGCCTGCGCCGCGAGGCGAGCGTGCAGGTCAGAGAGATCGCGGCGGTTTGGCTGGGCGTTGATCTCGAGCATCGTGCCCGTCCGCGCGGCGCGCTCGACCAAGCGCTCGATGTTTACCGCGTAGGGCTCGCGCTTGAGCAGTAGCCGCCCGGTCGGATGGCCGATCGCATCGACGAGCGGGTTGTCGATCGCAGCCATGATCCGCTCGGTCATCTGCTTCTCGCTCATGCGAAAGGAGGAGTGAACGGAAGCGACCACCCAGTCCAGCTCCGCCAGCAGGTCGTCGTCGTAGTCGAGTGAGCCATCGATTTGGATGTTGACCTCTGACCCCGAGAGCAGACGAAAGCTGCGCGTGGCGTGTTTGTCGTTGTACTTGCGAATCTCGCCGATGCGACGGCGCAGCGCGCGTGGCTGGACGTCGTTGCCGAAACCGAAGGATGCCGAGTGGTCGGTGAGCGCCAGGTACTTGTAGCCTCGCGCGCGTGCCGCGCCGGCCATCTTCGTGAGCGTGTCGCGCCCGTCTGAGAGCGTTGTGTGGCAGTGCAGATCCCCACTCAGATCGCTGAGGGAGACGAGCACCGGCAACCGATGCTCGAGCGCCGCCTCCAGCTCACCGCGGTCTTCTCGCAACTCAGGTTCTATGTAGTCGAGTCCGAGCTTCTCGTACACCTGCCGCTCGGTCGCGCAGGTCGTCGTCTTACCGGTCTTGTCGTTCTCTATCCCGTACTCGCTGACGTGCTGGCCGCGCTTGACCGCGTACTCGCGCAGCGCGACGTTGTGTTGCTTCGATCCGCTCAGGTGCTGCAGCACATTGCCGAACTGCTCGGGGGCGACGACACGGAAGTCGACGTGAAGGGCACCCTGTGTTGACGCCTTGGCACCGGCCTCACCGCTCGCCTTGACCTCGGCAATCACGTCGAGCGACTCGAATGCCTCGATCAGGGCTGCCGGGTCGTGCGCGGTCGCGATCACGTCGAGGTCTTTGCAGGTGTCGGTCATGCGGCGAGCGCTGCCGGCGACTTCGACGCGATCTGCGGCCGGGTGACGGCGTAGCGTGCCGACGATTTCGTCAGCGACCGCGAGCACATCCGACAGCGGTCTGCGCTTGGCTGGGCCGCCACGCTCGCGCTGTCGCTCGATCGCAACGAGGATGTTCTGCTCTGCCTTTGGACCGAGTCCAGGAATCGACCGGAGTTGCTCGGTCTCCGCGGCGTGACGCAGCTCGGCCAGCGTCGTGGCGCCGAGTTCGTCGTGGATCTTGCGGGCAGTCTTGGCGCCGAGGCCGGGGATTTGCGTGAACTTGACCAGATCGCCGGGAAACTTCTTCTTGAGCTTGGCGGTAGCCGGGATCTCGCCGCTCGCGAGCAGCGCCTGGATCTTCTCTTCGAGTGTCTTGCCGACGCCCTGAAGCTCCGTCAAGCGACCCTCGCCGGCGAGCTGCTCGACCGACACCGGCCACTCGCGGATCGTCTGCGCGGCTTGGCGGTAGGCAACGATCCGGTAGATCACCGCCCCATCCAGCTCGTAGAGATCGCCCAGCTCGTCGAGCGCAGCGGCTATCTCGGCGTTCTTCATCGCGCGTACGATACGCGGCCTATGTCCGAGACCTCTGCGACGCCCGGCCCGACCTGGGTGGTGCTGCCGACCTACAACGAGCGCGACAACCTCGAGCCGATCGTGGCCGCGGTACGCGCCGCACTCGACCCGGTTGCGCCCGACCACAAGATCTTGATCGTTGACGATTCCTCGCCCGACGGCACCGGCGAGCTGGCCGACCGGCTGGCACAGGCCGACGCACTGATCGAGGTGCTGCACCGCGCCGAGAAGAAGGGGCTCGGCCAGGCCTACCTGGCAGGATTCGCGCGGGCGCTCGCGGGCGGCGCGGCTCTCGTGATCGAGATGGACGCCGACTTTTCGCACGATCCGGCTGTGCTGCCGCGAATGATCGAAGCCGCGAGCGACGCCAGCCTGGTGCTCGGGTCCCGTTACGTCGAGGATGGCGGCGTGCTCGACTGGGGACCGCTTCGCCGCCTGATCAGCCGCGGCGGCTGCCTCTACGCACAGACGGTCCTGGGCCTGCGCGTGCGCGACCTGACCGGAGGCTTCAAGTGCTTTCGTCGTGAGGTGCTGGAATCGATCGACCTCGCCTCGGTACGCTCGGCCGGCTACGCGTTCCAGGTCGAGCTGACCTACCGCGCCGTCAAAAGCGGCTTCAGGGTGCGCGAGATCCCGATCACGTTCGCCGAGCGCCGTGTCGGGCAGAGCAAGATGTCACGCGCGATCGTCGCCGAGGCGATCTGGGTGGTGCCGAGCCTACGCTTCGGCCGGCGCCGTTACCGGCCCCAGAAGTAACGAACCGGCCGTTGTCTAGACTAAGCGTCGGGTGGCAGAGCTCCCGATTATTTCGACTGCGGAAAAATCGGAACATATTCCAAAGAAAGGACCCCCAGTGGCAGGCCAAGTGAACGAAGTGACAGACGCGACCTTCCAGGGAGAGGTGCTGGAGTCCGAGACCCCGGTGCTGGTCGATTTCTGGGCGCCCTGGTGCGGGCCCTGCCGGATGGTTTCCCCGGTCCTCGAGGAGATCAACGCCGAGCGCGACGACGTACGGGTGGTCAAGCTCAACGTAGATGACAATCAGCAGACCGCGGTGCAGTACGAGGTACTCTCGATTCCGACGATGATCCTCTTCAAGGACGGGGCGGTCGCCAAGAAGCTGATCGGCGCCCAGCCGAAGGCGCGCATCGTTGACGAACTAGAGCCGGCGCTTACCTGATTTCGGTTTTCCCTTGGCCGGGAAAACCGGAAGCTCTGGTTAAGCTCGCTCTAGCGCGATAGACAGCTCAGCGCCATCGATCTTGGCGGTCTCTGCGTAGGTGCCGCCCTGCCCGGCCTCCAGGTCGACCGAGCTGGCGAGCGTTTCCCCTGCGACGTAGTCGGGGTGGGCGCGAACGGCGTCGATCAGCGCCCGGTCACCCGATAGCCACAGCACGATCCGGTCCTCGACCGCGAGCCCGGCCGCCTTGCGGGCGTTCTGGATCGCATGTACGACCTCGCGCGCAGCGCCCTCTCTGCGCAGATCGTCGTCGAGGTCGAGCCGCAGCGCGACGGCGTAGCTGGCCTGTCGCTCTAGCTGGTAGCCGTCGCGCGCCAGCAGCACGAGCTGCAGGTCGTCGCTGGTCAGTGTGTGATCGGAGCCGTCGACGCTGATACCGATGCCCTCGCCACGGTCGAACGCAGCAGCGACATGGGTCGGATCGAGCGACTCGATAGCGGCCTTCGCGTGGGGCATCTTCGAGCCGAAGCGCGGCCCCAGAGCGCGGAAATTGGGCTTAACTTCGTACTGGGCCAGCTCGTCCGCCTCGGTCACGTAAGAAACGGCCTTGACGTTCAGCTCGTCGAGTACCAGTTCCTCAAGCCGCTCGATCGACCCACGCTCGCGCTCGTTGGCAACTACGATCGCCTCCGGCAGTGGCTGGCGCACCTTGACCTTGGCGTGGCTACGGGCGGCACGGCCCAGTTCGACCGTGCGGCGCGCGACGTTCATGTCGAACTCCAGCTCCTTGTCGATCAACGTCGCATCGACGTCAGGATAGTCGCAGAGGTGAACCGACGGCTCGCTTCCGTCGAGGTTGGAGTAGATCTCGTCAGTGACGAACGGCGTGAACGGCGCCAGCAGCTTCGCGATCGACACCAACGCCTCATGTAGCGTCAGGTAGGCGGCGGTCTTGTCGGCCGCCGCGGTTCCCTCGCCGGGATTCCAGAAGCGGCGCCGACCGCGGCGCACGTACCAGTTGGAGAGATCGTCGACGAGCGCCGCTATCGAACGGCCGGCGGAAGTGGTGTCGTAGGCGTCGAGCTCTTCGCGCACGGCCGCGATCGTCGATTGCAACCGTGACAGCAACCAGCGGTCGAGCTCCGATCGTCGCGCGACCGGCAACTCATGCTCAGTGTGATCGAAGCCATCAACGTTCGCGTAAAGCGCGTAGAACGCGTACGTGTTCCACAGCGTCAGCAGGAACTTGCGCACGCTTTCGCCGACCGCGTCGACCGAGAAGCGATAACCCGACCAGGGCTGCTGCGACGTGAAGTAGTACCAGCGGAAGGCGTCGGCGCCGTGCGCGTCGATCACGTCCCACGGCGCTACGACGTTGCCGCGGCTCTTCGACATTTTCTGGCCGTCGGGGTCCAATATCAGGCCCAAACAAAGCACGTTCTTATAGCTCGACTCGCCGAACAACAGCGTCGAAATGGCAAGCAGTGAGTAGAACCAGCCGCGCGTCTGGTCGAGCGCCTCACAGATGAAGTCGGCCGGAAAGTGCTGCTCGAAGCGTTTCTTGTTTTCGAAGTCGTAGTGGAACTGGGCGAACGGCATCGAGCCCGAGTCGAACCAGGCGTCGATCACCTCGGGCACGCGCGTCGCCTGTTTGCCGCACTCGGGACAGTCAAAGTGCAGGTCGTCGATATAGGGGCGGTGGGGGTCGTCGGGAATCGTGCCCGCGAGCTGTCTCAACTCGTCATACGAACCGATGCAGTGATCGTGGCCATCCTCGCAGCGCCAGATCGGCAGCGGCGTACCCCAGTAGCGCTCGCGTGAGAGCGCCCAATCGACGTTGTTCTCGAGCCACTTGCCGAAGCGGCCGTCCTTGATGTGAAACGGGTGCCACTCGACCGACTGGTTGTTGGCCAGCAGCTGATCGCGCACCGCGGTCGTGCGGATGTACCAGCTCGCCCTGGCGTAATAGAGCAGCGGCGTGTCACAGCGCCAGCAGTGCGGATAGGCGTGCTGATAGGGCTCAGCGCGAAACAGCAGCCCGCGCTCGCGAAGCTGCTCGACGATCGCAGGATCGGCGTCCTTGACGAACTGGCCGGCGAAGTCGGAGACGACGTTCTCGTAGGTACCGTCGTCGCGGACCGGATTGACGACCGGCAGGTCATGGCGCTGCGCGATGGCGAGGTCGTCCTCGCCGAACGCGGGAGCGGCGTGCACGAGTCCGGTGCCGTCCTCGGTCGTGACGAAGTCGCCTCCGTACACACGGTGGACACGCTCGCCAAGGTCGCCGAGGTAGGAGAACGGCGCCTCGTATCGCGTACCGACTAGCTCCGCGCCCTTGAAGCGGCCGACCTGCTCGGGCTTCTCGTCGCCGAAGATCGCCTCGACTCGCGACTCGGCAAGCACCAGCACCTCGTCGCCGGCGCGAACGCGCACGTAGTCGATCTCGGGACCGGCCGCGACGGCGACGTTCGAGATCAGCGTCCATGGCGTCGTGGTCCAGACCAGCATCGAGTCGCCGGCCTCGATCGGAGCGTCCGCTCCCGGATCGGTCACGCGGAAGCGCACGAAGACCGAGGGGTCCTCGACATCCTTGTAGCCGAGCGCCACCTCGTGGCTCGACAGTGCGGTGCCGCAGCGCGGGCAGTAGGGCACGACCTTGTGGCCCTCGTAGAGCAACCCCTTGTCCCATATCTGTTTCAGCGCCCACCAGACCGACTCGACGTAGTCGTTCGACATCGTGATGTAGGCGTCGTCGAGGTCGATCCAGAAGCCGATCCGCTCGGTCAGTTTGTTCCAGTCCTCGACGTAGGAGAAGACCGACTCGCGGCACTGGGCGTTGAACTCGGCGACGCCATAGTCCTCGATCTCTTGTTTGGAGGAGATGCCGAGCTTGCGCTCGACCTCCAGCTCGACCGGCAGCCCGTGACAGTCCCAGCCAGCCTTGCGCGGCACGTGGTACCCGCGCATCGTCTTGTAGCGGGGGAAGATGTCCTTGAACACGCGCGAAAGCACGTGATGCGATCCGGGCCGGCCGTTGGCTGTCGGGGGGCCCTCGTAGAAAACGTAGAGCGGCGCGCCCTCACGGCGGCGAAGCGTCTGATGGAAGATGTCCTGCTCGCGCCAGCGGTCTAGCACCGCCTCTTCCAAGGCCGGGAAGCTCTGGTTGGTATCGACCGCGCGGTATCTGGGCATCGGTCGGTTGATTCTAGGTCGGCGGCCCCGATGCCTGCCACGCGCCGGCCGTCAGGCGGCTTCTTGCGAGGTCCGATCGAGCTTGCGGCATAGCCGAGCCAGCTCGCGCTTCTCGGTGTCGTCGAGCGACAGGAAGGCGTCGCGTACGCGCCTGGCGTGCTCGGGAAACAGCTCTTCGAGCAGCTGCTCGCCGGCCGGAGTCAGCCAGACCATCACCGCGCGGCGATCGCGCAGGCTGCGCTCGCGGCGGATCAGGCCGCGTGACTCGAGCGTGCCGGTCACCTCGGTAGCGTTCGCCTTGCTTGCGCCGAGGCGCAACCGCAGGGTCCGAAGCTCGAGGCACCCGCCGGCCGACTGCAGCACGACCAGCATCGCGAAGCCGGTCGCGGACAGCCCACGGCGCTCGACCTCGCTGGCCAGCCGGCGCGTCAACCGCGTCTCAACGCGAACAAGCGCATCGAGCGCGCGATGCGCGAGCGGGTCTTCGAGCAGGGCCGAAAGGTCCGCCATATGCGGAAAGCTAGGTGGCTGGGCGGACGTATACGACTTGCGTTCTTCGAATATGTTCCGATTTTTGCTTAGCCGGAAAAATCGGCAGCCCTGCGGCGCGGGCTAGGTGTTGCCTTTGGCCATCTGCGCCAGGTTGAGCGCCTCGGCGAGCGTTTCCTCGCTGACGCCCAACTCGATCGCGACTTCGCGCAGTGTGCGACCGCTGGCGGCCGCCTCCTTGACGATCTCGGTGGCGCGGTCGTAGCCGATGTGAGGATTGAGGGCGGTCGCCGTCGCGAGCGTCGACTCGGCGTGACGTGCCGCCATGTCGTGGTTCGCCTCTATTCCATCGATGCATTTCTCGGCGAACAGCTTCGACGCGCTGGTCAGCAGCCGGATCTGATCAAGCAGGTTGCGCGCGATCAGCGGAATACGCACATTCAACTCGAAGTTCCCCTGCGTGCCGGCGATCGTGATCGCGGTGTCGTTGCCGATCACCTGGGCCGAGACCTGAAGCACCACCTCGGGGATCACGGGGTTCACCTTGCCGGGCATGATCGAACTGCCCTTCTGCAACTCGGGCAGGATCAACTCGGCGATGCCGGCACGCGGGCCGGAGCCCATCAACGCGATGTCGTTGGCGATCTTCGTCATCGACACGGCGACCACCTTGAGGGCCCCCGACAACTCAACCAGCGCGTCGCGGTTTGCCTGCGCCTCGAACGGGTCGGCGGCCGGCAGGATCTCGAGGCCGGCCTCGTTCGACATGCGGGCGCGTACGCGCTGCGCGAACTCCGCGTGCGTGTTGAGGCCGGTCCCGGTCGCGGTACCGCCCAGCGGAATCTGCGCGACGTGGCGCAGCGTCTGCTCGACGCGTTCGCGACCGAGGCCGATCTGCGCAGCGTAGCCGCCGAAGCGCTGGCCGATTGTCACCGGGACGGCATCCATCAGGTGAGTGCGACCGGAGGTAACGACGCCGGCGAACTCGTCCGCCTTGGCCTGCAATGACGATGCAAGCAGGTCGAGCGCGGGCAACAAGTTGGAGCTGACCTGGTCGAGCGCCGCGAGGTGCACCGCCGACGGGAACACGTCGTTCGATGACTGGCCCATATTCACGTGATCGTTCGGGTGAGCGCTGTCGCCGGCGAGATTCGCCATCACCTCGTTGGTGTTCATGTTCGAGGAGGTTCCCGAGCCGGTCTGGAAGACATCGATCGGGAACTGGTCGTCGTGCTTGCCCGCCGCGATCTCGTCGCCGGCGGCGGCGATTCGCTCGGCAATGCCCGCATCGAGCAGGCCGAGCTCGCCGTTTACGCGAGCGGCGGTGGCCTTGATGCGACCGAGCCAGTGGATCACCGGCAGCGGCACCCGCTCGCCAGAGACGGGGAAGTTTTCGATGGCCTTCTGTGTCTCCGTACCCCAGCGCTGCTGGTGCTGCGCGACACTCATCCGGTTCATTCCTCCTGCTATAGGGAGTGAAAGCCACTTTAGTCGAGTGTGCAGCGTGACGTCCGCAAGTGCCATCCGGTAACCAAGGGGCTGCCAAAGGGTAGTGTTCGATCATGGCCGTGCAGGCTCCCCCCGAATCCGAGACCGCCGCGCCCGGCCAGCCCGGACGCGACGACATCCAGCCGGTGGCCAACGAGACTCGCGATCGGATCATCACGGGAGCAATCACCGTGATCCCGTTTCTGGCACTGGGAGTGGTTGTCTGGCAGGCGTGGCAGAGCGCACTGCACTGGCACGACGTGGTCGTGTTCGCGATCGTCTACTCGCTCACCGGGTTCGGCATCACGGTCGGCTTCCATCGCCTCCTGACACACCGTGCCTTCACCACTTACAAGCCGGTTCGTGCCACACTCGCGGCGCTCGGCTCCGCCGCCATCGAGGGGCCGGTCATCTCGTGGGCCGCCGACCACCGTAAGCACCATCGTTTCTCTGACCAACAAGGGGACCCGCACAGCCCCCACGTTGGGCACGCCCATGGACTGCGCGGAGCGTTGCGTGGCCTCGCCCACGCGCACCTCGGTTGGCTCTTCATCCACACCCAGCGAGGCAAGAAGGACCGCTACGCGCCCGACCTGATCGCCGACCCCGCGATCCGGTTCGTCGATCGCACCTTCGTCTTGTGGGCGTTGCTCGGCCTCGCCGTACCGTTCGCGCTCGGGTATCTGATCGGCGGAACGCTGCTCGCCGGCCTGACGGGGCTGCTGTGGGGAGGCCTGGTGCGCATGTTCGTGCTGCACCACATCACTTACAGCATCAACTCGCTCTGCCACTTCTTCGGGCGTCAGAAGTTCGACACCGGTGATCACTCGCGCAATTTAATGTGGCTGGCGCTGCCCTCGATGGGCGAGGCCTGGCACAACAACCACCACGCGTTCCCGACCTCGGCCGAGCACGGCATGGGCCGCTCGCAGGCGTTGATGGATCCGGCGGCCTGGGTGATCCGGGGGCTGGAGGCGACCGGCCTCGCCTGGGACGTAGTGCGCGTCAGCCCCGAGCGGCAGGCTCACAAGGCCGACGCCTAGCATTCTGAGATGGGCCGATCGACATCCTGACGGGACCACCGCCGCGACCCTCGGAGGTAGTTTGGAGGCCTAATTTGGGGGTTTTCACCTATGCCGGATCAGGCCTGCGCTTGGTACCGTTGGCCTTGCGAATCCCCGTCACAGGGTGGCCCACGGAATCAGGAGCTTTCCCTGTGACTTGTGCCGCGGCCGATGCGGAGCCAGCTTCGCTTCGGTCGCGGCCACCCCATTCCGCTTTACCCTACTCGGTCGAGACGGTAGTTGACCAGGCCATGGAGAGCCGGCTTCCGTTTCGAGCGGCCACGTCAAAAACGCACTATCGGGCCGGCGGCCCAGCCGGCGAGCACACGGTAGCGACCCGGGCCGGGCACGCGAACGCTGTAGGTGAGACCTCGGACACCACGCGTCAGCGGGATCTCGGCGATCGTCTTCCAGCGGCTCCGCTCGGCACGCTGAAGTGCCGCCGAACGCAGGCCAGGCGCGACGACGTTACCGCGCACCCCGGGAAGCAACGCGAAACCTGCGGTGCGGACGCTTCTCGGGTCGGCGCGATCGACCTTCGAAGTGGAGACACCGCGAATCGAGAACCAGGTGTCGCGCAGGCGGAGCCGCGATCGCAGCGCAGGCCCAGTCGTCATCCTGCTGCCGCGCGAACCGACGACTCGTGCTCGCACGATTCGAGGCGAGCTGCCGCGCTTGGTCACCTCGAGGCGACGGAATGACCCCTTGACCAGGCCGCCGAGCTTGCGCGTCAGCTGCGAGCCCGAGTACCGGATCGGCCCCCAGCGATGGTATGGCGAAGTATCGTCGTAGGGGTCGTTGACACCCTTCAGCCACGGTTTCGGGTCACTGCCGATGAACACGTTCTCGACGTTCTCTGTGTGCCCGCCCGAGGTCGAGAAGAAGTAGGTGACGGCGACCTTGCCGCGGTAGGTGACCACCTGGCCACGTGTATGCACGACTGCAGCGTCGGTTCTGCGAGTCTCGCCGGCCACTCCCTTGTAGACCTGACTGCGCGTGTCAGCGTACTGATCGAAGCCGCGCCCGCTGACACTGGTAGCAAGCGCGTAACTGCGCGCAGCGACGGCCTGCGCCCGTAACGCTGCAGCCGGCCACGAGGCCGGGCTCTCGGCCGCAACCACGCCGCGCACGTACTGATCCATGTTGACCGCGTTGACCGCGTTGAGGCCAGATCCTCTGGCTAGCCGAATCTCGATCGCGCCACGATACGTGCCGCCCGACACCCCGTTGTCCGCGGTGCCGAACAGGCGTAGCGGGCGCCGTCCGGTGAGACGCAGGACGCGGCGCCCGGTAGCGACGCGACGGCCACCTCCGGACAGCACCACCCGCGAGCCTCGCCGACGCGCGCGGTAGGTGGTGCCGCTGTCAAGCCGTCGGCCCGACACGCGGGTGGCGCCGCGCATCGAGATGCGCGAACGATTAGGACGCAACAACACGCGTACGGTTTTGCCGGCACGCGTACCTATCGCGGTCCCTCTGTAGTAGTGGCGCAGGATCGCGCGATAGCCGGCGCCCTTCTTGGCAAATCCGTAGGCGCCCCACTGACTCATGCCGATACCGTGACCGAAGCCGCCACCGCGCAGTGTCCAGCGCGACGCCGCGTCCGCGGACGGCGCGGCCGCCAACAGCACGGCCAACGAGACGATCATGGTCAGCAGTCGGATGGGCATCACTCCAAGTATCGGCAGGGTCGCTGGCGAAGGCCCCAGTTGAGCCAGGCGATCATCTAGATTTCCCGTGAAATAGCCAGGTTCCTTTCACCGCCGGGAGGTTGCATTGACGATCGACACCAGCAAGACCGAGCAGGCCGCCCTCGACGCGGTCCCCAAGCAACTCCTGATCGGCGGCGAGTGGGTCGACGGCAGCGGCGGCAAGATCGCGGTCGAGGATCCCTCGACCGGCGAGACGCTTGCCGAGGTCGCCGACGCGAGGCCTCAGGACGCACTCACAGCGCTCGACGCCGCAGCGGCATCACAAGAGAGCTGGCGCGATCACCCGCCACGCGAGCGGAGCGAGATCCTGCGGCGCGCGCACGAGGGCATGCTCGCGCGAATCGACGAGCTGGCGCTTGTGATGACGCTCGAGATGGGCAAGCCGCTCGGCGAGTCGCGCAGCGAGATCCTCTACGCCGCCGAGTTCCTGCGCTGGTTCGCCGAGCAGGCGGTGCGGATCGACGGCCGCTACCAGGTCGCGCCGAACGGCGCAGGCCGTTTGCTCGTAATGAAGCAACCGGTCGGAGCAAGCTACCTGATCACGCCGTGGAACTTCCCAGCGGCGATGGCCACGCGCAAGATCGCCCCGGCGATCGCCGCCGGCGCGACAATGGTCTTGAAGCCCGCCAAGCAAACGCCGCTCAGCGCGCTTGCGCTGGCACAGGTCCTGAGCGAGGCCGGGCTGCCCAGCGGCGTACTCAACGTGATCACCAGCGACAGCGCGAGCGCCGTGTCGGAGCCGTTGATCGCCGACCCTCGCCTGCGCAAGCTGAGCTTCACGGGCTCGACCGAGGTCGGGCGCAAGCTGATCGAGCAGTCGGCACGGCAGGTGTTGCGCGTGTCGATGGAGCTGGGTGGCAACGCCCCCTTCATCGTGTTCGGCGATGCCGACGTAGACGCCGCCGTCGATGGCGCGATGATCGCGAAGATGCGCAACATTGGCGAGGCCTGCACCGCCGCCAACCGCTTCTACATCCACGATTCGATCGCGCACGAGTTCACCGAGAAGCTCGGCAAGCAGATGGGCGCATTGAAGGTCGGTCGTGGTACCGAAGAGGGAGTCGCGGTCGGGCCGCTGATCGACGACCACGCCCGCGCCAAGGTCGACGAGCTGGTGGTCGACGCGGTCGGTCGCGGCGCGGCGACGATCGTCGGCGGCTACCGCGGCGAGGGGGCCGGCTACTTCTACATGCCGACCGTACTCGGCAACGTTCCCGACGGGGCGCGGCTACTGCGCGAAGAGATCTTCGGCCCGGTCGCTCCGGTCAAATCGTTTCGCGAGGACGAGCAGGCGCTCGAGCAGGCCAACGACACCGAGTTCGGACTGGTCGCCTACGTGTACACACGCGACATGCGTCGGGCGTTCCGAATGATGGAGAAGCTCGATTACGGAATGGTCGGCGTCAACCAAGGCCTGGTCTCCAACCCGGCTGCGCCATTCGGAGGCGTCAAGCAGTCCGGCTTCGGCCGCGAAGGTGGCTACGAGGGCATCGAGGAGTATCTGGAGACCAAGTACTGCGCGATCAACGTCTAAGCGGGATAGGGTTCAGACCGAGGTTTCCGGGGCGTGGAATAGTGGCAGCGGCGATGCCCCCGTGGTACGGTGGGGCAGGTAGTTGAGCTGTGTTGTAGCTCGGGTTCGTGTAGTTCGGGTTCGCAAAGGGGGTCGCGAAGGTGGCCGGTGTGATAGGCGGGCGGTGGGCTCTAGTCGGGGCTAGCGTGCTAAGCGCAGTTGTGCTCAGTGCCTTCGGAGCCCAGACGGCGCGCGCCGCTAACGACTTCTATGTGACAGGCGCCCGGGACGTCTGCCATCTCCCGCGCCCCGGGAACAACGGCAAGGTGGTCGCTCAGGACGGAGGCTCGAGCGTGCGTCTCGGCGGTACCACCTACTTCGTTTTCGGTGATACGAATCTAGACACGAACGGCGACGGCGGGCTGACCCCCATCATCCCCGGCGAGGACAACGGAGACTGGGTCCCCATAGCTGCCACGATCGCCAAGACGACCGACTCCGACGCGTCCGACTGCATCGACAACCTGATCTACAAGGAAGGCGAGAACGGCTTCGCCGTGCCCGTGTTGCCCTCGGTGCCGGGTGAGATGACGTTGTGGGGGGCCGGAGCGGTCGCCGCGAACAACAACGTCTACTTCTACTACAACTCGGTCAATGACGCATCGAAAGGGGCCATCTTCGGGAACCCGGCCCAGGCCATGGACACGGGGCTGGCCAGGCTGTGGGGCGACCCCGAGGACATGAATGCCCAGCGGTATTGCGTTCTGAGTCGCGCGCCGAGCTGTTCTCCTGCGGGGCGGGGCACCCTCTGGCAGGGAGCGCTCCAGTTCTCACAGCCTCTACCGATCACCGATGGGGGAACCGACTGGATCTACGTCTTTGCGCCCACGCACATCGCGCCCCCGGGCAACACCGCGGTCCACGTGGCCCGGGTGCGCCCGCAGTCGATGATGGCTCTGGCCAACTACCAGTACTGGAACGGGTCGGGCTGGGTATCCAGCCTCTCCGAGGCCCAGCCGATCTTCAACGACCCGGCCGGCATCCCCAACATGCCGACCATCTCCTACAACACCGAGCTGGGTAGATACCTCGCCGTGTATACGTGCGGCAGCAGCTACCAGGTCGGCGGCGAGTGGATCGGCGAGTGGAGCAAGATCTGCGCCCGCACGGCCGTGATCCCCGGCGAGTCTGCGGCGGCCATTACCGGCGGCTGGAACCCCTCCAAGGAGATCTACGACTGCCCCGACGACTTCGCCCTCGGCCCCAATCTCGACTGCTACAGCGCCTTCCAGCACCCCGAGTACGGGGACGGCGACACCATCTACATAACGACGGGCCGCCTCACGCCGGGCCGCTACGGGCTCATGCTGCGGGAGTTCACCATCTCCAAAACGCCGCTGCTCGATCAGCCCAGCTTCATCAACGCCGCCAGCGACTACTCCGACACCCAGCTCGACAACGACTGGATCTACCAGACACGGCAGGGCTCGAACTACGGGTTCCTTGGGTGGGACTCTTTCTGGAAGGCGTGGACCGGCACCGAACAAATCGTCGCTCCGTGGGACGACGGCGTCCCACCGCCGCTCCTTATTCCAGCGCCGCTCCTCAACCAGGACTCGGGCTACCCGAGCGCCACCACCGACCCCGTCAGGACCTGGCTGGCCCCTACGGAGGGTGACCTGAGGATACGCGGCGAGGTCTGGAACCAGTTCAGCTGCGGTGACGGGGTGAGGGCGGAGATCGCACGGCAGGGGGGCGGGCAGCTTTGGAGCGCGACCCTGCCCGCCGGAGGTAGCACTCTCTACGACGTCTCCACGACCGTGCAGGCCGGCGACCCGATCTCTTTCGTGATCGCCAAGAACGGGTCCGCAACGTGTGACAACAGCTACTTCAGCCCGACCATGGAGTTCAGAGCGGACTCCGACGGCGATGGGTCGTCGAACGCGGCCGAGCTAACGATCGGCACCCAAGCGTTCGATGACTGCCCGGACAACTCGCAAGACGACGCCTGGCCGCCGGACTTGGACAAGGACACAGCCGTCACCCTCAATGACATCCTCATCCTCGCGGACCATTACCAGAGCACCGATGCGCGCTATGACATCTTCGG
>SDBV01002838.1_pt1 | contig 25848 bp, 12 predicted proteins | sample 2277081 | NCBI WGS metagenome assembly SDBV01 (sample SAMN10402039, study PRJNA504765) | marine sediment metagenome | isolation source: marine sediment core GS10_PC15, 223 cmbsf | place: Arctic Ocean: Southern Knipovich Ridge | collected 2010 | reverse complement strand
ATCATGATCGGTCACTGGCGGGGCGTGCAACAGTGGCAGCGGGGGGCGGAGCTGGCGCGGCGTTTCCTGAAGGACAACCCCACCGACCGCGAGATGCCGCAGATTCGCCTCGCGATCGCGCGGGACTACCTCTCGCTGGCGTCCCAGCCCGTGGTGGGCAAGCCCAGCAAGCAGGAGATGCTCGCCGAGGTCGCCCGCCGGTTCGATAAGGCGCGGGCGGAACTTCGCCTGATCGTCCGGGACATCTCGAAGACGAACAAGGGCGCCCGTCAGCAGGCCCAGTGGGATATCGCCCAGAGCTTCCTGACGCAGGCGAAGGTCGTCGACGCGTTCAGCAAGACGCTCGCTCGCGGACAGTTCGTCCGGGCGGCGCGCGAGCTGCGGGCCGTGGCGAAGGCGTACCACGACCATCCCAACATCGGGCAGATCCCCAACCTCCTTTGGTCGATCGCGGCGGACCTGTCGTCCCGCGGCTACCACGAGGAGGCGATCATCGTCTGGAACGATCTGACGATCCACTATCCGACGCACGGATACGCCCACCAGGCGTCGATGCGGATCGCGCAAACCTACAACGTGAACCTGCGCCGTCCGCTGCGAGCGGCTGAGACGTACCTGGAGATCAACTACGCCCGCGGCGGTCGCGATGCCGGCGTGCAGAACGCCATCTATCAGATCGGCGCCCAACTCGGTTGCCGGGAAGATCGCCCGGGCCGTGTCCAGGCCGATGGGGTCCTCTTCCGCCGACAGGGGGTTCATGTGGACCAGCACCAGTCGGCCGACGCCGGCCTGCCGGGCCACTTCGGCCACCGGGGTGGTGCAGCTATGGCCGGTCTTGGTGGCCCAATCGGCGTTGCTGTCGGGGAAGTAGCATTCGTGGACCAGCAGATCCACGCCTTGAATCTTCCGCACGTAATCGGCGTCGGCCGCGGCGGTCGTGTCGGTCACGTAGGCCATCGAATGCCCCGGCCAATCGAGCCGGAAACCGATCGATCCACCCTGGTGCGGCAGGGGAAAATGCGTCAGCCGGCCTCCCTGGGACAACGCGACTTCCGCGGTCAACGGCCGGGACTCGTACGGCGGCCTCTTGGGAAACAGCAGTTCGGCAAACATGTGCTCGTCGACGGCCGCCAGCTTTTCGCCGTCGCCGTGGACCGTAACCCGCTGAAGCGGATGCTGATGCAGCACGCTGAACAAATACGTCAGGCCGATCACGTGGTCCAGATGGACGTGGGTGAGAAAAATGTCCAGCTCCGACGTTTCCAGGTATCGGCCGACGCGAAACATGGCCGTGCCGGCGTCAAGCACGATGCCGCACTCGGGAATCATGATGCACGGCGTGTGCCGCTGCTCGTTGGGATGGTAGCCGGTGGTGCCCAGCAGGATGAGTTTCATGGCAAAACCTCTGAGACAAAAGACCCATCCGAAGACCCGGGATTGGGGTGGCTGAGGCAAAGCGCAGCGGCGCCCTAGGGCCTGATTCTGGTCCTCTGGGGCACCGCTGCGCTTTGCCCCAGCCACCCAAACGGCTACCTCCAGGTTTTCCAATAGGCTCCAAGTATACGCCACGCCGCTAGGAATTGCGACTCAGCGCGGCGGGCCGAACAACCGCTCCAACTGTTTGCCCACTTCGTTTTCGATCGCGTTGCGCGCGCCGCGCTCGAGGAACTGCCGGCTGAGCTGCTCGATCCGGCGCCGGTCGACGGCGGGCCGGAAGAGCGTTCCGCCGATCGGCAATCGGATCGTCTGGTTGCGAAGCGCTGCGCCCAGCGGATTGTTGCCCAGCCATTTCGGCGGAACCGGCATCTCGGCCACCAGGTCCAACGTCTGGTCCAGGCCGACCGAGCCGGACGTGCGAATCGTCAAGTCGGGGAATTCCAGCTCCAGCCCGGCATGGTGCACCCGGCCGTCGACCATGCGGAACGGGATCACCGACTCGCGGCGGAGCCTGGCCGGCGACTCGCGGCCCAACAACACGGCCAACTCGCGGACCAACGGCCCCGGGCCCACCTGGACCGAGTGGATCGTCAACCTGCCCGCCACGTCGCCCTTGCCCGGGTCGGCCAAGGGAATTCGGCAGCCTTCCAACTCGATCGAAAAGGCCCCCTGGGCGGTGGTCACGCCGGCCAGGACCGGGGCAATGTACTTCAACGCCGAGGCGCACATCGGCGGCGTGATCTTCACTTGGCTGGCCAACGGGCCCGGCGCGAGCGTCAGTTGAACCGGCCCCGGGGCGATCCGCAACTGGGGCGCCAGCCGCAACCGTCCCTCTTTTCCGGAAGCGCTGCCCAACGACACGTCCAGCGGGTCGATGCGGACGATCCCACCGGCCAAGGTCGCTTTCAACTCACCCGGACCGATCGAAAAGCCGTGAACGTCGGCCGACTCCCATCCCACGACGGCTTGGACTCGTGCCTTGGCCGGCGTCAGCGGACCGTGATACGAAACGGGGCCGACGCCGCTGCCTACGAAGCGAATCCCCGGGCCGATAGACGGTCCCAGCAGGCCGACGAGTTTCTCCAGGTCGTACCGGACCTGTCCATCGAGCTGCACGTCGAGTTGCACGTCCGATGGGCCCTCGGCCGAGGAGACGTGGCCCGCGGCCTCGACGCCCAACGTGGGGGAGCTCAGTTCGAATTGTTCCAACTGGAGCATGCCGGGGCGATGTCCGTAGCTGCCGCGGGCGGACAGGTGAATGGCCGGTTCGTGAAACTGCTCGCCCGAGGAAAAGGCGATCCGCAAATTGTCGACGTCGGCTTCGACCTGGCCCTGCACCACGCCGGCGGTGTGTGCCAGTTGGGAAGTGCCGGCAAGCTGGCCTTGGATTTGCCATGCCCCAGCAGCGGCCGGGTCGGCAATCCACTGCGACAACCGCTGGAGGTCGGCCTGGTACTTCAGTGTGCCGCTGAGTTCGATCGGGCCCTCCTCGGGCACGGCCAGCACTAGCTGGTTGGCCTGAACCGACAGGCTGTTGCAGCCCAAGGTGGCCAGGTTCAAATTCAGCCGCCGCTGCTTCTGGTCCCACTGGCCGGAAGTCACCAGTTCGATGGCCGGCTCGGCGACGTTCAGCCGGGACGTTTGGAGTTGGAATTGCCGCACGGTGATCCTTGCCCGGCGTAGGCTGCAGCCGTCTTTCGAGCCGGTGCCCCGCACCACCAGGTCGTAGTCTCCCGCCACGCGGCAATCGGCCGGCGTGATCCAGTGTTGCAGACGTACGGGCCAGTGTTGCAGTTGTCCGCTGGCGTTGAGTTCGACGGGCCAGCTCCCACCGCCGGAGAAATCGAGCACCGGCTGGCTGAGCCGTGCGACGAAATGGTCCGTCCCGGCGCGCACGTCCAGGGAGGCGGCCTGCAACTGGGTGTCGGCGCCGAAGTCGGTTTGGCCGTTGGCCGAGAAAGACATCTGCAGATTCTCTTCGGTCCAACTCTCGTTTTCCGGCATCGCCAGTTGGAAGCCACGGAGCTGTAACTCGAAGCTGGTTTCGAACAGCCGTTGCTCGGAGCGTTTCCACTGGAACTGGGCCCAGCCGTCCCCGCCAAGGCCGATCCCACCGAGGTCGACGAACTGCCCCAACTGTTCGGCCAACTGCCGCAGGCTGAAACTGGCCGAGGCGGTCAACTCGTCGGCCGTTCCGGCCGCATGGAGTTGGAGGAAGTCCGACTCGCACTGCAAGGCGTCCACGACGGGGCCTTGATGATAGTCGTGTGCGGCGAGCGTGATCCGGATCGGTGTCCGCCAGGCCAGGCGGCGTTGGCCGTCAACGGCCGTCAGGTCTCCGGTCTCGATCAGCCCTTGCCAGACCATGCCCCGGGAATCCGCAATGCTGCGCAGCGCCAGTTGCAGGTGGCCGGAGGTGATTTGCGTGCCCTTACGAATGCGAAGCGTCTCGGGCAGCATGCCGGCGAGTCGGGCCAGGTCGATGCGGCCCTCGATTTCGTGCGTCTGCGACAACACCGAAGCCAGCCAGGAACCCTCCTGCGACCGGCCGAAGTCCAAGGTGCTGGTAACCGAGACGCTACCCAGATCACAATCGAGCAACGACTGCTCGATTTCGATCCGATCCTCCCGCACAGCGATCTGACAGGACGCATGAAGCTTCTCCAACTGCACCCGGTCGGTTCCCAGCGGCGGCATGGCGAGCACCAGATCGTCGGCGGTCACCTCCGCCCGGACGACCGTCTGGCCGAGTGCCGCCGGATCGCCCCATTGGGCATCCATCCGGCAGGAGATCCGTCCGGCCAGTTGCGTTTTCGGCAGCAGCCGCCCCGCGAGCGATTGGAACATTCCCAACGGCACCGCATCGCTCTGCAGCGTCAGCTTGCCCGTGCCGGGCGACGGATCTTCCGCGGGCGACGTGTCCGGTGCCGGCCCCATCGACAGCCCAAGGGTAAACCGGCCCGGGTGTTGCGGGTCGGCGATGGTCGCCGACGTTTCCACCCGCAACGCTTCGGCGTCGTCGCCCGAGAGGCTCAAGGTAAGTTCAATCTCGTCAACCTGCCAGCTCTGCCGGCTGTCTTTGTCGATCAGCAACACGCTGCCATCGACGAGTTCCAGCTCCACGGCGAACGGCTCCGGCTCTTCGGCGGGCTGAAGATAGGCGGCCAAAAGGTCTTCCACGTTGCTGCCGTGATGGCGTAAGACGACAGTCAACTCGGGCCGTTCGATCCGCAGTCGTCCCAGCTCCGCCGGGTCCCACAATATCTGGGCGAGCCACTTGTCGCCTCGCAGCCCGGCGGCCTTCAACACGGTTTCTTCGTCCGCGCCGCGGACCTCGATCCCCTCGATCACGACCGGCGAAAACCAGCCCAGCGAGGCGGAGCGGATCTCGACCGTCCCGGCCAGATCGGCGGTCGCGGCGTCCAGGACCCAATCGAGCAACGGACTGTGTGCGACGATCGCCGGCAGCAGCCAGAGCAAGGCCACCGGTACCAAGGCCACCACGGCCAACCGCCACCGACGGCGACGGCGCCCGGGCGGCGATTCGGCGGTCGGTGTGGTCCGAAATCCGGATCGCCGCGGGCGTCGCGTGGCTGTCGACATGACCCAACTCCATTTGGGGTTCTTTGAGGGTGGCAGATTCTAGCCGCAACCGGGCAACGACACCAGAGCGAACGGCCGGGGACACCAGAGCGAACGGTTGGGGACACCAGAGCGAACGGCCGGGATCCGGCAGGTGGGGGGCGCCGGCGTGAAGGAGCCGTAAGCGCCTGTCGTTTAAGGAGTTGCGACGATGATCGACAATCATCGATGTAGCGGGTGGATGGACGGCCATACATCTGGACGGCGTGACCGGGCAGGGAGTATATAATAGTTTATGGTAGGTTGTCGCCCCGCATCTCACGCAGACTGAGGGTCCAGTATGGCCAACGTAACCATCTCACCGCAGGCTGAGCCAACGGATGCCCTGCCGCTCTTGGAGGCAGGGGACCACTTGGGCCAAGAGACGTTTCACCAGCGGTACGAGGCGATGCCCTCGGGCTTCCGTGCCGAACTAATTAGGGGATTTGTTGTCGTGCCGTCCCCTCTTTCGCAGAAGCACGGAAGATATCACGCCCGGGTGATCCATTGGCTTGGCGAGTACGAAGCCCACACACCGGCCACGGCGGTCTACGACAATGCCACGGTAATCCTGGGGCCGGACAGCGAGCCGCAGCCTGACGCCGCGTTGATCATCGACCCCGATTGCGGCGGTCGGACTCGGCTGGACGAGAGAGACTACGTTGCCGGCCCGCCGGAACTCGTGGTTGAAGTGGCTTCCAGCAGCGAATCGTACGATTTGCACGAGAAGCTTCAAGACTACGAAAAAGCCGGTATCCGTGAATACCTGGTGGTGATGATTCGCGACCGGCAGATTCGCTGGTTCTACTTGGAGAATAACAAATACCGCGAACTCACGATGGGAGCGGATCGCACCTGCCATTCACAGGTTTTTCCGGGGCTCCGTCTCGATACCGATGCGCTTCTGGCGTTGGACGGCTCGAAGGTCATGGAAACCCTCCGAGAAGGCTTGGCCAGCCCCGAACAGGCAGCCTTCGTCCAGCAACTGCAACAGAAGCGGCCGTCTTCCTGAGCCGGGCATTGCCAACGCAGATCTTCGTTGGCCCTGTTTTTCCAGCGTTTTCGGAAAAGCCGTCGTTTGCTTCTGCTGGAAGGGCCGGGAGACCCGTCCTGCTGTCTTCTCACAGCCGGTGAGGGTGGGAACGCGGCGCTAGCGGAAATCGCGTTCGGCCAACTCCTTCACCCAGTTCTGAGCACTGGGCGGATTGGCGGTGAACAGCCGATCCCCCGCGGGTGGCACCGATAATTCTCCGCTGTAGGCTTTGCCATTGGAGAAGATTCATTCGGAGAATCGTCGGTGTTGCACAGCAATTCGAGGATGGTCGTCACCGTTGCCAGACGGGATGATGCTGATACGGCGACAGGGCGGCTCCGCGATGACGGGCGTCACGCAGGCGCCGACGAGACAACAGGTTTCTTCGCGGTCACTGGTCCTCTTGTGACGTTGTCACCCAGGCCTTTTTCCGAAAGCATCGAACCAAGTGGCCAGTCCTCTCCGGAAAAAAGACCTGGGCTACCCGCTGTCTTCTCACAGCCGGTGAGGGTGGGAACGCGGCGCTAGCGGAAATCGCGTTCGGCCAACTCCTTCACCCAGTTCTGTGCATGGGGCGGATTCGCGATGAACAGCCGATCCCCCGGCTTCAACTGCAGGTCGATGGCACCTTGTGTCAGCTTGTGAATATCTGGCACGAATCGCATTTCTCGGATGGTGTAGCCTTGGCCTTGGATGGTGTAGCCCTCGCCATCGCGCCGGTAAATCCAGACGTACTTGCCTGAAAGCTGTACAAGATCGCCGACGGCTTCAGCGATCGCGTCCCGGAGGGTCTGCTTGCCCGTCCACGGCACGTGCGTCACCTTGGCCTTGTTGTTCTTGTCCTGCACGATGACGCAATAGGTGGGCTCGTTCGGTTTGGTCCGTTGCGACTGTTGACCCGAGTCGACGGGCACAGAGCGGCCGGGCGACTTCGCCTTGCCGGCGACGAAAACCCGGTCGTCCGGGAAAATCTGGTAGTTCGTCGCGGTATCGGCGCCGCGGGTAACGGCCTCCCAATCGACCGGAAGGATCTGCTCTTCGCCGAAGCCGCCCGCGGCGGGTCTGGCAATCCAGATCTTCTTGCCCGACAAGTTCGACAGCCCGTCGATGTTGCTGATTGCGTCCAGCACCGTTTCTTTGCCGGTGATCATCACCCGCACGATGTGGTCGCCCTTGTTGTCCCCTTCGATGATCACGTAGTAGACCTTGCTGTTGTAGTTGAGCACGCTGACCGACGCGTCGGGTGAGTCGAAATACTTCCTCAGGTGCTTGTCCACCGCCGCTTTGGCCTGATCAATCGTCAAGGCGGCCACCTGCACCGAGCCGTACTTCCGCAGATTCACCGTGCCGTCGGGTCCCACCAGGAACCCGCCCTCGATCGGCTGTATGCCCGCAGCTCGGGGCAATTCGATAAGGAGCACGTCCGGCGGTTCAATCTGGTAAGCTGGAAAGGATTGCATTCGAGTTTCGCGAGGCGGTTGCAGCGTCGGTGTTGCCTCTGGGACCGCGTCCCCGGAAGCCGCGGGCGAGTCGAGGCGCCGTGCAAGTTGTTCCCCCAGCGCCGCGGTGGCATGGAGCATCATCTCACCCGGCGGGCCGTACAGGTTTCGCGCCACGGCGCTCAGGTTGACTTGCCGTCGTGGGGCCACGAAAACGCGATCGTCCGGAAGCAAGAGATGGTTGGTCTTGTTCGACCGGCCGCTTGAGATCGCCTTCCAATCCACCGGCAGAATCTGCCCTTCGCCGAGGCCGCTCGCGGCGGGTCTGGCAATCCAGATCTTCTTGCCCGACAAGTTCGACGGCCCGCCGACGAGGCGGATCGCGTCGAGCACCTTTTCTTTGCCGGTGATCGGCACCCGCGTGATGCCGTCGCCCTTGACGGCCCCTTCGGTGATCACGTAGTAGACCTTGCTTTTGTAGTGGAGCACGCTGAGCGACGCGTCGGGTGAGTCGAAATACTGCCCCAGGTGCTCTTCTACCGCCGCCTTGGCCTGATCAATCGTCAAGGCGGCCACCCGTACCGAGCCGTACTGCTTCAGATTCACGGCCCCGTCGGGGCCGATCGAGTATTCGCCGGTGACCGGCGGCACGCCCGACGCCCGGGTCAATTCGACCTCAATCGAGAGCACGTCTGGCGGTGCGAGCCGGTAGGGGGCCAGGCCGGTTCTGCGCAACGCCTCCTTTCGGGTTTCCTGCCGCGTCTGTCGCGACGGACGTTTCGGTTCGTGGTCTCGATGCTCAGGCGGCCGCGGTTTGCCGGTCTGGGCCATGGCGACCGTCACCAGAATCAGCAGCGCCGCCGCCGTGGTGCCCAATCGCCAGAGAAGGCCGGCTCGCGGTCGAGGAGCACTCCGGTGGGCCAATAGGCGTTCGATTCGCGGCCGGATACTCGAGGCGCCGATTGCCCCCAACGCCGGGGCCGGGGTCTTGCGCCGTATCCACTGCGTAAGCAGGGAAGCGAACTGGATCGGATCGGCGCCGGCGGAAACCGCCCAGTCGTCGCAAGCCTGTTCGCAGGCTCGACGATACTCGCGCCGCAACCACCAAACCAACGGCTGCCATGGTATGAGCACCAGGATCACTCGCGCCAGCAGCGACCCCCAGGCGTCGCCGCGGCGGACGTGGGCCAGCTCGTGACAAAAGATGGGGAACCAGTCGGTTTTGGTGTCCGGATGCGCATCGGCCGAAGGGATCAGCAGACGGGGGCGACAAAACGCCAGCACCATCGGCGCCGTCACCGAGTCGCTGTGTGCAACCCGGGGAGTCTGGCGGAGGCCGACCTGTTCTGCGGCTGCCGCTGCCGCTGCCAGAATCCGCTGGATGCAACATGCCACCGCCGCCCGTGCCAACTGCAACACGCGATACGCGCTGAGCAACGGGTGGCCAAGCAGCAGCCCACTGGCCATCGCCCAGAGACCTCCCAAAACGACCGGCCAAGGGACGGAAACGCCCGAAGCCGGCCGGTGTTTCTCCACCGCCACCGGCTCGATTGGAGGGAGTGCTGTCTCGGCAATCGGAACAACTTCTTTGGCGATCGGCGGCGGCGTGATCGGCCGTAGGATCGTTGCCGGCTCGAGGGGTGCGACTGCCTCGTCGGCCGACGCCACGGCAAGATCCACAGTCGACCGACTCCACCACCCGTAACCGCCGGCCCGAGCCAACGCCGACGCCACCGGCAGGACCGCACAACCGGCCAAAGCCAACAGCAGCAGCCACGCCCGGGCGGCGGGTTGGCACACCAGCGGCCGCAAGGCGCCATAGGCGACCAGGCCCACCAAGCTGCTCTGCCAGAGCACGTCCAGTGCAAACCGGGACCAGCCCCCCTCGGGCAAAAAGCTCCCTAGATCACTCATCGTGATTCTCCCTTTTCCTTGTGCCTGTCGATGAGCCTTCGCAGCTCATCGAGTTCCTCGCCGGTGATGGGATTCTCATCCAGCAAGCTGGCCAACAGCAGTCGCGGATCCCCGCGAAAGGCTGAGTTGAGAAACTCCCGTAGTAGACCACCGTGAACCTGCTGGCGACTGCGAACCGGCCGGTATACGTAGGCCCGACCTTCTTGGCGGTGCTGAAGCCAGCCCTTCTTCTCCAGCTTCTGCATCGCCACCAAAACGGTCGTGTATGACACCGGCCGTTTCCGGGAGATCTCCTTGACCAACTGGGCGACGGTGGCTTCTGTGCGTTGCCAAACCAGTTCCATAACCTCGGCCTGGAGCTTCCCCAGGCCGTGGAAAGCACGTCGACTCATGGGCTCACCTCCATCTACGTCGTATCGACGTACATCAGATTAACGTAGCTGGCGGAACAGGTCAACCCGAGTTTTTGCGACGGCATTGGCGCCGGGATTCGCGGCCGGGATTACCCCGACTGCTCTGGGGTCGGTTGGAGGAGAAAACCCAGTGCACGCTCTGTCAGAAGAGCGTAATCATATCCTGTGGGGGGAGCTTTCCGTGGCCCCGAGCAGCGACGGTCGCCGCGTGGCCATTCGCCGGACAGTAGGGCCCATATCGGGCGTTGGCAGTTGGAAGCTGGAGTCCCGAAATACGGTCCCTTGTTACCACGACCATCACAAGAAGTCAGACGCAGGCACTAGCCCCGGTCGGCGCAAAGGACCGAGACGAAGGCTTTCTGGGGTATGTTGACCTGGCCGATCAGCTTCATTTTCGCCTTGCCCTTCTTCTGTTTATCCAGCAGCTTGTTCTTACGCGTAACGTCGCCGCCATAAAGCTTCGCGGTCACATCCTTTCGGTAAGGCTGGATCGTCGATCGCGCGATGACCGTGCCGCCAATCACGCCCTGGATCGGGATCTTGAACTGGTGGCGGGGAATCGCTTCGGCAAGTTGTTCACAGTAGTGCAGCGCCCGCTTTCGCGCCTTGTCACGATGGACCAGGTAGGAAAGCGTGTCGACCGGCTCCTTGTTGACCAGGATATCGACCTTCACCACGTCGGTATCTCGATATTCGATCGGATCATAGTCAAACGATCCGTATCCTCGCGTGATCGTCTTGAGCTTGCCGTAGAAATCGAAGAGCACCTCTCCCAACGGCATCTGGCTAATAACTTCAACCCGACCCACGGAGAGATAATTCATCGTCTGACTCTCCGAGCGATGTTCTCTGCATAGCTCCATGACTGGACCGACGTACTCTTCGGGGGTAAGTATAGATGCGGTAATGTAGGGCTCGGTGACCGAGTCGATCTTGATCGGACCGGGCCAGTAGCTGGGGTTGTCTACATCGATCGTCTTGCCGTCTTTCAAGATCACTTTGTACTTCACCGACGGGGCCGAGATCACCAGGCCGATGTCGAATTCTCGCTGCAAACGCTCCTGAATCACGTCCAAGTGGAGCAGGCCGAGGAATCCACAGCGAAATCCGAACCCCAGAGCGGCCGAACTAGTTTTTTCAAAGGTGAGCGCCGCGTCGTTGATCGCCAGTTTGTCCAGGGCCTTGGTGAGATCCTTGTAGTCGTTCGAATTCATCGGATAGATCGACGAAAAGACGACCTGTTTGGCTTCCTGATAGCCGGGAACCGGCTCGGCCGCCGGGCGATCGAGAAGCGTGATCGTATCGCCGATCTCAATCTCCCGTACACTCCTAATCCCGGCGACGATATAACCGACCTCCCCGACGCTGAGCTGTTCTTTTGGATTGAGCTTCAACTGATTGTAGCCCAACTCCTCCACCGTATAATCGCGGGTGGAGTGCATGAAATGGATCGTATCGCGAGTTTTCAGCGTGCCTTCCATAATGCGACACTGTAGAATCACCCCTCGATACCGATCGAAATGGGCGTCGAAGACCAAGGCTTTAAGCGGCGCGTCCGGGTCGCCCTGGGGACTTGGCAGCTTCTCGACGATGCTGGCCAGCAGGTCTTCGATGCCGACGCCCGTCTTTGCGGAAACAGGGATCGCCTCGAACGGATCCAGCCCCAGATCCGCATCAATCTCCTCGCGCACACGCTCCACGTCCGCGGCCGGAAGATCGATCTTATTGATCACCGGCAGAAGCTCCAGATTGTTATCCAGGGCCAGATAGAGGTTGGCCACCGTCTGCGCCTCGACCCCCTGAGAAGCATCGATCACAATCAACGCACCTTCACAAGCCATCAGGGAACGCCGTACTTCGTGCGAAAAATCAACGTGGCCGGGTGTATCGATGAGGTTCAGCAGATAGTCTTGACCGTCCGGGGCGCGGTAGCAGAGCGTAATCGTATTGCTCTTAATCGTAATGCCCCGTTCACGCTCGATATCCATCGCGTCGAGCAACTGGTCGCGGAACTCACGTTGCGTAACCCCACCACAGGCCTGGATCAGTCGATCGGCCAGAGTCGACTTGCCATGATCAATATGGGCGATAATGCAAAAGTTCCGAATATGTTTCATGCGTAGGGTTCTTGTAGAAAATGTCCTGGTGCTTCGCTCAACAGCTAAAATTCTGGTAAATGACGTTAGTGACGGATTGGGACTGATAGGGATTTGAATCCCCGCGACAAACCTGCGTCTAGCCCGACGTGGGGGGGCAACCGTTCGGATGGCCCTTTTCGTTGCCTCCTCGGACTTCCAAAAGTCCCAAACTCCCCCACTGGAGTGTATAGCATAACGTCCGTTCATGATACCGCCTTTCCGCACATCGGGCTTCTGTTTCCCGGGAATTTCGCTAGGCCGGTTGGTCAGCAGTGACGGTCGCTGGCGGGCGCTGAGGCCAGCGATACTCACCCTTCTTCTTGAGAATCCCCCGTTTCCTTGCTCCGACTGCTCTGGGGTTGGTTGGATGAGCAATCCCAGTGACGCTTTGTCAGAGAAGCGTAATCATTTCTGCGGGGGGGCGGGCAGACCACAATTCGGTGGTTTTTCGGTGCGTCTTGAAAACCTCGGCAGGCTGACAAGTTGATGAGACAATGGAAGGTTTGGCCGACGCCGCTCCAAACGAAGCGAAAGACGTGGACCAACGAGTTGATTTTCCAACGGGACGCCGTGTGAATCAAGAGAGAAGCCGTTTGCGGCATGGATGCCACAACTCAGCGGCCAAACCATGTTGGCCGGCGCAGCAAGGCTACAACCGCGAATGAAATGCCGCATGCGACGATCGCGTTCGCGACTCCCGTAAACACCAGCCAACCGATCCCGTGACCATGGCCACACTTCATTCCCACAACCAGAAACATCAGGAATACGGCTGCTGGATGTAAGCGCTGACGGGATTTGTTACTCCCAAAAAGAAGTGCGTGTACCAGACATACTACGCCCAAGCCATCAAATGCCCCGAGAAATCCGAGTTGCCATTCCAAGGTCGGGTCGTTAACAAATGGCGCAATAGCACGCCCTATGCCGACCCCAATCAGCCCGAAAACCGCCATGGCACCAAGCGCGACGGGAAGCAGAACAAGGCAACCGAAGCTCTCACGCGCAGCTTCCGGATCGCGCAGACCTCCACAGTGCGGACATCTTTGTGGCGGGGGTCGAAACGAGCGAAGCTTGATTGGCTCGCCACATTGTTCACAGGCAACGTGTGTCTTGTATATCGGTGACACCTCGCAGGATTCGAGCGGCCAACGTGTTTTCGGTCGTCAAGATGTCGGCAAGTCTGGTTCCCGCTTTGAATTCAGACCTGCATATCCAGGCTTCACTGAATCAAGTATCGACAAATTGCGAATTCATCGCAAGCGATAGGTCGACGGGTGGCTGGGGCAAAGCGCAGCGGTGCCCCAGGACGTCGGGACGCGGCCTGGCCTGCACCTTCCTTTGCCATTGCTTCAACGTATCGCGTCGCAACGGAGACATCAATGCGCACCGAGTCCATGTGTGGTTCCCGGCTGCAAGCAACGGCCGAAGAGCACTGGCGAGACGCCAGTGGCACCCGGCGGCCGCCAGCCACCCCCAAAATCGAAGTTGACGGAGTATTAGCTTGGGGCTTCGATCTCCGGCCGAAGCACGCGGCAGCCGATGGCGGATAGCTCGGCTTGGAGGCGTTGCAGCGTGGCCTGGTCGGGATAGGTGCCGATGATCGCTCCGCCGGAACCGGCGAACTTGGCGGTGGCTCCGGCGCGGCGGGCACACTCGATCATCTTGACCTGGCCGTGCGGGAGTCGGCAAATCGATTGCCGCAGGTCGAAGTTGGCGTCGATCAGTTGGCCCAGGCCCGCCGCGTCGCCGTCTTCGATCGCCTGGCGGGCCCGGACCGTCAACTCGGCGAATCGGGCCATGGCCTCGACCACCGCCGGCTCGCCCTGCTCGAATCGGGTGCGAAGGTTGTTGTGGATCACTTCGGTCGGCTCGCCCATTTCCGTGCTGTAGGCGAGGTACAACGGCGGCAGCAAGGCCGGGTCGAGCGACTCGTACACTCCACACCGCAGCCCGCAAAGCTCCTGCTCGCGCTGTAGGGCGAAATCCATGTAGACCAGCCCCTCGTAGGTCTGCACGACGCGGTCCTGCAAGCCGGCGGCGATACCCAACTCGTCGGCTTCCACCGACAGCACCAGCGACGGTTGGACCTGCCGCGGAATCTCGATCTCGTAGAACTCCATCAGGCAGCGGAGCGTGGCCACGATGATCGCGCTGGAGCCGGCCAGCCCGACCTGCCGGGGGATGTCGCTCTGGTAACGGACCGAGAAGTTTTGCCCGTGCAGCCGCAGCCCCTCGCGGCGGCAGAACTCGACGAACTTCTTGATCGTGGCCTTGACCAGCCGGACCCCGCCGTAGTAGCCGTGCAAGCGGACGTCGTCGACCAACTCGTCGATCGAGTCGAAACGGGTTTGATCGTTGCGGCTGAAGACCACCTCGATCCGGTCCCACTCGTAGAGCGTCACTTCCGCCCGAAAGTTGCGCACCGCCAAGGCCAGCGTCTTGCCGTGGTAGCCGTCCGACGGATTGCCGACCAGGCCGGCCCGGGCGCAGGCACTCTTTCGGATCAGCAGCATGACCGGTCCTCGGCGTGTCGCTTCAGCAGCTTTTCGAGGTGGCTCCGCAGGGCCGGCCCGAATTGCGGATCGGCCAAGGCGAATTCGACGAAGGCCGAGAAGTAGCTCTCGAAATTGCCGATGTCGAACCGCGGCTCGTCGGCCGTAAGGCGGACGCCCAACGCCTTGCGGCCGTCGCGGATCAGCATGCGAATCGCGTCGGTCAACTGGATCTCGTCGCCCTTGCCCGGCGGGGTGTTTTCGAGGTAGTCGAAGATGGCCGGGCTGAAGACGTACCGGGCGGCCACCGCCAGGTTGCTGGGGGCTTCCTCCACGGCCGGCTTTTCGACCAGGTCGGCCAACTCGAAGATGTCCCCCACCGCGCCGCGCGGCTCGGCGATGCCGTAGCGCACCACGTCCTCACGCGGCACCTCCTGCAACGCGATCACCACGTCGGCCCGGGACGACTCGAAACGCTGAATCATCGTGCGGACCACCGAGCTTTCGGCTTGCAGACCGATGATCGAATCGCCCAGGGCCACCACGAACGGCTGGCTTCCCACCACCGGCTTGGCACACAGCACGGCATGGCCCAGGCCGAGTTGCCGGCGCTGCCTTGTATAGAAGTATTCCAGGTCCTCGCGTTCGAAGGCCAGTTCCAGCAGCAACTCCTCCCTGCCCGTCTCGCGGAGATTGGCGATCAATTCCACGTCGATGTCGAAGTGGTTCTCGATGGCTGTCTTGCCCGGTCCGGTCACGAACAGCAGTCGCCCGACGCCGCAGCGGGCCAACTCCTCGACCACGTACTGCACGACCGGCTTGCGGCCCATCGGCAGCATTTCTTTCGGCTGACTTTTGGTCAGCGGCAACAGCCGGGTGCCGCGGCCGGCCACGGGAACAACAGCAAGATCCACAGACATCAGAGGCCCTCTCGGGTTGGGGTGGCGCGGGGCTTGGCGGCCGCGAAAAAACAGTATGGGTGAAGAAAAAGGGGACGGGGCGCTTTTTCGCGTGGACCGCGTTCTTGCTTCGATCGCCTGCGTGCGAAAAAGCCTCCCGTCCCCTTTTTTTGGCCGCGAAACAGACCTAGTCTATCACAGCGGCAAGAAAAAGGGGACGGGGCGCTTTTTCGCGTGGATCGCGTTCTTGCTTCGATCGCCTACGTGCGAAAAGGCCCCCCGTCCCCTTTTTCAACGGGCTGCGAGAATGCCCGATGCGTGCTATAAAAGTACCCTGAACGTGTCACGAATTGGCGCGGCGGGCCGTTTTCAGTGAGTTTCGATGGCCGAAAACCAACAAGTTCCACTCAGCCCGAACGATGAGACGACGCCGGTCGAGTCGGACCATAGCCACTCCCCCCAACAGTTGGGTGAATGGCTGGGTCCTGGTGCGTGTCGCCAATTGGGCATCTATCCCGTCCCCGAGGACCTGCGGCTCTCGGTTGTGATCCCGGTCTACAACGAGCAAGACACGATCCAGGAGATCATTCGCCGCGTGCGTGCGGTTCCCATCCCCAAGGAAATCATCGTGGTGGACGACGGCAGCAGTGACTCCACCGGGGAGATACTTTCCACTCTGGAGGGTGGCGACGGACTGCTCGTGCTCCGTCACGAAAAGAACCGCGGTAAGGGAGCCGCCTTGCGGACCGCCTTCGCCGAGATCACCGGCGACATCGTGATCATCCAGGACGGCGACCTGGAATACGACCCTACGCAATACCGAAAACTCATCCAGCCGATCGTCGAGGGGGTGGCCGACGTGGTCTACGGGTCGAGGTTCTCGACGGTCGGTCCCCACCGGGTGCTCTATTACTGGCACTGGGTGGCCAACCGGGTGCTGACCACCGTGTCGAACATGTTCACGGATCTGACGTTGACCGACATGGAGACCTGCTACAAGGTGTTCCGCCGCGAGGTGATCGAGGCCATCCGCCCCACGCTGAAACAAAACCGCTTCGGCATCGACCCGGAACTGACCGCCAAGGTCGCCCGGCGAGACTTCCGCGTCTACGAAATGGGAATCAGCTACTTCGGACGCACCTACCAGGAAGGCAAGAAGATCGGTCTGCGGGACGCCTTGTGGGCGTTTTGGTGTATCCTTCGTTACTGGAAATGGGATTGAGGTCTTTGCTCCATGCTCCGTTTCATCGCGCCGAACCTTCGAGTCGAAAACGTTTGCGAACTCACGCTGCCGCGGCTGGGCCAATTGGGCCTCGACGCCCTGTTGCTCGACGTCGACTGCACGTTGAAGAGATACCGCGACGTGAGGGTCACGCCCGAGGTGGCGGCCTGGATCGAAGAGCTCCGCGGCGGCGGGATCGGGCTCTGCCTGGTCTCCAACGGTATGCCCCAGCGGATCCGGCAGTTCGCCGAGAGGCTCGATCTGCCGTTTGTGGCCAAGGCCTTCAAACCGCTGCCGTTTCGCTGCCGGGCCGCCGTGCGGAAGATGAACTTCCCGCCGCAGCGGACCGCCATGGTCGGCGACCAACTGTTCGCCGACGTGCTGGCGGGCCGGCTGGCCGGGCTGAAGAGCATCCTCGTCCGGCCGATCCACCCGGAAGAGGAGCCCTGGTTCACCCGCCTGAAGCGCCCCCCGGAACGTCTGATGCTGAAGTGCATGAACGTCCGCCAGCTCGCCGACGAGCCGTAGCCGACCGTAACCTATACTTCTTTTGCGGACCAGCCCATCCGTGTAGCTCTATCCGTGTGGAAACTTGACGCCCGAGATTCCCACAAGGGATTTCCACACGGATAGAGACACACGGATGGAGAATGGTCGATTTGGAAACACCTGACACCGCCTATCCTGAGCCCATGCCTCCTGTATTATCCCCCCCATGCCCGCCGGAGGGTCCGGCCGCAGTGGCCGACGCCGCGCTTGCCGCGGATACCCAAAGAGCCCCGTCTTCGCCCCGGTGGCCGATCTGTCTCTGGCTGCTGCAATTGGCGGCCCCGTTGGCGCTGTTGGGCTATGGAGCGCTTCGCGCGGTCTATGGCCCCGAGGTGACCGGGCGGCTGGGCGCGATCGTCTCGGTGTGTGCCGTGTGGACTGCGGCCGTGCCGATCTCCGTCCTCTTTCGCCCGGTTCGCCGACGCCTGGTGGCCGCTCGATTCCAGTTGGCTTTGTGTTTCGGAAGCATCCTCATCACGGTTGCCGTGGCTGACGTGGCCTTGACCCTGACGGGCGTCGTTCCCACGATCGCCGCCCGGCGGGCGATCTCGCTGGAGTATCGAACGTCCGGGTGTACCAAGCACCGCCTGGTTCCCAAGACGTTCTTCACCAAGGACGGCCAAGAGTTGACGATCAACCACCGCGGCTACCTGGGGCGGGAAATCGACACACCGAAGCCGCCGGCGACGACCCGAATCGTCTTTCTGGGCGGGTCGCAGGTGTTCGGCACGTTTTGGTCGGGCGGCGAGAACTGGCCGGCCGCCGCGGGCCAGATCCTTGCCAAGGCGGGCCGGCAAGTCGACGTCGTCAACGCGGGAGTGCCCAACCACCAGACCCCCGACTCTCTCGGCAAGCTGGTGACCGACCTGTGGCTTCTCGAGCCCGACGTGGTGGTCGTGTGCAACGCCTGGAACGACATCAAATATTTTGCGGAGCTGACCCCCGAGCAGCCCTACGCCGACGTGGTGCCCCTGTGGCACGGCGAGGATCTGCGGCTGCGGCCCCGCGGCCTCGACCGGCTGCTATGCTTCTCGGCGCTGTACCGGATGGGGCACGGCCAATTGATCACCATGCTCAAAGGCGTCGGCGACGAGGGAGAGAAGCTGAGGGAGCCCATCGGACGAGTCAGCGAATTCGCCGTCCGACAGTATCGGCTGGACCTGCAAACGATCTGCGACGTCGGCCGCAACATCGGGGCCCGGGTGGTGCTCTGTAAGCAGGCCCGACTGCCGACCGCCGAGGCTACCGAAGAGATCCGTCGGCGAATCCCCTACGACTATACGGGCCTGCCGCACGAGGAGCTGATCGCGGCGTTCGACGCGTGCGATCGGGCCATCGACGGGGTGGCGACGGAAAAGCACTGTGCGGTGATCGACATGCACGGCCCGCTCTCCGGCCGCGTGGACCTCTTCCAGGACCACATCCACTTCTCCCGCCAAGGCAGCCGCCAGGCGGCCCAGTTGGTCGCCGGGCAACTCCAGCGAATCCTCCCCACCAAGCCGCAACCGTTGGCCGCCCCACAATAGCCGGCGAAAAAGGCGTGAAAAAGGGGACGGGGGGCTTTTTCGCTCATTCACGGCGGGCACACGCATGCCGGTTGGCCGAAAAAGCGCCCCGCCCCCTTTTTCATGTGGAATTGGCGAAACCCAATACCAAGGTGAGACCCTGACGATTGCGTGGACGGTAGCGACCAGTCAAGACGCGGCAAGCGTGAGGCTTGAGCCGAAAGAATCGAGACAAAACCGGCCGATGAAGCCATGGACGCGGTGTGTGCCGCCCGGTAGACTAATGGGTTGTTGAGCGTTGGAATCATTTTCCGGGGTACACTGACGGTGCAGGTCGGAACGATTGGGCCTGTTCCCATTGGACCTGCCCCGTCCCGCCGCGCCCTTGGACCGAGCATCGAGTCCGACGGAATCGCCGGCGTCGCCGCGGCCGGCCTTTCCGCCCGACCGGCTGGCTTGCCGCGCAGGCCCATAATCGCATGAACCAGTCATTCTTCAACCGTCGCAGCTTCGCCATCATCATGGTGGCGGTGTTTCTGATGCCTTTCCTGTTTATGGGCACGAAACGGGCTCTGCAGACCAACCGCAACGACATCCGAGACTGGTTACCCAGCGACTTTCCCGAAACCAAGACGCACCGCTGGTTCAACGAACATTTTCCCCACGAGCAGTTCGTGCTGGCCAGTTGGGACGGCTGCACGCTGGACGACGACCGGCTGGAGATGCTGGCCAGGAAGCTCGAAGAATTCAACCCCAACCTCGACGACCTGGGGATCCAACGCAAGCTGGCCGGGTTGCTTCAGGGCCATGGTTTGGCAACGCGCCGGGCGATCGAGCGACACGGCAACCTGGCGAGCCTTGAGGGCGTTAGTCCCCAGCAGGCGCTCGACGTCGAGCGGGCGATCCTCCAGTGGAACTCCCCGTTCAAGAAGCCCGTGCTCACCGGCCGCCGGTTGAAGGATGAGTTGCAGACCCGCTATCCGGAGCTTTCCGAGAAGGCCGTGCTGAAGCGGCTGGAAGGCTCGCTGATCGACAAGCTCGGCCCGAACCAGGCGAACAAGCCCAGCGGGAAGAGAAAGACCTGCCTGGTGGTGGTCCTTTCGGACTCCGCCAAGGGAAAGAAGCTTCGCGGCACGCTGGAACGCATCCGCGACCTTGCCCGGGAGTGCCTCATCGAACCCCCGAAGCCGCAGCCGGCGGGCAATTTCCTGGCTCGAGCGATGGGTGCCGTGGTGACGGCCGTCAAGGAAACCGCTTTCGGCCGGGAGGCGAAGCACGAAGGAATCTACCTGGGCGGGCCGCCGGTCGACAACGTGGCCATCGACGTCGAGGGCGAGACAACCCTGTTTCGGCTGGCCGGGCTCTCGGCGGCGGTCGGCCTGGGGATTTCCTGGCTCTGCTTTCGCAGTTTCCGCCTCACCTTTCTGATCTTCTTTTGTGCCATCCTGGCCGCTGGTATCGGCCTGTCGTCGGTCTACTTTGCCGGGCTGGCGATGACCGCGCTTAAGCTGGACCGGCTCGGCTCCTCCTTCGGCACCGTCGACGCCATTTTGTTATCCATGCCCTCGCTGGTCTACGTGCTGGCCATGTCCGGCGCGATCCACATCGTCAACTACTACCACGATGCGATCCGCGAGCACGGCTTGGATGGGGCGCCGCAGCGGGCCTTGAAGCTTGGCTGGTGGCCCTGCGCCCTGGCCGCGCTGACCACGGCCTTGGGGCTCGGCTCCCTGCTGGCCAGCGACCTGATCCCCATCGGCAAGTTCGGCATCTACTCGGCTTGGGGTGTGCTCGCCTCGTTGGCCTTGCTGTTCTTATTCTTGCCTGCCTGCTTGCACTTCTTCCCCTCCCGGGAATACGTCAAGGGTGGCCCGAAGTACTTCGACCCGCAGAAGGAAAACACGCCGCTGATGCGATTCTGGCAGGGCGTCGGCCGGCGCGTCATCAGGCACAACATCCTGGTCGGCGCCGTGTGCCTGGCGCTGATGGGTTTCTTCATCGCGGGCCTGTACCGGATCGAGCCTTCGGTCAAGCTGATGAAGCTCTTCTCCGACGACGCCCGGATCATCCACGACTACGGCTGGCTGGAAGAGCAAATCGGTCCGCTGGTGCCGATGGAAGTGGTGGTCCGCGTCGACGGCGCCCGATGCCGGCTGAACACGATCCAGCGAATGCGGATGGTCCGCGACGTCGAACACGCCATCGAACGCGAGTTGAAGAAGGACGTCGGCGGGGCGCTGTCGGCGGCCACCTTCGCGCCGCCGATCGGACCGACCAGCCCCTGGGCCAAGGCAAGGCTCGGCTGGGATCCCACCGACGGCGTCACCAGCCGCCGCCTGAACGGATTCCGCAACGAGATGCGAGAATATCTCCAGGTCGACAAGACGAAGGCCATCGTCGATGACGGCTGGGACCCCACGCTGGCGGAACTCGGCATCGCCCGCGAGACTGCCGAACGGCTCGAGGCGGAGGGGCTGGATGCGCTCAGCACACTCGAAAAACGCGGCGATTTGGCAACCGCTGCGGGTTGGGATCCGCAGCGAGCCCGGGAAGTAAAGGAAACCATCGTTGCCTGGCGGTCGGCCCATCGCGACCCGACCCTCGATGATTTGCGAATCCCCTCTGCCGGGGAAGAATGGGACGAACTCGTCCCACTGCTTCAGGCCGAGCAACTGACCACGCTGCGGTCCATCGAGCAGTATTGCGGAGGAATTGTGGGAGGCGACTCCGTCGGCGATGTCATGCAGGAGCAACTCCAATCCATCCCGGGCATCGGCCCCGAGCAGGCCACCCAAATCGCGGCGGCCGCTGACCGGTGGCGGACACGTCATGGGCAGGAACTCTGGCGGATCAGCGTCCGGGTCCGGGCCTTGACCGACCTGGACTACAGCGTGTTCGTCGATGAGCTGCGAGAGAAGGTGGAGAGGATCCTGGACGAGCGATACCGCGTGCTCAGCAAGGAAGACCGCGCCGACGGCGCCCAGCCGGTCGAAGGCGTTTCGGTCGTTTACACCGGCCTGGTGCCCCTGGTCTACAAGGCCCAGCACGAGTTGCTCGCCGGCCTCTACACCAGTCTGAAGTGGGCGTTCGTGCTGATCGGCCTGGTGATGGTCATGCTCCTGCGGAGTCCTACGGCCGGGCTGCTGTCGATGATCCCCAACCTGTTTCCCGTGGTGATGGTTTTCGGCGCCATGGGCTGGCTGCGGATCAAGGTCGACGCCGGCACGATGATGACCGCCAGCGTGGCCCTGGGCGTGGCGGTGGACGATACGATCCATTTTCTGATCTGGTTCCGCCGCGGGCTGGACTGGGGTCGCGATCGCAAGGGGGCGGTGATGCTGGCCTACGAGCGGTGCGGCACCGCCATGACCCAAACCACGCTGATCGGCGGATTGGGACTGTCGGTATTCGCCTTCAGCACGTTCACCCCCACCCAGCGATTCGGCGTCCTGATGCTGCTGCTGCTGGCGGCGGCGTTGGTCGGCGATTTGATTTTCCTGCCGGCGTTGCTTTCCGGCCCGGTCGGCCGCTTCTTTCGCGCCTCGAAGAGGGAGAAGTCACCCAAGCAGAGCCCGTCGGAGGATGCATCCTCCGGGGGCCTCGACGGCGAACTCCCGCCAGCGCGGCGCAGCGAGAACACCACCGACGGCAAAGTCGACACGGTACACCTCCCGCACGCCTCCCGCAGCAGCCCTTCCACTCGCTCGACGGGCGTTTCTTAGCACCGCGTCGAAGTAGACCTCGCGCTGCGCCACGTCGAGGGATTCTGCCCTAACGATAGAGGGGTTTTGGGTCTCGCGATACATCTATCGTGCCGTACTACACCCCCATGGTGTGTCGTCCGAACGCGGAATTCACACGAATCGCTCCATGCCAGGGGCCAAATGCTTGTAAAACTGGCGGGTTCGATTACCATGGAAGGTTGGGTAGGAACCAACAGTTCGGCCTGCTGGAAAAGCAGGGCCCTCTTGGTAGTTTCTAACGAAACCGCCTGACGTTTCGTAGACGTGCGGCCGGCGGTTCCTGTCGGCGGGGCTGTCGGTTTCTCATCGGGCGACTGTTGATTGCGCATCCACGGAGACGATCCCCATGACTCGCAAACACGATGCCGGACTCTTCTCTTCCGCCTTCTCTTCCCTGAAAGGGTTCTTGGCCCACGGTCGACACGGTAGGCCGATCGCCGAAAGGCCGAAGACCCGAACGCTGCGCATCGAGCCGTGCGAGTCCCGCCGGTTGCTCGCCGTGCTCAGCGGCGCCGTTTACGAAGACCTCACCGGTGACGGCGCGTCGCCCGCCAACGATCCGGTGATGGAAGGTGTGACGATTGAATTGTACCGGGACGACGGCGACGGGGTGTTCAGTCCGGCCGACGGTGACCCGGTGGATACCCAGGTGTCGGACGACACCGGCGCGTACAGTTTTGAAGTCTCGTCCGACGGGCGATACTTCCTTCGACAGGAGGAGAGTTCACTTCCGTCGGGCTTGGTTCCGTCGGCCGGGTACACGATCGACGTGGTGGAATTTTCCGTAGGGCGGTTGATCGACGACTTCCAGGCCCCCGAGACTCCGCGAGAGGTTTTCATCACGCTGGATGATCCCGACCCGACCCTGGTGGAGACCCCCGAAAGCGGCCCGCTTCCGCTCGGCGCCCGGATCGTTGGTGGACAGCGCGATTTGTTGATCGACGTGATCGGAGTGCCGACCGAAAGTTCCGCCCAGTTGTCGGTCGGCGGGGGCACGTTGGGCCTGTTCACCGGCGTGGGCGAGCCGGGTACGCAGATCGTACTGCAATACGACGGGATCGACGACGATGTCGTTGGCCCGCCCGCCGAGCTTCTCGAAGGCCGGTTTCCACCGACCGACGTGACGTCCGGGGGGACGAACACCGGCTTCCGCATCGATTTCGATTTTTTGGAAGTCGGCCCCGGGATGGACGGCGTCGAGGTGAAAGTGCTCGCCACCAGTGAGAACGGAGGTCTCGCGGAATTCGTGGGCTTGGCGTTGAAAAGTACGGGTCCGACCTTCTTCGTGTTGCCGTTTGCAGGCTTCACGCCTACCGGGGACTTCTCGTTCCGAGAGGCGACCAGCCTGAAGTTCGTCTTCAATGAACTCGGCCGGCCCGACGTCGACCTGAGCATCCGGTCGATCCTTGCCGTAAACCCGAACTCGGACGGCCTGAACTTCGCCAACTTCCAGCCTCCTTCGGTCAGCGGCACCGTTTACCGAGACCTCGACGGCGACGGGTTCCCGACCCTCCCGACCCTCCCGACCCTCCCGACCCGACTTGGGACGGCAGTCCGGACGCCTACGTCGAGTTGTACCTAGACGATGGCGACCGTCAGTTTACTGCGAGCGACACTCTCGTCCAGAGAACGACGGCGGACCCGGATTCGGGGCAATACTTCTTCGACCAGCTCACCGACGGCACGTACTTCATTCAAATCGTCGAGCCGCCGGGCTACACTCGGACCGACGGTCCCCAGGGCAGTTCCTACTACACCTTCGACGTAAAGGGACCCTTCGTCGGAAGGCTCGTCGACCACTTCAAAGCACCCGAATCCCCCAAGACCTTCTTTATCGACGCCGTTGACCCAAACCCGACAAGTTTGACAACGATCGATGGTGCGATTCTCGGTGGCGAGCGCGATTTTACGATCCAGGTGAACGACGAACCGACGCAAACCTCCGCCCAAGGGTGGATCGGCGGAGGAAGTCTCAATATCCGCACCGGCGTGTCTGCCCCCGGCTCGGTGGTGAGATTGACCTACGACGGCGTCGACGACGCCGATGAGTTCGACCAGCCCGTCGACCTCACCGAAGGCGGAAAGAACGACCACTTCCTGTTCGATTTCGGCTATCTCGATCCCGGCGCATCGGGAAGTCTCGCGATGGACTTTCAGGCGGTTGCCAACAGCGCCAGAGGTTCGGCACAAATCGTCGCCGGCCGGTTTCTCGCGACCGGCGACCCCGGCGACCCGTTCACGCGCGCCGTGCCCTTCTCCGATTTCGTGCCGGTCCCCGGCGACCCCTTCTCGTTTACCGAGATCACCAGTCTCCGGTTCGTCTTCAATCCGAAGTTCAATCCGGACGTCGACTTTCAACTGCGGACGATCGTCGCCGCCGTGACCGACCCGAACAGCTTCGACTTCGCCCTGGCCGGCACCGGTATCGACGTGGAGAAGGCTACCAACGCGGCCGATCCGCTTGCCCCTACGTTCGCCGAGGACGCCGACGCGGCCCCGGGACCTTCCTTGCCGGTCGGCGGCCAGCTGACCTGGACCTACCTGGTCATCAACACCAGCAACGTGCCCCTGTCGGGCGTGACGCTCACCGACGACAACGGCACGCCGCTGGACGACTCCGATGACTTCACGCCCACGCACCTCAGTGGCGACATCAACGGAAACGGCCAGCTGGAATTCGGCGAGACCTGGCTGTTCGAGGCCGTTGGGACCGCCCAGCCCGGGCAGTACGAGAACCTCGCCACGGTCGTCGCTTGGGATCCCACCGAGACAGAGGCCACCGACTCGGACGCCAGCCACTACTTCGGCCTCGAGTCGAGCATCGACATCGAAAAGGCGACCAACGGCGAGGACGCCGACTCGCCACAGGACGCGCCGCTGGTGGCCGTTGGTGCCACGGTGACGTGGACCTACGAGGTGACCAACACCGGCAGCGTCGTGTTGGAGAACGTGTCGGTCGGCGACGACCAGGGCGTCGTGCCGGTGTGGGACCCGGCCAGTGACGACGGCAACGGGTCCTTGGACCCGGGCGAGACGTGGCGTTACTCGGTCAGCGGTATCGCCGCAGCCGGGCCCTATGAAAACATCGGAAGTGTGACGGCCTTTGATCCGTCCGAAGAACAGGTCGGCGACGAGGACCCCAGCCACTACTTCGGCGTTGAGTCGGGCATCGACGTCGAGAAGTCGACCAATGGCGAAGACGCCGACTTGCCGATCGGGCCGCTGGTGGCCGTCGACGATGCGGTCACCTGGACGTACGTGGTGACCAACACGGGCAACGTCGCCTTGGCCAACGTGACGCTCACCGACGATCAGGGCGCGACGCCGGCGCTGCAGTCGGGCGACGACAACGGCGACAATCTGCTCGACCCGACCGAGACCTGGACCTACACGGCCGCCGGAACCGCCGCAGCCGGGCCCTATGCGAACCTGGGCACCGTGAC
>SDBV01002837.1_pt1 | contig 25851 bp, 23 predicted proteins | sample 2277081 | NCBI WGS metagenome assembly SDBV01 (sample SAMN10402039, study PRJNA504765) | marine sediment metagenome | isolation source: marine sediment core GS10_PC15, 223 cmbsf | place: Arctic Ocean: Southern Knipovich Ridge | collected 2010 | reverse complement strand
GTTTGCAAAGGCGCGCGACTGGTTCGACCTCCTATGGGAGAACCGACCCGAAGAGGTCTATAGCTCCGACTTCGAGAAATACAAGGATGAATCACTCATAAAAGTCCTCATGTACCGCTGGATGGAGTTTAGCGGGATGTCTACCTTTTAGGGATGGTATAATTAGGTATATGAAATTCAACGTTGTCATAGAGCCTGCACAAGAGGGCGGTTTTAATGTGAGCGTGCTAGCGCTTGATGGGTGCTTTACCCAGGGCGAGACAGAGGCCGAGGCTCTCTCAAACGCGCGCGAGGCCATAGCCTGCTACTTAGAGGGGCTTGAGAAGGTAAATGCAAGGCAGTCCGCTTTGTAAGCTGCAAAGATTTCCTCTAATCATAAATCACCTGCCTTTGTTCACGCGACTAGATTCTTCGGCAAGAGTGCATTCCTTGCATTTTCCAGTCTTATAATTGACCGCAATAAAATTTCCAAGAGAATCGTGGAAATGCGGGTTGTTTTTTGGGAGTATATATTTAGAAGATAAAGGGATAAATGCGGCAAAAACATCAAAGATTTTTATAAAACAATAAACTCTGCCACCAAGAGGGGAAACATATGCTATATGAGAATCTTTGGCATCACTCCAACAATCATAGACACTAAAATCACTCGCCCTGCCTATAACAGGTCTTAATTGAAATTTCTCGTACCATTTCACACTTGGCTCATCATGCATAATACACTGCCGAATCAATTCGGCATCTTCATTATTAAGAAATTCATCTCCAAACCAGTAATACCCCAGTTCATAAGCAATCTTAAGAATTGCTCTTCGGTATTCGATATCATCGTAGAAGAAATCTAATGTGACTTCAGGGTTTATAATTTTAGTATGTGTTGTAGTTGTGTGTTTGTAAAGATCCTCCTTCCTCCATTTGGGGAGGCCCATTCTTTTGCGAATTTTATTTGTTATTGAAAGCAATTCATCTTTTTTTTCTTCTGATAACCTGATATTTAAGGTGACTTTGCTTGATTCTTCCTTTTTATCAATTTTTTTAGGCAAAATATAAAGTTTATTGTTTCCATTTTCGCCTGGCGTAAATTGAACTTTAGTCCCATCGTCCATTATCCCAATCCCAAAAGGATTTGGTATGCTTCTTCCTTTGCTGGATAGTTGGTGTGTCATGCGCTCACTTTTTATGAAAAGGTGATCTACTAGATGATTGTCTACACACCGACCAAGATAACTATTACAGGTCGTGCAGACATCATTAATAGTTAATGAACCACCTATGCTTTCAGGGAATACATGTTCCTTATTAAAGTCAGTATCAGCTTTTTCTCTTAAGCAAAAGATGCAGGTTTTCATCGTAATAAGTTGCAGGCCGCCATGGGTTGCCTCCTTTTGTGCAACACCAATATTATACTGCACTTGGTTGTAGGGCAAAGACATTAGCGGGCTTGGAGATGGTTTGCATCATTGAGACTTAGATTTGCGGAGAGCTGCCAGCTAGTTGTCGTCTACAGGACAAACTGTATAAGCTTGAACATCAGGGGCAGGGTAATAAACGATAGAATTATCCCCCACCCGATCATGGCGGCTGCCAACTCTGGAGCCAGGCCTCCCATGATCGCAAGCGCTCCTGCCGTGACCATCGGGGGCATCGCGGATTCAAAGACAGTAACCTCTGAGATCGTTCCATTAAACCCAAACGCATAGCATAGAGATAAGGCAACAAGCGGGGCGATAATTAATTTCAGCAGCAACCCTATACCCAAGGGAACGAATTCCTTTCGATTCAGAACCAGTTTGAACTGGAATCCGATAGCGACCATAACCACAGGCACCAAAGAAGCTGAGATCAATCTCAATGAAGAGATCAGGTAATCATGATACTCAAAGGAACTCGTCAGTAGAGCAACGATAAGAGCAATAAATGGAGGGAAGGTAATTATCTTATTAGCGATATGCTTAAGAGATGGCCTTGAGCCGCCTGCATAGATAGCCAGCACAAATGTCCCATAAACAGACAAGGCAAGAAACGTTCCGAACTGGTCGTATAGCACAGCATATGAGACCATGTCAGCTCCAAAAAATATAGTTACCATAGGGATTCCCAGAAATGACGTGTTCCCAAGGGGCACTAGCAACAATAGAGCGCCTGTTACTTTTTTGCTCCATTTGAATATACGGGATATCCATAATACCGCTAAAGCGGATAGCAGTAACATTACCCAGGGCATGACTATAGGCACCAGAATACTGCCAGATATGGTTATGTTTGGGACTTGATACAGGATCAAGGCTGGCAGCGAGACATATATTACAAATAGGTTTAATGAGGTGGACGTGTCCTTTGGGAATGCGGATATATGCTTGAGCGAATATCCAAAGGCAAATAATATTATCAGTGATATGAAACTATCCATTCTTAAGGTTACTGGTTCAGGATTCTAAATGCAATTTGACCGTGCGTCCCATATGTATAAACCGGGAAATATCATCTGCCTTCTGCCTTCTGCCATATGCTATATGCTATATGCTATATGAAAGTCACAAAGCAGAAGCCTGGCCTAATGCCAAAATACATAATGAGAAGGTTCCCTGTATCAGAGGCCAAGGTAAATACTTGGGACTGCTTGCCTTCTGAATCGCTTTCCAATAGCCAGAGCCATGGCTGCGGCCTGGGGTGGATTCCACCAAAGGCGCATATTTGATATTGTCCGATCATTGTTCATCATGTAAACTTAAATAATGAATAGTAATTCTTAGCCGATAAACCAGGAGGAGACACAATATGAAGATCAGTCCGGAAACCAAGATCAGTGAACTGCTCAGTGCGTATCCATTCATCAAGGACTTCCTTGTGGAGCTTAACCCGCATTTCAAAGCTCTGAACAATCCAATAATGCGCAAGACCCTTGGCCGGTTCGCAACGCTTAGCAAGGCCGCGATGATCGGGGGCGTGGATATTACCGAGCTTGTCTCAAAGATCGCGGCAGAGATAGAAGCAAAAACAGGCAGCGAGGTGCAGGTCGAGGATGCGCCCACAGAGGTCGCGGCAACAGACCCTGAGGCTCGCTTGGCGATACTCAAGTCAATTATTGAGGACCTGCACAAGGGCGTGCCTGTCAAGGAATTGAAGCACAGGTTCCTGACGCTTATAAGGGACGTGACCCCCTCTGAGATAGCCAACATGGAGCAGCGGCTGATAGAGGGCGGGATGCCTGAATCAGAGGTCAAGCGCCTCTGCGACGTGCATGTAGAGGTATTCAAGGAGTCCCTTGACGACAAGGTCGTGCCAGGGCTTCCGTCGGGCCATCCGGTACATACCTACATGTCTGAGAACAGGGAGGCTGAGAAGGTCATACTCAAGCTTCAGGCAATCCACGATATAAAGAAGGAGAGTGACCAGCTCTCAGCCGGGCTTGCCGAACTCAGGAAGATAGACCTGCACTATACAAGAAAAGAGAACCAGTTGTTCCCACTTCTGGAGGCCCACGGGATATCCGGCCCCTCAAAGGTGATGTGGGCGCTGCACGATGACATAAGGGGTATGCTCAAGGACGCCGTGGAGGCCGCAGGAGCCGGCACTGTGGAGCTTGACGCCATCAAAACCCTGTTTGAGACAGTAAACGATATGATATACAAGGAAGAGCACATACTTTTCCCGATGTCTTTGGAAACGCTCGGGGACAGCGACTGGGCCAAGGTCAGGGACGGGGAGGAGGAGATCGGCTTTGCATGGATAAGCCCTCCAGAGGATTGGGCGCCCGGGGAATCGTATCAGGAGCAACTGCCTCCCGAGAAGATCGGCAGCATTACGCTGGACACCGGGCTCTTGACCATAGAGCAGATCAACCTCATGCTGACCCACCTGCCGGTGGATATCTCATTTGTGGATGAGAACGACAAGGTGGCCTATTATTCCAGCACCGCCGAGAGGGTATTCCCAAGGAGCCCCGGCATTATAGGCAGGAGTGTCCAGAACTGCCACCCTTCAAAGAGCCTGGATGTGGTTACTAAGATTCTCGATGCATTCAAGGCGGGCACAAAGGACGCCTCCGAGTTCTGGTTGCAGATGGGGGGCAAGTTCATCCATATAAGGTACTTTGCTGTCCGTGATGGCCAAGGCAAGTACAAAGGATGCCTTGAGGTGAGCCAGGACGTAACTGCCATTCGGGGGCTTGAAGGGGAGCGGAGGCTCCTGGATTGGGAATAGCCCGTTCCGCATGATAAGGTTCCCCGTATCAGAGGCTAAGCAATAGCGCTTGCCAAGCGTATGCGAAATAGAAGCAGGTCTCTTTTTTGCGCCTGTTGCATCACTGACTTGCGTTATACTAAGACATGAAACAAGGCGTACATCTCAGGTTCATAATTGCCATCGCATTCGCGTTATTGGCGATTCTCGCATGCGACAGCCCCAAGCCGCAGGAGCCGTCCAAATTCGCACATCCACTGGATGAGCACCTGAAGAAGACCTATACCGATGATTTATCGGGGCTGAAGGACCGCAGGTATATCCGCGTATTAGCCCCCCTGAACCGCACGAACTTTTACTTCTCCGGCCCTGAAACCTTTGGTTTTGAATACGCACTGTTAAAGGAATACGAAAAGTGTTTAAACAAGTCCACCAAGCGTAAAGAACTGGATATTGTCGTTGACTTCATACCCGTGGTCAGGGACCAGCTACTCAGTGGACTTGTGGAGGGCAAAGGCGACATAGCAGCAGCCGGGCTGACAATAACCCGGGAGCGCAAGGAGCTGGTCAGTTTCACAGACCCCTATATGAAAGGGGTAAAAGAAGTCCTTGTGTCATATAAAGATGAGCCGCGCCTGAAAACAACGGATGAAATGTCCGGACGTCAGGTCTTTGTAAGAAAGAGCAGCAGTTATTTCGAGAGCCTGAACAAGCTTAACCTGAGGTTGAAAAAGAACGGTATTAAGCCGGTAAAAATAATCCTTGCTGACGAAACCCTTGAGACCGAAGATATTTTAGAGATGGTTAATGCTGGTGCGTTTCCTTACACGATAGCGGATGACCATATTGCCAATATATGGGCGAAGGTACTCCCGGATATAGTTATTCAGGATAAAGTTGTGCTTCGTAAAAACGCCCGGATAGCATGGGCCGTGAGAAAAGACAGCACGCAGTTGCGGGAAAGCCTGAACAGGTGCATGAAAAAATACAGCCAGGGCACTCTTTTGGGGAATGTATATTTCAACCGGTTCTTTAAAGGGACCGAGTGGATCACCAAGGTGAGCCTTACAAAAGAACACAGAGAGCTGGCAGTGATCTATAAAAAATACGCTGATAAGTACGGGTTCGACTGGGTGCTTTTGATGTCGCAGGGATACCAGGAATCAGGGTTGGACAACAGCAGGAAAAGCAGTGCGGGCGCAGTGGGTATAATGCAGATCAAACCTTCCACCGCGGCTGATCCAAATGTAGGCATAGACGATATCAGCTCTGTTGATGCAAACATCCATGCCGCTACAAAATACATGGCCTTTTTGCGCGACAGGTATTTCAGCGACGAGAGCATTAGCGAGCGCAACAGGGTACGGCTGACGCTTGCTGCTTACAACGCCGGGCCAGCTGCCATCGGGCGTGTGCGCACTGCGGCCAAAGAGATGGGGCTTGATGAGAACAAGTGGTTTAGAAACGTAGAGATAGCAGTACTTAAGAACATAAGCCGCGAACCAGTGCGGTACGTCAGTAATATCAACATGTACTATATTCAGCTCCGCAATGCCTTCAAGGTGACAGACCAGCGCGAAGCACTTAAACATTAGGGAACCTCATGAGAAGATTTCCCGTATCAGAGGGCAAGGAAAACGCTTTAGCAAAGCGAATGATCGAGCTTGGGCTTTTAGAGTCCGAGATAGAAGAAAGCTTCGTCCGCTCGGGCGGCGCAGGCGGGCAGAACGTGAACAAGGTGGCCACCTGTGTTGTGCTCAAGCACCCTCCAAGCGGCCTGGAGGTCAAGTGCCAGCGCGCCCGCACCCAGGGCATGAACCGCTACCACGCCCGCGCGCTTTTAGCAGACAAGATGGACACGCTTATTAATAAGGAAAAAAGCAAAGAACAGCAACGCATAGAGAAGATCCGCCGCCAGAAGCGCAAGCGCAGCAAGCGAGCCAAGGAAAAAATGCTTGATAACAAGAGAAAACAGTCCGTTAAAAAGGAACAAAGAAAATCCGTCTCAGAAGACGAAGGCTAGGTATTTCAATCAAGTGCAAAAAAAAAGCTCGCCTGATGCAGGTCGTGAGCGATTGTTGTGGGCGACTGTCGTGAGCGACTCGTGCCGACGTGCCGACGTACCGAGGGCGGCTTTGCTTTCGTAAAATGATTAATCCTTTGGCAGTAGCCAGCCAGCTATGCGCCGCGCGGCTGAAAACGATGCCCACGATAATGTGATGATTAGTTGGTCGTCTTTTGGATAGTGCTTACGAAATCTCGTCACAGCCCCCTCATCTATCCTGTAGGGCGCAGCCGCAGCCAAGAGCGCAAGGCGTGCCATTGCCTCAGCCTTCTCGTCCAGCCCTTTAACAGGGTCGTCCAACCACGCGGGGTCAAGTCCCGGTGTTTTCCCGAGGTTCTGGCCCTGCCATGAGGTGAGATAAGTCTCAAGTATTTTCCGAGTATTATCATCAACAAGCCCTTTTGATTTCTCCTCAATAACATAAGCCCAGCCTCCAAAGGCCCTCTCAATATAAGGGTTGCCCATGGCCCATCCCATGTCACTAGGAAGCGCGGCCCCCTCTGGCACGAACCGGAGCGACTCGCCCCTTACGGTTTTTACTTTAAGCGCCCCCCTAAACATCATTGCGCCAATTCGTTTCATGATGCCCTTAAGCGGAGAGTTGCCCAGGGGAAGCGGGGACTCGCCCAGAAGTGCGCTTACCATGCGGTTTATGTATTGGAAGACAAAGGCCACCGCGATGACCTCCGGCGCGTCGCTTTTGCTGAAGGGAGGTTTTGCGATGATGCTTGAGCCGGGATCATTTGTCGCGCCAGCCCACAAGATGTGCGCCCTGAGGGTCGCGTCCTTAATTTGACTGATGCGGTTTCCAGATATTGCCTTTGCGGTCTCGTGACTGGCCAGGCCGTGGAGCATGAGCGTATGCGCGTCCACGCAGTAGGGGCAATTGTTTGACTGAGACACGGCGGCTGCGATAGATTCTTTAATCTCACGGTCAACCGTCCCCGCGATCATGGATTCCCTGAGGGCGCTCCATGTGCATGCAAGCAGCTCGGGCACGGGGGCGTGGAGCGAGAAGGGCTCAACAAAATCCCCGAACTCGTCCTTGATCTGCTTGAGGAGTTCCTTCGGAAGAGTTTCCTTTTTGATTGGCGAGATGTACTTTATCATTTGCTCTCCTTGCGCGGATTTTTCCATGACCCTGACGGCCCGGTGTCTTTGGCAAGCGCACTGTGCAGCAGCAGCAGGAATTCGTCGCGGGGGATTTCCTCTGCCCCGAAACGCATCAGGTGCTCAGTGGTCATCTGGCAGTCAATGAGCGTAAACCCCCACTGCCTCAGCTTCTCAACAAGAAATACAAAAGCTGTCTTTGAGGCGTCCGAGGAAGTGGCGAACATGCTCTCTCCAAAAAACGCCCCGCCCATGGCCACGCCGTAGAGCCCTCCGGCAAGTTCGCCTGCCTGCCAGCTCTCAACAGAGTGCGCCAGGCCCCGCCTGTGCATCTCTATGTAGGCCTCATGCATCTCCGTGGTTATCCACGTGCCCCCCTTGGCTCTGTTGTGCACGTTTGCGCACTGGCGTATCACGCCCTCAAAATCCCGGTCCATGGTGTGGGTGTAAGTCTGCTTGCCGATGGTCTGCCTGAGGCTTCTGGATACATTGAGCTTCTCTGGAAGCAGCACCATGCGCGGGTCCGTGCTCCACCACAGCACGGGAGAGCCGGGGTTGTACCACGGGAAGATGCCCATGGAGTAGGCAAGTGTGAGGCGCTCCACCGAGAGGTCTCCGCCCACAGCGAGCAGGCCGTCTTCTTCTGCCAGGTGGGGCGAGGGGAATGCCAGTTCATCAGAAAGCGAGAATACCGTCATAACTGAATTATAACCCAATATTTTGATATTATAGAGGCTGTGAAAACGCTTGTTGTATTGCCTACATATAATGAGGGCGAGAACATAGCCGGGATTCTGGACCAGGTGCTGGCCCATGGTATCTTTGACGTGATGGTGGTGGACGACAACTCCTCTGACGGCACGCGCCAGACAGTGCGCGGGTACGTAACCCAGCACGAAAACGTGCACATCATCGAGCGCGAGGGAAAGCTCGGCCTCGGCACCGCCTATGTGGCCGGTTTCCTCTGGGGGCTTGCCCGCGGCTATGACTGTCTCATGGAGATGGACTCTGACTTCTCCCACAACCCCGACGACATGCCTGCATTTGTGGAGAGTGTCGAGGCAGGGGCGGACCTTGCCATAGGCTCTCGCTACCTGGACGGCACCATAAGCGTGGTGGGCTGGGATTTTAGGCGGCTACTGCTCTCGCGCTTTGGCAACATCTACGCCTCCACCATACTTTCCGCCCCGCTCTCTGATATGACAAGCGGTTTCCGCGCATACAGCCGCCGCGCGCTTGAGGGAATGGAACTTGAGCAGGTCAGGAGCGAGGGCTATGCATTCCAGATCGAGATGGCGTATTATGTCCTGAGCATGGGGCTCAAGGTGGATGAGGTGCCTATAATATTTACCGAGCGTACAAAGGGCAGCTCCAAGATGTCAAAGAGCATAGTGCGCGAGGCCATACCGCTGCCCTGGAAGCTCCGCTTCCGCTCTGTCCTGGGCACCCTTCCGCTGAGGAACAAATAGAAGGAGCCATTGGACAATAGGGTGTATACGGTGTATATAAGGAGATACTGTGGCAAACAATAACCTGTATGCAGTGATAATGGCCGGGGGCAAGGGGACGAGGTTTTGGCCCCTCTCCAGAGAGATGTTCCCCAAGCAGTACCTGAAGATCATAGGAGACAACACGCTCCTTCAAGAGACCATCCTTCGCATAAAAGGGGCTGTGGCCCCAGAGCGCATATACGTCATAACCACAAGCGCCCAGAAGTCAATAGTGGACTGGCAGGCAGGCGCGATACTTGGTTCGGCAAACACGGTCCTGGAGCCACAGGGCAGAAACACCGCCCCAGCCATCGCCTACATGGCCTTCAAGCTTCATAAACTGGACCCGGAGGCAGTCCTCCTTGTGCTGCCCTCTGACCACCACATAAGCGACCCGGAGAGTTTTTGCGCATGCGTGCAACGCGCTGCCGCTGCTGCGGACGCCGTAGAGGGGGGTGGCATTGTGACCTTTGGCATAGTCCCCACCCGCCCTGAGACAGGCTATGGCTATATAAAGAGCGGGGCCTCAAAGGGCGAGGGCATTTTTGAGGTCGAGCGGTTCGTGGAAAAACCCGACAGGGCCACTGCGGAGCTATACATAAATGAGGGTGGATATTACTGGAACAGCGGCATGTTCGTGTTCAAGGCAGCAACCATGCTTGAAGAGCTGAAGGCCCACATGCCTGTAACATACGAGGCCTTGTCCGCTGCCGTCCCTGCAATGAACACCCCGCAGGAAGCGGACGCCGTGGGAGAGGCATACAAGAGGGTGGAAGAAGAGAGCATTGACTACGGCATCATGGAGAAGTCCGGCAAGGTCTCCATGGTTACTGCCGATTTCCCGTGGTCGGATATCGGGAGCTGGAACGCGCTTGAGGAGGTAATGGAGCGCGATAGCGATGGAAACGTGGTCCAGGGCAATGTAGTAGGAATTGACTGCACTGACTCCATATTCTTTACGGGCGAGAAGCTGGTGGCGGGCATAGGGCTCCATGACATGGTGGTGGTGGACACTGCTGATGCCACTTTGATCGTGCCCAAGCAGCAGGTGCAGAAGGTCAAGGATATGGTGGAGCTGCTGAAGCAGAAGGGCAAGGAGGAATACCTGTCTCCCATGATCGAGGAGCGGCCCTGGGGGCAGTTCACTGTCCTGGGGCACGGCCCTTCATACAAGATCAAGCGCATAGTGGTCAGGCCAGGGGCGAGCCTGAGCCTCCAAAAACACAAACACAGGAGCGAACACTGGATCGTGGTCTCCGGCCTGGCCCGGGTCACTCGCGGGGATGAGGAGTTCGAGGTCGCCACCAACGAGAGCACGTTCATCCCTGCCACCGAGAAACACAGGCTCCAAAACCCCAGTGGCACACCCCTTGTCATAATAGAGATCCAAAGTGGTGAATACCTTGGAGAAGATGATATAATCAGATTCGATGACGTTTACGGCCGAGATACGAAAAAGGCTTGAGGAAGCGGACAAGAAAGCATTAGCCCTCCAGGGTGCTGGCATCCTGCTGGGCGTTCTGTTTTTTGCCTATCTTTTTGTAATGGCCTTGCAGATGCGCCTCAACGACCCTGACCTCTGGTGGCACCTCAAGACCGGTGACTATATCGTCAAGCACGGAGACATCCCCGACGTAGACCCCTTTGCATATACCACCCCCCGCCCATTGACCAAGAACCAGAAGATCGGCATGCGTTCCCAGTGGCTGGGGCAGGTGGCCCTGCATTACGCCCACAAAGCGGGCGGCCTCACGGGAGTGGTCTATTACAGGAATTTCCTGATAATCCTGCCCATGCTCATGCTGTTTATCTGGCTCATACGCAACAAGGTCCCGGCGTGGCAGTCGCTCATTTTCATAAGCATGCCCGCCATGATGCTGGACATCCAGCTGTTCTATTCCTTTGAACGACCGCAAGGGCTCTCCTTCAACATGGTCATTATCGTATGCATACTTATAAACAGGATACGCAGGAAGGCGCTTGTGGAGGGCGTGAAGTTCGACCACTCCTACTGGCTGCTTCCCGCTACCATGGGGGTGTGGAGCAATATCCACGGCGGCTACCTCGTGGGCAACTACATAATAATGATCTATGTTTTCTCGGAAACCCTGATGTACGGATGGCGCAGGCTGATAATGAAGCGGCAGGAGCCCGTCCCCTGGATATTTCTTGCAGTGTGTGCCATCTCCATCTCGTCCGTTGCCATGAACCCCAACGGCCCGGCCATGTTCTACAGCTATACCAGGGGCCTTGTGGATATGTTCGTAAAGGACGTCAACAGGTACGCCACTGGCAGCGGCGGTGGGAGCTGGGTAAAAGAGGTCGTGCTGGAGTTCAAGCCGCTGTGGTATTTCTACAAGGAGCTTAACTATAAATGGCTGATCCTGTACTGGCTCTTTACCGCCATGACCTTTGTCACGATGATCACGAGGTTTATACTCAGGCGCGAACTGGACCTCTCGGAGCTGTTGACAGTGGGGTTCATCACTCTGTTTGCGAACATGTATGCCCGTGGGCTCATGTTCTCCCTGACCGTGCTGCCGTTTTATTTTGCAAAGAACGTCATACTGCTTGAGGTGCCGAAAAAGAGCTTTCGGATAGCCCTGAAGGTGACCATAGCAATGGCCCTGGCCCTTGGGATAGGTTTTATAGTCCATACATACAAGAACACGCCCAGGGTCTTCAAGCCCAGGGTCCTCACAAACTGGGTCTCGCCCTGGTACCCCTCAAGGCTTGTGCAGTTTACAAAGAGCGTCAGGCCGGAGCCCCCCATGTATAACTATTACACCTGGGGCGGTTTCCTGATCTGGAGCATGTACCCGGAGTACCAGGTCTTCATTGATGGCCGCGCCATAGACAACAATACCACCAGGACCGCAGACCAGATACTGAAGACCTTCCCCGGCTGGCGGCAGCGGCTGGACGTGTATAACATAAACTTCATCGTCATCCCGGTGGTCTTCCGCGAGTCAGGGCATATAATCCCGCTAGCCACCGCCCTGATCAGTGACAGCCGGTGGAAGCTGGTCTTCCTTGCGCAGAACAGCGCCCTCTTTGTGCGAGACCATCCGCGTAACCGCGAGATCATCCGGAAGTATAACCGTGATAAACGGCTCATCTACCGCGAGATCGTAAGCGTCGAGAACATCTTCCTGAGGACCATGCCCGGGAACCCCGTGTTCAATATGGCAAAGGCCGACGCACTCACGGGCCTTGGCAGGTTTGCCGAGGCCAAGGCCATTTACGAGAAATTCCCCAAGCGGTCCTCCTCGCAACTTCAGCGCCTTAGGAAAATGGGCTTCTAACCACGCTTCCTGATTCAGCGCATCTACGGCAGAATAAGCCGCTCGAAGTACGACAAGTACTACTTCGCGACTTGTCGTGAGCGACTCGTACCGACTTCTTTGTAGCTACACTAAATCAGAAAGCGTGCTACAAGTGGTGTGTTGTCTACGACAAAAGACAAAACTACTTCCAGTAAAAAGAAAATTTTTTTATCTCTTCTCTTGTATTTACAGCGAATGTTCGCTTGTCTGCCGGAGGAATACGGGTGCGAGGTGCCTCAGATGCAAGGCGCGCGAGTCGTCGCGACCTACCGCGAATGTCGCGCAACGCAGCAGATGAGGTGCATTCGTGCCCGAAGGTCGTCTTCTACCTCAGGCAAACCTGTGCAGACCCGCCTTCCTTGCCAGGGCCACGGCCTCCTCGATCTCCGCGCGCGTGGGCCTGCGGTTTATCTCCGGGAATCTATTTGTCTCCAAGAGTTCACCTGCCCTGTAGCAGGGGCGGTACTGGTCCATTATGTTCACGTAAGTATCAGGGGAGAGTTCCCGTGCCAGAAAACGCATGGCTTCTGCTGTGCCACTAAGCCCGCCGGGCAGCACCAGGTGGCGCACTATCATGCCGCTGATGGCTATGCCCCTTTTATCAGTCCTCAGAACGCCCACCTGCCGGTGCATTTCCTTGAGCGCGTTCCGGGCCGCCTCAGGATAGTCCGGGGCCTCGGCGAGCCTTGCCGAGACCTCGGCCTCCATGAACTTGAGGTCCGGCATGTAGATGTCCACGACCCCCTCAAGCATCCTTAAGGCCTCCAGGGACTCATACCCCCCGCAGTTATATACAAGCGGGGCCACAAGGCCCTGCGCCGCGGCTATGGAAAGAGCCCCCAGTATCATGGGCATCTGGTGGGTGGGGGTGACTATATTTATGTTGTGGCAGCCAGAGCGCTCAAGGCCCAGCATGATGTCCGCAAGCTCGCTCTCATTAATATTATAAGAGGCATAATAAGCGTCATTAAAAGCGTCATAATGGCCGTCTTGCTCATGGCTGTCGTGGCTGCTGTGGCTACCATGGCTGATGGTCCAGTTCTGGCAGAACAGGCATCCAAGATTACACCCGCCCATGAATATGGTGCCGGAGCCCCCTATGCCCACCAAGGGGCTTTCCTCCCCGAAGTGAGGGCCGTAGCTTGATATGAAGGGCCTGTCCCCCACCCCGCAATATCCGGTCTGCCCCGCGGTCCTGTCAGCCCCGCAGGCACGCGGGCAGAGGGCGCAGTCCCTTAACAGCCCATGCGCCTGCCTGGCCCTTTCCAGAAGACCCGCCTGCCCAAGCCGCCTGTAGGCCGGTGGGTGGGTCTCACCCATATCCGCTTGCATCTTATTATTATAGATCGTCCGAGACGGATCCTGATATCGTTGACAGAGCACCGCCGGCCTGACCCCCGCCCGTGTCCTGCTAGAAGAGTGTGTAGATGAAGGGGGCAGAGAACTGCACGCCAACAACCAGTAAGCCGAGGGCCAGCAACAGCAATATAATGGAACCAAGTGCGTATTCCTTGTTGACGACCCCGAACATTACAATGTCCTTAATCAATATTGCGAACCACTTGGCAAAAAGCATATTACGGCACCCTCCTGAATTTAATCAAGCTCGAACTCCTCGCGCCAATCCATCTCCTCAAGCAACTCTGGCTGCATCTTCTTGTCGAGCACAAAACCGTCAAGGGCCAGATAATCCATGCCGGTCCGCATGAAACATCGGTAGGCGTCCTCTGGAGTGCAAACAATGGGTTCGCTTCGGACATTAAAGCTCGTATTAATCAGTACTGAGCATCCTGTCAGATCCCTAAAGGCCTCAAGCAATCCGTAAATCATGGGGGAGCGCTCTTTGGTCACAGTCTGAACGCGTGCCGAATAGTCAACGTGGGTTATGGCCGGTATATCGGAGCGCTTCATATTAACCCATTCATTCAGCGGCATGTCAGGGTCGCCATTACCATCGCCAAGCCTCCTGTCGAATCGAACGTGGTCGACCATAAGCATATAAGGAGAGACCAGGCCGGCCTCGAAATACCTGGACGCGTCTTCCTCCATGACAATTGGCGCAAAGGGCCTGAAGCTCTCCCTGAACTTTGTCGCGAGATTCAGATACGACTGCATCTTTTTGCTGCGTGCGTCAGCTATGATCGAACGGTGCCCAAGGGCTCTGGGGCCGAACTCCATCCTGCCCTGGCAGAGCCCCACGACCTTCTCCTCGCTGATGGCCCTGGCCAGGAACCTGTCTCGCTCGGCCAGTGGCATCTCCTTGTAGGGCAACCCGTTTGAATCAAGGAACTCCTTGATATTTTCACGCGAGAAGGATGGGCCGAGATAAGCGCCTTTCATATGGTCATTGCCGCCCCGGCTATTGCGGGCCGCGCCCTTGACATTGTAATGTGCGTAAAGGGCCGCACCGAGAGCCCCTCCGGCGTCACCCGAGGCTGGCTGAACCCATATGTCGCTGAAAATGCCAGAACGGGCGAGTTTGCCGTTGGCCACACAGTTAAGCGCAACGCCCCCTGCAAGACAGAGCTTGTCCATGCCGGTAATGGCTCTTGCATATCTTGCGATCTTGAGGATGATTTCCTCAGTGACCACCTGTATGGATGCCGCGAGGTCCATCTCCCGCCGCGTCACTTTGCTCTCGGGCCTTCTGGGAGGTCCATCAAAGAGCTGGTCGAATTTTTTACTGGTCATAGTAAAGCCGGTCATGTAATCGAAATATTCCATGTTCATCTTATATGAGCCATCTTCACGTATTTCTATCAGGTTGTCTTTTATGCGATCGACAAAAACCGGATTGCCATAGGGGGCCAGGCCCATTAGCTTGTACTCGCCAGAGTTGACTTTAAAGCCGGTAAAGTAGGTGAAGGCGCTGTACAGAAGCCCAAGGGAATGCGGGAATCGCTGTTCGAACAAAAGGGACAGGTGATTGCCCTGGCCCATGCCCACAGCGGTGGTGGCCCACTCCCCCACTCCATCCAGAGTTACAATAGCGGCGCGCTCAAAGGGGGAGGGGTAAAAGGCGCTTGCAGCATGCGACAGGTGATGTTCGGAGAACAGGAACTCCCCTGGTTTGCCAAAGCCGCCTGCTTTCAAGTGTTTTTCGATTTTATAGGGGATCATGGACTTCTCTTTTATCCAGGCAGGAGTGGCCATCAGGAAAGACTTAAGGCCCAGGGGCGCATGCTCGGCATAAGTAGTAAGCAGCCTCGCGAATTTTGTTATGGGCTTATCGTAGAAAACCACTGCATCGATGCCACCATGCTTAATGCCCCCCTTGTGCAGGCAATAGGATATCGCATTGTAGGGCATTCCGGGGTCGTGTTTTCTCCGTGTAAAACGCTCCTCCTGGGTTGCGGCCACTATCTCGCCGTCCTTGACAAGACAGGCCGCACTGTCGTGATAAAGGGCGCTTACTCCGAGTATATTCATCCCGGACCGCCTCCAGCCGCTACCCAGCGCCTATACGCCGGACTCTCTCCAGTCACGCGGTTTCTTAAGTATTCGGCATATACCTCATGCCCCGTACGGTAAAGGTGGTAGCCGTCACGGTATATCTTATCTGCATCCCCCTTGCCCTTGAACAGGTCTGTTGGAAATCCAGTTCTGAAGCCTTCTTTTTCGAGGGTTTCAGTAAAAGCCCTGGTCAGGACCAACTCCGACTCAACGGGTTTTCCTAACGCTGTAGAGCGCGAGGGGAGGATCTCGAAGACCACCTCAATTCCCTGGGTCCTGAGCTCTCTGCCGAGTTCCAGGTACGCCTCAAAACCTTTTTTGCGCATCAACTCGATTTCCTCCGGGCTTAAGGAAGGCCTGAGCACTTCAGACCTGTACCGCCAGAGAAAATGCCAGGCCATCTCTTCAATGGCGAGCCTCGGAGGCCTGTCCGATGGCCAAAAGGGCAGATGGCGAAGCCCATACATGGGTCGAAAAATATCTCCGATAGGCATGGCTATTATTGCAAGACCAGCTCCAAAAGTACCGAACTTCTTAATGTAGCCTAGCTTATGATAAGGCCCCCAGGCATTGACTCCAACGCTGAGCACCTCAACCTTGCCGGGGTTCTGCTCTGAATTCAGGGAATGCTCAAGCCTTCGGGCGTATAACTCGTCCTGCTCCATATATGAACCGCCGTATAATGTGGAATCTCCCAGCATCAATATCCTGAGATCGCCTGCTTTTTTACTGAGCTTGATATCCGGCGACCTCATGCCGAAATTGTTTATCTCCACCCGCCCGCCGTAGCGCATTACGCTCTGGTTCGGGGCAGGGTAATAGCCAACTGTGGGATCCATCTTGTAAAGTATAGGTGAGCCGAAACCATATAATCTTAACCCAACCTCTGCAACAAGGAGAAACACTATCAGCACCGTAGCAAGCCTTACAATCGAAACGCCTCCGCCGGGCTTCAAGTCCGGAGCGAACATCGCCCCAATATGTTTAAGCTTTCTGGAATCTTTTTCTGATTCCACCCAATAAGTGTTCCTCTCTCCTCTTAACAGGAGCGGGTCGTTGCCCTGCTTGCCCTTCAGGGCCCTGCGGATGGGGAATATCACAATGTGGACCGGACTTAGCAGCAGATAACCCACTAAGCGGCCGACAGCATGGCCGAAGGATGCAAGTGATCTGTCAATCGAATCCCTCATCCCCTTGGAAAGGAGGGAGGCAAGAAATATTCCGGTACTTATAATCCAGATCACAGCCCCTAATGCCCGATGTCCCAACAAGAAAACAAAAAGGCCGGCTATGAGTCCTATGCCGAATTTTGCCGCAAGGCCACTTGCGCGGCCCGGGCCTCTTGTGCCCTGCCATGGAAACCAGTTGTATGATATAATTCTTTTTCCCATAATCTTCGGTTGATTATGCTAAATAAATTGGAATACGACTTAATATAGGGGAATGCTCTGCCCATATTCCCATGTAGCCATATTAACACACTAACTGGCCAATCAAAATAAGCAAAACCCAGCCATTGTTAGCAGAATATTAAATTGCCATAAATAATCCGCTGACTAAAGTTCAAAACCCGGCCTGTATCAAGGCGCGGGAATCCATGATCAACGCCCACTTGCCGGGCGAATTATTAACTATTGCTTCTGGCACTCTCTCCATGGCACGCGGCATATGGGCGGTGTAGGGATAGGTATTGCGATATACGGTATATGGAAGCGGAACTGGACCCCCGGCCAGCAGGGAGCCCCAAAAGGGTGGGGCGGCGATTCTGCCAGGCACCTGTTATGACATATATAAACTCCTGAGAACGAGGGTTAATGTACTGATTAATATTTTTAATTTGATATAGGCATTCCCAGTGTATTAGTCTTGAATGCAATCACAAATCCCAGCCAGAAGTGTATGTACTAACATAGTTCAGTATAAGGAGGGCAAACTGGATGAAGAAGTACGAAACGCCATTACTTGACGAGCTCGAAAAGGGCCCGTGGCCAAGCTTTGTCACAGAGATAAAGAGGGCCGGAGAAAAGAGCGAGATGGCAAATGACGAACTCGGGCAGCTTGAGAAGTCATTTGCGACCAAGCGCGGCTATTGGAAGCACGGCGGTATCGTCGGTGTACTGGGCTACGGCGGCGGAGTTATAGGCCGTTATTCATCGCTTCCCGAGGAGTTCCCCGGAGTAGCGCACTTCCACACTGTTCGTATCAACCAGCCAAGCGGGTTCTGGTATGACACCAAGAGCCTCAGGATGATCATGGACCTCTGGGACAAGTACGGCAGCGGCCTGACCAACATGCACGGCTCCACCGGCGACATGGTCATGCTTGGGTGCCGCACGGAAGCGCTTGAGCCTTTCTTTGCTGAAGTCTCCTCGCGCGGGTGGGACCTTGGCGGGTCTGGTTCAGCCATGCGAACCCCCAGTTGCTGCCTTGGCCAGAGCAGGTGCGAGTGGGCCAACATCGACTCAATGGGCATCACCCACCATATGACACATCACTTCCAGGACGAGATGCACCGCCCAATGTGGCCCTACAAGTTCAAGATCAAGGTCGCCGGATGCGCGGTTGACTGTGTTGCGGCCATAGCGCGCGCTGACTGCTCCATCATCGGCACCTGGAGGGACGAGATACAGCAGGACGACGCCGAGGTGGCAAACTATGCCAAGGCCGGCATGGATATCCAGGCCGAGGTCGTGGACAACTGCCCCAGCGGGTGCATGAGCTACGACGGCACCAAGCTTACTATTGACAACAAGGAGTGTACGCGCTGCATGCACTGCATCACAAAGATGACGAAGGCCCTTGCCCCTGGCAAGGAAAAAGGCGCCACCATCCTGATCGGCTCAAAGGCCCCCATCGTCGTTGGTTCGCTCTTAAGCTGGGTGATTAAGCCCTTTATAAAGGTCGACGCCCCGTTTGAGGAGCTCACCGAGCTCATCGAGAACATCATAGAGTGGTGGGATGAAGAGGCCAAGCCAAGAGAGCGTATTGGCGAGGTTATCGAGATCAAGGGCATGAGGAGTTTCCTCACTGCCATTGGTATTAAGCCCCAGCCACAGCAGATCAGTTCGCCTCGTAAAGACCCGTTCTTCTTCTGGGCGGACGAGGACTTCGAGAAATAGTGACTAACGAAACGATAATGATATATCAGGAGGGTAGCAATGTCTGATTGGATGACCCCACAAGAAGCTAAAGAAACGCGGAAAACCGATATCGGTCCGCCGAAGTATGACCAGTTCCTGCCGCCGGTTATAAAGAAGAACTACGGCGACTGGAAGTACCACGAAGTGTTGGACGGAGGCACAATGGTGCACCACGCCAACGGCGGCGACAAGGTCTTCACCGTGCGCGTGGCCTCACCGAGGTTGCTTTCCACGGCCACCATCGGCGATATGCTGGACATTGCCGATGCGCACTGCGACGGCTTCATCCGCTGGACCACACGTAACAACGTGGAGTTCATGGTGGACGACGAGGGCAAGGTAGACGGCCTGAAGGCAGCGCTTAAGGACAAGGGCTTCCTCATGGGAGGCATCGGCAGCGGTATCTCAAACGTTGTCCACACCCAGGGATGGGTCCACTGCCACAGCGCGTGCACAGACGCCTCCGGCCTCACCAAGGCCATGATGGACGTGTTCAACGACTACTTCACAGGCGACAAGAGCCTTCCCAACAAGGTGCGCCTTGCGGTGGCCTGCTGCGTTAACATGTGCGGCGCGGTCCACTGCTCTGACATCGCCGTGGTGGCAGTGCACAGGAAGGTCCCGACTATTGACCACGAGAAGGTCAAGAACATGTGCGAGATCCCGACCACCATCGGCTCCTGCCCCACCCGCGCCATCAGCCCGGACCCGTCCAAGAAGTCTGTGAAGATAAAGGCGGAAAAGTGCATGTACTGCGGCAACTGCTTCACGGTCTGTCCGCCCATCGACATCCACGACCCGGAAAACGACGGCGTGGCCATCATGGTGGGCGGCAAGGTCGGCTCTTTAAGGGGCGGCCCCATGTTCTCGAAGCTGGCCATTCCCTACATCCCCAATGAGCCGCCACGCTGGCCCTCCACGGTGGATGCCATCAAGAACATTCTTGAAGTCTACGCTGCTGGCGCCAAAAAGCACGAGCGTGTTGGCGAGTGGATCGAGCGCGTCGGATGGGAGCGTTTCTTCTCCCTTACGGGCATCGAGTTCACGCACCAGCACATTGACGATTTCACCTTCATGCGTGATACGCTCCGCACATCGGCAGCGTTCAAGTACTAAAACACCAAAGGGCGGCGGCCATCTGATAAGGGCCGCCGCCCAAACAAAGTTGGAGGCATGGGCATGGAGATAGAAGAACTGAAAAACACGATCTTCGCTTTTATGGAGAAGTACAAGGGCAAGAGGAAGCTCAAGGAAAAGGACGTACTCAAAGGCGTCATGGCCGACACCGGCCTTGAGAAGGCCGAGGTCAAGACGGCCCTCAGGGAAATGATCAACGTCGGGCGCCTCATGTACTCCTATGGCGGCGGCGCCAGCTCGGTAGAGATCCCCAGCGAAGAGTACCTGAAAGAGAAGGGGCTGATTTAGCGTTAGCGGAAAAGTTATACTATTAGATGCCTACGATACCAAGGGTAGTCATTTCAGGGCTCAAGGGAGGTTCTGGAAAGACTACCCTTTCAATTGGTCTTGCAGCCGCATTTGCCCGCCGGGGGCTGGTGGTTGCGCCATTCAAGAAAGGCCCGGATTATATTGACGCCGGATGGCTGGCGGCAGCCACTGGTACGCCCTGTTACAACCTCGACCCCTACCTTATAGGCGACGATTGGGTCCTCCCCTCATTTCTCTTAAGGTGCAAGGGCGCTGACATCGCCATTATGGAAGGCAACCGCGGGCTCTTTGACGGCATGGACGCCCAGGGCACGCTGAGCACGGCCAGGGTGGCAAGGACCATCAAGAGCCCTGTGATCCTTATCGTGGACTGCACCAAGGCAACCCGCACCATCGCTGCCCTGGTGCAGGGGGCAAAGCGCTTTGAGCGGGGCGTCTACCTTGCGGGGGTAGTGCTCAACATGATCGGCAGCAAGCGCCAGGAAGGCGTGATAAGGGAAGCTGTGCAGGGGCAGGCGGGCGTGCCGGTGCTTGGGGCGATACCCAGGCTCTCGGCCTCCAGCATGCCCGAGCGGCATATGGGGCTCACTCCCTGGCAGGAGCACCCGGAGGTCAGCATTGCTGTGAGGGACGCCGAGGAGCTTATCGAGAACTATGTCAACGTGACCGCTGTGCTCGGGGTTGCGCGTTCAGCCCCGGTGCTGAGCATGCCCAGGAAGGCGGTGCGGGCCATACGGAGCGTAACCCGCGCGACAGGTGTTGGGCCCGTGATAGGCATACTCAGGGATTCCGCCTTCCAGTTCTACTACCCTGAGAACATAGAGGAACTAAAAAAGCGCGGGGCACAGGTGGTGGAGTTCAGTGCCCTTGATACTCAGCAACTCCCAAAGCTCGACGCGCTTTACATAGGCGGCGGGTTCCCTGAGACCCATGTTGTGCCTCTTAGCGAGAACCGCTCCTTCAGGGAGAGCCTTGCGCGAGCCATTGGAGGCGGCCTGCCCGTGTACGCTGAGTGCGGTGGGCTGATGTACCTGGGCACCGAGATACTCGTGGATGGCAAGAGATACCCAATGGCGGGCATATTCCCGCTGTCCTTCATACTGGGAAAGAAGCCAAGCGCCCACGGCTATACAGAGGTCAAGGTCACGGAGCGCAACCCTTTCCTCAGGGTCGGCACAGTGCTCAGGGGCCATGAATTCCACTATTCCGAGGCCCTTGGTGGGGATTTGCTCGTGGATAGCGCGGACAGGGAGTTCTCATTCGTCTACGAGATGAAGCGGGGCCGGGGGATCGCCGGCGGCATGGACGGGATACTCTACAAGAACGTGCTTGCCACATACACCCATATACACGCCACTGGCTCGCAGGACTGGGTGGACGGAATGCTCAGAGTTGCCTCTGCACATGCCGACGCCCGCCTGAAAGCATAGGGGGCTCGCAGGCCCCGGATGGACGGCATGCTCAGAGTTGCCTCTGTCCATGTATGCCATGCCGACGCCCGTCTAAAAGCCTGACGCAGACCCGGAGACATTCCAGGGCCGGGCAGCGCACCCAAAGGTTGTTCCCTCTAAAAGAAAACACAGGGGCTCTGCCCCTCGTGCGCCCCTCGTACAGATCGAATTGCCACGACTCATGGTTGTGGCGTTTTTGACCTGCCGCCAAAGGAGCCTGCTGGCTGTATAATATCAGCATCCATGGGAAAGACATCTGCTTTGAAGAGCGCACTTATGGGCATGCTGGCCAGCGGCGACATGGAGGGCATTGTCAGCCAGTACGGGCTCACGCGCGGGGTTGTGCGCACCCTCATCGGCATGACTTATGACAAGGACAGTGTATCGAGCTGGCGCGCCATGGACGCCATTGGCCGCATAAGTGCTGCCGCACCTGAGCACAAGGCAAGGAACACGGTAAGGCGCCTGCTGTGGATGATGCGCGAGGAGTCGGGCACAAACCCCTGGAGCGCGGCCGAGATACTTGGAGAGATAGTGGCGCGTAACACTGGGCCATTTCAGGACATAGTGCCCATAGTGATCTCCTTTGCCTCAGAGCCCATCATGCGCGCCGGGGCCATGAGGGCCATGTACAGGATAGGCTCGCAGAGGCCGCCTCTGGTGCGGGAGTTCATCCCCCTTGCCCTTGAGCATACTGGGGACAAGGACCCGCAAGTAAGAGGCTACGCAGTGCTGGCCCTCAGGGCTGCTGGAGGCTCTGAGGCTCAAAGCGCACTTGAGGCCCTGGCAGGCGATGAGGAAGGGTTCCCGTTCTATGACGGCAAAGACCTCCGGCGTGTCACAGTTTCGGAGGCCGCCCGATTTGACCCGGAAGATTATCTGTTATAATAGCCGCAAGTTACAGCGACTTGGGGCATATTTGGGGCATATGTTGCTGTGACGTTCTTTATTCTCACAGCTCATATAATGCAGCATTCATTGTCTGATGCTTCATATCAGACAGAGAGGCAGTGAAGCATATGCGCAGAGTTATTGTTGCATGCGCCTTGGTGTTTACCCTGGTTGCGCCCTCCTTTGCAGAGGACTGCGCCGGAGGGCTTGCCGGAAACTGTCCTCCTCTTGTGAGCTTTGTGCTCCGCGATGTGGAGCTTCGCGGTTTTCTTGAGGGTATTGCCCTCGAACACGGCATCAACATGGTGATATCCTCCGAGGTCAGTGGCACTGTGAGCGCTAACCTCCGTGATGTCGGCCTCTTTGACGCCATAGACTCCATAGTCTCAAGCAGGGGTTACGTGCGCCGCGAGATAAAGGGCGGCCTGATGGTGGTGGAGCCTGCTTCGGAGAGTGACCTCAGGGAACGCGACCTCATGGTCCGCCAGTTCCGCCTCATGTACCTGGACGTATTCAGCCCCGGCCTCCTTAATACCCTCAGCGGCGTACTCAGCAGCCGGGGCACTGTCATGCCGATTGCGGGCAGTAATTCCATTGTAGTAAAGGACATCTCTGCGGGCATCAGCCATGCCGAGGCGCTCCTGCGCTCTCTTGACAAGGAGCCCAGGCAGGTATTGGTAGAGGCCCGGATGGTGGAGATAGAAAAGGGCAGCGCAAGCGAGCTTGGCATCAACTGGAGCGCCGGGCACTCCGAGACAAGCGGCAATGTGATGGGAGGGCTTGGCACTGTTGAGGAGAGTTTTAGCGTTAACCTCCCGCAGGCAGAAGGGCTGTCTGACACTGGCGGCATACTGGGCTTTAGTGTGGTCAGCGACCGCTTGAGCCTTGACTTGAGAATACAGGCCCTTGAGACATCCCGGAAGGCGCGCACAGTATCGAGCCCCAGGGTGCAGGTGGCGGAGAACACAAAGGCCGTCATAGCCGACGGGGAGGAGATTGTCGTGCCCTCCATACAGTCCCAGACCGTGGTGCGCACAGGGGGTGATAACGATCTAATGAGCTCAGTGGTAAGGCCCCAGATCTTCCGCGCTGTGCTGGGGCTTTCAGTGACCCCCCGCGTCGTGGCCCCGGCGCGCGTGTCCCTGGTAATCGAGGTCCGGCGCGAGTGGTTTGACCATAGCGAGGATAAAAAGGTGGATGGCGTCCCTCTAAAGATCACAAAGACGGTAAGCACGAGAGTATTCCTCTCCACCGGGGAGACCATTGCCATCGGCGGCATAGAGACGGGCGTGGACTCCGAGAGCGAGGCGCGCGTGCCGCTGCTTTCACGCATCCCGATCCTGGGGGCGTTGTTCAGGAGCAAGGCAAAAGAATCAGAGATGACGGAGCTTGTGATATTCCTTACTCCGTACATATTAGAGAGGCAGGAGGATGCGGCAGGAGCCGGTCAGATCGATCCAGATCAATAAGGAAGAGCCATAAGCCATAAAGAAGATATTCATGGAAAACCTTGTGTATTACCAGAAAAGGGGCGCAGTTAGATGTGGCAGGAACCGGTCAGGTCAATTAGGAAGATATTCAGGGAGAACCTTGGAGTAAAGCACGGCGAGCGTGTGCTTGTCTACACGGACAAACCCACCCGACGCGAAACGCTCTCTCCCCAAGAGGCAACGAGGCGCGCTGAACTCAGGGACGTGGTGTATCTGTTCGAGGCCATAGGAAAGGGGCTCTGCCGGGAGCTGAGGTTTCTTGAATACCCCTCAGGCGGCGCGCACGGCAAGGAGCCGCCCCGGAAGGTCTGGGAACTGGCCTTTGGCAAGGCAGCAGTCTCAGCAATGGACAAGGCCGGGGTCTTAAAGCCTATTATCTCAAAACGCGCAAAACCAGAGCAGTTAGAGACAGCAGTAAAGATAATAAAAAAACGCAGGCGCGCCGCAGTTGATCTTTCAGTTGATGTTGTAGTGGCGCTCTCGAACTTCTCCACCAGCCACACCACCTTCCGCACCTTCCTGAACGAACACTGCGGCACGCGCATGGCGAGCATGCCTCTGTTTGATATGCAAATGCTCACCGGCCCCCTGAGGGTGGACCACCGTGAGATGGCACGAGTTACCCGCAAGGTGGCAGTACTCCTTACAAAGAACTCGCTTGTGCATATCACCACAAACGATGGCACGGACATCTCATTTTCTATTCAAGGCAGAAAGGGCGAGGCAGACACCGGCATGCTCGCGCACGAGGGCTCTTTCGGGAACCTGCCCGCAGGCGAGGCATACCTTGCCCCTGTAGAAGGCACGGCAAACGGGAAACTGGTTATCTTATGGATCCCCACAAGAAAGCTCGCCTCGCCAGTTACTGTTACCGTAAAGGACGGCAATGCAGTTAAGGTCAGCGGCAGGGAGCCATATGTAAAAGAGCTTCAAGCGCTTTTTGCTAAAAGAAAAGAGAACTCTAATATAGCCGAACTTGGCATAGGCACAAACCCCCTTGCCACAAGGCCTGATAATATCTTAGAGAGCGAGAAGATTCTCGGCACAGTGCACATGGCCTTTGGGGATAACAGCTCCTTTGGCGGTACGGTCAAGACCCCCTTCCATCAGGACTATGTGTACTTCCACCCCACCGTGACGCTCACCAACTCAAAAGGCGTTGAAACCGTACTATTAAAAGAAGGCAACCTGCTGGTATAGGAGGCAATCATGTCAGCCATTATTGTGATAGTCACCGCATCAAATGAGGACGAGGCCGCGAAGATCGGTCGCTCACTTGTTGACGAGCGCCTGGCCGCATGCGCTAATATTATTCCAAAGATAAGGAGCATCTACCGCTGGGAGGGCAAGGTCTGTGATGAGCCCGAGGCCCTGATGCTCATCAAGACCACGGAGGAGCACTTTGATGCCCTGGTGAGTAGGGTAAAAGAGCTGCACTCTTACTCCGTGCCCGAGATCATAGCGCTTCCAATAGGCGCTGGCTCAAGCGATTATCTGTCCTGGATAGAGGCCTCAACAGGGCCTGGATAGAGGCCCCAACAGGGCCTGGATAGAGGAATCCACAACCTCCCTGTAATAGAAGAACAAGTACCCACAAGTCTTTCTTTTTAGGCTTTCTGAGGATACTTAAGACGCCCCTTCGGTGATATCCTGACAGATACTCCGTGCTGAAAACAGATCAAATTCGGCTTAATTACAAATACGTATTGCTGAAATAGCCGATTATCATTTATAAATCATACAGTTAAGTGCATAATTATTCAGCGAGGTGAATAATGCACAAAAAAATGCACTAATTGTGGCTCCA
>SDBV01002836.1_pt1 | contig 25858 bp, 20 predicted proteins | sample 2277081 | NCBI WGS metagenome assembly SDBV01 (sample SAMN10402039, study PRJNA504765) | marine sediment metagenome | isolation source: marine sediment core GS10_PC15, 223 cmbsf | place: Arctic Ocean: Southern Knipovich Ridge | collected 2010 | reverse complement strand
CACCGCACGACGTGTGTACGCTCGCACAAAGACCTTGCGACCCGGCACGGTTAGTGGAGCTTGTGTCGATCGCGGCCAGAAACACCACATGTTGTGGCCGGTGGAGTCAATAGGATAGCCAGCTCAACTGATTACTGCCCACCACATACTACCTACTACATACTACCTACCACCTACTACATACTACCTACTGCAAACTCCCGCCACTCACACGATCTTCGTCACGCCCGGCACGGCGACCTGGTAGCGGCCCTGTTCATCGGGCAACGTGGGGGGATCGGCGTCCCAGTGGTAGGCGGCCGGGGAGAGATCCTGCGTCGAGTTCAGCGCCTGGTCCCAGGTCATGGCCTGGCCCGTGTAGTTGACCATCCGCCCCAAGACGGCCAGCATGGAGCTGATGGCCATGTAGCGGCCGTTGTTGATCACGTTGCCGGAGCGGATCGCGGAGAACAACGCCTCGTGCTCGTTGCGGTACATGCTGGTGCTCTTCACACGGCAAACCCACGGGTTCTCGCCGGTGATGCGGTAGCCGCCCAGCACGTTGCAGCGGCCCTTGGTGCCGAAGAAATTGTCGGTGGTGTCGCTCCAGCATCCTCCCTGCTGGCGGCAGAACGAATAGAGGCGAACGCCGTTGGCGTATTCGTAGACCACGGCGTGATGGTCGAAGATGTCGCCGTATTTCGGATCGGTGCGGACCTGCCGTCCGCCCAGTCCCCAGGCCCTCTGAGGCGGCTGGTCGTGCATCGCCCAGGAGGCTTTGTCGAGGCTGTGTACGTGCTGCTCGCAGTTGTGGTCGCCGGAAAGCCAAGCAAAATAGTACCAGTTGCGGACCTGGAACCTCATTTCCGTGTCGTCCGCCGGCCGGCCGCGATGCCAGAGGGTGCCGGTGTTGTAGGTCTCCTGCATGGTCACGATCTCGCCGATCGCGCCGTCGAGCATCCGCTGCATGGTCTCCCGGGTGCCCTGGTGATAACGCCAGCAGAGGCCGGAGACGAGGTTGAGGTTTTTCTTACGGGCTTCTTCGGCGGTGGCCAGGACGCTGCGGATGCCGGGCCCGTCGACGGCCACCGGCTTCTCGCAGAAGACGTGCTTGCCGGCGTCGATGCAGGCCTTCAGTTGCAAGGGGCGGAACCCCGGCGGCGTGGCCAGCAGCACCACGTCGACGCCGCTGTCGATCAACTGCTGGTAGGCGTCGAACCCCACGAAGCAATGGTCCTGGTCGACCACCACCCGATCGCCCACCGTGCCGTCTTTCTTCAGGCCCTTGAGGCTGCCTTGGAGCCGGTCCTCGAAGACGTCGGCCATGGCGGTCAGCTTGAGGTTGTCGTCGGCATGCAGCGCATCGCGGGCGGCGCCGCTGCCCCGGCCGCCGCAGCCCACCAGGCCCACCTTCAGGGTATCGTCGCCGGCGGCGTGGGCGGCCCGGGCGATCGTCAGGCCGCCGGCCATCGCGCCGGCGGACGCCACGGCCGAATTCTTCAAGAAATCGCGGCGCGAGGGCCGCGGTGATACGTGCAACTGGTTTTTCTTGGGCATGCTGGGCTCCTTGAAAGTGGGGCGGGCAGGTTGTTTGCGGTAAGCGGAGGCGATTGCCACAGGATAACCGACCGCCAAGCCCAAAGCAAGCACCCGGTTGGGCCGCATGAAAAAGGGGACACGCCCCTCTGGTTCCCAAGCTCCAGCTTGGGAACCGGTGTTCGGTTTCCATGCGCTGTCAACCTGATTGGTTCCCAAGCTGGAGCTTGGGAACCAGGGAAAGCCCGCCAAAGCCGGCCGCGGTCAGTTCACCCGGATCATGTAGCGCAGAAACTCCACATCCAGCTTGTCAAGGTCGCCGAACGCCTGTTGAAACTGCCCTAGCCGGCCCTGGGGACCGTCCTCCAACAGGGGCTTCTTTTCGGAGAGCATTTTCAGATACGCGATGTATTGCCGGGGATGCCGCCGGATCAGGTAGTAGGTCAGCGCCCAGGTCTCGGCGTAGGCGTCGAGGCTCTGCTTCGGCTCGCGGAACCGCCGGTCGTCCGCAATCAGGGTTCGCAGCGAATCGTCGGGCCGACGTCGGAGATACTGGTGGAAACGCACCAGTCGTGGCGCGTTCACCTCCCCGATCCTCCGCCAGCCCTTCGAGCTGCGCAGATCGGGCGTTTCGAAATAGACGGCGATCCCTTCGCTGAACCATACCGGGCAATCGCTATAGCGGGTGTGCAGCCCGCAGTTGAACGCGATTTGGTGCGTGGCTTCGTGGACGATCGTCGACACCGTCCGCCGGGCCTCGGGCTGGGCAAGGATCAGGTCGATCCGCCCTCTATGCTCCGAGACGCGGGGCCGCCCGTTGCGAAACCGCCGCAAACTCTCCAGCCCCGTCAGATCGTACATCGTCATCCGGTTGGTCCGCAGGCTGAAATAACCGATGATCGACCCGGCCGCCGCTCCCAATTCCGGCCGCGAGAACCGAGCGTAGGAATCCTGCCGGGCGAAGACCACCGCCACCAGCGGGAACTCCGGCTCGGAAAGCTTGAAACCTTTGCGGGTCCAATAGTTGGTGAACGCCCGATAGAGCCCCTCGAACAACGACCCGCACCATTGGGCGTAGCTCCGCGAGGTGTCGTAACAGATCAGGTAGTGCGCCGTGCGGTGAACGTCGAACCCCTCGGGCAGCTCGGCCAACAGCCGCTGCGAGAGTTCCTCAACCGAGAACGGCTCGAAGGGCGCGTCGTCGCTGGTGTGTTCGACCTGCTCGTCCGGCGTGACCGCCCACAGCACGCCGTCGCGGGCCAACACCAACAGACCGCCGTCTTGGGCGGTCACCAGCAGCCGGCCCTCAACCCGGATCTCCTTGCCGTCACGCCGCAACGTCACCCGGTCCAGCGCCCGTGCCGAGTTGATCCACCCGAAGCACAAGGCCAGAAGTATCAGCGGGTAGCGGGAGTTGGTTCGCATCGAGTGCATGGTTTCCAACATAGCGGACAGGACTCAATTATACACGCCCGCGGTCCCCTTGTGGCGGGGTGGTCGCGACTATTCCGTGGTTGGCTGCCGACCCCATCGGTTGACCAGCCATGCCGCGATCCCGGCCGCGGCCGCGAACAGGACGACCAACGCCAGCGAGATCCCCGCCACCCGGTCTTCGACGCTGGAGTGCAGCAGATCGAAGATGTGCATTGACAAGGTCCTCACGCCGGGGGGGGCCACCAGGATCACCGCCCCCAGATCGCCCAGGGCTACCGCGAAAGCCACCACCCACGCCAACACCACCGCTGCAACGCGGCACGGCAGGGCAATCCACACCAGTTGCCTCAGGCAGCCGGCCCCGTCGACGGCCGCGGCGTCGAGCATTTCCCGCGGCACCGTCCGCATGGCGTGCCAGAGGATCAACGTCGCCGGCGGCAGGCAGCGAACCACCAACGCCAGCCATGGGGCCAGGATCGAACGGTCGTAGAGAAAAACCAGGCCGGGAACCTCCGGGCGGTTCAACAGCCGGATCAATCCCAATCCGATCAGCGGAGCGGGCAGCGCCAGGCAGATCGCCGCGACCAACAGCGCCGGCGCCGCCCGGAGCCGGCCGCCGCGGGCAAACCATGCCAGGGCCGTGGCGACGACCACCGCAGCGGTGGCCGCCAGGCCGCCGATCAACAGCGACCAGCCGAACTCTCGACGATATTCCCACGGGCTGGCGGCCACAATGGCGAGGCATTTCGTCGGCGACCAGCTCCTCACAAGCTCGGCGTCTACCTGCGTTACCAGCACACCCGCCTTGTAACACAAGTTGGACAACGGCACGCCGATCAGCAGCAACAAGACCGCCGCCACCAGAATGGCCATTGGCACTCGCCAGCGGCCCAGCGGAAAGACCCACCGGCTACGCAGCGTGATCGGCCGGTCGCGGGGCGCCAGTTTCGCGCACAGCAGCAGTCCGGCCAGCACCAGGCAGGCGGTCAGGGTCGCGCCGGGCAGCACCGCCAGGGGCGCTTCGCCCGGCTGTCGTCCCTCGGCGAATCGGGTGTAGAGTTCCTCGGCATAGGTCCGCACGACGAACAGGTCGGTGACGGTCATTTCGCCGGCGGCGACGATCACCACCCAGAGCGCGGCGACGCCGACCGCCGGCAACGCCCCGCGGAGGGTGACATACCAAAAAACCTGCCTTGGCGAGCCATCCAACAGGGCCTGTTCCTCCAGCTCGGGCTCGATCAGCCGCAGCCCGACGCCGACGATCAGCACCACCCAAGGCAAGGCCGCCATGGCGTGGACCCAGATCGCCCCGCCGAAGCCGTCGATCCACGCGGGCGTGCCGAAGGCCAGCGTGTACCAACCCAGCGGCCCAAAGCCGGCCTGCCACGCGGCGGCCTGTAGATAAAGCGGCACAAAGAGCATCAGTCCCACCACCGCCATGGCCGCTCGCCGCCCCGGCAGATCGGTCCGCCCCAGCAGCCAGGCCAACACGGTCCCCAGCGGCAGGCTGATCGCGCAGGTCCCCCCGCAAAGCAGCAGGGTGTTCAGAACAAGGGTCGAGGTGCGAGTGTCCACTGAATTGCCGATCCCAGTAACCACAGTAGAACGATCAAGAGGAAGTAGATCCAGAAGAACATGAGAATAGTCCGGCCGATTCCAATGTGTCCGAGGCAGATGGCATGTACACTGCCGCCCAGCAGACCGCCAAGACTACCCATGAAAACGATGGCAAGTACCGCAAGCAGAGGGTTACGTGAGATCAAGAGCGAAGTGATGACCCATACGATCGCAAGGGCGGCGGCCAGTACTCCGGTAGCGTACATGCCGGGCACGGCCTTTCCCGACGTGACGTACGCAAGCACTCCAAGCATGGCCACCGGCAACATCATCACGCCGAGGATGTAGCCCCCAGACGGTCCCAACGACTTGGCGGTCGCGCAAAACACGCCGGTTGCGGTGACCACAAGCAGCAAGGTTCGCAGAGTAAATTGAAACCTTTTGCGGCTGGTGCGTGTAGGATCGGGCATGGCAGGAAGTCGCAAATCAAGACGCCAGCAAATCGAGGCCACCTCTTCCCCAGCCCGAAATTCGGACGCAGCCTCGAAGGGGCGTAATTCAACAGCCCAGGGCAACGCCCTGGGATTGATGACGAAAGAACCACGACAAGCCCTGAAAGGGCACAACAGGTGGCCAGCGGCATTTCCATTGCGCCCTTTCAGGGCTGTCGCTTGCGTGGCGATTCCGGTTCCCAGGGCGTTGCCCTGGGCTGTTGAATTGGGCCCCTTCGGGGCTGCCCGTCAGCCTGCAATTCGCATTCTTCAATCTGCAATTTGCATTTTTCAATTTTCAATTTGCAATCTTCCCTCACCCGCGTCAATACTCATCCCCGCCGACCAACTTCTGCTCGACCTTGTCGGCCTGCCACGCAACTGCCGAGAGCACTCGGCTGACCTCCAGCGGATCGAGGGTCTCGGCGAGTTGGTTGGCCTGGATCACGACCATCTCGGCGCCGCCGACGTTTTGGACGGCGAACGCGCCGTGGAGCATCTTGGTGTTGTAACGCAACAGCGACATGGCGTTCTTCTCGCTCACCGGCCCGCAGATCGACCAGTAGTTGACCATCGCGTGGCCCGACTCGTCGGTCTGTCCGAAATCGATCGTAACGAGCTGCTTGCGGGTGGAGCCGATGGGGACGGTGATTTGCAGCTTGCTGCCCGACTCGGCGATCTTGTATCCGGCCGCCTCGGAGACGTTTCGGACCATGGCCTTAGGATCGGTGGTCACCGGGGCCAGATCGCCGAAATCGGGGCCCGCGGTTGCGGCGGCGGCCGTGGCACCGGCTGCGGCGGCGGCCACGCCGGGGGCGGGTGGGGCCGCTTGAGGTTGCCCGGGCACGGGCGCGGTCCCGCCGGCCATGGCCTGTTGGATCATCCCCGGCATCATCATGCCGAAGCCGGCGCCCATGCCCATGCCCATTGCCCCGGAGCCCATCCCGCCGCCGCCCTGCTCGGCCATTTTAGCCATGCTGTTGGCGGCCTGGAATTTCATGAAGGCGTTGAGATCGCCGACCGCCCCCATGGCACTTCGGGCGTCGATCGCCTTCTGGACCTCCTCGGGCGCAGTGATGGCGTTGACGAAGAAGTCGGCCAGCTCCATGCCGTACTTGCCGAACTCCTCGGAGACCTTCGCCCGCACGCCGCCGGCGATCTCGTCGTACTTGGCCGGCAGGTCCAACAGGCTGGTCCCCAGCGTACCGAGCAGGTCGGCCAGCCGCGAGACGATCAGGTCCTTCAGGAAGGAGGTGACCTCCTCGGTGGTGTATTTACCTTGGGTCCCCACCAGGGTGTTCAGCAACAGCGGACCGTCGACCACGCGGAACGAATACTTGCCGAAGCTCCGCAGCCGCACCATGCCGAAGTCGGAGTCGCGGAAGGTGATCGGCTGCCGGGTGCCCCATTTCTGGTCGAGGAAGGTCTGCTTGCCGATGAAATAGACCTGGGACTGGAAGGGCGATTTCTGCCAGGGGATCGTCAGCAGCCGGGTCAGGATCGGCACGTTCTGGGTGGTCAGCGTGTGCCGGCCGGGGCCGAAGCTGTCCATCGCCTTGCCGTCGCGGAAGAAGATCGCCTCCTGGTTCTCGTGCACGATCAGTTGGGCGCCGATCTTGATGTCGGCCGAGCCCTGCGGCGGCTCGCGATGGACCAGCGAGCGGTTCGTCTCATCGAAGTATTGGATGACTTCTAAACGGATTCCCATGGCGGTATCTCCTTATCGCGACTGGTTGACGGTTCACTCCAACCCCTTGAGCATATCCTCACGCACGTCCCACCGGGCGTCCAACTCTGCGGCCTGGCCGAGCAGATCGCCCAGCTTCGCGGCAAGTTCGTCTGACTGCTTGGGAAGCTCCTCGATGGCGGTGGCCAGGGCCTCGACTTGTTCCATCAAAGCGACGTCGTGTTCGTAGACCCGATCCAGCAGGTCTTCGCCGACTTGCACCAGGTCGAAAAAACCGCTGTATCCGTGCATGGCGCCGCGGATTCGGCCGATCAGCTTATCGAGCCGCCCCCGCAGCCGATCGACCTGGGGCAACAGATCGATCTGGGCCGCATCGGCCAGCGACCGGCCCACTTCGTCGATCGCCCGCTTGGATCGCTGTAGGCGGTCGGCCAGCCAATCCCGCTGCAAATCGTCGCTCTCGCGGCGGTATTCCTTTTCCAGGTATCCCCGGAAGCCGGGGATGTACCGCAGAATCGTTTCGATCCAGCCACGATCCTCGGTGTGTTCTCTCGGCTCGGGCATTTTGATCTCCCTTGCAGCCAGTGGGTTAAAGATTTTGCATCATAGCGAATTGGGGCCACAGCGGAAGTGCGGCCAACCGGCAACCCCCCGAAGGCATAGGGTGCGCTCGTGGCCCGTTACCCTTGCAATGGTGGGGTGGGACGTCCCCAAGATGATTCGCTGAAACGGCCGAATTCTTGGCCGAATTACGCAAACATCCCCCGTTGACACGATTGTCGGTCCAATCTCATCTTGGCGTGAATCCCAGCCGATGTTATAGTCCGTCCTCACCTCTGGCGGGGATTCCCTGCACGCAGCCCACTCGAAGGAATTCGGCAGCCATGGACGGCGTCACCGGCAAGCGGTTTCTCGTGTTATTGTTTCTCGGTTTCCTGGCCCTCAGCGTGGCCGGCTGCGCCGAATTTGGCAAGGCCCCCTCCTGGATGCCGTTTCAAGAGAAGCCGGACGATGATCTGGCGGGGATCCCCTCGCCGTACGAGCGGATCGAGAAGCTGCGGAAACTGGGCCAAAAGGCCGCCTGGGCCAGTGCCGAGCAACGGCAGCAGGTCTCACGCGAACTGGCCCAATCGTACGCGGCCGAAGCAGACCCCACGATCCGGGCCGAAACCGTGCGAACGCTCGGCGAGTTTCCCGGCGCCGCGGCGGACGAGGCGCTGCGGACGGCCTTGAGCGACCCCGACCCGGACGTTCGGGTGGTGGCCTGCGAGACGTGGGGACAACGCGGCGATGCCACGGCCGCCGAACTCCTCGGCGGCATCCTCAGCGGCGATGTTGACCAGGATGTCCGCTTGGCGGCCGCCCGGGCGCTGGGCCGCTGCAAGGACCCGGCGGCGGTGGCCACGCTCGGGGCCGCGCTGGAAGACAAGGACCCGGCCATGCAATATCGGGCCGTCTTGTCGCTGCGCGAAGTCACCGGAGAGAACTTCGACAACGACGTCAACCGCTGGCGCCAGTACGTCAAGAACGGCTCTGCGGAGCCGGCCGAGTCGATCTCTTTGGCCGACCGCGTCCGGGCGATGTTCTAGCCCGTATTTCCCGCCAATTCGTGTTTCGCCGGCCGCACGCACCCCAACCACTACCACCCCAGCCCGGCCACGGTTGGCATTGCCTTGCAGCGGCAAAGACCGTAGCATAGATTGGGGCGTGGGTGGGCAGGCCACTCGCCGGCGGGTGGCGGGCCGACGTCGTGGTTTTGCCGGCGGCCCCGGATCAGTGCGCTAGATCGGATTAGGGGGCTTGCATGACTGTTGCAGGTGAGCGTTGGCGCAATCTGCACGGCGGCGGCCGCTCGGCATCCCGACACGTTCGAACCAGCAAGGATCCCCGACAAGAAGTAGGCCGAAAAGGCATGCAGCCGCTACGATTCACCGAGCAGTTCAAGACCCTTTATCGCCTGGCGCTGCGTCTGAGCGACGCGGCCGGCGCCGAGGCGATTCTGCTGTTGCTGGAGGGTCCGGCCGACTGGCAGCGGCTGAAGAAGATGGCCCAGGACGAGAAGATCCTGGTGGCCGCCAATACGGCCGAACAACTCGAAGGCGCCCAGGAAGCGGGGCTGGAAAGCGTGCGGCTTCAGATGGCCGACAGCCCCGTCTACGAACGGCTGACTCAGGCCGTACTGGAGGCCGTGGCCGACGACATCTTGGCACCGGGTTCCTGCGTGGTGTCGCTCTACAGCGGCTTCGACGCCGACACCATCGATTCGCTCAGCGTGATCAACCTCGACGAGCACCTCAACCGGCTCACCGGACGCGACCTGCGGCAGTTGGAGACCCGGGTGCCGTTGGATACGCTGAAAATCGTGGTCGATCTGGCCGTGGAAATCGGCCGCGAAGGCCGCGAGGGCAAGCCGGTCGGCACCCTGTTCGTGGTGGGCGACGGCCGAAAGGTGCTGGCCTGCAGCCGCCCGGCCGGATTCGACCCGGTCAAGGGCTACAACCGCAAGGAGCGGAACCTCAACGAGGCCCGGGTTCGCGAAGGGATCAAGGAAATCGCCCAAATGGACGGCGCGATCGTGGTTTCGGCCGACGGGACCGTGGAAGCGGCCTGCCGCTACCTGGACTGCTCGGCGGCCGACGTGACGCTGTCGAAGGGCCTTGGCGCCCGGCACTGGGCCGCTGCTGCGGTCAGCCGGGCCACCAACGCCGTGGCGGTCACCGTCAGCCAAACCAACGGCACGGTCCGCATCTTCCAGAACGGCGAGGTCGTGCTGCGCGTCGAACCCTATCTCCGACGTCCCATGGTCTGGAAAGAGTTCGAGTACGAACCGCCCGCCGTGGAGACCAAGGGCAAGGCCAAGAGCGACGGCAGCAAGCCCCGGGGCGAGGGGTAGGCTTTGTCGGGAGACCGTAATGTAGCCATCTCGCTCCGCGAGATGGAGCTTCGTCTCGCGGAGCGAGACGGCTACTATGCCGTCAGCTCGGTCGCTGGATGGTCAGCTCGACGTCGAATCGCCGGTACGGGTCGCTGGCCTTGACGATCTCGGCGGAGCGGATCTTCAAAAGGCCCCGGAGTTGGCCGTCGCCCGAGGCGGCCTCATAGACGAACAGTCCGGGATCGTTGGTCAACCGGCGGGTGAACTTGTGGCGGCCGGTCACCAGGGCGACCAGGTTTCGCGCGTCGCCGGTACTGCCGCGGAAAGTGATCCGTTGGACCTTCTGCTGGGCATCGAAGTAGTAGGTCAGCGATCCGGCCAGGTCGGCTTCGCCGGTGCCGGTCACCAGCGGCACGCGGTAGCCTTGGAGTTGGAGTTCGGCCAGGCCGGTAGAGACCCGCGGCCAGCGGCGAAAGATCCAATCGGTGGTCACCTCGAAGCGGAACACCTCGGCCAGATCGCGCACCGGCGCGCCGTCGATGAAAGCCGCGTTGAACTCGGCGTCCGGCGCGGCCGTCGGCGATCCGTCGGGCGAACCGGCCTTGGGGGCACCCGGGTGGGCGGCCGCATCAGCGGTCGAGGACTGCTCGCTTTGCTCGTCCAAATAGTCGGATCCAGCAAAAAAAGCAACCGGGCCGCCCACGGCGGTCGCCAACAGCAGGGCCGGCATGGCAACTTTCTTGAACATCGCCTCGTGCTCCACCGGTTCCGGTCCTCGGTAAGCATCGGCGCGCGCGCCCGTTGGGCTTGCCGCCTCGGCCGCCAACCGACGCAGATTGCCCAGCAAGCACGTCGCTTCCAAGAACTACAACCGACACGACCGTCCCCGCCGGGCGCTGTTTTGCAAATCCCTGGTGGTGGCTGAAATCAGCCCCGTTTGTCGGCCGGCCGGCTGGCGGTTCTGGTGGTCGTGGGCAGGAGTCGTTCCGTGAAACGGGTGAAGTACTTGATCGTGCTGGCGCCGGTGTGGAAGCCCACGACCTGCTTGTCTACGTCCATCTGCTGCGAGAGGATCCGGCCCGCGTCGACGTCGAACCGTACCGTCCCGCTCGACTCGCGCTGGATCAGTTGGGATTCGATCTTGGGGTCGTCGATCGGCGTGAGGATCTGGTTGGCCACCGCGATCGTGGCCACGCCGGTCTTGACGCTTTGCAGCTTGAACGTCTGCCGCACCCTGATACTCTTGATCCCGCCGGTGCTGAGCTTCACGGGCACGTCCTGGGAAAAGGACCAGGTGTGTCCGACCGGCACCGGCTCGTCGGGCAAGGGGATCGTCATCTGTCCCTTGCTTTGGGCGGCCGCCTTGACCTGCTTCTGTTCGCGTTTAAGGATCTTGCCTCGGTTGCTCATGGCGATGATCGCCAAGGGCACGCCCACCGACTCGGCGACGTCCTTGAACCCCGGCGGCGGTTGCTTGTCGGTGAGGCTGTTGTAGCGGACTTCCTGCTGCCCGGTCATCTTCTGACGCATGTCGACGCTTTCGACCAGGTGCTCGAAGCTGGCCGTGCCGTCGGGCCCGACGACGCGGACCCGCCAGGCCTTGATCGACTTGCTGAGCGCTTCGACGGTTCGCGTGGTCTTGGCAATGGTGGTATCGACGATCGATCGATGGACCACTTCCCAGCGGAGCGTCTCGCCGGGATGGAACCGGTAGCGAAGCGTGTATTTCTCGGGTTCGGCCTCCGCTGCGGCCAGGCCAGTCGCGGTCGGGCCAGTCGCGGTCGGGCCAGTCGCGGCCAGGCCGGTCGCGGCCAGGCCGGTCGCCAGCGTCAGCAGTCCAATCACGAGAGAACGGGTGGGGTAGATCATGCTCGCTTCCTTTCGAGACATTGGTGGGAGGCTCAAGACATTTGTGGGAGGCGTCTCCGACGGCGACAAGAATAGAAGGAAACGCGTCTAACGGCAAGGGTCTACCGGTTGTTTTGTCGCCGTCGGAGACGCCTCCCACAGTATGTTTCAGTCGCCGTCGCAGCCGCCTCCGGGAGCGTCGCCTAACTGCAATCGTCCGCCCCAGCCGAGCTTCTCTCGCAACGTGCGGTAGTAACTGTGGCCCGGGGCGGCGACCAGCTTGAACCGTGCGGCGGCCTTTTCCACCCGAACGCGATCGCCCGGCTGAAGCGTACAAAGCACGCGGCCGTCGACCACCACCGAGGTCCCACGGTTGGGATTGGCGACCACCAGTTCGTACACCCGGTCGGCCGAATCGACCACCGGCCGATTGGTCAACGTATGGGGGCTGATCGGCGAGATCACCAGCGCCTGCAGGTCCTTCCGCAGGATCGGTCCGCCGGCGGACAGGCTATGGGCCGTGGAGCCCACCGGCGTACTGATGATCAGGCCGTCGCAACTATACGTAGTTACCAGTTCCGAGTCAACGTAAAGATCGACGTCCATGATCGCAAACGGAGTGCCGGTCTGCACGGCCACTTCGTTCAGCCCCAGTTGCTGGCAGAGGACGTGTTCGTCGGCGGACCCGCCGGATCGGGTCACACGGCATTCGAACATCAGGTGCTCGACCGTTTCCAGGTTGCCGGCGCGGAAGTCGTAGAGCACGTCGGCCAATTCGGCCGGCGAGAGGTCTGCCAGAAACCCCAATTTACCCAGATTCACCCCAATCACGGGCAACTGACGGCGGCCCATTTGGTGTGCCGCCCGCAATATCGAGCCGTCGCCGCCGAGCACGATGGCCAGATCGGCCTCAACGCCCGACATATCCTCCTCGCCGGTGAAGTCGGTGGCCACGATTTGGGCGAAACGCTCGATCAACGGTCGTTGCCGCTCGGCCTCGGCGAGCACGTCGGGCCGCCCGCCGAAACCAAGCAGAATCACCCGAAGAGGGGGGGCGCCGGAGATGTCCGATGGCTGTTGGCTCATCCCACCAATCTAGCCGACCGGGACGAGGAAAGGAACCAACCGGCCGCGGGAAGTCCGGCAAACTGCTTGCTCGGCAGATTGCCCCATCCTACAATGCCCGGCGTCGCGGCGAAGGCCGCTTGCCAAGGAGCAATACCATGAACATGCCGTTTGCCGCTGCGATTCTCTTCTGCCTGGCGAGCGTTGCCGCCGCCGAGCCGGTCGACCTCGGCGAGCATGGTGGGCCGCCGTCGCAACCTTGGTTCCCTAAGGCCCCGCCGTTGCCGCCACCGGCCGGCGACGTGATCCGGGTTTCCACCGTGGAGCAACTCTTTCGGGCCGCCGAGCAGGTCGAGCCGGGCGGCACGATCCTGCTGGCCGACGGACACTACCTGATGCCCCGATACTTCGCCTTGCGGACCGACTACGTCACCCTGCGCGGGGCGTCGGGCCATCGCCGGAAGGTCGTCCTCGACGGCGCCCGAAGCCGACACGGCGAACTGGTGGGCCTGACCGCCTGCTCGGGCGTGACCATCGCCGACCTGACGATCCAGAACATCAAGTACAACGGGTTCAAGATCAATTCCGACACCAACGTGCAGAAGGTGACCATCTACAACTGCATCATTCACAACATCTGGCAGCGGGGGATCAAGGGCGTGAGGGTGCCCAAGGGAAATCCCGAAATCCGGCCCCCGACCGACTGCCGCGTGCAGTATTGTCTCTTCTACAACGATCGCCCCAAGCAGTTCTCCGACGATCCGGCCGACACGCCGCAGAACTTCGGCGGAAACTATATCGGCGGCATGGACATTATGTACCCCAACCGCTGGACGATCAGCGACAACGTCTTCATCGGCATCCACGGCCGCACCGGCGAAGCCCGCGGCGCCGTCTTCCTCTGGCACGACGCCCGGGACTGCCTGATCGAGCGAAACATCATCATCGACTGCGACAGCGGCATCTGTCTGGGCAACTCGCACCGCGGGCCGCAGACCGAGATCCATTGCCGCCGCTGTATCGTCCGCAACAACTTCCTCACCCGTTGTCCGGAAAACGGCATCCTGGCCGATTACACCCAAGACTGCAAGATTCTCCACAACACCATACACGATCCGGCCGGTCGCCTGAAACGGCTGATCCGCCTGGTACACGACAACCACGGCCTGCTGGTGGCCAACAATCTGCTAAGCGGTCCGCCGATGCGGGTCGAGACACAGAGCAAGATGCAGATTCGCGGCAACGTAACGCGTGATCTCACCGCCGCGCTGGTCAACGCCGCCGCCGGCGATTTGCACTTGAAAACCCGCGTGCCGGGCGTGGTCGACGCCGCCGGGCCCTTGCCGGAAGTCGTTGGCGACATCGACCGACAGCGACGCGGTCCACGTCCCGACGTGGGCGCCGATGAGCTCGTGTCGGAAGCAGAACAGGATTAACGGAAAGGGCGAGGGAATCCCCAATCCGTCGGCAACCTGGGGACGGCATTCAAGGTCGTCACGCCCGTCTTGGGCGCTCCGCGGCCACCCCTTTCGTGGGGTGTTATTCGCCGGGTCCCGTATTTTTCCAGGATTCTTGCCCCGATTTCTGTAAGTCTTCTCCGCCCGGAGAGTCTAATATACCGACATGGAGACGACCGCCACGTTGACCGGGCCGCTGCCAACACGAGTCGAGCCGCACGACGATCGGGAACTGGTTGCGCGCTTCAAGTCCGGCGAGACCGACGCGTTCGACGAGATTGTCGAGGCTCATCAAGAGCGAATTGCGCGATTGGCGTTTCGGTTGCTCGGCGAGCCCAACGACGTTGACGACGTGACTCAGGAGATCTTCCTCGCCGTGTTGCGGAATCTTCGGCGGTTTCGCGGGAAGTGCAAGTTGTCGACCTGGCTGACCACGATTGCGGTAAACAAGTGCCGATCGCACCGGCGGCGGCAGCTTCGAATCCAGGTCCTGCCATGGCTGGCCAACGCCGCAGCCAACTCGTCTGACGCCGGGGAGCCCCGGGAAGCGGCCGAGAGCCACGCGCGGGTTCGCCGGACGGTAGAGAGATTGCCGGCGAGATACCGGGAGCCCATCGTGCTGCGGTATTTCGAGGAGATGTCGGTACCCCAGATCAGCGATGTCCTGCAAATCTCCACGGGTGCCGTCGAAGTGCGGCTCAGCCGGGCACGCCGCCGGCTAAAGCAGATGTTAACACCTTGGCTCGGAAAGGAACGACCGTGAACCACGATTCGCTTCAGTCGCTGCTGCAATCCGCCGCACGGTCGTCGGCTGAACCTCCGGCTCTGAGGCCGGGGCTGGCCGCGCGTGTTCGTTGCCTGCATGTCCGGCGTCGACGCAAACGGCGGGTGGCCGCGGGGGGAGTCGTCGCCATGGTTCTGCTGGGCTCAGTGCTGTCTTGGGTGCTCTACCGGACGACTCCCACGCCGAGTCCGGATGCTTCGGTCGCCGGGCGCCCGGATCCGCGGCCGATGCCACCACGTCTTTCCGCCGCCGACCTCCAGCGGTTGCGGGCGGAGATCGCGGCGCTGGACGCCGAGGCGGAACAAAGGCTCCGGCGTGTACGCCAAATGACCCGCCGGCAGCTTCTGCACGATCGGCTCTACGAAGTGCTGAGCGAAACCCAGCCGCCGGACCCCCTGGAAGCCGCCCGAATTCAGATCGAGACCACGGCGCTGCTGCTGGTCGACCATGCCGAGTACCGGGCAGCCGCTGCCGGAAGCGATGCAACCGCCGCGCAATACCGCCAAGTCCTGGAACTCTTTCCGCACGCCGCCGCAGCCAAAGTTGCCCAAGAGCGATTAGACCAACTCTCAATCGAAAAAGGAGATCTGTAATGCGCCGTAGATCCACCATGCTACTGTTAATCTTGACTCTTGCGACGTGCTGCTTCTACAACTGGGCAACAGGCCAGGAGCCGGCCCGTCCGAGTCCGCCGGCTGACGGTCCCCTGCCCGCCGGCCCGAAGGAGTTCTCCGCGATGGTGGTCTTCGTCGGCGGCAAGTCAATCGGCGTCGTGGATCAACAGATGGTCGACTGGCTCTTTTCCTCTGACGATTTCGCGACGATCAAGGGGCCAGACGACTATGGCGTCGAGTGCCGTCTGCTGTCGGCCGAGAGCGACAAGAGCATCATCGGCATTCTTACGGTCCACTACACGGGCAAGGTAGATCCAAATGAATGCGTCACCGTGGCACAAAAGCATCTGCAAAACGCCCTGTCGAAGATCCACCAAGTAAACATGGAAGCCCCCAGGCGTGAGCTCCAACAAGCGGACAAACGTAGAGCGCGGGCCGAAGCCGAGGTCGAAGCCGCCACCCTAGACGTGCAGAGGCTCCGCGAGAAGGGGCAGGAATTGCTCCGCCAATTGGGGACCATCCCCGGCGCCTTCTCCGGAGCACCCGACCAGCTACTTGCCAAGCTGAAAGAGGATTGGCTCTCGTTGCGAGTCGAGTTGGCCGGGCTGAAGGCCCGCCACGTGAGCATCATGGAGCACATCGAAGAGCGACACGTCACTCTCCAATCGGCAGAGATGCAGCAACACGAATTCCTGAGTGAACTGGTCAAGATCGTCAAGATCCGCGAAGAGCAAGTGGCAATAGTCCGTGCGCTGGTAGAAAGGGCCGTCAACCCGCCAACGAACCTCAATGAGGTCGAGGTGCAACTGGCCACGGCGCGGGCGGATCTGGCCCGGCACCGCCAAGTGATCGCGCAGAAGGCCGGCAGCCAACTGCTGGGAGGACTCAACCAGCAGCTCGCCGACGTGCAGATCGAAATGGCCGCCGCCGAAGCCCGACTGAAAGCCGTCGAAAGAGCACTCCAAGACCTTGGAGGCAAGCAGGTGCAGGAGCTGGCGATCAACTACGATCGGGCCAGGCGCCGTCTCGACAGTGCGCTGGTCGAAGAGCAGGCCGCCGCCGCCGAACTGGCCCAACTTAGAAGGAGTCTCCAGGCCATGCAGGAGCCACGGGTGGTGATCATCTCACAGGAGAAGCCGTCGAAGTAGTTGTTGGAACGGAAAAAGGGGTCCTGACCGCTTCTTGACGATGGGCCACCAGCCCGGGGACAACGTTCCACGGGCCCCCTCGATTGGTCCAATTCACCGGAAAACCGCCAATCTACGGTTTTTGCCGTTGACGACTACTGGTTAAACCGTATAATGCGGGCAACGTGCGGCGACCGGTACTCGTTGATCGCAGGAAGGACCCCCATGCCACGACCCAAACACGAACATCCCACCCCCGGCGAACTCGAGCTGCTGAAGATCCTTTGGGACCGAGGGCCGTGCACCGTGCGGGAGGTTATGGAGGTGCTCAACGAAACTCGCCCTCGGGCCTATACGTCGGTGATGAGCTTGCTGGGCGTGATGACCGACAAGGGCCTGCTGACCCGCCGGCCGAAAGGTAGGGCGTTCTTGTACCAGGCCCGGGTCGCCCGGGAAAAGACGTTGGGACAGATGGTGGGAGACTTGCTGGGCAGGGCCTTCGAGGGCTCCGCCGCGGCGTTGGTGGCCCGGCTGTTGGATCAGTCGAGCCCCACGCCGCAAGAGTTGCAGCAGATCCGCCAGACGATCGACCTCTACCACCGGCAGCAGGGAGAAACGTGATGTGGCCGCTGGATCTGCTCTCGGAGCCCGTCTGGCAACGCGTGACCTGGACGCTGCTGCACTTGCTTTGGCAGGGATTGTTGGTGGCGGTCTTGCTGGCGGCCGTGTTGTGGTTGTTTCGGGTGCGTCGGGCGGAGGCCCGGTACGCGCTTTGTCTGACGGCCATGGCGGCCATGGCCGGTTGTCTGCCGGTGACGTTTGCGGTGCTGCAATTCGGTGCAGGCTCCGCCACGGCCGAGCGGGGCCCGGTCGCAGCGCAGCCGAGTTCGGCCACAGCGCCACGGAGTCCAGCCGTCACGCCACGGAGCCCGGCCGTTGCGGCGGGTGAGATGGGACTTCGTCCCCGCCCGGCTTCACCCCGGAAGGCCCGCCCGACGAAATCGCCGTCAGAGACGCCTCCCACAATTTGGCCGGCTCCGGCGCAGGCTGCCGGATCATGGAAATCGAGGGTTGTGGACTACGCTGGTGCCGTTCAGCCGTATTTGTTGGCGGGCTGGTTTGCCGGCGTGTTCTTGTTCAGCGGCCGGTTAGTGTTGGCCCATGTCGCAGTACGTTGGCTGCGGCGAGCCGGGCGGCCGATTTCCGCGGAACTGGCCTCACAGGTGGCCCGGCTCGGTGAGAAACTCGGCTTGCGATCCGTGCCGCCGGTGTTGGCTTGCCGGCGGATCGGCCAGGCGATCGTGCTGGGTTTCTTTCGGCCGCTGATTCTGCTGCCGGCGGCCTGGCTGACGGAAATGACGCCCGAGATGCTTCAGGCCGTGATCGCCCACGAGTTGGCCCATATCCGCCGCTGGGACCTCTGGGTCAATCTGCTGCAACGCCTGATGGAAACCCTCTTGTTCTATCACCCGGCGGTCTGGTGGCTTTCGCGTCGGGTGCGGCTTCAGCGGGAGATGTGTTGCGACGAGGCGGCCGTGGCGGCCATCGGGGATCGTGCCGCGTACGCCAACGTATTGGAACTGGTCGGTCGAAAGCAGCTTACCGCAATACCGCCCGAGCTCGGGGCTGCCATGGGAGGAAACAAGATGGCACTGCTCAGTCGCGTCCGTAACGTTTTGGGTTTGACCCCCTCACACGAAAAGGCCCGCTGGTGGCCGGTGGGCCTGGCGTTGATCCTGGTGCTGCTGACCCTTTGCCTGCTCGGCACGGTCGCCGCACGGCCCCAACCGCCTGTCTCGCCGGAGCGCGAAGCAGACACAAACCGGAAACCGGAGGACAAAGCCGTCGGCCGATCGGCGGAACCGTATCGCGTTAAGCCGTTCGACCTGCTTGTGATCAAGGTCCTGGGCACTTTGCTTGACCAGCCGATCGATCGGGTCTACCTGGTGGAACCGAGCGGCCGGGTTTCGTTGGGACCGGCCTATGGCCGGGTGCAACTGAAGGGTTTGACGCTTGAGGAAGCCGAGAGCACCATCAAGACACACCTGCTCAAGATTCTCCATGCGCCTGAAGTTCAGGTAACCTCAGCCGGCCGAGTGACCAGATGGCGGTTCGCCGTTCTGCCCAAAGCCCCTTATCACGTCGGCCCGCGGGATTTGCTGACCATTCGGGTTGCCGGAACGCTGATCGGCCAGCCGATTGAGGGGACGTATTCGGTCGAGCCGACCGGCAATGTGCCGCTGGGGCCGGCTTACGGAAGGGTGGAGCTTGAGGGGTTGACGCTTCAGCAGGCCGAAGACGCGATCGAAAAACACCTCAAGCAAGTGCTCGCCGAACCCGTAGTCTCCGTAACCATGGCCGGCTGGAAAGTCTTTTGGCGCGAGCCGGCGGTGCCCAAGCCGCCCTACCGCATCGCCCCGGGGGATCTAGTCGATGTTCAGGCTATCGGGACGTTGGACGGTAAGCTCATTGGAACGATCGGGGCAATCCATTTGGTCGAGCCGAGTGGCCAGGTCACCTTGGGACCGGCCTATGGGAGGGTCCAAATCAAGGGTCTGACGCTCGAAGAAGCGGAAGACGCGATCGAAAAACACCTCAAGCAAGTGCTCAAAGACTCCATGGTTTCCGTAACCATGGCCGGATGGAAAAGCGATCAGAAGGAGAGGTCCGGCGGCAGCCTCGAGCAGGAGCTGGCGCAATGGGAACTTCAAGCCGCCGTGCTAAAGGAGCGGGAAAGGAGTATCGCGGCGGAAGTAGAAAAACAGAAAGCAGAAGTCGAAAGGGTAGCAAAAACATCGGCTGACATAGAAAGGCATCGAGTCGAGATCGAGGTCCTTGATCAGATCCTCAGTTCCATTTTCAGAGAGAAAGACGCATTGGTGACCGAGCTCCGCGAACGTTCGGCTGAGCCGGAAACGGAACTTAAGAGAAGCGAACGCCTCGATAAACTCAAGAGCGTCTACGCACAAAAGGCCGAGGAGCGTCGCCAAAAGCGGAGCGTGCTGAAGCGGCTTGGCGAACAACTCGGAACCTCGGATTCGGCGGTGCTCAGTGTGAAGGAGAGACACGCACTGGAAGAATACCGCCAGTATCGGCAAGAGCTTACCAGAGTGCAGCTCGAATTGATGCGGGCGAAAGGCGAGGTGGAAGCCCGCAAAGCCCTGCTGAACAAGGTCAAGCAGGGCGCTACGCAACCGCAGACGCCCGTCAAGCCCGACGAGGCGCTCCCACGGCACTACCGCAACACCGGCCGACTGTTGGTCGACCAGGTGCTGTTGATCGAACATTGGGAGAAGTTCGAAACGAACGAACAATTCCGTGAAGTCGTCCAGGACTTGCAGAAACGCCTTACCACGCAACAGTACCTGTCGCGTTTTATCGTGCCGAAAAGCCCTCGGAAGGAAACCCAGCCGGAAGACGAGTTCGAGAGACAACTCCTGCAGCGGCTTCTGGAAGCCAAGCCGGACAAAACCGCCGACAAAGCCAAGGCGGAGTTCGCCGAGCGGATGGTGCCGCAACGCAGCGAGTATCAGTACTACCAGCCGATCCGGGCACAAGAGTCGTGCGTTGTGGTGTGCCACATCCCGACGCGGGGTGGCGGAGTGATAGGATCGGATGGCTCGGCTAAAGCCGGTTTCGGCGGCACCACGGCACTGGCCGAGGGCGATCTGATGGGGATCGTCCGAGTGACGATCCCCATGAGCCCCCGCTGAAAGAAAGGGGACGGGGGGCTTTCTTCCAGTGGAGACGTTGCGCCTCGAATCAACATCGCGGAAAAAAGCGCCCCGTCCCCTTCTTTCCCACGGGAAACCACACCGCGCGGCCGCGGCGGCTGAGGGGCGGGCGATAAGTAACTTTCCGGTTTCGACAATCAGCCGTTTAGCTGCCGCCGGCACGGCGGCTTCGTTGGCAGAAGCGTGTTATGCGTCAAGCCGCCGTGCCGGCGGCAGCTAAACGGGGGAAGTTATTTATCGGCCGCGGCTAAACGGCCTTTCGTGCGGTCCGGGAAATCACACCGCGTGGCCGCGGCGGCTAAACGGCTTTTCGTCCGGGCCTCAGCGGAGCAACCACTCGACGGCGGCCGTTTCTTTGTCTTGTTGCTTGCCGGCAAAGACGGTCAAGTTCTCCGGGCGGCCGGCGGCCCGGTAGGCGGCGGCGACAACCGGCGGTGCTTTCGCCCCTTCGCCGGCCAGCCACAACTTCTTCGGGGCCGAAAGCGCGATCATCCCCGGTAGGTCGCCGTACTTGGCCCCGCCGGGCAGGAAGTCGGGATCATCAATGGTCGTCACGTCGGCAAAGCGAAAACCGCCCGTATCGATCACCGCCCCCGCGACCGCATCGCCGGCCTGCGCACAGGCCGCCGCGACCCAATGCCCGGCGCCGTCGAGGCCGACCAGGTAGACCTTCTCCGTCGGTGTCGTTTCGCTCACCGTGGAGACTATGGTCAGCACATCGTGCACTCGCTGGGAGAACACCGGATGGTTGTACCCGAACGTGTAACCGGCGTAGCGGCCGGCGAAGTCCTTCTGGTCCGGCCAGGCCTTGGCCCACGGCCGGCCGTCGTGCGTGAACTCGCCTTGACCGAGCAGATCGACTCCGATCACCGCCATGCCGGCGTCGACGAGCTTGCGAACTGCCTCCCGGGGCACTCCCTTCTCGTCAAACAGCGAATTCTTCCCCGCCTTGGTAATCCAAATCGCGATCTGTTTGTTCCACTTTTGGTGGTCCTCGAGTGCCACGGTGGCGATCGGCAGCACCTCGCCTTGGTCCTGATTTCGCAGCAGCCCCCAGCCCACGCGGTAGTCGCCGACGAGCTTGTTGCGTTTGGGTGACGGCTTCAGCGCGTCGGCGCGGGGCAGTCCGCGGCCAATCATCACGTCGACCGCTCCACCGATAACTTGGCGAAACTCATGAAGGCTCTTCTTGTCGTGCGGAACCAGGGCGGCCATTTGCTTCTCGGAATCTTCGGTGATCCATTGCAACAAGGCCCGCTCGTGGTCGTCGCCGCCGGGAGGTTGGGGATGCTGGTCGTCCCAGACGCTCATTTCTTCCTTCGACAGCGGCTGGTAATCTTCCTCGACGATCGGCTCTTTCAGGTCGAGATTGAGGTGCTTGTTGACCCAGCCGTACATGGCCGCCCGGGACAGGCCGTTGTAGTTGTGTCCGAACTCGGTCCGCGAGTGCAGCATCACCCGGTCGCCGACGCCGAGCATTTCATAATGCTGCTTCAACTCCGGGAACCCCTTGGTTTGCATTTCCTTGGTCCAATCGTTGGCGGCGGTCAGGCCCAGCGGCCGCGGCGAGAACAGGGCCGCGATCTCCACGTTGCCGGTGCCCACGCGGAGGTAGCAGGCGTTTTCGCAGGTGCAGCCGCCCTGCATGGCCGTGGAGACCATCACCGCCGGGACCGCCACCGCCGGCCGGGGATCGATCGCGCAGAGCACAAATGTCTGCGTTCCCCCGCCGCTGGCCCCGGTGACCGCGATCCGCTGGGGGTCCACGTCCGGCAGCCCGCTGAGGAAATCCAACGCCCGGGTCGAGTTGTAGGTTTGCAGGCCCAACATGTGCTGCAATCGGGCCTCGGCCTGCGGGCTGAAGTATCCCCAGTTCTGCGGCGTGTTCATCTTTTCGCGCAGCCCGGGGCGATGCGAGAGCTGCTGGCTGTCGGCGTAACCGACCATGTCGTAATGGAACACGACGCATCCCATCCGGGCAAGTTGCACGCATCGTGCCTGGATCGGATGGCGTCCGCCGATGGCGAACTTCTCGCCGCCCTGCTCGATTTCCTGTTGGACTTTGTTTTCACCGGCGTCGAAAAACCGTCCGTTGGCCCAGTGCCCGTGCGGACACAGCACGGCCGGCAGCCGTCCGCTGCGTGCTTTGGGCCGGTAGAGGTTCCCCGTGACAAAGTGGCCCGGAAAGCTCTCGAAGTAGACTTTCTCAACCGTATACCGGTCGCGCTGAACCTTGCCGTGGACGACGGCCTTGAGCGGCGTCTTGGTGGGCATCGGCCAGAGCCCGGTGGCCACCCGCACCTGGCGCCGAATCCGCTCGCTCCGCTTGGCCCACTGCTCGGGCGTCTCGCAGGGCTCAAATGGAAAATACCCGTTGAGGTCCTTCAGCGGACCGAGCCGCTTGTCCTCCGGGAGCTTTCCCGCCGGCAGCACCCGGGGGGCTTCCGCTCGGACGACGATGGGCCCCAGCAGCAACGACAGCACGAGGCACGCCGGCAACCATGGCAGCGTACGTGGCAGCGAGTTTCTCATCGTTGTTTTCTCCGAAAAAGGTTCGTGTTGGGTAGCCACCCATCAATCTCACTGTTGCCGAGTACTGGTAAGAACAAGAGTAGTGGTGCAACACATCTTGGCCTGGGCTTCGCTGCGCTGCGGCCGCCAGCCACCCCGCAAAGCCATCTTGACAACCACCAAGCGAACGTCAGTTATAGCGTCACCCTCGGGGTTTGCCAACCGTTGGGGGGATGGACCAAAAAAGGGCTCTTCCGTCTCTAGGTGCAAACGCCGGCTTTTTTGTACGATGGCCCTCCGAAGCCGTCGGTTTTCCCGCGTTTCGACGGCCTCGGAGGGCCATCGTACACCTGGAGACGGAAGAGCCGAAAAAAGGGGACGGGGCGCTTTTTCGCTCAACCACTGCCCAGCAACAGAACACCTTTGCGCGAAAAAGCCCCCCGTCCCCTTTTTTCGGCTCGGGTTGTCGCGGTTGGCCGCAATGCGGTACGATTAAGGTAGCCGGCCACTGAATGACACGCCGTCGCCGCAGCCGCAAGGAATTTCCGCCATGATCGAAGGACAGACGGTCATCTACACCGCCCGAACCGTGCAGGACGCCCACCAACTGAAGAACCTGCTCGCCGAAGAGCGGATCGAAGCGGTGGTGCTCACCGACACAGCGCTGACCGACACCTCGCAACTCGGCCTGGGGGTAGACGCCGCCGGCTGGGCCACGGGGGCTCGCGTGGTGGTGGCTGAAGAGGACGCTCGCCGGGCGCGGCAGCTCGCCGTGCGATTCGACCGCAAGGCGGCCTCGGCCACCGGCCGGGCGGAGGACGCGGTCGCAGGCGAAGGGTCGATGACGGAGGAGTCGCCGATGGTTCTGGACGTCTGGCCCAAGTGTCCCGAGTGCGATGCCCGCCGCTGGACCCGATGTCCGATCTGCAACACCACCGGCCGCGACTTTCCGGCGGTCGACATGGGCTTCATCTGGATCCCCGGCCCCGACGGCGCGGCCTCGGAGTCGCCCGGCGGTAGTTGTGGACCGCAAGGCTGCACGCCATCGGGGGAGGCGACTCCGTCGGCGATTGATGCTGCGCGGCGTGTTCCAATCGCCGACGGAGTCGCCTCCCACAATTAGGCCCGCCGCGATGCCGGGAAGGTTCAAGGCGACGTACCCGCCGACGACGAGCAACCTCAGGAGTCGTCCGAGGCCTGGTTGATTTGCACCACCTGCGACGAGCCCTTTCACCCCGAGTACCCGCGGCTCTGTGAATGCGGCCACGAGTTCGGCGACGGCTTCGAGGTCGAGCCGTCCGAGGATCCCCACGAGCAGATCGGCTCCCGCGTATTCGCAGTGATCGTCGGGTTGGTGCTGTTAGTGGCGGCGGTGTTCGGCTATTTCATCTTCATCTTGTCCGGGACCGCCAACGGAAGCTACTAGGCTCAATCGTCGGGCGCTTCTGCAAGTTCTTTCGCGTACTCGATCTCATACTCCGGCATCTCACCGCCGGGGCCTTGCAGATAGTGCTCCATCCAGCGGAGCAGGCGGAGGTTGTAGTCCAGCCGGGCCGCCGCGCGGCGGTTGCCGTGCCCTTCGCCCGGATAGAACACCAGGCGGACCGGGGCCTGGTTGAGGGTCTTCAGGTGGCGGAAAAGCTCCATCGATTGCGACGGATGCACGCGCGGGTCGCTCTTGCCGTGGAGGATCAGCGTCGGTGTGCGGTTGCGCTGGACGTAGCGGATCGGGCTGCTGCGGAGAAAATACTCCCAGTCGTCCCACAGGCGTTTCATGTGGTGGACGTGGAACATTTCCTCGGGGATGTCGGTGGTGCCGAGCTTCGAGACGTTGTCGCTGATGCCCACGAACATCACGCTGGCGGCGTAGCGATCGGAGTAATACGTGGCGCCCCAGGCCGAGGCGTAGCCGCCGTAGGAGCCGCCGGTGATCCCCACCTTCTGCTTGTCGACCAGGCCCATGGCCACCAGGTGATCGACCCCATCGACCAGGTCGTCGAACTCCTTGCCGGCGGCGTCGGCCTGGCCCATTTTGGAGAAAGCCACGCCGCGGCCCGTGCTGCCGCGATAGTTGGGATAGAAGACGGCGAACCCGCGTGCGGCGCCCACCTGTCCGGGACTGTTGTAGGAGGTGACCCAGCCGTTGCTGACGTGCGATTCCGGCCCGCCGTGGACCAGCATGATCAGCGGATACCGCCTTCCCGCCTGGTAGTTCAGCGGATAGACCAGCAGGCCCTCCAATTCGAGGCCGTCGCGGGCTTTCCAGGCCACGACCTCCTGTGGGGCGAACCGCATTTCGGCCAGCCACGGGTTACTGTCGGTCAGCCGCCTGGCCTGGGGTTTTTCTTCGGTCAACAAGAACACCTCGGCGGGATGCTCGGCCGCATGGCCCACCAGGGCGGCCGTGCGGCCGTCCTCAGACACCGACACGCCGGAAAGCACCGCCCCGGCGGCGTCGATCAGCACGGACTTGTGGCCGTCGAGCGTGGCTGTGTCCAGCGTCACTGTGCCGACCGACGTAGCTGCTCCTTCGGCGGCCGTCCACAGCAGCGTGTGGTTGTCCTTCCAAGCGAACGAATTGACGTGGGCCTGGTAGTCGGGCATCAGGTCGCGCAGCTTCCCGTCGCCCGGCACGGCGACGACCATCAGCCGGCCCTCGCGAGGGTCCTTCAGGTCGACGCCGGAGATCATCGCCAGGTGTTTTCCGTCGGGACTGAACCGGACCCGACCCAGCTTGCCCGGATTGGGGATCCGCTCGACGACCTTGCCCGTGTCGGGATCCACCAGGTGTACCCGCTTGAACATGTAGCTGTCGTCGACCAGCGGCGTGGGCGCCAGCACGACGACCAACTGCCGTCCGGTGGGGCTGAACCGCACCAGCGAAGCGGAGCCGGGTAGATCCAGGGCCCGGGGCGTACCCGATCCGTCGGCCGCCGCGATCCAGACTTTCGTCGGCCGCGAGTCCTCCTCATAGATCTCCTGGTTGAAGCCCTGTTCTTGATACTCCTGCTGTTCTTTCGAGATCGGCTCGGTGGCCAGGAAGGCGAGCTGCTTGCCGTCGCGGCTGAAGGCGACTGACTTGAGATCGGATTGATGGGCGATTACCCGGCGCGCCTCGCCGCCGTCGATCGGGATGACGTACAGCGAGCCGTGCTTGTC
>SDBV01002835.1_pt1 | contig 25863 bp, 25 predicted proteins | sample 2277081 | NCBI WGS metagenome assembly SDBV01 (sample SAMN10402039, study PRJNA504765) | marine sediment metagenome | isolation source: marine sediment core GS10_PC15, 223 cmbsf | place: Arctic Ocean: Southern Knipovich Ridge | collected 2010 | reverse complement strand
AATAATCCTTTATCTGCTGGTCAGAAAGTATACGCACTATCAAAAGAATCGCGTCTGCATGCGCAACACGGGCCTCATAAATCTGGTACTCGTCTATTATGAAGTCCTTTCGAAGGCACGGAATCTCGACGTCATGCCAGACTGCCGTAAGATCCTCAAGTTTGCCTTTGAAAAAACGCTCATCCGTCAGGACCGAAATCGCACGCGCTCCGTTTACGCTATAGGCATTGGCCAGGTCAACCGGCTCCACACCCTCAAGCAGGTCACCCCGCGATGGCGAGGCCTTCTTTACCTCAGCAATAAGACTTATGCCGCGCTTACGCAGGGCGCGCCGGAAATCTCTCGTAGGCTTCAGCCCAACAACACGCTCCTCAAGCACTTCAATCGGAGTGGCGGACTTACAAGTCTCTACCTCTGTTTTCTTATGGGCGCATATTTCGTCAAGAATCATTGGACACCTTTATAAGTTCTTCAAGGCTATTCATGGCAGCCCCCGAGTCTATGGACTCTTTAGCGGCTTCAATCCCCGACTGCCAATCCGTCGCACACTCGCCAGCAATTATGGCCGCGGCTGCATTCAACAAAACTATGTCCCTGTGAGGACCATCGACCCCCGTCAGGACATCTTTAAGGATCTTGGCGTTGGTCTCAGAGGTATCGCCCTGCAATTGATCGGAACTAACACGCCGGAGCCCAAATCCCTCCGGATTCAGTTCATAAACGTCGACAACGCCCTCTGTGGCCTCTGCCACCGCGGAAGGGCCGCTCAATGTCAGTTCATCCAATCCATCATTGCCCGCCACCACAAAAGCACGCCGTGTTCCCAAATTGGTCAACACCCTGGCCAATGTTTCAACAAGCGTCGAATCGAAAACACCCATAACTTGGCCGCATGCCCCCGCAGGATTCGTCAAAGGACCAAGTATGTTGAAAACCGTCCGAATACCCAATTCCTTCCTGGGACCAGCAACGTGCTTCATCGCGCCGTGCAAGGTTCTGGCGAACAAGAAGCCTATCCCCACCTCGTCAATACATTTACCAACCAATTCAGGGGATGCCTCTATATTTACACCCAGAGTTTCCAGCACATCCGCGCTGCCGCACTTGCTGGTAGCTGAGCGATTGCCGTGCTTTGCCACTGCCACGCCTGCACCGGCTACCACAAAAGCCGCCGTCGTCGAAATATTAAACGTTCCGGAAAAATCGCCTCCCGTGCCGCATGTGTCAACCAAAGGACGCCGGTTCGACGCCACCTTGGTAGACATCTCGCGCATGGTTTGCGCAAAACCCGTAATTTCCTCCTCCGTCACACCATTCATGCGAAGGGCTGTAAGGAACGCGCCAATCTGCGCATCCGTGGCATTGCCCTGCATCAAGTGGCGCATCGACAAGGCAGCTTCCTCGCGAGTCAGAGCGCGATGTTCCGCCAAAACCGCAATAGCTTCTTGAATGTTTTCCAAAGGAAACTCCTTCCGAATAAAAACTGTGGATTGCGAAGATACGAAATTCAGTGAATGAAATCTATCAATCTGAACATTTCAAAGTCAAGAACGCTGGTCTCACAGAACCCAATTCGCGAAATTCAGCACAAGAAGAAAACCGCACATATCAGTCAAAGTCGTCAACATAGGAGGCGCTCCCAAAGCCGGATCAACTTTCAAGGCCCGCAAAAGCAACGGGATCAACCCGCCCAAAGAAACGGCCAGCAAAGTGTTCAAGCAAAACGCCATTCCCAACACCATACCAAACCTGAGCGGATCCGTGTCAGAGTAAAAATATGCAACAGAAAATGCAGCCGCGCCCAGAAGCAACCCAAGCACTATCCCGTTAACCAGTCCAACGCCAAGTTCCTTGACAAGCACCAGCAGGTAGTCCCTCGGTTTGATCAGGCCCAGGGACAGTTCGCGTATGCTCACCGCAACTGCCTGGTTGCCCGAACAACCGCTCATGTTACAAACCACAGGAATAAACACAACAAGAACAAAAGTACTCTGAATTACGTCCTGATAACCCAGAATAACGCTTACGGCCACCCCGCTCAACAACATGTTCAGGCAAAGCCAAGACAAACGGCGGGTCGAACGCTCTTTCAAAGGCATGCTGCGCAATTCCTCACCAGCCACAATTCCGCTGAAACGCATAAACGCTTCCTCTGCCTGTTCCAAATGCGCTTCCTCGACATCGGCACGAAGCGCCAGACCGACCATTTTCCCATCATGGTCTGTGACGGGAACGCCCGAGAACGAATATCGATCATAAAACTCGAACAACTCGTCCAAAGGCGCATCACAAAAAACATGGATCGGATTTACTATCATGACCGACGTCAAAGGCACGTCATTGGGAGCCAACACAAGATCCCTGAGCCTCACCACCCCTACCAGAGTTCCCTTTTCCGAAGAAACGTATACGTATTGCACGCCATAGTCAGAATAACGCTCCGCATTTGTACGCAAATCGCTGAAGACATCTCTCACCAAGGTATGCTGCGGATAGGCAAGAAACTCGGTGATCATTACGCCGCCAGCAGTGTCCTCCGGATATTTGAGCAGATCCCGTGCTTCCCGCGCCTCCTCGGGATCCATCTCCTTCAGAATTGCCTCTGCAACGCCCTCATCCAGGTCGCCCAATATATCGACGCGATGGTCGCTCTCCATCTCGTCAACTATGGCCGCGGCATCTGAGGCAGGCAGGTCTTCCAAAAGGTCAACGCCCTGAGCATCGGAAAGGGCCTCTATTACATCAGCCGCGTCTTCAGGATCAAGAAGCGTCAACACAGACTGCTGGTCGTCGTCATCAAGACGCGACAGGGCACGAGCAACCTCTGAAGGCTGATGACTGTCGATAAGGTCCTTGAGACCCTCAGCATCTTTGTTCTCGAGTATTGCCTCAATTTCTTCCCAAGGCTCTCGAATTACTGTCTCAGACATCACTCAATTCCTTCCGACACAAAAGCGTGTATTGGCACGTGCCCCAAACCATAAGATTTTAGCAAAACCTGGCGGCACAAGCGACAAAAATGCGCCAAATCAATATGGCAATCGCTTCAGTTCTGCATTTCGCCTAATTAGTTCCTGTTGCTGAAGTCCCGGAGGGACGACCGAGAATAGCCCACCGTTTCAACGGTGGGAAAAGGCCCCCCGTTTTTTTAGTCCCGGAGGGACGGCTGAAATGGCCATGGCACGTACAAATGCAACCCCTTTTCAGCCGTCCCTCCGGGACTTCCATTTTCTATTTGCGGATCCCAGCAATGAATTGCTGGGCTATTATCAGAAGTCCCTCCGGGACAAAACACGCTTTCCGCAGCAGGTACTAACTAAAAACCCATGGATTCGACCATGGGCAAATTAGATTCCATCAGAAATCAATAACTCCCTAAAAGACAGGAGTGCACCATTTCCTGTACTTCTCGTTTTTCCCGAGGACAACGTCAAAATAGACTTCCTGCAAACGCTTGGAAATTGGTCCTGGTTTGCCTTCGCCTATTGTACGCCTGTCTATTGAACGCACCGGCGCAATCTGCGCACCTGTACCACAAAAAAAGACCTCGTCGCTAACATACAACTCAGTACGCGCTATCGGACGCTCCACCACCTCCAGCCCTAATTCCTCCCGCGCCAACTGGATCACGGTATTGCGCGTTATTCCCACCAAAATGTCAGCGTTTGGTGGCGGCGTAACAAGCTTACCGTCAGCCACTATAAAAATATTCATCGCGCTGCCCTCGGCAACCGTACCGTCCTCGCGCAGAAAGATCGCTTCATCAAAGCCATTCTGCTTAGCGTTCGTGGCCGCCAGCGCCGAGTTAATGTAACTTCCCGTAGCTTTGACTCTCGTTGGGATTGCGTTGTCGCTGATACGCCGCCAAGACGAAACCATAACATCGAGCCCCGCCTCAATTTCACAATAATCGCCAAGCTTAATGACGTAACAGCAAAACGAAGTTTCAACCTCGTGCAACTTGGGTCCTAAGGACAACTCGCTCTTGTAACAAATAGGACGAATGTAAACGCCCTCCTTGAATTCGCTCCGACGCACAAGCTCAAGGCATATCTCTTCTATCTGTTCCCCGCTCTCAGGCACATCCAGCATCAGCACACGGCAATTCTGCATCATTCTGTCAATATGCTCTTTCAAACGAAATACGAGAATGTTGTCTTCGTCCTTGGAATAATAGCCGCGAATACCCTCAAACAGACCCGTACCGTAATTAAAAGCATGTGTCATGATGCTGATTTTAGCATCAGCTACGGGCACATAGTCCCCTTCAAAATAGGCGTAGTGTCCAGGAACCATAGTGGCCATACTTCTTCCTCCAAAATAACGCTTCAGCAAATTTCATGAATCATAAATCGGCGCAACCGCCAATTCGGTGGACAGTATAGCAAAACATCCCCCGAAAACGAACCAATCGCAACACAAGCAGCAAGGCCGCGGCCCAAACAATATCCGTCCAAACCATCCGATCCGTCCGATCCGCCCGATCCGACTGATCCATCTCATGCGCCGAAAACCCAGATCCGTTCGCGCTCTCGCCCAGAGGCTGCGCTGGACTTTGCGGTCGCAAAGCAGGTAAACTCTGCCGCTAGGGACTTGGGAAAGCGCGAACTCATTGAACACGAGATTATAATCTTCTGGAGAAGCAACTACATGTATCCGAATTACGAAAAACTCGCCCAACGAGGCAAAGAATTCCTTGGTGTTGAACACCCAATAATGTGCGGCGCTATGACGTGGATAAGCAACTCGGCACTTGTCTCGGCAATAAGTAAATCGGGTGGTTTCGGTTTGCTTGCAGGTGGAAACCTAAGTCCTGAGGACCTCGAAAAGGAAATCATCAAGACGCGTGAACTCACGGACGGTACCTTCGGCGTTAATCTAATTACGATTGCACCAAACTATAGAGACCACCTCAAGCTCGCCTGCGACATGGGAGCGTCCTACATAGCTTTCGCGGCAGTGTTCCCGGACGCCAAAGCGATTGCGCAGGCCAAGGACGCCGGCGCAAAAACCATTTGCTTCGCTCCGGCGGCTTCGGTAGCAAAAAGGATGATTAAACTTGGTATAGACGCCCTCATTATCGAAGGATTTGAAGCTGGCGGCCACATCGGACCTGTATCGACGACCGTTTTGCTCCAGGATGTCCTGTTCAAGGTCCGCGATGAAGTCCCTGTATTTGTCGCAGGCGGCATAGCGACCGGCAAAATGATTGCGCACATGATGCTAATGGGCGCGGCAGGCGTACAGTTGGGCACCCGCTTCATCATGGCCGAGGAGTGCCAAGTCCATCCCGATTTCAAGGACGCATTCAGAAAGGCAAAATCCCGCGACGCCATCACTTCGCCAACAATCGACCCAAGGCTGCCAATAATCCCGGTTCGTGCTTTGAAAAACAGGGGAACTGACAACTTCGTACAACTTCAGCTCGACCTCATCAAGCAGTTGGGCGACGAGTCCATGACACGCAGGGACGCCCAGGAAGAAGTCGAAAAGTTCTGGGTGGGCGCCTTGCGCAACGCGGCCCAGGACGGCGATCTTGAGCATGGTTCCATGATGGCGGGCCAATGCGTCGGTTTGGTCAATGAAGTCATGCCGATGCAAGCAATTTTCGACGAGTTGCTGGAGGATACGGAAGCGGAACTGGCAATGGTCGCAAACCGGCTGAACAACTAAACCAGTGCGGCCCTAAATGACCCGTTTCTATTGGATCGATTGGAACCTTTGTTGGAACAAAGGCATAATATAGTCTCATAAACTCAAACTGTAGCTGCAATGTGTTGAAAAAGGAGCATTTGCACATGCAAATCAAAGATCTGGTGCTAATGAGCATCATAATAATTGCATTGACCGCGTTTTCCGTGCTGGCCGCCGCCCAAGAAGCCGAGAGCGGCGATTCGCCTGAAAGCACCGTGACGACCAAGCCGGCAACTTCTCAAGACTCCGCGGAATTGACTTTATGGAACATGATTAGGGAAGGCGGAACCATACTTTGGGTTATCATGGGCCTTGGAACAATTGCCATGGCCATGGCACTCTACCTCTTCTTAACGGTCACATGCGCTAAGGAGGCCCCCTCAAGCCTGGTTAAAAGGGCATTCGGTCAAATAAAGGCGGGCGAATTCCGAGGCGCTTACCAAATGTGCGAAGACCGTGGCGAACTACTTGCAAGAGTACTCAGCGCGGGACTCAAAGTCCACGATCACGACCGATACGTGGTACAGGAAGCTATGGAGAGCGAAGGCGAACGCGGCGCAACGGAGTTATGGCAAAGAATCTCATATCTCAACAATATCGGAACCATCGCCCCACTGCTGGGACTGCTCGGAACGGTTTGGGGCATGATAAACGCTTTCGGCTCGATTGCCATGGAGGACTCAAGCGCAAAGGGCCTGGCAATGGCCTATCATGTGTCACAGGCAATGATTACGACAGCAGCAGGCCTACTGGTAGCAATACCGGCAATGGTCGTCTACTACTATCTCAGAGGCAGGGTTGTGCGAATCATCGCCGATATCGAGGAACACTCCACGGAGTTCATGGAGCTCATTACCCGGAGTCATAGCCAATGAAGTTCGGACACAGAATTAACCAGGAACCGGACGACATACAGATGGCCCCTCTGATAGACATCGTCTTCCTCACTTTGGTCTTCTTCATGACAACCGCGGTCTATACTTCACTCGAAACGGAAATAGACATTACGCTCCCCACTGCCGAGAGCGCCCTACAGAATGAACGAATGCGCGGTGAGATATACGTTAATCTCATGGAAAACGGCCAGATCGTCGTCAATAATAAAGTTGTCGAACTTGATGAACTACAAGACATTCTGGATCGGGTCTCAAAGCATTTCCTCGGACATTCAGTGATAGTCAGAGGAGACGCAAAGGCCAATCTGGGAAGAGCAATCGCTATTCTTGATTGCTGCAAAAAGGCGGATATTCAGAACGTCGCATTTGCCGCTATCTCTCCCGGCAATTCAAACGGGTCTTAAGGAAGTCAGAATTATGAAACCGATTTCAAGGCCAAGGCTAATCGGCCTGATACTGGCGTTATCTATTTTGTGTGTCACCCTAAGGGCAAACGCACAAAACGAACGCAGTAAGCTCGACTTCGCAAACGGACTTTTCACCAGGGGCTTCTACGAGGAAGCCGCCGATGAGTACAGGGCATTCCTTAAAGATTTCCCGCAGGACAATGAAGTCCCAACCGCCCTATACCGTCTTGCCGAGTCAGTGTACGCCGCAGGCGACTACGAAGCCGCGCTTAAATCACTCAACGGGTTTTTCGCGAAGAAAACCGCCACGGACCCCGATATTGAGCGCAGGGCCCTCATCAGAAAAGGTGAAATCCTCTACCGCTTAAAGAAAATGGATGAGGCAATTTCAATACTCACGCCCTTCACGGCAAAAAATGTTAACGCGACATCTAAAAGCTCCGCGCTTTACTACCTAGGAAAAGTCTACTACGAAACAAACAGGCCCCAAGAGGCCGCCAAGGCATTCGGGCGTCTATCAACTGAAATCCCAGATAGTCCATTGGCCGTTTTCGCCAGATACAACCTGGCTTTCATACACTTGGCGCTTGGAAAACTTGAAGACGCCGCCATAGAATTCTCCGGCGTAGCCGAAGCCGGCGATGCCTCTGATGAACTGAAATGCGAATGCCTTTTCAAGGCAGGAGACACATATGAGAAAATAGGATGGTTTGATTCAGCCGTTCAATCTTACGCTAGAATACTGGCCGATTTCCCCGACTCCCCTTATGCGGAAAAAGCCTCGTACGGACACGCCTGGGCCTTGTATCACGCAGGCAAATTCAAGGAAGCCGCCGACGCTACGAACGCCTTTCTGGCAAAATCAAAAGAAGCCGGGCGAAAAGTTGGCGCAACATACCTTCTGGGAAATTGCCTCCAACACCAAAAAAAATATGACGAGGCGATCAAAGTTTATGATTCAATTCGAACCCAAAATCCAAAATCCCCCTTCGCTGAACGCGCACACTATATGATCGCATGGGTGCTTAACCTGCAATCGAAAGACGCTGAAGCGAAAAAAGAAATCACGACATTTCTCGACACCTATAAGCAATCGGCCCAGAGAGGCAACGCCGCGTTTCTAATAGGTTCCATACTTCAAAAGGAAAACAACCACGAGGACGCATACGAAGAATTCAGGCTGGTTGCTGAAAAATATAAAGACAGTGAATTCGCCGCTGACGCACTGTTCAAATCGGCCGAGTGTCTCGCAAAGCTTGGACGGAAAAAAGAATCCGCGGAAATATATAGCCGCTTTGCCGAAACCTATCCGGAAAACGCGCTTACACAACAGGCTACACTGCGCGCCGCGGATCAGCTCTTCTACTCAACAAACTTCGCCGATGCCATAAAGAAATATGAGCAGGTGCTTGCTTCCTCTCCCTCACCAGACACAGAAAAAGACACCCTGTACCGAATGGCCATAACATTCCACAACATGCGCAACTTCAAATCCAGTTCGGGGACTTTTGAAAGGCTTCTCGCACGATTCCCAAAGGGCGGCCACGTGGCCGAAGCAAACCTGCGGATTGGAGACTACCACCTGCGTGAAAAGGGCGACCACCTTAAGTCGGTAGGCTTCTTTGACGCATCATACAAGGCCGGCATGAAGGGCCCCTTCGCAGGTCAAGCCCTAAAGGGCCTGGCGCTGGCAAGATATGAAATGAAAGACCACGACGGCGCGGCAGAGACCTTCCTAAAGATTATTACTACACATAAGAACGCCGGCCTCAATGCCGAGACTTACGAATGGGTTGGCCAGCATTTCTTTGACGAAAAAAAATGGGACCAGGCGGCAAACGCCTTCAGCGCATTAATTGCAGCGTACCCCAAGCACGGAAAAGCCGCGCGGGTGAGCTTGAAGATTGCTGAATGCAGCGAAAAGGCGGGAAAGAAGCAGCAGGCTTTACAGCAGTATCAAGAAGTCGCGAAAAACTATCCCAACAGCATCTCGGCAGCCGAAGCTAAATTCAATACGGCCAGACTTTTCGAGCTGGCAAAGGACATTGAAAAAGCTATACAGTTCTATGAGGAATCGGCGAACAGCCATGTTGGCGACTTTGCCGCGCAGGCGCGTTTTCATTTGGGAGAGCTTTACGAAGTGAAAAAGGAATACAGCGTAGCCGCAAGAAGCTATATGAGAGTGGCTATCCTGTTCCTGCACGAAGAATTGTCCCCTGAATCGCTATGGCGGGCTGGACAATGTTTCGAGAAAGCATCCAGCTCGGATCAGGCGCGAAAAGCATACAAAGAACTCGTGGATGAATACCCTAAAAGCGAGCAAGCCGCAAAAGCCAAACAACGTCTGCAGGTCTTGCTCTAGGAGTATGTGATGTTTGGAAAAAGATCCGCTCTAATCATCAGCATCACGCTATCTATGCTCGCCAACGGGATTCTGTTGATATTGGCTCCGTCAATCAAGATCTTTGACATCTCCGATTTGCCCGAAACACTTAAAACTTTCAAGGTGGCCCTGGCAGAGAAGCCCCTACCCCCCACTCGCACATTTGATGACTCGGAAGCGCTAGTATCAAAACCAGGGTCTATTGAAGACCTTTTGAAGAGACATTTCGAGGAATTAAAGCCGAAGGAGCCTACTGATACGGAGCCGCTCGAAATCCCAGATATTTCCGAGCGCCTAAGCTCTGAGAAAATCGAGAGGGAATACGACCTGGAAGCAACCCCAAATCTCATCGAGAGAATCGACGCGAAAATAATTGAAATCTCCGAAAATAATGCCCGGCAAGACATAGAAATAGCCAGAAGACTAGTTAGGCCTAGCCCTTCAAGAATTCTTGCCCCGGACGAATTCCCCACTCTACGCGGCCTCCCAGGAGAATGGGAGGAAGACGTACTGCTCATTCCTGGTTCAGGAAGCCCGCAAGGAACAGGCGGAACTGGTGCAGATGCGAAGGCAGATGCCGCGCCAAGAATCGAGGAGCCTGAAAAGCCAAGGTATGAGACCAACCTCGTTGAACCCGAATCTACCCAAAACGACGAGGCCCCAAAAGAACTGTCCTTCGAGAAGATCGCCTTGAGTGAACCCATAGTGAGAGAAGTGATAGAGGAAAGTGAATTTGAGTTCATCGACGACCTGGTCGATATCGAATTGGACGCATTCACAACATCAGCGAACGGAGACGAGGGCTTTTTCCGTCTGCGAATAGTCCCTAAAGCCGACAAAGGCATTGAGTCGCTTCCCAAAAGGATCACATACGTGGTAGATGCATCGGCCAGCATAAGCCAACGCAAATTGGACAAGACAGCGACAGCTTTGAAAAGGATGGTGTCGATGCTGCGCCCCGTTGACCAATTCAACATCGTCATATTCCGAGGATCGGCCACACACTTCAGAGGAGCACCCGTGCCCGCAACGGAAGCGGCCAAAAAAGCCGCGCACAAATTCCTAAGCGGCCTCAAATCCGGTGGCGAGACGGACGTATATAAAGCGATCCGGCCTGTTGTCGAGACAGAACTCGTCGAGGGCACGCCAAACGTAATTGTATTAATTTCCGATGGCCGGCCCACCCAGGGACTTAAAGACGCCCGGGCAATAATCAACTCGCTAACCTCGGAAAACCAGGAGCGAATACCAATCTTTGCATTAGGGGGAGGCCGAACGGTAAACAGGTACCTGCTCGATCTGCTCGCATACAGAAACAAGGGCGAATCGTTTGTCACTCCACAGATCGAAGACATCGACGATGCCCTGCCGGCATTCTTCTCCCGTTTCAACGAACCGCTGCTCGTCAATCTCCAGGCGGACTACGGACGTATAGATAGCAGCGAAGTGTATCCGCAAGAAATCCCTGACTTCTACAAAGGCCGTCCCGTAACAATCTACGGCCGATTCAAACCTGATACGGCCAAGGAATTCGTGGTCCGCATCACGGGGCTTTCCGGCCCAAAGAAAAAAGAACTCGTGTTTCGCGCAAACCTCCAAGAAGCCGCGACCGGCAACGAAGATATCTCCAGAGACTGGGCATTCAGGAAGATTTATCACATAATAGGCCAGATATGCCAAGTAGGAGAAACACCCGAACTCCTAAAAGAACTAAGCGAACTCAGCCGAAAATACAATATCAAAACAAGTTACTCCAACTGAGTTCACATCAAAACAGACGCCTTTCATTACAACGACATTGCGACATCCACTTGCAATTGTGTAACATGGTTTTGAACAGTTCCGTATTCCGCATTCACGCTGGCATCGAGGAGATAAACAAATGTTCAATGCAATTCGTAGTACACACCCCGGGTTTAGGTTTACAAGTTCGATTCTGCTCGTGGTGCTCTTGGCCTCAATTTTGCTCCCGGCTGAATCGGCGCAGGCAGGACTGTTCGGACGAAAAAAGGACAAAGCGGATGATGAACCTGAAGCCACCACCGCAACTCCATCGAGTTCACCAGCGGCAGCGGGCCAATACCAAGGCCCGAAAAAATCGATTGCGGTAACCAAATTTGACTCGTCGGTGCAACTCGGCTGGGGATGGGACCACGGCGAGGCGCTTACCGCAATGCTGACCGAATCGCTCGTAAACACAAACCGTTTCATTGTCGTCGAGCGCGCCGCAATAAGCGATGTACTGCAAGAACAGGACCTCGGCGCATCAGGCCGCGTGGCAACCCAAGGCGCGGCGAAAATCGGAAAACTAGTGGGTGCAAATATTCTAGTGCGAGGAACTATCACGCAATTCGAACCCGCGCAATCAGGCGGAGGCGGCTCAGTGCGGATTCCGATCAAAGGCTTCTCGGTTGGCGTGGGCGGCAAAAAGCAGACTGCCTTGGTCAAAATCAACCTGCGCCTTATGGACTCCACTACCGGCCAAATCATATCTACACATTCAGCCGAGGGTAAAGCGGTTTCAAGAGGCGTCAGCCTCGACGTTTACCACAAAATAGACTTTTCCGCGAACACATTCAAACAAACTCCCTTAGGCCAAGCCTGCGAAGACGCAGTCAACAAAGCGGTAGCCCATATTATCGAAAACACAAAGCAAATGCCTTTCTACGCCAGAGTCGCAAGCGTAGCCAACGGAAAAGTCTATATAAACGCCGGTTCGAACCGAAACATGAAGGTCGGCATGATGCTGCATTCATATGCGAGAACTCAGGAAATCATTGACCCAGACACGGGAATGGTGCTCGACTTTGTAGAGGAAAAGGTCGGATCCGTAACCATTCAGACCGTGAAGGAAAAGATTTCCATCGCCGTAATACACCCTGGAGGCCGAGGAATCAAGATAGGCGACATGCTTCGGCTTGACTGAGAGTTCTAACAGCAACAAACGCCGCTGGATAAGCACCCAAGACGGCAGAGACTGCCTTGACTGGCGTATAGAGTATACCCCAGCACTCTACCGGCGAAGAGCCAGTGTGCCGTCCCCTATGCCGTCTCTCTTCGGGGGGCAGGCTTGGCGGGGAAGGAGACAAGCCGTTCGGGGTGCTGTTGCTCGCGTTTACGCAGGTCGGCCGCAATGGCGCTCACATCATAGTCGAACTGCTTGGCATATTCCTCACGAATGCGCCGTACTTCTTCAACAATCGGGTCGTTAAGCATGGCTAATCCTCCATAAGCTCTTCGGGGGTGCAGATAACCGGGCATGCGTATCCTGCCTCCTCAACTAACGCTTCGATCTGGTTCCTGTGCGCCGCGATTACCATGTCCCGGCTACGGCGATTGGTCAAGTAGCTGACAACACTGGTCTCTATGTACACCTTTTGTTTCATGCCGCCCAGTATACCATGTGCCGACCCGGGCGCAAAGTGGTCAGCCACTCGGGTCCGGCAGTCCTTAAAAGCACTCGATGAGGGTCTTGCGTTTAGGGAAACGCTGACTTTCTTTGTGTCGAGTAGAAATTGATCCCGTTTGGAAATCCCGCGCCAGCCTGTGATAGAATCCTTCTCTATTCTCATGACTTTACTGACGGATAATTCAATATGGCCAAAATCACCAAAAAAGATGTCGAATACATAGCGGGTTTAGCGCACTTGACGCCGGACGATGCCACTAAGGAAAGTTTCGTTCATGAATTGGGCAAGGTGCTCAATTACATGGACAAGCTGGATGAACTCGATATATCAGGCATCGAACCAACCATGCACGCCCTTGAAATGACCAATGTGTACAGAGAAGACGTCACCGGCGAGTCCATGACACACGAGGCCGCACTCAAAAACGCGCCTCAATCGGACGAGGATTATTTTCTGGTCCCTCGCATTCTGGATACGGAGTAGTTAATGACCCAACCTTTGCACGAACTCAGCGCACACGAAATCCGAGATGCAATTGTCGAGGGCGATACCACCGCCAGAGAAGTCACCGAGCATTTCCTTAAACGAATCCACCAAGTCGACGATAAAGTTCAAGCTTATGTGGACGTATGGGACGATTATGCCTGCAACCGCGCGGACGAGATCGACCGGAGAATCAAAAAAGGCGAACATCCAGGACCATTGGCGGGCGTACCTGTCGGCATAAAAGACCTACTATGCACCAAGGAAGGCTTCACGACCTGCTGCTCGAAAATCCTGAAAGGATACAGAAGCCCGTTTGACGCCACAGTAATCGAAAAGCTGTTGAATGCGGACGCTGTCTTCCTGGGTAAATTGAACATGGATGAGTTCGCTATGGGATCCTCCACGGAAAACTCGTCCATACAGACGACAAAAAACCCGTGGAATCTCGAATGCGTGCCTGGCGGCTCAAGTGGTGGCTCAGCAGCAGCCGTGGCCGCGGACGAATGCGCTTTCAGCCTGGGCAGCGATACAGGCGGTTCAATTCGCCAGCCCGCATCCTTATGCGGATGTATTGGCATGAAACCCACCTACGGCCGCGTCTCAAGATACGGCCTTGTAGCCTTTGCGTCATCACTGGATCAGATAGGACCATTCACAAAAGATGTCCGCGACCTTGCCCTGAGTCTTAATTGCATATGCGGCCACGACGAAAAAGACTCGACCTCCGCGCCGCTTCCTGTTCCCGATTTCACAAAAGCGCTCAGAAAGGACGTGTCGGATATCAAAATTGGCTTACCGAAGGAGTTCTTCGCCGAAGCGCTTAATGATGAAATCCGCGACAAAGTCATGGCCGCCGTCGAAGTGCTCAAATCGCTCGGCGCTAAAGTCGTAGATGTGTCTCTCCCCCACACCGACTACGCCATCGCGGTTTACTACATTATTTGCACCGCGGAAGCGAGCGCAAACCTGGCAAGATACGACGGAGTTCGTTACGGTTATAGATCTCCGGATGCAAAAGACATGCTCGATATGTATCGCAATACGCGCACTGAAGGTTTCGGGCCTGAAGTTCAACGCCGCATAATGCTCGGAACATACGTACTTTCAAGCGGCTACTATGACGCATACTACCTTAAGGCACTTAAAGTAAGGTCGTTGATAAAAAAAGACTTCCTGGACGCCTTTAACGAATGCGATATCATTTTAGGACCCACCTCTCCGACGCAAGCATTCAAAATAGGTGAGAAAGCGGCAGACCCGCTCGAAATGTATTTAAGCGATGTGTACACAAACTCCGCAAACCTTTCAGGCATACCGGGGCTTTCTATGCCGTGCGGAAACACTAACGATGGACTGCCGACGGGATTGCAGTTGTTAGGCAAGCCTTTCGAGGAAGAGACCCTAATCCGTGTGGCATACGCCTACGAAAAAAGCCATGGACTGAAACTGGGCAAACCAAACCTGGAATAAAAAGATAATATGGATTACGAAGTAGTAATAGGCCTGGAAGTTCACGTCGAGATCGACACCAAAGCAAAAGTGTTCTGCCAGTGCAGCACGAACTTTCACGCGCCGCCCAACACCAATGTCTGTCCGGTATGCCTTGGGATGCCCGGAGTCTTGCCTGTGCTCAACCGGGCAATGGTAGACGCATCAGTTGCCGTCGGACTGGCATTGAACTGCAAAATCTCACGCTGGTCAAAACTGGATCGAAAAAACTACTTCTATCCCGACCAGGCAAAGAACTACCAGATTAGCCAATACGACCTGCCTTTGTGTTACGAAGGTTTCCTCGATATCGAGGTAAACGGCGAAGCCAAGAGGATTGGTGTTACACGAGCGCATATGGAAGAAGACACAGCACGCAACACACATACGCTGGGAGGCGGTGTGAGCGGCATTGACTTCAACCGATCGGGCGTGCCCCTGCTCGAAATCGTGTCTGAACCGGACATACGCTCCGCAGATGAGGCATACGAATATCTCACTTCGCTCAAGCAAATCCTCCAGTATCTCGGGGTCAGCGACTGCAACATGGAGGAAGGTTCGCTCAGGGCAGAGCCCAACATAAGCATAAGGCCAGTTGGAACCGAAGAATTCGGCACCAAGTCGGAAGTCAAAAATGTCGCTTCATTTTCAGGCGTACACAAAGCCATTCAATACGAAGTAGCAAGGCAAACGGACATTCTTGAAAATGGCGGAACCGTCATTCAGGAAACACGCGGGTGGGACGCCGCCAAAGGGCTCACCCTGTCTCAACGCACAAAAGAGTCCGCCCACGACTACAGGTATTTTCCCGAGCCCGACTTAGTTCCGGTGGTTGTTGACGAACAATGGGAGCAGAGGATACGAGAATCCCTACCTGAACTACCCCGGCCAAGGCTAAAGCGTTTCCTGGAACAGTATGCGCTTTCAGATTATGATGCAGGCGTCCTCACATCTTCTCGCGCCATGGCGGACTACTTCGAGTCAACGGTGAAAGCGGGAACAGACCCCAAACTCGCATCCAACTGGATTACGGGCGATCTTCAGGCACTCCTGGCAGATGCAAAAACAGATATAGCCGCCTGCAAAATAGCCCCAGAACAGCTTGCCGATATGATAAACTTGATCTCAAAGGGCACTATCAGCGGCAAAATAGCCAAAGATGTCCTTGTAGAGATGTTCAACTTCGGCAAAGAAGCCAAGGATCTTGTGCAAGAAAAAGGACTCGTCCAAATCTCAGATACTGGCGAGCTCGAAGCAATTGCCCAGAAAGTTGTAGAAGAAAACCCCAAACCTGTGGCAGAATATAAGGCAGGCAATCAAAAGGCAATGGGCTTTCTCATGGGACAAGTAATGAAAGCGACACAAGGCAAGGCAAACCCGCAGATGGTCAGTGAAATCCTCAAGAGCAAACTACAAGAGGATTAGGAGTAAACAATTTGGTAAAACTCGTAGCAAAATCCAACAAGCAAGTATCAGGCGCGCGCGCAAACACATTCAGGATCGCAGAAATCGCCGCGGATGGAAAAGCCCAAGCCATCAAAGCTTATGACGTAAGAGGACTCACCGTGATTGCCGACGACTTCGTCATGTGTACCGCAACAAGCGAGCCGCAGTGCAAAGCTGTATTCAATGCCGTCAAGGACGGCATGAAAGAAATTGGGATTGCGCCCCTTCACGCTGAAGGCACCCCACAAAACGAATGGCTTGTACTCGATTACGGAGACGTCATTTTCCATATATTCCGAGAGCAAGCGCGGGACTTCTACGACCTTGACGGCCTATGGGGCGACGCACCGCAAATTGAACTGGATCTGGAACCCTAAAGATGACTCAAAGACTCAAACCTGCCGATATTCCAACCCTATACAGATTCAAACTGGACAAGATACTTGGACGCGGAGGAGCCGGGACGGTATATCTAGGAATCGACACTGACACTGGCGCGCCGGTGGCCGTCAAACTTTTCCACGCAAACTTCTTTCGCAACAAATTGCATGAAAAAGACTTCGCAAGGTGTGTATCAAAATTCCGTAAATTCAATCACCAGAACGTCACCAAAATCAATGAGTTCATCACCGGAAAAGAAGGCGCATGCATGATACAGGAGTACGTCGATGGCCCTGACCTGAAATGGTACATCGAGAACAGACCATGGAATTTGCAGGAAAGACTTGTGGTGGCCGCCCAAATCTGTAACGGCCTCCAATACTTGCACGAGCAGGGTTTCATGCACCACGACCTTAAACCGTCAAACATCCTTTTCACACGCAGAGGAGTTGCAAAACTCGCCGATTATTCGCTAAGCGGCACAAGCCTGCTCGCAATGTTCGATCCCGGCGTACACGACCAAGTCACTCCCATGTATGTGGCCCCCGAACTCATAAGAAAAGAAAAGGCGACACCCAAGAGCGACATGTATTCGCTAGGTGTCACCTTCTACAATCTATTTACAGGAAGGCTTCCATTCGAGGTGGATAATTTGCAAAAACTCTACATGTGCCACCTGCGCGTGACTCCAAACCCACCAAGTATGGTCAACCCAAAGTGTCCGCTCGATCTTGACGAAATAATTGTGCGGCTCATGGACAAGAACCCCGAAAACCGCTTTCGAGACTGCGACGAACTTCGGATAACTCTCTCAACCGTGGGCCGCAGCAAAATCTGACCTTACGGCCCCCGATAGATTTACCCGCCGAAACCGCCGGTTGGAGGAATAGTCGTTCCACCCGTATTGGTGTTGTCGGCTCCGCCTGGCGGGAAGACAATACCCCACGGCCATGACCGCTTGACACTGGAAAGAATATCCAGCAATTCCTCGCCCGTCTGCATCTTAAGGTCTATTCCGGTCTGGGCAAGCAAGGGAACTTCGCGCGTTACCCTCTTGCAGTGAACTTTTCTTGGACTCATTTGATACTCCTAATTCAAAACTAAAAGGTATTGTGACCTTCTTGTTTCGTAATAACATTTTCCAAAAGCATTACGACCGATGTTACAATAAGGCCGAACTTGCCGCCCACGCCACCATTGTTGTCGTTTGTACCGGTACCACCGCCACCTTGGGCCAACATGGGCAAGCTAACGCGTTTCAAATGTTTCATAAGTTGTTGTCCTCGCTTTCTTCTCGCCAACTACCCACCTTCAGACTTTCAAACCATACGCACTTCTAGTTGTCAAAGCCATCAGCAGGAGATGTGGCCATATCGGGATCGTCGACCAAACGTCTAACCTGGTTCCTCATGCGTCCCAACGCCCCATTGCTTCTCAAAAAAGTCGCTACGCAGATTTCTCCGCATAACCGCTACACGATGTACCAGGTTATATTCCGCAATAAAATCGAATACTTCCCGCCGCCTCAAACTTGTACACAAAACATGAATGGCGGCCTTCAACCATCGTCAGCGATAGCCTTGGCATCTGAGAAAGTAACCGCGGCAGTCAATACTCCCATGAGCAACGAAAGCTTCTCAGATAGGGGTCGCGGATCAGTCTGGGCCTTCGCAACCTTCGGTTCTGTCAGTAATTTAAGGTGTTTCTTCACGCCTTTTCTCCTTTATATTGACTGTATTCTGCAACTCACGCCTCGTCCGGCTCTTCCTTGACCTGAAGAAAAGGAATCAGCGCCGCCAAAATGCCCATCGGCAATACCAGTTTTGTGGCCAAAGGCAGATCCGAAGTATCAGCCTTTGCTACTTGCAGTCTTGTTAGTGATTCGAGGTGTCTTTTCACGACTATTCCTCCTCCAATTACCTTGTCTTCATACTCTGTTTCACATCAAACTTAGAGCCGGAGCATGCGCTCGCACACTTCCCGACTTTTCCTTGCATTACACTATACCCCTGAAACACCTTTCGTTTCAACCTTTTTTTCGTTAGTTTCAACATTTTTTTCGTTATAACCAGCAAAGGGTCAATAATTTGCCAAGGAAGCCCAAAATGCGACTTTCAAGCCACGAACCCATTTGGAAGGAATTATAAGCCGAAATTACGTGTTACATTCCTCAAACCAAGAAAATCAGGAGAAACCACAATGGAAACAGCAGCTAAAGCCCTGGCCTCATCTGACAACGTCAGGTTGCTTACAGTAGGCCTGGCAGCGCTACTTGCAGCTTGGCTCGTGTTATATCAGCCCTTTGCTTTGGGCGAAAAAACCACTGCAGGTTCCGCCACAAAAAGCGATTCAGATAAAGCCGCTGAGGGAAGCGGTTCAAAGTCGAAAGGGGGAGAAATGAAGAAACTGAGCGTCGGAGATAAAGCGCCCGCCTTTACTTTACTTGACCAATCAGGCAAGAAAGTGTCCCTTTCCAGCTTCAAAGGCAAAAAAGTTCTCGTTTATTTCTATCCAAGGGCCAATACACCCGGCTGCACAAAGCAAGCGTGCAGCGTGCGCGATTCCTCCAAGGAATTGACCTCGAAGAATATAGTCACCCTCGGAATCAGTCCGGACAAACCAGAGAAGCAAAAGAAATTCGACGACAAGTACACTCTGGGTTTTCCCCTGTTGAGTGATCCCGACCACAAGGTCGCCGCGGCGTACGGAGCATGGGGATCAAGAGGCATACTAGGCAGCGGAATAATACGCTCGTCCTTCCTCATAAACGAAAAGGGCAAAATAGTACAGGTTTCATATAAGGTCAAACCCAAAGAAACAGTCCCAAACGCCTTTGAAGCTCTGATGAAACAAACGACCCCCGCAACAATACCAACGCTCTAAGGTCCGCTCAGGCTTTCAGCGAGGGGTAATCAACCTCGCGCTGAAAACCTTTCTAAACACGGACAAGGCGCGAAAGGACATGATTTGTGGTCAGGTAGTGCCCTCCCCCCACGTCACTGCGAGGAGCTACGACGAAGCAGTCTACTACCGCGATCCCAAGCGCATCTCCTGAACTGGTCAACTTCACGTCAACCAAGAACCTCTTTCCGCTCCCCCGCCGATCATCTCTAGCGCCCAAAGGGCGGCAACACTTCTACTTCTCCAATTGACGGAACGGGTTTGCGCAAGTATAATCCTTTCAAACCTAGCTACTGCGTTCTTGGCGGTTTCTATTAGGGGAGATCTAAGGATGGGGAGTGATTCCGAATCTGAGGGGTACGGGGCACCTAAAGCAGACGTCGCATTGCCAAACACTGAATCAGAGCTGGGAGAGTTCTCGCCGCCGGACAACTACACCTTCGAACCGGAACTAGAGGAACCGATTCCGAGGCCAATTCCTCCCTCGCTGAAAACGGGTTATTGGGCTCGTGCCCGTCGCAGAAAACTCGTGATAACAGTGTGCATTGGCGGCTTGTTGTTCTTCTCTGCCAACACGCAACTGATCGAGAACCTATCGTATTTCTGGGTGACATTGGCCTATCTGAATTGGATTGCTTTTGCGTGCCTGGCCGGTGCGGCTGCGTATTGGATATATGGCCGAGTGTCCCCGGGGCCTTACCGCTATGTCCGCTATGGCAAGCCGGTAGTAATACGTGTGCTGGAAACACAGCCAATTATCAAGAAAGAGAAACGTGGCCTCAAGTCATTGCACTATCAGGTGCGCGGCGAGTGTCTCCTCCCAGAGAAAACATCAAGCTGAGATGCGCTAATCAAGAATGATAATTATGGGAGTTCCGACTCCCAAGCTTCGGCGGCCTTCCCCGTTGCGCCGATATTTGCGCTGCCGTCTGGTCCAAACGCTATCCCAGCGCCAACGGCGGGGCTGGCGGGCTTGAGCCGGAAGTCGGAGGCGGTTTCATCCTTGAAAAGGGGGTCGGCGAGGACGGCTTCAGCCCCGGAGTCCCCCACTTCCGCCTCGCCTTTCGCGAAGAGCAGATTGTGCTCGACAACGTTTGCCGGTGAACGATCGATCTTCAAAAGTGTGCCGGACGTGCCGGTGATAATGTTGTTCACAATTCGGTTGTCATGAGGAGCGAAAGGACGCTCCGAAATACCCCCTTGGCTGGGCACGGCCCCCAACCATATCCCAATTTCTCCAGCCCCTACGATGGTGTTGTTCGCCACGAGGCATCCTCCCGCCGCCTGATTCAATCCGCCCTGTTCGCGTGTGTGCCCGAATCCAAGCCGAATACCAGCGTCCTTGGCACCAATAATGACGTTCTCGATCACCCGATGCTTCGTACCGAGCACACGAATCCCACTGTTGCATCCTTCGAAGCGATTACCCTCAACCAGACATCGCTCACCGCCTCGAAGCGTCAGCTCGCCCTTACAGTCCTTGAACAGGTTTCCTCGAAACGTGTTCGCAGCACCCTTATTGCTGATGATCTCAATTTCTCCATCACAACGCAGGAACACATTATTCTCAACCAGCGTTCGAGACTCGATGTGGCCATACAACTTCTGGTCCTGCCCGATCTGTATCGTTTCCCGACCGTTGCTACCCTTTGGTGGCACGTCCTGGAACAGATTATGATCGATCCGGTTCGACAGCGGCGGACCGTCCTTAACGGAGTCTTCGTTGATTTTCACCTGCACGGAGCGCCCCACAATATCCTTGAACTCGCAATGGTCGACCCTGTTGTGCTCCGCCCGCCCCTCGAAGCGCACTACCGACACCCGCCCGCCTAAGTCCGTAAAACGGCAGTCAGTCACCCGGCAATACCGAGCGTTGCCAAACGATATGGGACTCAGTTCAAGCTCACAATCCTCGAAGGCCAGACCACGAACAACAACATGCTGCCCGCCAATCCGAAAACTCGACACACCCGAAAACACAGCTTTATGTTCATTCTCCGCCCGAACAACAATAGGCCGCTTTTCCGTTCCCCGACAACCAACAGAAACTTTCCAATTAGAGTAAGCGCCATCAGCAATAATAATCTCATCACCCGGTTCAGCCGAATCAACAGCACGCTCAAAGGCCTTGACCGAAGAAACATCCCACTCCGCTGCACGAGCAAACGGGACGCACAACGCAACCACCGCCACTAAGATGGCGGCCGTACGCTTTGAAAATAATTGTTTAGCGTCCAATGTTTGCCCTTTCATGCACGTCTGCCGTCGCTTTTTCCGATGAGGTGGCACGGAGGAAAAAATCTACGGCAGCCTTGGGATACTTCATAAACTCGGAACGGTACTCCTTATTGTTTCTGCCGCCATGGGGTGTTCGGGGCCACAGCGAAGTAACGGAGTAGCCCGATCTTTTCATGGTCTCATAAAACGCTTTGCAGGTTTCGAGGCGTGGATCCTCCGTTCCGCACATAATGAGGAATGGAATATCCTTTGCACCAGATGCAGCCGGCCGGCCGGCCACTTTTGCAACCCGCGGCTCAAATAAATTCCTACTATTTTCAGGAAGGTCTTTGGCGTTATCCGCAGAGGAGAGATATGCCACGGGATCCTCCACCTCACCAATCGGGGAGATCAGGAGGCCGCCATCCGGCGTCGTCCAGGAGCCCGGCGATATGGGCGCGCACGCATGGACCAAAGCCGGGTTCCCAAGCGCAAAACGATGGGTGAACTGCCCCCCTCTTGAATAGCCCGTAATCAGTATTTTCGGGTACAATTTATAGTTGCCGCGGACGTCCTCAAGTACGCGCCTCAGATATTCTCCCTCACCCAGAATGGGGAATCGCTGGGCATTTGGATCCTTAAGGTTAAACGAAGGCGAGATAACAATCGCACGAAGGCCGGCTTCATCGGCCAAACGCTGAATTTCAGGTGCAAGCCAGAAATTCTTAGCGTTCCCTCCGCCTCCATGATTGACTACCAATCCCCAATATTTCTGACTGCGGTCAAAGTCCTTCGGGAGCCGCACGAAGTACTCGCGTTCGACCCCCTTGAAGTTAATAGCATATCGAATGGGGTTTTCCAGCGTATCGCTTGCGTCCTTCGCAGTCTGCGCGATAGCACGCTCGCCCAAAAGCCCAAGGCAAATACAGGCTAAGAACCCCACGCTTTTCGTGATGCTCATGTTCCGTTTTCTTTCCTGTTATCTGATATTTCCCATTTGGATTCAGCCTGGATCATTTCCAAGCTTAGGCGTTACCTCTCTACATATTTCATGATGACACTACTGACAGGCTAACGCAAGGATGAGCTAATTCGCGTTCATTAGCGTTTATTAGCGGTTTGTTTGCACTTTCCTTCTAGATTAACCGCGAATGAACGCTAATGAGCGCGAATGTTCGTTGTATTGGTTGGCGCTGTGCCTCGCTATGTCAGCGCATACCCGCCACCGAATTCGGTTCAGCAAAGCAGACTGTGATACGCTAAATGCCGCCAAGCCAAGCTACACAAAGGAGGCGAACAAGTGAGTGAGTATAAGAACATCGACCGACGCTCAATGATGACGCGAGTGACAGCCGGGGCGGCGGCCGCCTTCACAATTGTGCCGCGCCATGTTTTGGGTGGGGTAAATCACATAGCTCCAAGCGAAAAGATCAACGTCGCATACGTCGGCGCCGGCACACAAGCCTTGCGCATGATGACCGAACTGATTCCTCGCGAAGATATCCGCATCGCCGCCGTGTGCGATCCGAACCGGGACAGTACAAACTATGTGGACTGGTCGCCGCAGGGCCTTCGGAACAAGGTGCGCAAATGTCTTGGCGACCGAAGTTGGGACGAGGGCGTCCGCGGCATACATGCGGGCCGGGACGTTGCGAAGGGATTCATTGACGCGTATTACGCTAAGCATCGTCCCTCGGGAAGCTATTCGGGATGCTCCGCTTACAGCGATTTCCGCGAGTTGCTGAGCGAGGAAAAGGATGTAGATGTTGTGAAGATACTCACGCCGGACCATCTTCATGCAACTGTCGCCATTGCCGCGATGAAAGCGGGCAAGTGCGCAATAACGCACAAACCCATCGGCAACCGGTTCCAGGAGACGCGCCTGGCGGTCGAAACCGCCCGGAAAACTGGAATGATGACCCATCTGTTGGCTTGGAGCGATAACAAATGGATGGAAGTAATCGGAGACTGGATCGACCAGGGCGCTATAGGTACCTTGCGCGAAGTGCATAATTGGAGCCACCGGCCCGTCTGGCCACAAGGTTCGGCAACTTTGCCCACAAAGAATCCGCCTATACCAGAAGGTTTCGACTGGGACCTGTGGCTGGGACCCGTTCCTGACCGGCCATATTCTCCCGACTACACCCACGCCGTGTTTCGCGGCTGGTACGACTTTGGCAGCGGACCGTTGGGCGATATGGGACACTACAGCCTCTTGCCTTTGCACAAGCTCCTTGACCTGGGACGCCCCACCGTAGTCGAAGCAAACGCCACAACCACCTGCTCGGTTATAGACGGCGTCAGCCGCAAGCAGACAAACGATGTTTCCTTCCCCCACTCCAGCGTAATTCGGTTCCGCTATCCCGTAATAGACAAACGCCCGGCCCTCGACCTCTTCTGGTACGACGGAGGAATGCGCCCACCCACGCCGAAGGAATTCTTTCAAAACTCCGAAGAACTCGCCCGCGAAGGAATGTTGTTCATCGGCGACAAAGGGATGATTCTGGGCGATTTTCACGGACGCAACGCGCGCCTGTTTACGGAGCGACGCGCCAAGAAATTCAAACTCGCTGCCAAACCAGCAGAATCATCAGGAACACGCGACGATGAATGGATTGACGCACTGCGCGAGGGAAGGCGTTCCAGAGGCGACTTCATTCACGCCCAAGACATATCCGAAAGCATATGTCTAGGCAACGTAGCCGTGCGAGCAAAAGGCCGAATCGTATGGGACGACCAAACACAGCGCATAACAAACCGTCCCGAACTCAACAAATACCTGACAAGGGAGTACCGAAAAGGCTGGGGCCTGTAAACCTGCATTTGAGATTGACCTTAAGTCTCATATGCAAAAGGGATTACCTTATATTAAGCGCTAGAACTTCGGGCTAGGACTTGCACGCCACGCAGGAGAAGTATTCGTGGACCACTTCGAAGTTCGCTCGTCCGTTGTTTCTGGAAACCAGCTCTTCCATAAACCGCTTTTGCAGGTGTTCGCGCTTGTCTGGCGCAACCGCGCCGTAAAAGACGGTCCCCGCGCCGGACCTTAGGAGGTGGTCGAGGACTTCTTGAGGCGAATCGTATGTGAAGGTTATCTTTCCGTCCCAAAGCTTATCGACTTGGAGCCCCTCGGCTTTCAGTTTGCTCTTAAGATGTTCTGCGTCTTTTGGGAAATCGAAGACGACTTTCTTCTCCAAAGCGCCGGGATCCTCTCCCACAAGCTGCCAGAATATATCGAGGGCTTCACGCGGCGAGTCTTCTTTATGCACTATGAACGCCAAGCGTCCTCCGTCCTTCAGTGCCCGCCCGGATGCGGCAAAGAAAGGTTTCAACGGAATATAGCCGAGCACCCAACTGGAGAAAACGAGGTCTAAACCGGCGTTTATGGGCATCACGTCGAGCGCGTCTGCACAAACCAGGTGCGCATTTTCGATTTGCCTCGCTTTCAGCCTCGCCCTCGCTTGGGACAACATGCCTTGGGAAATGTCTACCGCTTTGAGCGAGCCGGATTCGTTCAGCCGTTCCCCGAGCAAGGCTGTGGCGAATCCCGTGCCACATCCGGCCTCGAAGACTCTTTCATTACCATTAATCGACAGTCTCTCGATGAGTTCTTCGATTGGTTTGCCCGCCTCACTCAACCAGAATGAATCGTAATCCTCATGCACCTGGTTGTACGAAGTCTTGAGGTCTTCTACGCCGACCTCATCGAGAGCCTCCGCCCTCAACTCAAAAAAGCGTGGAAGTGGATGCTTCTCAGGCAGATGCTTGCTGCAAAGTTCAGCGGATTCTTCCTTTGTGAGAGGAGTATGAGCGCCCTTCATGTGTTTTGCCATGGTGTGCCCAATACAGCTTGTACGAGGTTTGCGGAAATGACAACCCATTCGTTCCAGAATCGCTGTAAGCGGCTCCTCAGTCACATTGCCAAACGAAAGCGGCACAAAATTGCATGGACACACTTCCCCGCTGCCGTCTATGTAAAGATGGGTCAAACCAGCGCCACAACCGAAGGTACCGGGGCCTTCTATGTAAGCTAAACTTGACAAAATGGGCAGGTCGTCCCGCTGGGCAATCTCATTCTGATACTGCTGGATCCGCTTTTTGTCATCTATACCAAGCAAAAGGTCCGTGCGGCCTTTAAGTTTCCCAGACGGACT
>SDBV01002834.1_pt1 | contig 25863 bp, 31 predicted proteins | sample 2277081 | NCBI WGS metagenome assembly SDBV01 (sample SAMN10402039, study PRJNA504765) | marine sediment metagenome | isolation source: marine sediment core GS10_PC15, 223 cmbsf | place: Arctic Ocean: Southern Knipovich Ridge | collected 2010 | reverse complement strand
CTATTGCATTGTATGGATTCGCAGCAGGTTTTTGCAGTGGTTTCTTCATTGTTTTGTGGAAACCATTAACTTAATCATTGCCGAGATACTCGTATCTGCGAAGTGCGGGACGTTCCTCTTTGGTCACGTTTCATTATCTCGGCATTTTATTGTTTTTTAATTCAAGATGATATGTTATATTAGTATATGGAAATAACATATAAACTAAACATTACCCCGTTGGGCGCCGATTATTCGGCAATTCCATCTCCTTCCAGGGAGAGTTATTTCCTGTCTGGCGGGGTTTATTTTTAGGTAAACAAATGAAGATTCATAAACCATATCAAAACAATAAATGGACAATTGTAGGAACTTATAAAAACATACACAAACCGCCTCATTTAGCAGGAGTATATGTAATATTTATTGATAATTACGATAAAAGAGATATTCAATATGTAGATCAAACGTCTAATTTTTATAAACGGTTTTCTTGTCATAGAATTTATTTTAAGATAAGAGATATAATTTCAGATAATTATGCTAAGTCTATAACTGTTAAAGCAAAACCGACGGATACAAAAACTCGCAAGGAATTAGAAAAAAGACTTATTCAAAAACTAAAACCGCCATATAATAAATTTTACAATTGGGGATATTTATAATGGGCAGAAAAGATAAATTTATAGTTGATTATTTTCCTCACAATTGTAATCATGGTAAAACAATATTCATTCTTGAAAGTCGTTTTGGTAATAATGGATATGCAGTCTGGTTTAAGACTTTAGAACTTTTAGGTGCAAGCAACAATCACTTTATTGATTGCAGAAAAACAACTGACTGGGAATATATGTCAGCAAAAATGCAAGTTGAACCGGATAGATTACAACAGATATATAATTTACTTGCGAATTTAAAAGCAATAGATCAAGAACTATGGGAAAATACCGGTCCTGATGCAAGGATCCATCCTACCCAAAAACCAATAGCATTATACAAATGGTTGCTTAAAAATTATGCAAAAGAAGGAAATACAATCTTAGATACTCACGTTGGTTCTGGTTCAAGTAGAATAGCTTGTTATGAAATGGGCTTTGACTTTACCGGATATGAAATTGACAAAGATTATTGGGAATCACAGGAAAAGAGATTTAACATAGTGAAGAATCAAATGAAGTTATTTTAATTGACTTCATACACTCTTTGTTTTTAATTTACGTTATTATTTTATAAAACTTTTAGTGGGCGACCATGTGAAAAAAGCCTTAACCGACAAACAACTACAATTCTGTAAAGAATATCTTATCGACCTTAACGCAACTCAAGCTGCTATCAGAGCAGGGTACTCTAAAAAAACAGCAAAACAATCTGCTTATCAATTATTTACTAATATTTACTTATTAGAATATATTCAAAAAGAGTTTAATAAACAAACCGAACGTACAGGGAAAGATGCAGACTGGGTTTTAATGAATTTAATTGAACTTGCTGAAAGATGTATGAGTGAGAAAGAATTTAATCCAAATGCAGCAAATAGATCATTGGAATTAATTGGTAAGCATTATGCTATGTTCACAGATAAGTTCAAGATTGAAGGTGTAGATTCCCCTCTTGTTTCATTCAGGGAGAGGCTTGAGAAAAGAGTTGCTGAATTAGATATGTTAAATTAGGTAAAGAAGATTGACAACATTAAACAAGCTCAAAAGGCAAAGAATTAAATGAAAGTTTGGGGTAGTGGCGGTTCGTTATATGTTTATTTTGTTGCCCGACAATTAATATCACAATACCCTGCTACCCCAATTAAAAAGGAATGAATATGAAATCATATTTTGACAAACATCGAGATGAATATCTAAAACGATTTCATGAGGAATGCACAGAAGCCAACGAGCTTATGTTTAAATTGACAGCGATTCCTTATACGATAGAGGAAAAGCAAAAGGTAATTGATAGAAACAGAGAATACATAATTAAGCATTATATAAGAGATTAAGATTGACAACATTAAACAAGCCTATTTCGACGAGACTGAATATGTACCGCATCCGAAGCAATTATGTATACACAACTCGACAGCACGACATCGACTTGGAGTATGTGGTAGGCGTTGGGGCAAGTCGTTATCTGCGGCAAAGGAAGCAGAGTTTGAAATCATTAAACCTGACGGGACTATGGGCTGGATCGTGGCTCCAACGTATGATCTCACGAATAAAGTCTTCAGAGAGATTTGGAAAGAGCTTATCGTTAAACAGAATCTGCCAACCAAGAAAAAATCAGAAGCACAATGGTATATTGAATTTGCATGGGGGAGTATCATTCAAGGCAAGTCAGCCGATTCGCCCGATTCGCTTGTTGGTGAAGGCTTGGACTATATTATCTTGGATGAAGCTGCAAAGATTAAAAAGAGAGTATGGCAGCAATACCTCAGACCTACACTTTCCGACAAATTAGGATGGAGTTTAAAGATAACAACACCGGAAGGTTTTAATTGGATTTATGATGAATTTCTTAAAGGACAATCACCTGATCACCCGGACTTCTTTAGTGTTCAATCGAGTACTTATGACAATCCGTATGTTGCTAATTCGGAAGTCGATGCTGCGAAGTCTGAACTCACTAAAGAATATTTTGAACAAGAGTACATGGCAGCCTTTACAAGCTTTGCTGGAAAAGTATACCCATTCGACAGAAATACACATACCGGTAAGTATAGTTATCAAAAAGAGTGGGAAACGTATTGCTCAATTGACTTCGGCTATCGAATGCCCTCAGTGGGATGGTATCAGGTCGGGATTGTTGAAGGCAGAGAGGAAGTCCACTTAATAGATGAAATCTCTCATGAAGAAAATATCAAGACTGAAGATTTGGCTGACCGCATTAAAAGTAAAACTTACCCAAATGTTACATACTTCGGGGACCCAGCTGGGGGTGGAGTACAATCTCAGTCAGGGCTTGGTGACATTGAAATATTTAGACGGAAAGGGATTATCGTCAAGTACACCACCGATCCAATGGTACGGGCTGTCTCAACCGGAGTGGGATTGGTTAGAAAGTTCTTTGAAGACGCTGAAGGTAAAACGCACTTTTATATATCAGATAGATGTGTGGGTCACATCATAGATTATGAAGGTTATCGTTATCCTGAGAAGAAAGAGGACAGAGCATTGAAAGACGAGCCATTAAAAGACGGTTATCACGATCATGGATGTGATGAGACGAGATACTTTTTTATTAACAGATTCCCGATACGAGATGAATTTATAGGATGGATTCCGAGATAAGGACTAAGCGATGGCTATATCACGACAAGTAGAAAACGATATTAAAAGAACGAAGCTGGAATTTAAGCAATTAGCTAAAGACGATTGGAAGAAAGACAGAGACGCAGCCGACGATTATGTTAAGGGTCGCACTAAAGAGTATACTTCTCAATATATGAATGATCAAGCCAAGTTAGAAGTGCCGATAGAAAACAATAACGTAACTAAGAGAGTAATTGATCGTATTAGTTTAGTCTATTCAGTAGAAGCAAAACGCAAGTACTTTAACGGTGAAACAGAGGTTGAGGAACTACCAGACGCTTATATAAAAGCAATTAAATTCAAGGATGAACAATTACATTTAGCAGAGAAACGAACCAATCTATTAAGGCTGATCGGGATCAAGCCAACTATGCGGGACTTCGTTCTTGATTATGATATATTAACAGAATTTGAACCTCATTTCGGGAAGGATCCATTAGTACCAATTGGCGTATCATATCCATTACCGGTCAGAGCGTCAGTCAGAGATAATACGCCTGAATTGTGGGTTTATTTAACAGCAGAAGATTATGTTGTATATGTTCGTAAAACTAATACAGTTGCAAAAGAAGAATTTCAAATATTTCCTGACTTAAAGAATCCTTATGGAATATTGCCGATAGTATGGGTATTTGATGAAAAACCGGAGCTTTCTTTTTTGGATGTAGACCCTGCAAACGATTTAATTCAAATGAATGAAGCAATCAATGTAATTGGAACTGCCTCTAATGCTAATGTGATATATCAGAGCTATGGTTGTTTAATTGCAACAGGATTAGACAAAGGTGACGAGAAGAAACTTAAAGTAGGTCCGAATATGATAACAGCACTTGGCAAAGATCAGAACTTAGAGATAAAATCACCACCTGATACCTTAATGTCTGTTACAGAGAGCGTAAAAGCTAAGATGCAGTTTGTTACGTCTAATTATCATTTACCACATGGATTTATTTTAGGTGAAGCGATAGCTGAAGCCGCAGTTGCTATTAAAGAACGTAATAGAGAACTACAAGATGAACGTAAAGGCGATGTAGTCAGATGGCGGAATACAGAAGACTTAGTATATGAAATTGAAAAAGTTGTTGTTAAGGTTGATCTGAATATAAAGATTCCCGATAGAATGGCAGTTGATTTCTCAGAGACAATAGAAATATTAACACCACAAGAACAGATGGATAAATGGGACTGGCAAAGAGAACATGGTTATATATCGGATGCGGAAATATTTATGTTAATTGATCCTGACAGATTTGAAAAGCTTGAAGATGCACAAACTCAAATAGATGACAACAAAGCAGCGGGACAGACAGAAATGGAAACACCATTAACCACATTTTTAGCACAAACACCAACAGAAGGAGCATAAATGAGATACAAAGCAAAAATCAAAATAGTTAATGATATTGAGGACAGGTATTTAGAGGAAGGAGATGTCTTTGATTTAAAAACAGTACATATAATCGGCAATCAAGGAAGGCTTGACGTACATATAATCCCAATGATTAATGAATACGATAAAAAGAAAAAACAATGGAATTATGTAAAGGCTGACCATGAAAGAGAAAGACCGGAAATGATCACAGCAAGTTCAATAGATAGATTTTGCAAGGAGGTTAAAGATGCCGAGAGTACCGAGAAGTAAAGGCAGAAGGGCACTCAGTCCAAGAAGGAAATCTCCTGTCGGGAAGCAACTGAAGCCGGTTAAAAAGAATTTGATTAAAAGGATAACTAAGAGAAATGTCTAAACTGCCAACGCAAACGGAGATAATTAACTCTTGGGTCGATTATCATATCAAACGATACTATTATTTAAGAAGTCGTGGAATCGTGCTGGGCAAAAAGAGCAAGATAATTAGACTTAAACCAAACATAATGGGATAGGAGTAAATGAATCCAAATTCAAAAATATTATGGGAATGGAAAGCAAGTGAATCAGAAAGAGTAGTTAGGGTTATTATTAGTTATATGCGAAACAAATATTATAAGCCTGATTATGGTTCGTCATTTTGGAAAGACATTACATACGAAATTTCAGATGGATATAATGCAATGGATGTATTACAATATAAAATGATAAACGAAAAAGAAATGGTAGAGCATATAATTGATAAAGCATATTATTTTGGATGGAAAAAAGTATTAGAAAGTTTTTTTAAAGCGATTGACAATGAAATGGACTAATGCCTCACATTAACGACACAGCAGCAAAGGAATTCATAGTCGCACTTGATAGAATGCGATTAGAAACCATTAGACGTTTTATTAAGTTCAAAGATTCGAGAAGTGCAGAACAATTAAGGGTTTTTATTTCAGTAGGAATGAAAAACTTTGTGATGAATACCTTAAACTTTAAAGGTGATATTAATAAACTAATGTCAGCTTATGATGATGTCTTAAAAGGGGTAAGTTCTTTTGCTACGGTAAACGAAACTACATTAAGAGCTTTGCGGAATATAAATACTGCATCGTGGGTTGCTCAAGCTCAGTTTGAGATCGGAGCTATTCAAAAAGAAATATTTAATGCCTCTTTGACAAATCAATGGAATCAGAAAACAATAATAAATAATCTTACAACAGGGATTCACGGCAATTTGTCAGAGGGGCAACTTAATACATTAATTGATACATCATTAAGTACTTACGAAAGGAATGTAACGTCAGCAATGATGTCTGAAATGCCGGAAGATACTAAATATCTTTACTTTGGTCCTGCTGACGAACTGACAAGAGACTTTTGTAATGAGATGCTGGGAGCGGGGGAACTTACCGAAGCTGAAATAATAGATATGTTCGGTTCGGGTGTCTTACAAGTGGGCGGTGGGTTCAACTGCCGGCACAGGTGGGATTTAGCATGAGAATAAAAAAGACTAAAATTCCAATATATAAGACAAGATTGATATTAATTGAATCAGATAATTATAAAGATGTTGTAAATTATTTCAAAGAGCAAAATTTAAAGTTTAAGGTTAAAACAAAAGAAGTTTATGCACATGCTATTTTGCATAAATTACGAGAAAACAAAATTGATTATAGTTGTGTATATTTAGTTTTTAATAGAAATAATATTACAAAGCTAAAACATAGTGTAATTGCACATGAAGCAAAACATGCAGCAGATAGAATTTTCGAGAGAATTGATGCAACCATTTATGATGATGAACCACATGCTTATTTAGTGGAATATTTTGTGAAAGAAATATGCGAATTTTTAAATATTAAAGACGAGCTTTAGCATAAAGAATTGACATGGTGTCAATATTAGACAGATAGAAAGATAAGGAGATTAGATATGTTTGTGAAGATGTATTTTAATCGAGGAAAAGGCAATCCAGGACATCACACAAGAATTATAGAGTGTGAAGAAGCAGCGATTTTCCCTACAGGGAAAGAACAGAAAAAAGGAGATTATTTCATTCAAACAGTTAGGAATAATATCGAAAAAATGTGGGCTATTCACCGTGATATAACAAGTGTGTTTATTGAAAACGACGCAGGTAAAACTGTTGAAACAATAAGAATGACAGGATAAATCTGTTTGGGTGGGCGGTTGGGAAATAAAATTTAAATGGCTAAAAAACTAAAACCAATAGCAAAGACAGTTCACGTTGGTAAAGTGACTATAATCAGACTTGCCTCTAAGGTTATTGACATGGTTTTCCAAGATACTGTATTTAAACATAAAGATGTACGTGGTAAAAAGTTTGCTCCTTATTCTAAAGGGTATAAAAAGAAAAAGAGTTCTATATCACAAGGCGGTGTTGGTGGACAACCTGATTTATTTTTATCGGGTAGAATGATGGGAAGTTTATTGATACTCAAAGGACAAGCAACCGATGATAATATTCCTGTAGGTTGGGTAAATCCTAAATCAAAACAAAAATTAACGTGGAATGAAAGTGCGAGAGGAAAGAAACGAGCCATAACAAAAGAGACGGGTTGGCCTTTCGCAAAACATATAGAAGTAATGTTTAAAAAAGAAATTGACAAGAAGCTAAAAAAGAACGTAAAATCAACTAGCGAAAAGATTATATTTGATATAAAGATGTAATCTTTAGTAGGCAATCACTCATACAAGAGGTTAAAATGGGAAAAAAAGAAGCAGAGAAAATCGACGAACCTAAAGTCGAAAAAAAAGAACCAGTCATAGTTCCTGACGTAAAACCGGACACCGACAAACAAGTCGAAAAAACGAACCCTGTAGATTCTGTTCCATATCATCGCTTTAATGATGTTATAAGAGAACGAGAACAGGCAAAGCTTGAGCTTAAAGAATATAAGGAGAGTGTAAAAGCTGACCTTATAGAACGAGATGAATTGAAAAAGTATAAAGAGAAAAACGAAGTAAAAGTTGCGGAAGAAAAAGTAACAATCCGCAAACAATTCATTGAAAAGCATGATAAAATAAAAGACCATAAAGATTATGGTGGTTGTAAAGTTCATTTTACTTTGCCGGAAGAGAAAGACGGTAAATCAGATTGGACTGAAGTTGACGATGATGCTATGGTCGCAAACATGAATAAGCTCAAGGAACAAGAGGGCTATGGGTTATTCGGTGACGGTACTGGTGGACATGGAGAACCTAAAGGTGGAAAGAAAGGCGACAATACCGATAAAAAACATTACCCTACAGGAACTTTTAAATAAAATAAAATTTAAACGGGGGAATTATGGCAAATGTAACCTTACGGGCACTTGCTGTTGAGGAAGGATTGGCAAGTCCTGCTTCGATAAAATCTCTTAGTAAAAAGTCTGGTTTTCTTCAAGCTGCGGAAGTGATTGAAGCAAGTCACGATAGAAAGCACAAACATAAGAGATTTGATGCTCTGCCAACTGTTTCTTTTGTTGATCCGGGTGGAAGTTTGACAGATACTACGGTAAATGCAAACAACTTTGAAACACCATTGAAGATCATCAGGGCTCTTCAGTCTGAAGCATACGACATTTTAATAGATTGGCCGGGCGGACCTGAAGCATTTTTTGAATCTCAAAGACCTGCTTATTTAGAGAGCTTTGGACAAAAGATTTCAACAGGTGTGTTTTACGGAAACGATTCAGCACACGGCGACGTTCAGGGTCCAGTTGGACTGCATCAGTTAGCAAATGCAAACAGCACAAAGGTTGTAAATTCACAAGCAGGAGATACAGGTTCAACGACTTCAATTTTCTGTGTAAAATTTGCAAGCGGTGTTAATGGCTGTGGATTGCTTTATGATAAAAACGTAAGCTCAAGCGGAGAACTAATGAATACTTTAGTTCTTAATGACGGTAGACCTGTTTCAGAACCAACAAGCATGACGGGACCGGCAAAGAAACTTGTTTATCAAGTAGTGCATACGGCAAAGATGGCGTTTTTATCTACAAGCACAAAAGACGTGGCTGTATATCATAAAATTCAAGATGCTGCAAGCGAAAGACCAACAGCAGCAAAGATGGATGAATTGATTGATACAGTAGAGTCCGATGAACAAACAGTATTGTTTATGAATCGAGCAACACGTAGAATGTTACAATTATTGAACGATTCTAAATTGCAAACCACAGTAATCTCTACTGATTACTACAGATTCCTTAGTTCTTGGAATGGTGTACCAATTATGATTGACGATAATATTCTTTCAGTTGAAACCAACACACTTTGGTAGGAGGATATAATGGCTAACGAAAGATTCGGAAAAGTTATAATCGGTGAATTAAGCGATAACCAAACCTTACCATCTTCAACTACAGTAGATTCTACTAATATGGTATATATTGGTGGACAAACGGGCGGAAGGCTCTGGATTGATGTATATGCAACAACGGACATAACAATATCAACCGGAAATCTGCTTTACATTACAATAGAAGGGTTTACAGCAGATACGGCGGGAAGCGCAACAGCACCGTTCTCAATAAATAATGATAGCGGAATTGACGGGGCTTCGGGAACATCGGAGCCAAACGCTCACTATTGTTTATTGAATAAAACGACTGGTGATGCGGAATTGCAGTTTAGTGATAATGATCTTATTACTCAGGGTGCAATACCGGAAGATTTGTTCAAGCTGTTAAGCTATACTTGGGTTCAGCTTCGTTATGAAACAGATGCGAATGAATCAAGCGAAACGGTTACTGCTTTTGTTTACGATAAACAGTAAAGGATAATAACTTAGGGGCGGGGCAGTGCTATGAAACACGCTCTGCCTTGCCTCATTAATAAGGAGATTTAAAATGAGAAAATTAATTATTCTCGTATTGTTGATTGGATTGTCCTTTGCACAGAAACCTACACAGCGTATATCTCAAAATACTGACTGGCTTCGGATAACAGATACTAATGGCGATGAATACGATTATACAAGAGATCAATTTTTCAATCCCGGATTCGATATTGGAAGTATTTATGATTCTGGAAGTTATACAATTAGAATCGTAGATGTATTCACTGAAATAGGTGCTTCTGCACATAAGTCTATTAATGTTGATTTAGCTTATACTCCTGTAGCAACCGGAGCTGCAGCTCCTATTGGAATTGCATCTAAAGTTACCATGACAACCGGAATGACACGAAATTCTGCTTCAAGTAATTATCAAGGACTGGCTTGGGGATTACAAGGACAAATTCATACACTAACCGGATCTACTTATGCAGGTGAAACTGCAACTGATCCGGGGATGATACTTGCCGGACTGCGTGGTGTTATAACTGATGCCGGAACTTCAACATATACTAACGGAACATTTACAGGAGCTTACTTAGAGTCTCAGGTTTCACAAGATGTAACTACGGGAGATTTTAGACATTTCTTGCTATGGTGTAGAAATCAAGGAAGTGGCACAGCTACGCCGATTACTGCTGCAATTTATATTGATGAAGGAGATGCTTGGACAAATACAATTCTAACGGGAATTGACATTAACAATACTGTTAAAGGTATGGATATTATGGCAACGACTACCGGTATTGATTTTTCAAGTTCAATGACGCAGGAGATAATCGGTCAGAATGATGAAATAATGTCTAATGCTAATGATGGTGAATGGGATTTTGGTATTGCCAAAATAGCAACCACAGGAAGCGGCAGAGGAACTGATCAATATGAATTTGTTTTTGATGTAACCAATCGTTCTGGTGGAATTTTCCCGAATGGTGGTCCTTATAAAACTTATATTTATAATGTTGAAGTTGACAGAGAAGCAGATGAAGATGCTACTGGCGATTCAAGAGATGTAATGTTTAAAGGTGTATATCGAAATTACGGTCAAAATGCGGCTGGTTTGCATGTTCAAGGAATTGGAACTTCAGTTAGAAATGAATCCGGCGGGACTCTTGGTTCTATGAAAGGCGGAGAATTTGGAGTTAATCAAAAATCAGGTGCTACTGTTGATGCTCAGATGTATGGATTAACAGCTACAGTTGAGAATTACGGTACTCCTGGTTCAGTTATAGCTGCAGGTGTGTTTGATATAAGAAATGAAGGAACAAATGCTACAGCTGAATATGGTATTCATGTAACGAATACTAATAATTCTCAAGCGGATGCTGCTGATGCTGCAATTTATGTTGATGATTCTGGAGCAAATATTGGATGGGGTTACGGATTAGATATGAGCGGAGCTACTATTCAAACTGCTGATATAAAATTAAGTGACGGTTCAGAAATTGGTGCTACTACTAATGGTTCTACTTTAAATACAGCTACTGGCGTTACAAATGTAAACTATGCCAGTGCCTTGAATAGAACAGTTGTTACTTTAACTGCTCATGCAATGGATATTACTGATACAGGTGGAGCGAATGGAGGACACGGGGCATTAAAGATTCTTGATTTTCCAGAAGGATATATCAGAATAGAAGGTGTTATTGGCGATATTGCGATTACAAGTAAAAGTGGCGGTGTAAGTGCAACAGCCGTGTTTGATATGGCAATGGGAACTGTAACTACCGATGTTGGTCAAGCCACTCTTGCGGGAACTAATGTTGATATTGTAGCAAAGGTTGATGGTGACTTAGTTGGTAGTGCTGATACGATTGATTTAGTTGATACTACAACTCAAGACGAAGATGGTCATTCAGGTTCAACTGATGTTTGGCTTTGTGTAGCTGTGGAGGATGCAAGTATAAGTTCTACCGGCACAATGGTAATGAGCGGAACAATAGTAATAACCTGGTATAACTTAGGAGACTATTAAACATGAATAAAATATATTTAGGAGGATTATATGGCACGATCTGATTTAGGCAGAATCGACGGACAGCTGAAAATGCAGAATCAATCAATTGATGGTTATGATCCTGTATCGGGTTCAGTAGGAACGATTACCAATGCCCATCGGAAAATACATGAGAAAGCAGCATTTACTACACATTATGAAAATGAAGTAACCAACACCAATGAGCAAACTGTAATTGCTTTTAATTCTCCGGCAACCAAACAAGTGCATTTAATAATAACGGTCGAAAGCACTCATGCTACGGATATTTATTTGTATAGAGATACAAGTATAGATGCAGACGAAGGCTCTGAATTAGCGTTAACTTGCAGAAATCAAATTGCTACGCTTGGGACATCTTTAGTTACATCTATTGCAGGGACACCAGTTGTAAATAAAATGACATCATTTAATGAAACACAAGCAGCAGGTGCGAATATTACAACAACAACGGAATTAGACCATATTCCGCTTTTAGGCGGAGAAGGCCCTAAGGCAGTCGGTGCTCTTTTTAGAGGTTCTGAAGAATTTGTTTTTTCTGGTTCAGTTCAAGTCGCTATTGTAATGAATGCCGGAACGAATGATACTGCAACTCATAAAATTCGATTAGATTGGTACGAAGTTACAAGCTTAGAAGGATAAGCTTATAATGGGAACATTCGATGTAAGTTATTGTGTGGAAGCTGATCTTCGGGGAATACTCCCGACAATTGCCGATTATGATAGAAAAAGAGCTATTACGGGCTGGAGTGTAGAAGCAGGATCACAATATAAATCAAGCTCGACCGGATCAATTAGTATGCTTTATAGAAACGGTGGAGAACTTGGAACCGCCCAAGCAAATAAGGCTGCTGTTGATGCAAACGGAGAATGGTTCTATGATTCTGCTTTAGATGAGGTTTATTATTATAACGATGCTGAAAATCCGACAAGTTTGGATATGGAAGCCGGAGAGGACTGGTCTACTTTAGTTACTGCTGCGATTTCATCGGCGAGTGAACTTGTAAGATCAATAACCGGCAAACCTATTATTAAACAACTTTGGGCTACCCGTGATTATGATGTTGTAATTCGAGACGGAACTGCTGCAATTGCGGTAGGTCGTTTAGTTAGACCTTTCGATAGAGATTTAGCCGAGAGTTTGGAAAGTTATTATAATGATGAAGGCTTACTTGAAAATCCAAAAGGACTTTTACAAAAAGTTCGTGATTCTGAAATAAGTTTATTAAGTGAAATAACTCCAGTCTTAGGTGTTGGAGAATTAGTTGAAGTTTCTGTTGATAATACAACAACTGGAGGGATTGATGATATTAGAGGCAGAGCCACAGAAAATGACACCGTAGAAGTTTCAATAGTGACGGAAGGGACATTTAGTTATGGTTCTGCCTCTGCTGTTACTTATCAGGTTAAAGGTAAATCAAGCACAGGATTAATGACATCAACGCTTGTTGCAGCTACTATTATACATGGAGATTATCAACTTATGGCTCATGGTTTAGAATTAAGATTTAGACCCGGGGTATATACTGCAAATGATAATTGGTATATTAGAATGTCCATAGAAGAAATCGAAACACATCAAGCTTTACATTCAATTACAATGACAGTCAGGGGTTAAAATGAAAAAATCAGAAGTATTAAAACAGTTGATAAAAGATGAAGAAGAAAACTTACAAAGAGCAGAATTAAGTGTTTCTAATGCTTTTCACGTTAGAGATATAATACGCAATACGTTAGCAGGGTATCAGGCAAAACTTAAAATTGCAGAGCAAGAAGAAGAACCTAAAAAGAAATAATGGCAATTGCTTACAATAATAACATTTATACTTACATTATAAATCCTTTGGAGGATTTAATTCAAGCTGAGTTTGGTGGGAAAATTAACTATGATGAGCATAAAGGAACTCGGTCAATTGTTATAAAAACCGATGGCGATGAATTGGTCGATCTAAGAAGTGGTGGACAAATAAGAGATTATTTAATTCAAATAATATATACAGTTAAGCAAGGCGGAGAATACGTTAAAGCAAAACAACTTAGAGAGGTTACGGAATATGCGGAAAGAATGAGAAGGCTTATTTGGAACAATTCTAATTATAGTACCGGAGGAACTGATTATTGGTTTGATGGTAGAGTTACAGATATTGATTATAGTAGAGATGAAGATAATCCTGAATTGACTATAGCAACATTAGACTGTGCGTTTACTCGTGAGGAAGTTATATGAAATATAAAGCAATAAAACCTATACCAAGTTCTGATTCATATAAAGGATTGCGAACTGTGGATTGGGAAAAATTAAACGACGGGAAAGCGGTTGAACTTAAAAAAGTTCCTGCTTTTGCTAAACCATATTTAGAAAAAGTAAAAAAGAAGGATAACGATAATGGCTAAAGACCCAAAAGGCTATGCACCAACTGAATTTCAATTAGCATTTGTAGCAGAAAGTACAAAAGGGACTGCTAATACCACGACCATGCAATTAATGAATGCCGATGTTATTACAATGCCTAATTTGAATCCGGTGATAGTAAACGAAACGAGAACAGGTACAGGCCGAGTTAGGAAAGTAGCCGATGCTTTTATCTGTCAAAAAGGAATATTAAAAACTATTCCATTTTCAGGAATACCAGACACGACAGTTTTACCATTATTAGTTTCAAACATAATGTCCAATACTGTTAGTACAAGTCCTGCTGGTTTTAGTGTGCCTTATAATTACACACCGCCTGAAATCTTAAATGGAGCAGGTTCTGGAACTATAATTCATACGGTTACAGTTGCAATGGTATCTCCCGAAGGAAGTAATTCAATAATCTTTCCGGGATGTGTTGTGACGAAATTAACATTAGAAGCAGGGATTGATGATGAAAACGGTAGATTTAAGATGAGCGGAGAATTTCAAACTCGACATATCCATGCAGATAAAGCAGCGGCTCCAACAAGCATGGCTGCTTATGGTTCTACTTTTTATTACATAACTACATTAACGGGCAAAACAACCTTTGCCGGAATAGCCGATTGTGTTATTGATGCAGTTAATTTAGACTTAGAGAACCCAACATCTTATAGTGGTTTTAATTCAAACGGCGATCCTGATTCTATTAATAGAGGCGTTGACGGTGGATTCAGAGCAGACATGATGGCTACAATTAAGTACGACGCAGCTACAGCGGTATTAAATGCCGATATGGTTGACGGTGGGAAAGCGGCATTAATTGAGGTGAGCGATAACGCAACTTGGGCAAGTGTTACGAATAATGCTTTTGCTGTTAAATCAGACAATGCAATTATTTCAAGCGTTGCGTTCAGCGATAGATCATCTATGTATTTGGATGTAATGGTTGAAATGGGTTCTGATGGTTCTACCGATGATGTAATTGAATTAGTAGTATAAATAAAAAAAGGAGTAAAAATGAAGATAACAGTATTTGTTCCTGCTAAAAAACGAGGGGAACAAGGTGAGTTATTATTAACAAAAGAAGTGATTGGTGACTTTGAAATAAACGAACCAAAATATTCCGAGCTAAAACAACTTGAATTAATTGCGAATAAAAGATTTATTAGTGACATTAGTATTGATCCAAAAACAAAAAAACCAATTCTTAATTCACTTAAAATTAATCAAGAAGGGTTTATAGAATTTTACGGTAAAGTTTTAGAAGCGTCAGGATTAAGCGAAGATGATATTGTTAAATATGGATTCGCAAATGCAGATATTGCCCTTGAACAAATATATTTAGCATGGACTAAAGACGAAAAAAAACAATAGGCGTTAGGTTAGCAACTTGGATCGCATTTAAGGGAATCCGAGTAGAAAAATACTGTAATAAATTGCCCTTTGAATCTAACGCATGGAGAAAAAAGGAGCGACGATTTGAGACTGAAGAAGATATTTGGAAAGAACTTTTATGGTTTGTTAATAAAAAGTTCCCGGAATTAAATGAAAAAAGAGATAAAAAGATTTCAATAGGTCAGGAATTATGGTATGGTCAATTTTACGACGCACAATATATAGTGGAAGATTGGATGTTTGAATTAATCCAAGCAATAAATACTTGTCTTGATATGGACATTCCTATATCAGTTGATTTAATGAACTGTCCGGTTAGAACGGTTCATTATTATTCTACGATTAAACAAGAAATAATGGCAATAGGCAATCTATAATGGCTGTAAAAACTTTTTTATACAAAATAGGGACTAAGGGAGCAAGGAGAGCCGAAAAAGACTTAAAGGGCGTTGATAAAGCAACTAAATCAATGGTTGGTTCAGCAGCAAAATTAGTAGTAGGATTTATTTCGATAGCAGCAGCGGTAAAAGGATTAAAGCTTGCTTTCTCTGCGGCCAAATTAGCATCAGAAGCGCAAAATGTAGAACGTGCCTTTGGGAATCTTGCAATACAAGCAGGAACTACTGCTGATATTATGATCAAGAAAATGCGAGAAGCAACGGCCGAAACCGTATCTGATTTTCAATTAATGCAGCAATTTAATACCGCTGCTATGCTAGGATTACCATTAGACCAGTTTGAAAAAATGATTGAAATTGCTCGTGGAGCAGCACAAGCAACAGGCCAATCAATGCAATTTATGTTACAATCTATCGTAACGGGTATTGGTAGACAATCTAAATTAATGTTAGACAATTTAGGCATTCTAATTAGTGCTGAATCTGCTAATAAAAGATATGCTTCAGCAATGGGCATTGTTGATAGACAATTAACGGAGCTGGAAAGAAAACAAGCCTTTGCTAATGAAGCAGTTAGAATTGGTTTAAAGAATCTTGAGGCAATGGGAGGAGTTGTAGAATCAAGTGCTGACAAGTTTGGACAACTAACGGCAAGAGTTGAAAATCTAAGAATTGAAATTGGCAAATTATTACTACCATCTGTATTAGGTGGAATGGAGTCTCTATTTAATACAATAAAATCGGCTGTTGAAGGTTTTAATCAATTAAAAATGGGTGTATTAGAAAGAAGCTTAGAGAGTGCAACTAAAAAATATCTCAAATTAAGAAAAGAACTTGAACGGTTTGGTGATTTTTATTCAGCATCTAAAGTAAGCAGTTTAAAAGCAAGAATGATGGAAATTTCAACCCAAATAAGAGACTGGGCAGAAGAACTGGGTGCATTGCACGATATAACCGGTTTAATCAAATCTGCCAATGAAGAAGCTGGCGGTGGATTAATACCTGAAGTTTCAGAAGCAACAATTAGTGCTTATCAAGATTTTTTAAATCGTATAATGCCAATTCGAGAACAAGTAGAAGAAGCACGGGATATAGTAAGAGATTTTTCAGACGCATTAGTACAGTCTACGATTTATGGACAAAAAATGGGTGAAGCTCTTGTTTCTGCTATTAGAGCGGTTGTTGCTGAATTGTTAGCAGCACAAATAAAAAAAGGAATCTTTGCATTAGTAAATTTAGCGTTTGCTGGATTTAATGCGACTTCTATGTTTAGTGGAATATCAGGATCTGTTGCATCTGTCCCAAACGATCAACCACAAACGACAGTAATATTTCAGAATGCTATTTTAATCGGAGCAGATGAAATGGCAATCAGAGATACTTTAATTCCTTTAATCGATCAAGCAAGAGCCAATGCTTAGTTTTGATTCATCATTAACAAGTTTTTTAGCTAAAAAAGCAACAAGGGCGTTTTGGGCATTGAGATTATATTATAATGACGAATCAGCTTTTACAGGAATTTCAGATCGGACTCGTATATTAGGAGGTAATACTTATTTTGGTTCTGCTCAATGGGGTAGTCATAATCAAACATTGAATATAAACGACTTCACTACTTCTAATGGAACTTTGACAGTTAAGATTCAGAACGCTCCCGGGAAGTTTGCCGGAGGTCGATTCTCTGATCTGTTTAGTACGAATAATTATGCTAATCGTAAATGGGAACTTTACCAATGTGATGATAATGCCGATTTTCATACTGATAATTTAATTGCAGGTGGAGTTATTTCTTCCGATATTGAACACGACCATAATTGGGCAACATTTAGATTAATAGATTATTGGGGGAAGTACGATATAGAACTTCCTTTAAATAGAGTTACTAATACTTTATATCCTAATGCACCTGAAAAAAATATAGACGAACCGATACCTATTTGGTACGGAGATTTTGATACAGAACCAGATGTCCCGGCAGGAAGTAAATGGGAACTTTTTAGAGTGAAAGGCAAGGCTCCTGCAATTATAGTCGAAAAAGGGGACACCGATGAAAATGTCCATTGTTTACCAGACACAGATCAGGGTGCTAGTGTTATTTTAAACCAGCTTAACGATAATAATGTTTTTATGTATAACCAGACATATCAATCATGCTTAGACAGTAATGTTACATTGAGTACTAATCCCGCCAATACGGCTGCAAATTTGATTAAATTTACAGGAAATACATTTTTTAATTATGTTCCATTAAAGAGAGATACAGGAGATGGAACAGCAACTATAACTGACCCTACCAATATTTTTGATGAAGATTTTACTACTTCAGGAAACATGGATAGCGCAGGAGCCAATCTAAGAACTTTTATAGTAGAAATAGGCGAAGTAAAAAATGTAGGTCGTTTAATAACTGCTACTAGTCGCATAAGCTTATTGGCTTTTTTTGGAACTTTTACGGGTACTCCTGTTGACGGGGGAGTTAAGGGCAATTTTTATGCTTACGGAACAGACATTGATCCTGTATCAAGTGCGCTTGTATGGAGTGGAGATGCTTATCAAGCCACCAGTATTGGGCATTACTTTACAACCGAGCATCTAGAAGCACTTTCTTCTTTAACCGGATTAACTGTCGGCATAGCGATTAATGCTATGGGTGGTGGTACCGGGGATGTAGATATTAAAGAACTTGGATTAGTCTTTGGTGTGGAATCGGATAAAACATATACCTATACTAGAATACATCAAGGGGCAATTGGAAATAGAATAGGACAATATAGAATTTATGATGTAGAAGAAGAAATAGAACTACCAGAAACGGAAATGGTTTTTATATCAGGAAAGGGTAGAGAATATGGTGCTTGGGTAGATGCCGATTCAAGAAACAATGGATATAATGCAGGAGATTTAATAGAGAATCCTACTTATATAATTGAAGATATTTTAAGAAACGAGCTAGGACTTGCGAGTGCTAATATTAGATATACTACTTTTGACACAACAGGCAATACAACTAACGGAACTTTAAAAGACACGTTTAACGAAAACAACACAACTGATATTAAATTTGCATTTAGTCAGCCAAAAATAATTAGTTCAAAAAGATTAATTGAAAACATTTGCAAACAATCTGGTCAATATGTTTGGTGGAGTGGTATTACTTTGGCACTTAAATCTCGCAAAAGAACCTATACAGCGGTAGTTGCTACGATTGACTTTAAAGATGTTAAGATATTAGGATTTAAGAAAACACCGATGAATGATGTATTTAATAAAATTCAAGTTGATTATGATTTTGATTATGCAGCAAATAAAACAGTTAAATCTCGTACTAAAGATGACAACGCTTCATTAGAAGATGGAACCTCACAAGGCACGGGCGTGAGTGGTTATAATCAAACATTAAAATTTAATTTAAATATGACTTATACTTTAGATACAACAACAGCCGATAATTATGGTGAAGCTTTATTAGCTTGGCTCAAAGATCAAAGACAAATATTAAAAATTGAAACCATAAGAGCAACTTATAATTATTTAGAAGTTGGAGATATTGTAAACTTTTCAAATTGGGATTCTAATTTAAAGATATTTGGAGATACGATTTCAACTGCTGATGGGTATATGGTTACACAAATAACAAAGTTTCCAAACAAAGCTCGAATAGTATTAACAGAAGTAGCGGGGAATATTGCATAATGGCTAAGAAATTTTATTGGGATAGTACAAAAACGATAGATGCAACAGTCTCGGCAGGAACTACGGTTACTACTACATACACCGATGCTCCGGGAGCTGTAACAAACGAAGCTTATGTAAACGACCAATCAGTTGCAGCTTTGGTAACTTCTTTTGGAAATGATGATGCAATTAGATTTGATTTTACTTCTTCAGTTACTGCAAGATATATAGCAGTTTATTTCGATGCACAAGAAACAGATAATTTAGATATTTATGCAGGTGAACACGCTACTAATATGATTAACGATCAAGCAAAATTAATATCATATACTACAACATTCACGGTAGGATGGAACATTATTGATATAGGTGCTTCAAAAACAGGTAGATATTGGTTCATTGTTGCCGATGGTGCAATTGCTAATTTAGCAGAAATATTCATTGGTGAATTATTTACTTTTCCGGTAGGTTATGATTTAAGAAATACTAAAGGTGCTATTTATGGAGTTGATGTAACCGAATCTTATGGTGGAATCGAATCTGCTAATAAACGACACGGAGCAAAAGGTATATGGAATTGGTCGTGGTCTTTTTTAAGCGAAACGGCAAAAGATAATTTAGTTACTATGCGGGAAGATATTGATTTCAATAGACTTAAATTTATTTATGATGATGAAACAACTAAAAATTGGGTGCGATTAGTCGGTGGTTTAGATATGACAGAAGTCGTATTTCAGGGATATAATACAACAGTTAGCTTGAGAGGACAGTTAGAATGACCATACATTTAGATGCTGAACCTATCAAAACTGTTTACGATCAACTTTTGCACGTTGAAAATGATGTTTATTTAAGTGTAACTCCAATCTCGGTTTATCAATCGGATGAAGACGGTTCTACAACTTATGAATCTGCTTTAAGTATTGGGACTACATTAGTTGGTTCAAGATCAGGAACTAAGCTTTTACAAGGTGGAGCGGTGATTGATTCTTCGGCTGCTGATTTGAATACAATAGAAGGATATGCTACGAGGGATATTGCTTGGAGGGATGGTGCTGGTGGTGGCAATCTTCCAAAGTCTATTTATGGCTGGTCGCATGATTTAGTTTTTACTGCAACCGATCATAATACAATTGCATGGACAGGCGGTTCAATTAAAATGGCCGATGCGACAACTTATTCGATTGATGCCGGGAATCTTGATATGTCAGCAGTTACATACATTTATTTTGATGCTGATATTTCTGCAACGGTATTACAATCAACTACAACAGTCGGAAGTTCTGTGGGAGAGGGAAGATTTGTCATTTGTGTTGTTAAAAACAACGCCGTTACAACTGCGGATTGTACGTTCCAAGTATTTGGGGGTTTAGGATTAGGTGTGTTTATTACTGCTGATGTTATCGGTGCAAATGTTATTGTTGCAAATCATATCTCTGCTAATACAATTACAACTAATGAATTAAATTTTACTCCTGTTCAGCACAATGATGTTATCGCAAGGATAAATGCTTCGGCAGAAGGTCTCTATATTACAGCTGATAGAATCCAAATAACGGGTTCTACAACTTTCGCTGCTAATTATGATCCGTCAGATAAAATACAAGTATTCACTTCGCAACCAACTACGCCATATTATATAGGTGATATATGGACAGACGGTACAGATATTAAATATTGCTCTAATGCAAGAGCGAGCGGTGCGTTTGTTTCGGGGGATTGGACTTTAGCAGCAGATTGGACAAATGACGACACGGCAGATCAGGCTATTTCAGATGCGGCAACTTCACAAGCAGCAGCCGATGGAAAGATTGTAACATTTTTTCAAGCAGGAGTTCCAACTGCTGAAGGATCAGGCGATTTATGGTTTAACACGGGTGCAAAAAATTTAGTGTATAGAGCAACTAATGCAGGAGATGATGAAGTTACTGCGGGAGAATGGGAAATTGCCAGAGATACCGATATTGCACAAGCTATTTCTGATGCTTCAGATGCACAGACCAGAGCAGATGAAAAGGTGGTTACATTTTTTCAAGATGGCATTCCTACTTCTGAAGGAATAGGGGATTTATGGATAGACACTAACGATAACAATAAATTATATAGAGCAGCAAGTGCAGGAGCAGACCAAATAACAGCAGGAGAGTGGGTTTTAGCACAAGACGACACCTTCGATCAAAATTATATTATTCGTTCTGATTCTCAACCAAGCACAAGACCCGACGGTTCGTCTTTAAAAGAAGGCGATATTTGGATAGACACAAACGCCGGAAATGCTGAATATACTTATACTGGTGCAAGTTTTGTCCGTAATCAAACGCAAATTGATGGTGGATATATTACAACAGGAACAGTTAATGCAAATAGGATTACAGCAATGTCTCCCGGCGGTTCAACTCAAAGAATTGAAATTAATGCTGATGGTAACAATAGACTGAATTTTTATGATTCCGGGAATAATCAAATAATACGAATCGGAGAAAATCTTATAGGAACAACCGATGGAATAAAATTTACCGGAAATTGTATGGCGTTTTGGTATACTTCCAATACTACTGCTGTTTCTCAAATCCATTGTGTTAAATTTAGCCAAAATTCGGTTACGGGAATTCAAGGATTACAAACGCTTTATTTAGCACATGGAGCAACCAATCCTACTGTCAATCCTACTAATAGCTGGGTGGTTTCTAAAGTTGAAGGAATCAGAAATAGTTCTAATCCTATTTATGGAATTCATACAAGAACTACTAATGTGGGAACTGGTCCAGTAGTTGGTCATAAAATTATCACAATAGCTGCGGCTGGAACTACATCCGGTATTAATATGACTACGTATGGAACTGGCATTGTTTATGGAGTTCTTTCTACTACTACTGGTATAGGCGCATTTAGCTATGGTATCTTCGGAGAGGCAACAGGAGCGGCATCAACCAATTTTGGTGTATTTGGAAGCGCAAGTGGGGGGGGCACGAATTGGGGTGGTTATTTTACGGGGAATTTTAATCTTGCAAGTATTCCAACTTCTAATCCGGGTGTTTCGGGGAGTGTCTTTAGAACAGGAAATGATTTAAGAATAAGTACAGGATAATAACTTGACATATGTTATATTTATTTAATATACTCTTATCATTTATAAATACAAATAAGGAGTATTCAATGAAATACATATTAATTTTTATATTTATAGTAAGTTGTAAAGGTTTAATAGAACCTCCACGACCGGAAGGAATAGAAAAATCAATAATAGTTTGGAAAATACCAATGCGTTATTTTGACAGTATGCTTTTCAGGGGGAATATAATTGACGATGAAGCAAAAGAATGGATTAATCTTATTGTAGTGATAGAAAAACTTGATACAATAAGAATCGCTTTTAATATGGACAATTATCACAAAGGGGCATTTTACTCATTTAAAGTTCCGTTTGTTAAATATGATGTAACTGGTCTTTATGAAGCGGAATATGAATTTTGGTTAGAGTATAAATAATGGATTTTTATTTTGGATTAAGATTAACAAGCCCGATGCCTGGTGCTATTGCAGGTGCTAATTTTGCCGAATCTGACGAAGCCAATAATTACGGTTTATTAACAGATGCGAATATTGACGTTTCATCGCAGATTCCATATTTTAAATTAGGCGATCCGGCAACTAATTCAGCAGTCAGATTTGCGGTTGATGGTCAACAAGCAGATCATTTCTCGGATAGGGCAGATGATTTCTCTGATCCAACAGAAACCTTTAGCGAAATTGTAACAGCGTCAGGCGTTGGAAAAGCAAATGCGGTTATTTTTTATCGTACAGTAAAGTCACCGCCATCATTTATTAACGTATCAAGTTCTAATGTTGCAGCGACAGGATATTCGTCTGTATTAGCAACAACAGAAGTTACCACAGAAGAAACCGGTTGGTTAGTTTATGATATAACTACAAGCATTAGAAGTTATTTTGTATTCAACGTAACCAATTTTTCAAAATTAGAAATATCGGAATTAATGATAGGACAAGGGATTCTCGGTTTTCCACAATACGATATTGGAATTAAAGACAGTCCTAAACCTCATGTAACTCAAGATGAATCTTATGGCGGGATCGAAGCAACTAATAAACAATTTGATATTTCTTTTATATTGGAATTTGCTTGGAATGGTTTATCTGAAGCGAATAAAAATAAAATAGTAGAATTACGAGATGCCGTTTTTAATAGAGGTCGTGGTTTTTTAATGATTGACGGCGATGGGACTAAAACCTTTGTAAGATTATTAGAAGATATTATAGTGACTGAAATCGCTTATAAACTTTATGATGTTAAAATAAAACTTGATCCGGTAAGGCCTGTAGATCATACAGATTATAATACTTTCGGTATGTGGCCGGGAACATTTGGTGGATCGCTTGAAACTTTCGGTGACGAACAAAGAGGGTTTAATGTGTTTGGATTTACCGATGAAGATTTCGGATTAAAAACAGAAACTTTTGGAGAAGCATAATGGCAACGAATTTACACGATTTAAGTATCGGTGCTCCTGACGATGGATTCGCACAATTACTTCACATAAATGGAGGGATCACAGGAGCATTAAAAACAGTTTACGATGGTGACGCAACTGCGACAATTGTAGAACTTTCATCAGCAGCGTTTAATATCACAGGAGCAGGAACATTTCAATATGGCGGAGTGGCAGTAACTTCAACTGCGGCTGAATTGAATATATTAGACGGTGTTACGAGTACTGCTGCCGAATTAAACATTTTAGATGGCGTTACAACTAATACGACTGAACTTAATTATTTAGATGGAACTACGTTAGGAACTGCGGTAGCATCTAAGGTTTTAGCTTGTGATGCTTCTAAAGACTTGAATTTAAATGGTGGAGATTTTACTGCGGTTCTTGGTACTTTTACGGGCAATTTAACAGTCAATTCCAATTACGTTATGGAAGGATATGCTACTGGTAGGAATGTAATGAGAGTAACTTATATAAAGATAGAAGCAGGTGGAACCCCCGGCACTAATTTAACGGTTAGTGATATATCAACCACTAATAATACATATAATAGTGTTTCGACTTTAACTACTTCAACGAATATAACAAGCGGTGGTGGAGCAGGTGGAGGTTCTTTTTCATTTATAAATGCAGATTTAACAATGAATTTAACAGAAACAGTTATTGGGCCTGGAGCAATATCGCCAATAGCGATAGATGTTGAAAATTCGGATGCTACTGCTCTTTATACTTTTGATTTTTCTCTTAGTAGCGGAAATATGAAATTAACACCATATAAAAATGGAAGTAATACAGTAGCAGCAAATTGGGTAAATGTATTAACAACTGCCGGTGATAAGGTTCATTTAAAAATAGTTTATTGGACAAGTACATAATGAGAAATATAAAATGAAAGTACATACAAATACAGATATTTTAAATATAGATTATCTTAAATATGATAAGGCAAAACCAATACTTGTAGTTCCAACTGGAGTAGTGGAATATAGAGAACCCGGTAATCCACTTGTTTTACCTAACGGTGATATTATTTGGGACACGACTGCTGCAAAAATAAAGAATGGTAAAAAGGTATATTCTATACATACATTTATTAATTGGAAATTTCAGAAAGAATTAAAATTATTGGGAGCAGGTGGAAGAGTTAGGGAAGGTGAAGATCCGTTCAGATATTATGATAATACAACAGGTTTATGGCATTTATTTGTCGAAGATAAAACATCTGAAAAGAAATTTAAGCAATTTTTGCTTAATCATTATACATCTATTAACAAATTAGGTCCGTTTTATTTCTTAGGTGGTTCATCTGGGCTTTCACCATCTGGCACAGGTTATATGAAATATGCCGCTTATTCGGCAGTACTTAAAAATAATGGGATTGATTTGTTTTTTGGTGCAAGAGGTATGACAGGAGCGCCAAGTACAGAAAACCCAAGTTATGCTAAATGGAATGGTAATAAATATATCCCACTTCCAAGCCCTGTTATAAAAGCATTTGATTGGGGTTATCAGTCACTTGATTGGAGTGATGTATTTAAAGTTGGGAATAAATACGTTGCGATTGTATCGGGACTAAGAGGATGGAGTAAAGAAAAACCAAAAGAAGATTTCTGGTGTAATGGAATTGCAGTATCTAATTCTAAAACAAGTGGATGGAAAGTTACTAAATCTATATTAACAAATAAATCAGGTATAGCAGGAGACAGAATCTTTGCAATGTTCTATTATGACGGTAAAGAATGGAAAGCAATAGTTAATACTTGGAAAAGCAGAAAGTTTTATTTAGCTACAATTGTAACTAAAAATGGTGGTGGAAATGGGAATGGTAACGGCGATTCCGACCATGATTTAAGTGAACATATAAACGAAGATTCAACTTTACCGCATCACAGCAAAACTGTTTCTGATAATGTACTTTTAATGCGTGAAATTAGACCGATACTTGTAAGATTAGAACAAGAAGCAAAAGCTAATGGAAAGGGTCTTGTGACAGAACAGGAAGCACACTATATGAT
>SDBV01002833.1_pt1 | contig 25866 bp, 34 predicted proteins | sample 2277081 | NCBI WGS metagenome assembly SDBV01 (sample SAMN10402039, study PRJNA504765) | marine sediment metagenome | isolation source: marine sediment core GS10_PC15, 223 cmbsf | place: Arctic Ocean: Southern Knipovich Ridge | collected 2010 | reverse complement strand
AAATGTTTTAGAAATGAGACTGTAGACTGGTCACATTTATTTGAATTTAATCAAACAGAAGGTATAGTTGTAGATGAAGATGCTAATCTAAGACATTTAATCGGTTATCTTAAACAATTCTTTAAAAAAATGGGTTTCCCAGAAGCAAGATTTAGACCTGCTTATTTCCCATATACTGAACCTAGCCTAGAAATAGATGTATATCATCCAGTACATAAAAAATGGATTGAATTGGGTGGTGCTGGAATTTTTAGACCAGAGGTAGTTATTCCTTTACTTGGAAAAGATATTCCTGTTTTAGCATGGGGACCTGGAATTGATAGAATTGTAATGGATTATTATAAAATTAAAGATCTGAGAATGCTCTATAAGAATGACATAAAACAATTGAGAGAAATTAAGACGTGGTGGAAATGAAGAAACCTAAAATAATTAGGAAAGAGGAATTAAAAGAAAATGATTATGGGAATACTAAAGTTACAGATATCTTAAATGAAGAAGAATTAAAATTCAGTGTTGCAAAAGTGAGAAAAATAGGGAACGATGTTAAAATAGGATATAATACAGAAAGTGATGTTGCTTATTATGTCTTAGGGGGAAAGGGAAATTGTGTTATTAATGGAAAAAGATATACTCTTAAAAAAGGAGATCTGGTATTTTGTCCAAAAGGGACTAAATATAGCATTAACGGTTTAACTCTGTTAGTTATTTCTTCTCCTAAGTTTGATAGAAATAAAAGGAGATATGTTAAGTAAAATGCCAACTGTAAACCTAAATAAAAAGGATGTTGGAAAGAAAAGAATATTTATAATACATGGATGGGGAGGTTATCCAGAAAATTGCTGGTTTCCTTGGTTAAAAAAAGAATTAGAAAAATTAGATTTTGAAGTTCATGTTCCTGCAATGCCTAATTCAAAAGAACCAAAAATTGATGTATGGATCCCATTTTTGAAAAAACAAGTAGGAAATGTTGATGAAGAAACATATTTTGTTGGACATAGTATTGGTTGCCAAACTATTATGAGATATTTACAAACTATTAATAAAAAAATTGGGGGAGCTATTTTTGTTGCAGGATTTTTTAATTTAAATAATTTAGAAAAAGAAGAAGAAAAAGAAATAGCAAAACCATGGTTAGAAAATTCAATAAATCTTGAAAAAGTTAAAAAAGTGATAAATAAAGCTGTTGCAATATTTTCTGATAACGACTTAGATATACCTTTAGAAGACTCAAAAATTTTTGAAAAAGAGTTAGGAGCAAAAATAATTGTGGAACATAACAAGGGCCATTTTAGTGGAGATACTGGTATTACTAAGTTGCCTGTGGTTTTAGATTCAATTAAAAAAATGATTTAAAATTGGGAAATAAAATGGAAATAAAAGAAGCTCAAAATAAAATAAAAAATTTTGACGAAGAAAGAGGATGGGGTAATGATTGGAATTTAAAAGATTTGAATTTGAATATTACTGAAGAAATAGGTGAATTATGGAATTTAGTAAAGTGGATTGATAAAGACAAACAAAAAGAAGTTGTAGCAGCTAATAAAGAAAAGGTTTCTGATTTTGTAGGAGATGTTTTATTTTTAATTTTAAAAATAGCAAATCAAACAGGAGTAGACGCAGAAAAATCATTAAAAGAAACTTTAGAAGAATTCGAAAAGAGAATGCCTGCTGCTAAGATGAAAGAAGTTAAACATGCAAATAAATTTGCTGGAGGTTTTGACGAAAAATAGTAAATGCCAATTATAAAATATGTATCCAAAAATGAATTATATCCTGCATTTGGAGAAGCAGATGTAAAAAAGCAGATAGCATATGTAAGAAAGGACTTGCCAAATTTAGTTAGAGATTTTGTTAAAGATCATGAATTATATCATTTAAATGATAAATCAAAGAATTGGGTTTGGAGAGAAACTAAGGCAGGCATATTTAGTGGAATCAGACATCCTATCGGGTTAATTGTGACTATATTAATAAGTCTACATCCTGATAGATTAAAATTATATGTTCAAAGAATAAAAAAAGGGGAATAAATAATGCCAACTGTAAACCTAAACAAAAAGGAATTTGAAAAACTTGTCGGAAAGAAATTATCTATTGAAAAACTAAAAGATAGAATATCAATGTTAGGTACTGATTTAGAAGATATTAAAGGTAATGAAATTATTGTAGAAGTATTTCCAGATAGACCAGATATGATATCAGAACAAGGATTTGCAAGAGCTCTTTCTAGTTTCATTGGTGCAAAAACTGGTTTAAGAGAATATAAAGTTAAAAAATCAAATGAAAAAGTAATCATTGAAAGTTCTGTTAAAGAAGTAAGACCATATACAGCCTGTGCAATTGTAAAAGGAATTAGATTTGATAATGAAAAAATTAAACAAGTTATTCAAATGCAAGAAAAATTACACGTTGGTTACGGAAGAAATAGAAAAAAAGTTGCTATTGGTATATATCCTTTTGAAAAAATTAAAACACCTATCTATTACAAAGCTTTAGATCCTGAAAAAATTAAATTTAGACCATTGGAATTCCCAAGAGAGATAAATGGAAGACAAATACTAAGTCAACATCCAGCAGGAAGAGAATATGCTCATTTGTTGGATGGGAAGAAGAAATTCCCTGTTTTTATTGATTCTAATAATAAAGTTTTATCAATACCTCCAATTATTAACTCGCATGAAACAGGAAAAATAACAGAACAAACAAGAGATGTTTTTGTAGAATGTTCTGGTTTTGATTTTGAAGTTTTAAATAAAGCACTAAATATTCTTGTTACTGCTTTAGCTGATATGAATGGACAGATTTTTTCAATGGAATTAAGTTATGGAAATAAAAAAATAACTACACCAGACTTAAAACCTGGTGTAATTGAATTAGACTTAAAATATGCAAACAAAATTCTTGGTTTGGATTTAAAAGAAAATCAAATTAAAAAACTATTAGAAAGAATGGGTTATGATTACAAAAATAAAAAAGTTCTAATTCCAGCTTATAGAGCAGATATTATGCATCAAATTGATATAATTGAAGACATTGCAATTGCATATGGTTATGAAAACTTTCAAGAAGAAATTCCAAATATTTCTACTATTGGTCAAGAAGATGAATTTGAAATCTTTAAAAGAAGAATTGCTTATTTATTAACAGGACTTGATTTATTAGAAGCTAGTAATTATCATTTAACTGGTGAAGAATTCTTAAATAAAAAAATGAATTTTAATTCTGATTTTATTAAAGTTAAAAAAGCTGTAAATAATGATTTTAATATTCTAAGAACATGGATAATTCCTAGTTTAATGAAAACATTAAGTGAAAATAAACATTATGATTATCCTCAAAATATTTTTGAAATTGGTGAAGTTTTTACAAAAGGGAAAACAGAAACAGGAATAAAAGAATATTGTAGATTAGGTATAACTTTATGTGATAAAGAAGCAAATTTTACTAAAATAAAACAAATTCTAGATTATTTATTTAGGATGCTTAATTTGGAATATATAATTGAAGATGTAGAACATAGTAGTTTTATTCCAGGAAGAGTTGGTAGAGTTATTGTTAAAAATCAAAAAGTTGCTTACATTGGTGAGATTTCTCCAAAAGTTATTACAAATTGGGATTTAACTATGCCTATATCAGCTCTTGAATTAAATTTAAGTGAGTTATTTGATACTATTTAGATTTCTATATGAATAGAAAAACTTTAAAACCCTTATAATCTGATTCTGATTAAAATGATTCAAAGAACATTAGCTCTAATAAAAACAGATGGTTTACAAAGATCTCTAGTTGGAGAAATCCTTTCTAGATTTGAAAAAGTTGGCTTAAAGATAATAGGTATGAAAATGATTCAAGCTGATAAAGATCTTGCAAAAAAACATTATTGTGATATTAAAGGAAAACATGGTGAAAGAGTTTTTGATGATCTTACTAATTATCTCACTGAAGCTCCTGTTATAGCTATCTGCTTTGAAGGCATAGATGCTATTCATGTTGTTAGAAAGTTAGTTGGTAGTACATATCCAAATGAAGCATTGCCAGGAACAATAAGGGGAGATTACGCTCATATTTCTAAACATTATGCTAATGGTAATAAAGTGAAAGTGGGAAACTTAGTTCATGCTTCTGCTAGTTTAGAAGAAGCAAAAAGTGAAATTGATTTATGGTTTTCTAATGAAGAATTACATGAATATAAAATTACAAGTGAAGTTCACTTAAGATAATTTAATCTTTAGTCTCATTTGTGTGCATATATTTTGTTTTTTGTAATTCAATATTTACTCGTTTCCCATTTAACTTAATTATCCCACCAGGAGTTCCAACTACAGTACAATTATCAGGAATATCCTTCATAATAATAGTAGTATCAGCACCAATCTTCACATTATTCCCAATAGTTATAGGTCCAAGTAAAATTGATCCTGTCCCAATTAGTACATTATTGCCAATAGTCGGATGTCTTTTATGTTTATGTTTTCCAGTACCTCCTAAAGTGACATTATGAAAGATGGTACAATCATCTCCAATTTCTGCTGTTTCTCCTATAACAACACCTGTACCATGATCAATAAAAAAACTTTTTCCTATTTTAGCACCAGGATGAATTTCAACACCAGTAAGAAATCTATTAATAGTTGAAATAAATCTTGGCAAAATAGGGATTCTTAATTTGTATAGAAAATGAGTAAACCTACTTATTACAATTGCATGTAAAGGAGTATGACAAAGTAAAACTTCTAAATAGTTTTTAGATGCTGGATCATTCTTTTTAACTGCTTTTATATCTTGAATTATTGTTTTAAACATATATTTAGAATTTAAATATAACTTTTTTAAAGTTTACTATTTTACTATTTTTTATTTTAATGCCTTCTTTTCTCAATAATTTTATTTTATTTTCTGTTCCTGAAGCAAATCCGCCTATTTTTCCATTTGAATTTACAACACGATGACAAGGTACTATTGGAGCATAAGGATTTTTATTTAAAGCATGGCCAACTGCTCTATAAGCTTTTGAATTTAATGCTTTAGCAATTTCACCATATGTAGAAACTCTACCTTTAGGAATCCTTTTTGTTATATTATAGACAGCTTTTGTAAATCCTTTAATATTCATCATCAAAAATAAAGATTTCATCAATATCTGTTTTTAATACTCTTGCTATATTGTAAGCCAATTGTAAAGAAGGATTATATTTACCTTTTTCAAGAAATACTATTGTTTCTCTCCTTACACCCACTTCTTTTGCTAAATTTTCTTGTGTTAGGTTGAATTTAGCCCTAAATTCCTTAATTTTTGTTTCCATTGTTACTTATTTTTAACTTTATATTATAAATAGGTAACTTATACTTAAACTTTTTGTAATTATACCCACTTAATGCCTTTAAATTTATGTTTTGTGGCTACCAAGATCATATCAACAAGCCACCATACACCTAAACCGCCAAAAGTGAATAATTTCAATAATCCAGTACCTACTTTTCCCATAATAAATCTATCAACACCTAAAGAACCAAAAATAATGGACATAACTAAGGTTACAACCCAATTTACCTCTTTTACCATATAGACTTTAAAATAGTTATTCTTTAAATGTTTTTCTAAAACAACCAACATAAACTTTAAATAAGTAGGGATATCATTTTAATCAATGAAAGAAACAATCTTTAAAACTTTAAAAAAAAGATTTCCAAAAAAAGCAAAAGAATTTTTAGTAGACCTAGAAACTCTTGCTTTGTTCTTGAATTCTCCTGTAAGAGATAGATGGATGAAATTTTCAAAGTTAACTCCTAATGAAATTAGAAAAATAAACAAAATAGTTAATCATTATGCTGAATTAAAAGTTAAAATAGAAAATAAGAAAAAACCCAAAACAAGAAAACAAATAATTAAAATAGAAAATTTATGTTTAAGAAAAATCTTTCTTGGAAAATTTATCAAAATTAAAGAGAATGATAGAGCTAAAGCATTGAAAACAATTAAAAAACTATTAAAAATAAAATATCCTAAATCAGCTATTCTTGATACTTTTGAATTATCTAAATTAAGTGTTTTAACAGGGGCAAATGAAAAAACAAGAAATTTTTCTACTGATCTTTTAGTTTTTTATCCAAATAAAAATAAAATAATAGGTATTGCAGTTCTGTTAAAAAATGGAATACGATCTCGAGCTAAATAAAGTAATTAAAGAAATTAAAAGAATTAAAGCTAAGCTAGTTTGTGTTCAATTACCAGATGGCTTGAAACCAAAAGCTACTGAGATTGTTAAATTATTAGAAGAAAAAACTAAAGCTAAAATTGTTATATGGGCAGATACTTGTTTTGGTGCTTGTGATTATCCTTTAGAACTAGAAAAATATAATTTTGATTTATTAGTCCAGTTTGGCCATACCAAATGGAAAAAAATTACTTAAAACCATACTTCCCAGTTAATTTAACAAAAACAAAATCACCTAAATTCTTTATATCTAATTTTGTTTTCTTCTTTTGTATTTTCAACATTTTTTGATTATACAAAGTACCTACAGGAGCAACTAAAATTCCATTATTTTTTAATTGTTCTACTAAAATTTTAGGGATCTCCGGACATGCAGCAGTTACAATTATTTTATCGTATGGTCTTGCTTTTCTATAACCTTGGCTTCCATCTTCATGTATTACCTTAATATTTTTTATTTTCAATTTAAAAATATTCTTTTTAGCAAATTTAACTAGTTCTTGGATTATTTCTATAGTATAAACAATTCCTTTTTTTCCAATAACATAAGAAATCAGAGCAGCATTATAACCAGAACCAGTACCAATTTCTAAAACTTTATCTCCTTCTTTTAAAGACAAAGCTTGTAACATTATCATTACTGTTGTTGGTTGTGATATTGTCTGCTCTTTTATTGTAGGCAAAGGTTGATCATCATAAGCTTTATCTAAAAATTCTTTTTTAACAAATTTTTCCCTTGGTATTTCTCTAAAAGCTTCTATTAATTTCCTGTCAGTAATTATTTTATTTTTAGTCCAATACTTAACTAAATTCTCTTTCATAATTATTCTAATTTCTTAATTATGTTTTCAATGAAATCTTTATATTTAACTTCTACTGCTAATAATCCAACCGGATTTGGAATTTTAATACCTTTTTTAACTTCTTTCAAATGGTTTTTTAATAAAAATATCAACATATCTTTTTCTTTTTTATTTAATCTCATAAATAATCATAACTCTAATTCATTTAAATAAGTTATTAAAAAAAGAAAAAATTACCTTATGTAATAAATAAGGTTTATATTGGCTGTAACTCTTACATCTGATGGCATTATCATTGCAGCTTCTTCAACAGCAGCTACACCAACTGTTTTTTCCATAGTGTAAATATAAGGTCTAGCAAAGTAATTACTTTCTGAAACAGTCTTTATACTTCCTAATCTAGCATCTAAACTCTGTGCAATAGTCTCTGCTTTTTCTTTTGCATTTTTAGTTGCTTCTGCTAATACTTGTTGTTTATACATTTGTTCTTTTTCTTTACTCAAACCAAAGTGTATATTATTTATTTGATTTGCTCCATTCTTAACTGCAACATCTACAATAAAACCAACTTCATTTAATTTAGTTGTTTTTACTTTTAGAGTTTGCATTGCTCTCCACCCTATAACCCTAGAATTACCGTTTTCCCATTTTCGTTCTTCATTCAACCTTAAATTTTCTGTTTGAATATCACTCTCTGGAATACCTCTATTCTTCAACCCGTTTATAATATCATTTATCACTTTATTTGCTTCAGATTGAGCAGATTCTGCAGAAACAAACTTAACTATTGAAACACCAACCCAAACTTCTGCTTCATCAGGATCTACTGTAATCTCAGAATTTCCTTGTACGTTAATTGTATTACCTTCTTTACAGCCAGTTATTGCTATTAAAGCAATAATTAAAAAAGCCAAAATTACTTTTGTTTTCATCATTAAATTTTAGATTTATCCTTTTATATTATTTTCTATAATACGCCGGGACTGGGATTTGAACCCAGATATCCTTTCGGAAACAAGCTTTCCAGGCTTGCGCAGTACCAGATTGTGCCATCCCGGCATATACTAAGAACTAGTAATTTTGATTTATAAATCTTATTATTAAAAAAAGAAATATAACATACCAGATATCATTAACATACATCCAAGATCAGCTATAGCTGTTGTAATAGGTGTTAAAAAATTATCAGGATCCTTTTTCTTTTTAAGAAGATGAAATCCTACGATTATAGAAATAAAAATGAGTATAGTACATAAAACTACTGCCATTAAAACAGAAGAAAATAAAATTTTTAAAAAGACATCTAAATTAAAAGGAAAACCTCTTAAAAAAGCAAGAACATTTGCTAAAATTGAAATATAAATTGTACAAATTAGTGCTATAATAAAAATACTACTAATGAGTCTTCTCATCTCTATTGATTTAAAAATATTTTTTTTAACTTTCCCCAAATAAAGTAGGGTAGTAAACCTAGAAGAAAAAATAATGCCAAAATTACCCACTAAATTATTTAAAGCAGGAAATAATATTAAAAACGGCAATATTGTAACTAGTTTTTGATTTAAAGATTCTAAACCAACTCCACCAAAAGAACTTAAAATAGAAGCAAGTATTAAAACTTTTATACTCTCTTTTATTATTTTTATAATTAATTTCATACTATTATTGTAATTGCAAGTAAAACTGCAAGTATACACACTACATCTCCTACTGTTGTTATATATGGTCCCATTATATTATCAGGATCATGACCTTTTTTGTATAACCATAAACTTGTTTTAATTGTTAAGGGTAATAAAATTATATTAGAAAAGATTGCTGCAAATACAGAAATATAAATTATTTCTATAAATTGTATGTGAAAAAATATCAAAGTTGCTATATATGCTAAACTACCTAAAATTAAAGAGACAAAAATAGCTAATAAAAACGAAGCAAAAATATTTCCTAAAATTATCTTATTATTATATTTTGCATTTACACTTAATGTTCCTAAATGTAAAGCAGATCCAATTCTTGCTGCTAAAGATCCAGAAATATTTCCCCGCATTTCTAAAATCCCTGGTAAAAGGATAAATAATCCTGGAATTAATAATAATTTATCTTTAAAAATAGCTAAACTTAGACCTGCTAATAAACCACCAGTTACAGCAATAAGTTCACCAGAAAGAATCTCTAAAAAATCTTTTCTCATATTTTCTTTATCTTTCCATTAGCTACATCTTTCAATATTTTTTCTGCTTCAACATTTCCTACAGCAACCAATAAATCTTTATTCATTAATCTGGTGTCGTCATTAACCTCAAATACCCATTTCTTCTTTCTATTTATGGCTAATATTCTTGCTTTTGTATATATTTCAACTCTAGAACCACCAATAGTTCTTCCAACTAAAGGAGATTTTCCAACAATTGTCTCTGTTAAAACTCTTTTGTCAGATTCTTTTAAGATATCTTTAATAATGGAAGGAAGTCTTTCAGATTCAACTAAATTAGAAATTTGTACTGCTGAATTTGATATATTTCTTATAAACCCTGTTATGTTTAATATGGTAATTCTTTCTCCACCAGATTCCCTTACCTTAAATAACATCTTTAAAGTATCTTCTTCTAATTGTTGGACTTCTTTATCCATTCTACTAACTTCTGCTGATATTTTTCTATCATGAAGAAATAATGCAGAATAAGCAAGATCAGTCATAATCTCACTCATGTCCTTCATTCGCAGAATATTTTCTTTTATATTCGACAATTTTACCACCCTCTTTTTATTTATTAAAAATATTATAAGATTAATAATATAGTTTTAATTATAAATTTTTCTATGCTATATTCAATAGCCTCTAGCTCGAAAAAAGAAAAAATTTAATAAATATTCTATCCAACCTATGATTATGAGACTATGTAGTGCTTGTCTGTTGGGGATAAATTGCAGATATAATGGTGAAATCAAACTAAACGAGAAAGTTATTAAATTATCTAAAAAAGAAACTCTAATTCCGATTTGTCCAGAACAATTAGGAGGCTTACCAACTCCAAGAGAACCATCAGAACAACAAGTGGAAAAAGTAATTACAGAATCAGGAAAAGATGTTACTGAAAATTTTGTGAGAGGTGCAAAGCAAGTTTTAAAACTGGTAAAATTATTTAATATTAAAGGAGCAATTTTAAAACAAAGAAGTCCTTCATGTGGTTATGGACAAATTTATGATGGATCTTTCACAAGAACTATAATTAAAGGTTATGGTGTTACAGCGGATTTATTAAAAAAACATGGAATTAAAATAATTTCTGAAGAAGAATTATAGATGACAATATTTAAATATTTTTCAAACATACATATTATTATGGGAGACTATAAGATAAAATATCCATCCTTGCACAATCAGTTCTATGCTAAAGGTATTGAATTGTTAGATATTATTGATAATGGGGAATTTATCCAACAGATACAGGAATTTCGTGATTATTTAAGTTCAGGGAATTTTAGACTTATTCCCGGATATTTAGCACATAAAGATAGAGATCCTAAAAATCTTAGAGACATCCATAACCTCTACTCTCCAATTGTAATGGGGCTTTGCAAAATAGAACATCCATCTCTAGATGATGAAATTCGTGCTGAAGGTTTTGAATTGTTAGATGTTATTGACAATAAGGAATTTATTCAGCGGATAGAGGAATTTTTCAATTATTTACTTTTAGGGAATTTTAGATTTATTCCTGGAGATTTGGCACATAAAGACAGATATCCTAAAGATTCTGAAAATACCCATTATTTTTATACGGGAGGGAATCTAGAAATTATAGAAAAAAGAGAATTAGAACAAGAAGATTCTAGAGTTTTAGAACTAGTTGGTTAAAATTAATCTAAAAGTTCAATCTCAATATTAACTATCTATTCATTCAAAATAATTTTATTTAGATTGCCTTTAGATAATCTTTAAATACAGTTAAAATATTTTTTTAGGATGAAAAAAAGACCAAAAGTAGGATTAGCACTAGGATCTGGCTCAGCAAGGGGACTTGTCCATATTGGAGTAATTAAAACATTAAAAGAGAATGATATTCCAATAGATTATATAGCTGGTACAAGTATTGGTGCTTTAATTTCTGCATATTATGCATTATATTCTGAAATAAATAAATTAGAAGATATTGCTTTAAAATTAACAAAAAATGACCTAATTAAATTAATTGATTTAAATTCTCCAAAAAAAGCTTTGATTAAAGGAATCAAAATTAAAAAATTTTTTTCCGAGATAATTGATGATAAATCTTTTTCTGATATTAAAATTCCTTTAACGATTATTACAACAGACTTAGAATCAGGGGAAGAAGTTAAAATAAATAATGGAAAATTAATTGATGCTATACAAGCAAGCATAAGTCTCCCAGGAATTTTTAGCCCAATAAAATTACACGGGAAATTATTGGTTGACGGAGGGGTAATTAACCCCACACCTATTAATGTTGTAAAAGAGATGGGTGCTGATATTATTATTGGAGTTGATTTAACCATAAGAAAAAAAGTTGAACTTGAAAATCCGAATATTGTTGAAACACTTCTTCAATCATTCGAAATTATAAGAACACAAGCTACCAAGTTTAATATTAATAAAATTAATAAAAACGTTATTCTTATCCAACCATATGTTAAAAAAAGAATAAATTCTATAAAGTTTTATGAAGCAAAAAAGTTCATAGAACAAGGAAAATTTTGTACATTAAATGAAATTCCAAAAATTAAGATGTTAATAAAACAATTAGAAAAATAAACTGATATTAATCTAAAAGCTCAATCTCAATATTAACGCCATCAGGGATAGGAACTCTCATTATTAATCTTAAAGCTCTTTCATCAACACCAAGATCAATTAAACGTTTATGGATTCTCATTTCAAATCTATCAAAAGAAGCTTTTCCATCACCACAAGGACTCTTTCTAGTTGTAATTTTTAATTTTTTAGTTGGTAAAGGTATTGGTCCTTTCATCTTTACTTTTGTCTTCTCAACAATATCTCCAATACTTTTAGAAATCTGATTAATCTTATCTATATCAGTACTTGCTAAATTTATTCTTGCTCTTGGCATTTTCAAAAAAAATAAAGAGTTATACTCTTTTTAAATGTTACTAAAAAGAAAAAAAGAATTATTCCTTCTTAACTAAGTCAATACACATACCAGCAGCAACAGTTGTTCCTGCATCCCTTATAGCAAATCTTGCCATATGTGGAATATCAGATTGCTTTTCTATTACTAATGGTTTTGTTGGTTTAATCTTAACTATTGCAGCATCTCCACGCTTTATGAAGTCTGGATTTTCTTCTTTAACTTCACCAGTTGCTGGGTCTAATTTCTTTTCTATTTTAATAAATTGACATGCAACTTGTGATGTATGTATGTGGAATACTGGAGTATAACCAGCAGTAATTACCGTTGGATGATTTAATACAACAATTTGTGCTGTAAATTCAGATGCAACTGTTGGAGGATTATCTACATGTCCTAAAACATCTCCTCTAGCTATATCTTTCTTACCAATACCCCTTACATTAAATCCAATGTTATCTCCTGGTTCTGCTTGCTGTAATTGTTCATGGTGCATTTCTATTGTTTTAACTTCTCCTTCTACACCCTTACCTTCTCTACCGGGTACAACAACTACTTTATCTCCAAGTTTCATTACTCCAGTTTCAACTCTTCCAACTGGAACAACACCAATTCCTGTAATATTATAAACATCTTGGATTGGTAATCTTAATGGTAAATCTGTTGGTTTTTCAGGTTCTTTTAGTTTATCTAATTGTTCAACTAATGTTGGACCATCATACCAAGACATATTTTCAGATTTCTTAACTACATTATCCCCATTAATTGAACTAATTGGAATAAATGGAGTGTCTTCAATTTTATATTGAACTGTTTTCAGCAAAGTTTCAACATCTTTCTTAAGAGCTTCAAACTTAGCTTGATCATATTTTATAGCATCCATTTTATTAACTGCTATAATTAATTGCTGAACACCTAGGGTTTTACATAGCCACAAATGTTCCTTTGTTTGCTCCATAATTCCTTCTGGAGCAGCTATAACTAAAACACCAGAATCAGCTTGTGAACTACCTGTAATCATATTTTTAATAAAATCTTTGTGTCCTGGTGCGTCTATAATAGTAAATTCTCTATTTTGAGTTAAAAATTTCTTATAAGCTAAATCAATTGTAACTCCTCTTTCTCTTTCTTCTTTTAAATTATCCATAATAAAAGCAAATTCAAAACCAGCTTTTCCAAGCTCTTGTGCTTTTTCTTTTAATTTCCTCATAGTTTGCTCATCAATTGTGCCAGAATCATATAATATTCTTCCAACTGTAGTTGACTTTCCGTGGTCTACGTGACCAACAAATACTAAATTAATATGTGGTTTTTCTTTTGCCATTTTTAAGATAATTTCCCCCAATTTTTATTGATAATAATAGTATGGATGAAGATTTTCCCTTTATAAAGTTTTTGCTTCTAAAACCACTATTTTTCATTTAAAAATATTTAAAAACCCTCTTTCAAAGATAAAATTAAGAAAATATTTATAATTTAACTAAATGGTAGTAAAAAAATGAGAAAAAATAAAATTGATCTAACCACTTTAAGTCTTTTAAGCCTAATTTTTTTAACTTCACCTGCAAAAACTACTATTTCAAAACCTAATTTAGAACAAATAAGCTTTATAGAAACAAACCCCATAAGATTAGAAATTCAAGAATCTTTGGATTATAGTTCTAAGAAGGAAAATAATCTAACTTATGAAGATATTGAATTATTAGCAAGAGCTATTTATGGGGAAGCAAGAAACGGAAGTAAAGAATTAAAAATTGTAACAGCTCAATCTATAATAAATAGAACAAATAAAAATAAGTGGTGGGGTAATACATTAAAAGAGGTTATTTTAGAACCAGAACAATATTCTTCTTTTAATCAAAGAGATCCTAATTACAATAAAGTTTGGAATCCATTAAGATATGAAAAACCAGAAGTTTGGTATGAATGTTTAAAAATCGCAAAAGAAGTTTTAGAAAATAAATTTGAAGACATAACCAAAGGAGCAACCCATTACCATACAGATAAAGTTAGACCTTTGTGGAGTAGGGGAAAACATCCATTAACTAAAATAGATAATACCTTATTTTATAAATTATTTAAATAAAATTAAACTGTTTCATTAAGATCTGATTTAAGACCTTTTCTTTCTCTTATTTGTTTTTTTACTTTATCTTGTAATGACTCGGGTAATTTCTCAAACATTTGGTCTACTATGAAATAGTTACCCCTACCAGAAGTAGCAGATCTTAAATCAGATGTTATACCAAACATTTCAGCTACAGGTAATTTAGCTCTAACAGTTAAATGATTTCCTTCTTGATTCATCTCTATTAATTGTCCTCTTTTATTCTGGACTAATTTTGAAATATCTCCCATAAAATCTGCTGGTGATTCTATTTGTACAATTTGTAAAGGTTCAAAAATTAAAGCTTTAGCATTTAACATTGCTCCTTTTATTGCATTTCTAACAGCAGGTAATACTTGTGCTGGCCCCCTATGGATTGCATCTTCATGCAACTTAGTATCTGCCAAAACAACTTTAATACCCTTTCCAGGTTCTCTAGCTAATGGACCTTCTTTCATTACTTCTTCAAAAGCATCCATTACCATTTCCATTATCTCACCTATATGAACAATTCCTCTAGTAGCATCTACCAGAACATTTCCTTTAAATATATCTTTGAATTTTTTTGCTTCTTTTGCATCTACACCAAGTTCCCTTAATTGTTCTAATAATGCATTATTTTTTTTCTTTATTCTCATTTCGGGTAGCTCTCCAGCTTTAATTGCATCATATACTTTATCTTCTAATGGCATTACCTTAATGTAGAATTTATTATGTTTATTTGGACTTTTTCCTTCTATTTCAGCTGATTCTTTTAAAACAGATTCTCTATAAACAACAATTGGTGGAGAAGATTTAACATCTACACCTTTCTCAGAAACTATTCTGTTTTCTATAATTTCAAGATGAAGTTCACCCATTCCAGAAATTAAATTTTCCCCTGTATCTTCATTAATTTCAATAACAACAGTTGGATCTTCTTTTGCTACTTGTTTTAAAACTTCAACTAATCTTGGTAAATCAGCTGCTTTCTCTGCTTCTATTGATTTGGTAACTACTGGTTCAAATAAATGCTTGATAGCTTCAAATGGTTCTATTGGTTCTAAACTTACTGTTTCTCCAGCAAAAACATTTTTTAACCCAACTATTCCCAAAATATTACCAGCAGGAACTTCATCTACTTGTAAACGTTGAGCTCCTTTATACACATTAATTTGTTGTGTTCTTATTTTTCTTTTTGCAAGATTCATATAAACTTCTTGACCTTGTTTTACAGTTCCTGAAAATAATCTACCAGCTGCTACTTCTCCAGCATGTTTATCTATAATAATTTTAGTCACAATAAAGGCAACTTCTCCCTTAGGATCACAATTTATTAATGACTTCCCTAATTTAGAATCTAATTCACCATGCCATATTTTTGGTATCCTATATTTCTGAGCTTCTGCTGGATTAGGTAAATGTTTAACAACCATCTCTAAAAAAACTTTATGTAAAGGTGCCTTTTTACACAATTCTTTATATTCTTCACTTTTATATGCTTCAATTATATCTTTGAAAGAAATATTATTTTTTTTCATATAAGGAAAACTTAAAGCCCATTTATGGAATGCTGAACCGAAACCAACAGAACCATCCTGGACATTAATATCCCATTTACCTTTAAATTCTTCTGGTGTAATTGTACTAACAAATTTGTTAACATCAGTAATTATTTTTACTAAACGTTCTTGCATTGCCTCTGGTCCTAATTTAAGTTCTTTTATCAATCTATCAATTTTATTAATAAAAAGAATTGGTTTAACTCTTTCTCTCAGGGCTTGTCTCAATACAGTTTCTGTTTGTGGCATAACTCCTTCTACAGCATCACATAAAACAATAGCACCGTCTACTGCCCTCATAGCTCTTGTTACATCACCACCAAAATCAATATGCCCTGGTGTATCTATTAAATTTATTAAATAATCTTCTCCATCTATTTCGTGAACCATATTAACATTTGCTGAATCTATTGTGATACCTCTTTCTTGTTCATCTTCATGAAAATCTAAAGCTAATTGTGTACCGGCTAATTCTTCAGAAATCATTCCAGCTCCGGCCAATAAATTATCAGATAAAGTTGTTTTACCATGATCAATATGAGCACAAATAGCAATGTTTCTAATTTTTTCTGGTTTAATCATTAATTCTTTAATTTTATCAATCATTTGAATTGCCATAGAAGAATTTTAAATTAGTTATTTATAAAGATTTCGTTGAATTAAAAAAGAATATAATTATTTACTTGCATCAGATTGTCTTTCTAACTCTATTTTTTTAGAAATAGCATTTGAAGTATTTTCATTTTTGTAAGCAGCTAAGATTTCATCAGCTAAACAACTAATTATACTTTTTTTAGAATTAAAACTTTTAGAAAAAGCTCCTTGAACCATCATTCTTAAAGCAATATCAACTCTTCTTGAAGGAGATGTTTCAACAGGTTGGGGATATCTTGCTCCACCATATTCAATGGATGTAATTTCATCTCTTGGAGCAGCATTTTCTATTGCCTTAACAAAAACTTTTACTGGATTTTCTTTTGTTTTTTGTTCTATAATTTCAAAAGTTTTCTCCACAATTTTCATTTTACCTTGAGCTTTTCCAGTACAATGTCCAGAATTTATTTTATGTTTCTTACCTCTGTGACCAGGTACCATTAATTTACTTATTAAACGCTCAACTATTTGAGTTTTAGATTTTCCAATTTTTACATTTCTACCACAAGATTTTGGTATTAACAAAGGAGTTAGATTTATGTAAGGCTTTAAACTAGGATCTTCAACTTTAATTTCTCCCATATCCCATTTATTAAATAGTTTCATCTTCTACCTCTTTCTATCTTACCAGATAATAGAGCTACTAAAGATTGATCATTAACCTTTATAACTTGCCATCTTACACCAGGAATATCGCCTTTTGCTCTACCCATTTTCCCACCAATACATTCTATTAAAACTTCATCGTGCTCATTAATTAATTTTGAAGCATTATCTCCAGGAACAAATGCAGTAACTTGTTTACCATTTTTAATTAATTGGCATCTAACACATTTTCTCATTGCTGAATTTGGTTGTTTTGCTTCTTTTTGTATTTTTTCTAGAACAATTGCTTTTGCTTGAGATGATCCTCTTAATGGGTCAGATTTCTCTCTTAATTTAAAGATCCTTCTAATGTAAACTTTATCTTTATGCCTAAATTTATTTCTTTTATCCTTTAATTTCTTTCCAGAACCTAAACCGTGACTTTTCTTTCCCATTATAACACCTTAACTTCAATATTAAAGTACTTGGAAACTATCTCTTGAAGCCTTTTTAAGTTTTTCCTATCCCTTCCAATCAACAATCCTTTTGTTTTTACACTATCTGAAATAATATTAATTACATTATCTTTTTTTGTAATTTCTTTGACAGTTAAAGGTGCAATAAAATGTTTAACAAATACAATAGGATCATTATTAAATTCAACAATCTTTATTTTTCTCATTAACTTTATTTCCAATCTCTTAATATTAACACCTTTTTTCCCAATAGCTTTCCCAATATCCCCCTGATTAACTATAAAGATTAAAATATCATCAAAAAAACCATTTTTTACTCTTACTCTTGTTATATTTTCAAAAAGATTAAGAAAGGCAATTGTTTGACTAGTGTACTTTATTTTCATCTTAATAACTTAATACAGAAATAGAAAATGGTTTTTTACAAAGTACACCCAATTCTTCATTAGTTTTCTTTAATTTAACAATCTCTATTTTATTTATTTTTGCATATTTCACAATATCCTCTGCAATATCCTTTCTACAATTATTAGCCATATATATTTTTTTTAACTTTCCAGCTCTTAATTTCTTCAGAGTAATATTAGCTCCAAAAATCATCTTCTTATTTTCCAAATCCTTTTTCAAATCATCTACTTTCATTTTTTCATCTTAACTACTTTCATCTTAGCTACTAAATCTGGTAATCCAGTTCCAATAGGTACTGGTTGATTCAACATTATATTTTCTATTATTGAATTCAAATAATCAACTTCTCCAGTTAAACTTGCATTTACTAAATGTTTCATTGGGGTTTCAAAACTTGCTCTAGCCAAAACACTACTTTTTTCCCCAGAAATTCCACTTCTAGTTATTCCTTTTACAACTCCTCTAGAAGCCATTAAATCTGCAACAATCATAATGTGTCTTATATTAACATTAAGTCCCTGTTCTTCTATAACTTTTTGAGCTTCTGTTATAATTGCTTGTCTTGCAGCTTCAATACCTAAAACTGATTGTGTTTCAAAAAGATCGTTGGTAACTGTTCTTGTTTTATCTATCTCGTCAAGTTTAAGAACTTCTTTTAGATTAGAACCAGCACAAAGAATCATATATTCTGAATCAGTTTTAACAGGCAATACATGAGTTATTTTTTTAACACCACTAATAAAAACGTCTTTTGCTTTCTCTTTTAATTTATACAAATCATTTAATTTGTAATCTTTTGTTTTTAGTTTTAAAATTAAAATCCTTCCCTTTTCCTTAATTACAGTTCCTTTAAGAGAAGTCTCAAGTATAACAATCAAAGATTTTGGAGTTACTCCAATTTCTTGCATTCTCTCTTTTTCAAGAGTAATTTCTACTTGGGATTTTAATAAATTAGTTGTAAATTCAGAAACTACCTCTTTCAAAGTAGTCTCTTTTATTTGATTGGCTATTTTCTTAACTTTTTTATTATCTTTATTGTAAGGTTTTTTGATATAAATATCCATAGAAGGTGTACTTGGTAATTTTCTTGCATCAAAAATTTCAATTAATCTTGGCAATCCTAAAGTTACATTTACTTCTGCAACACCAGCAAAATGGAATACATTTAAGGTCATTTGTGTAGATGGTTCACCAAAAGATTCTGCAGTAATAATTCCAATAGCTTCGCCAGAACTAATTTTTGCATCATCATATTCTTTTTTGGTCTTTTCTACAATTTCTTTTATTTGCTTCTGACTCAATTTATATTTTGATATTTCTTTCTTTATATCATTAATTAATTTAATTGGTAATTTATACTTATAACTTGTAAATATATCCTCAGTCATGTTTTCCACCCATTACATTCTTTACAATTTTTTCAACATTAACTACCCCATTCTCAGTCTTAGAAACATCTAAACCATCATCACCATAACTAAATTGAATAATTGTTTTATAAGCATTTCTTACAGTACCATCATATTCTATTTTTAAATCTTGTAAAGCATTAGCCAATCTTCTATATAAATAACCAGACTTTGGAGTTCTTAAAGCAGTATCCATTAGAGAATCTCGTCCAGTCATTGCACCAAAGAAAAATTCTACTGGATCAAGCCCACTTTTATAACCATTTTCAATAAAGCCACGGGCTTTTGGACTTAAATCTTTCTTCTTAAATAAAGACAAAGTCCTATCAGAATATCCTTTTTCTATTCTTTTACCTCTTAATGCTTGTTGACCAACACAAGCTGCCATCTGAGTTAAGTTTAAAATATTTGCAGCAGCTCCAGATTTAATCATAACTATTGTTGGATTATCTTCACTTACAATTTCTGAAATAATATCTCCTATATGATTTCTTACTTTATTTAATATTTCTAAAATCTTAATTTCTAATGTTTCTTCTAAAGTTTTGGAAGGAAGTGCTTCTAACTTGCCTTCTTTATATAAATCAATGCTTCTTTGCACTTTTCTCTCAGATTCTTTAATTAATTCTTTTATTTTTAATGATGCATTTTCTGGTAAGTCTGAATCAGAAAGTTTAGTAGTAAAACCAAGTTTTAGTAAACTTGCAATTCCTAATCTAAATATATCTCCAAGAATTGTAATAGCTTCGTCTTCTGAATAATTCGCACATAATGCTCTTATTAATGCACCATTATCCTCCCCAATTGTATTCTTATCTATTATTCCTGAAAGTAATTTTCCTTTTTTAATTAAAATATAAGTATCATCAATACATTTTTTATTTTTCCATTGATCACAATCTTTACAATTACCAGAATTTATACATCCTTTTGAATTTCCTATAAAATCAAAATCGTTTGGTAAAAGAGCACTAAACACTTCTTTTCCAGTTACATTTTCATTAAGATTTGGTATGTTTGTTATACCAATACCCAATAATAATTCTACTGCTTCTTCTTTACTTAATTCAAGATCTTTTGTTAAAAGATAATTTCCAGAAACAGCATCTTCTACACAACCAATAACATTAAGACCATTCTTAGGTGTTATCATCTGAGTTTGAACTTCCATTAATATTTCTGCTTCAGCTCTTGCTTCTTCAGTTTGAGGAATATGTAAATTCATTTCATCTCCATCAAAATCTGCATTATAAGGATTACAGACACTTGGATTTAACCTAAATGATCTTCCTGGTAAAATTCTTATTTTATGACACATAATACTCATTCTATGCAAACTTGGTTGTCTATTAAATATTGAAACATCACCATCTCTTAGATGACGTTCTACAATAAAACCAGGTTCAAGTTCCTCTAATAACTGTTCAACAGTTTCTTCTGTTATTTTTTTCTTCTTTCCATCTGGCCTAATTACATAATTAGCACCAGGATAATTTTTTGGTCCATTTTTTATAAGTTCTTTTAACATCTTAATATTCCATTCAGTTACTCTTTCTGGAATTGTTAAATCAAAAGCAACAGATTTAGGAATACCCACTTCATTAAATTTAATTTTTGGATCTGGAGAAATAACAGTTCTAGCAGAAAAATTTACTCTTTTACCTGCTAAATTATGTCTAAATCTTCCTTCTTTACTTTTTATACGTTCTGATAATGTTTTTAATGTTTGTCCACCCCTATGTCTTGCTGGTGGTATTTGGGTTGAAGTATTATCAAAATAAGTTGTAATATGATATTGTAATAAATCCCATAAATCCTCAATAATAATTTCTGGAGCACCAGCATTTATATTTTCAAAAAGACGCTGATTTATCCTTACTATATCTCCTAATTTATGTGTTAAATCATCTTCAGATCTTTCACCTGTTTCTAAAGTTATAGAAGGCCTCATAGTAACTGGTGGTATTAATAATATGTCTAATATCATCCACTCTGGTCTAGCCATTTCTTTGTGCAGTCCAAATAATTCTACATCAACATCTGGAATTTTTTCAAATCTTGTTCTTATTTCTATTGGACTTATTCTTTTATCATCTTCCAAGAAAGTGGTTGGTTTATCTATAGCAACTTTATATTGTTTTGCTTCACAATGAGGACATTTTTTAGTATTTTTAACAGTATCAATAATTTCCTTAACTTTTTTCTTCCAAGCATTTAATTTATTTTTAACAATTAATCTTTCTAATTCTTGGTGATATTCATCTATTTTTTCTTGAGGAATTAAAAGTCTACTACATTCTCTGCAGATAGATCTTAAAAATGCCAGAATAACTTTTGCGTAATTAATATGAACAACAGGTCTTGCTAAATCAATATAACCAAAGTGGCCTGTACATTCTTTTAATTTACCCCCACAAACTTTACATCTTAATCCAGGATCTATTACACCTAGACGAATATCCATTAATCCACCATCAACTGGGTAACCTTCTTTATCATATAATTCTGGGGTGACAATCTTAGCAGAAGACATTTTTTTAATATCTTTTGGACTAAGTAAACCAAAAATTATACTATCTACTTTTTTGTAAACATATTCCATTTTAATATTTGCTCTTTAACTTTAATCTTGGATATATTCCAAGTGCTTTTAATTCATCTAATAATAATTTAAATGCATAACTTATTTCAATAGGGGTAATCATAGTATTGTTTCCACACTTTGTACAATATTCTATACTCCTAAATTTATCATATATTGCTAATAAACCACAATTCTCACAAACATGTACTATAGTTTTATCAGAATCGAATCTTTCTTTTAATAATAAAGAAGCACCATGGGCTACAAAACAATCCTTCTCCATTTCTCCTAATCTTAAACCCCCACCTTTACTTCTACCTTCAATTGGTTGTCTAGTTAACAATTGTATTCTTCCAGAAGCTCTTGTATGCAATTTATTTGCAACCATGTGCTTTAATTTAAGATAATATATATTACCAACAAATATTTTTGCTTTAAATTGTTCACCAGTAAGCCCATTATAGAAAGTTTCTGTTCCATCTTCTCTAAAACCAAGTTCTAACAATTCCTTTCTAAGTTTTTTTTCTGGTTCTACATCAAAAGTTGTTCCATCGATATACCTTCCTGCTAAACTTCCTACTTTTCCCCCAACTATTTCTATTAAATGGGAAACTGTCATTCTTTTTGGCAAACTGTGTGGAGAAAAAATTAAATCTGGAGTTATTCCACTAACTGAAAAGGGCATATCATCTTGCCTTACAATAGCACCAATAACACCTTTTTGACCATACCTAGAAGCAAATTTATCCCCTATTTCTGGAATCCTTTGATCTCTTAATCTTACTTGAATTAATCTATTACCTTCTTCATTTTCGGTTATAACAATCATATCTACGGTACCTTTTTCACCATGTCTTATCGCAGCAGAGCTTTCCCTTCTTATAGTAGCAGCAATACTAAATTCTTCTAATTCTCCTAAAAACCTTGGAGGACTTATCTTACCAATTATAACATCTTCTTCTTTAACCTGGGCCCCAAGATAAATAATTCCATCAGGTTCTAAATATTTATACTCATTCTCAGACCTATAACCTTTGGTATCTTTACCTGGTACACAAATCTCATCAACCAAACCTCCACTATATCTTAATTCCTCAACAACATAAGGTCTAAAATAAGTTGATCTAAATAAGCCTCTATCAAGTGAACCTTTATTAAGAATTAATGCATCTTGCATGTTGTAACCGTCATAACTCATAACTGCAATCACAATATTTTGACCAGAAGGATGTTTCTCATAATTAGAAAAATCATGCATTGCTGTCTTTATAATTGGAACTTGCGGATAATGTAAAATACTTACATCTGTATCCATTCTTAAAAGATAATTTGCTGCATACAAACCAAGAGACTGTTTTTGAGTTTTACTTCCTCTATTAAGTCTAGAAGAACTGTTATAATTTGCATATGGAACTAAGGATGTACATAATCCAAAAATATTCATTGGACTAATTTCCAAATGGGTATGTTCTTTGTTTAACTCTTCTTCTGACAAAGCAACATAAGCATTTTCTTCTTCTCCAGCATCTAAATATTCTAGGATACCTTGTTCTTCTAAATCATTCCATCCAAGTTCATTTTCTTTTATTTTTTTTATGTGCTCTCTTGTTAATTTTGATTTACCATTTTCAACAAGAATTAACGGCCTTAATGCTCTTCCTTTAGAAGTATATATTTTTATATCATCACATTTTTCATCATACATAATATTAAATCCACTTAAGGATTTAGTTTTTCTTCTCTCTACCTTAATCTTATTAACAAAATTCTTTGGATTTTCTACTTCCCCAATAAATTTTTCATTAACAAATAAGTCAGTCATTTTTTATTCAAAATTAAACCATTTGATTCTAAAAATTTTTTCAGTTTTTCTTCTGATAACCCTTCTTGAGATATTTTACAAAATAAGGCTAAATTTTTTCTTAAACCAATAGGAGTTCCTTCTGGTGTTTCTATAGGACAAAGTCTTCCCCAATGAGTACTGTGTAAAGCTCTTGCTTCAAAATTTTCTTGTGACGCACTCAATAAAGAAACAACTCTTTGTAAATGGGATAATGTAGCTAAGAAATTTGTTCTATCTATGTTTTGACTAATTCCTTTTCTACCACCAACCCAAGTACCAGTAGCCATTGCACTTTTTATTCTTTGAGTTAATAGTTTATCTCTTATTATAATTTTAATTGAATGGAATTTTCCTCTTTTAACCAATCTCTGAAAATTATAAAGCATATCATTTACTAAAACTTTTAAATTAATTCTAAACAAATCTGCTAATAAATCACCACTTAATTTCAAATGTTTATTCATATAATGATCTTTATCTTCCAATGGTGCTTTTTCTTTAGCTACTCTTAAAAATTTCTTAACTATCTTGCATAAATTATAAGCCTTTAGTAGTTTATCTTCTGGATTAATACCAATATGGGGTAACAAATATTTATCTAAATCTGAATCAACTCTTTCTATTTTTTGTTCTTTTGGTTGATTTATTCCAGCTTTTTTAGCTAAAAATTCTAATGCATCATCTTTTGTTTTAATACTTGTATATTCAAATAAATTAAAGAAAACATCTTCATCTTGTTCTTCTTTAGAAATGAAATTGGCTATCTCTTGATCTTTGGTTAAACCTAATGCTTTAATAATAGCAATAATTGGAATTCTTTTATAACGAGTAAAACTTAAATAAATTATACCATCTTTCATCTGTTCAATTAAATGTGGGATTCTATAAGGTCCCTTTTCTGAAAATATTTTTCCAGTATATTTAGAAGGTCCTATAGCTTTTTTTTCTATGAAGACCCTATTAGAAGCTAAATCCTCTACAGTAATGAGAACTCTCTCATTTCCATTTAAAATAAAATAACCACCAGGATCATCAGGATCCTCTCCACGCTGAATCAGTTCTTCCCTCTTAAGATTATTAAGATGACAATATTTAGATTTTAACATTACAGGTAACTTACCAATTTGTGTTGTAAAAGATTCTCTTTGTATCCCCTCAATATAAGCACTAACATTCAAATAAATTGGAACAGAATAAGTTATTTTTCTTAATCTTGCTTCTATTGGAAAAATATCTCTTTTACTACCATCAGCCTCTATAATTTGTGGTTTTTCAACCCAAATTTTATCTAACTTTATTTTAAAATCTTCTACCTCTGTTGGCATTATTGTAGGAACTATCTCCCCGATTTCATTTACAATTTTCTGCATTTCTTTGTCGATAAAATTATCAAAGGATCGAATATCTGATTCTACAAGAGAATGTTCCTTAAAATATTTCTCAGTTAAATCACGATAACCTTCAACCATCTATAACCACCCTGTAATATATTGTTTTACCGGCTGTTGGACTATCTCTTAAAATTTTTATAATATCTCCCTGTTGAGGTTCTAAAGAAACTATTGCCGGATCTTTTTTTAGAATTTTTGGTAACTGATCACGAACTATATTTAATTTTTTAAGAAATTCTTCTATTTCATTTTCTGTAAGCTTTATGTGCTGGGGGACAAAGATATGATTAATTGCATCTATTTTTTTCTTCATCTTATATTAAATGGATGGGCCGAGCGGGATGATCACAGTCAAGTATAACTTTTCTGTTTTGAACCCGCGACCACTTGGTTAAAAGCCAAGTGCGCTAGCCAGACTGCGCTACCGGCCCATTCTAATCGTGATTTTAAGATAATACTTTCAAGGTATGAAGCTTTTATCTTCGATTAGAAATGATTCATCTATGTTTTTTAATAAAAAAAGGTTTAAAAAACTTTCGCTTTTGTATTAAGAATATTATTTAGTTAATCTTATGTAATTATTAGTAAAGATTTATATAATTTTTCCTTTCATTTTAGTTAATTAGTATAATAATTTATAGAATGGAGGACTAAAAAAATGTTAGTTGAATATATGAAAAATATGCAATGCTTTAATTGCGATGGTTATAAAGATGGTTGTTATGAAGAACCTAAA
>SDBV01002832.1_pt1 | contig 25867 bp, 27 predicted proteins | sample 2277081 | NCBI WGS metagenome assembly SDBV01 (sample SAMN10402039, study PRJNA504765) | marine sediment metagenome | isolation source: marine sediment core GS10_PC15, 223 cmbsf | place: Arctic Ocean: Southern Knipovich Ridge | collected 2010 | reverse complement strand
TTATATACCTGAAAACCATTATTTTTTCTTGACAGAGCGGTACGTTTCAAACTAAGATGCTCATTTTTTATAAACAGTTAAAAGGTAACTACTCATGGAAGATCTAATGAAAACAAAGGAGCAACTTATAGGTGAGTTGAATGAGTTGCGAAAAAGTATTGATGATGTAAAAAAAAATGCACAAGAACGTAAACTTCCGAAGCATGAGAATCAATGGTGGAACAACAATTTAGATGAAATTACCTTTATGTCGGTAATGCAAAACATAATAAATGTTTTTCCTTACTATGTAATAATTATTGATGAGAACCATAATATTCTTCTCGCAAATGAGACGACATTGAATGTTTTAGGGAAAAGTATCGAGGATATTGCAGGCCATTATTGTCCAAATATAATACATGGAATTGATGAGGTATTTCCGGGTTGCCCCCTTGAGGAAGCTCTGAAAAAAGACAAATGCATTGAAAAAGACTTACTCGACCCGTTCTATAAAACATGGGTTTCATCAGCAATTTATCCGATGAATTTCAAAACGCCTGACGGCAAGAAAATTTTTTTCCACATAGCACGTGATATTACTGAACGTAAAAACGCAGAAGAAACTATTCACCGTCAAAATGATTTATTAAAGAATTTAATAGAATCTCTAACGCAACCTTTTTTTGTTATAGATGTTAATGATTACACTATAATAATGGCAAATTCAGCTTCCAAATTCGGAACGTTAACGAAAAAATCCAAATGCTTCAAACTAACACATCATAAAAACAAACCGTGTATCGATACCAAGAATAAATGTCCTATTGAAATAATAAAAAAGACTAAAAAACCTGTTGTAGTGGAGCATGAACATTACATTAGTAATGTCGGAGTAAGATATTTTGAAGTTCATGGCTATCCGTTGTTTGATAAAGATGGCAAACTAATCCAGATAATAGAATATACTCTGGACATCACCAAACGCAAGCAAGCGGAAAAAAAGCTTAAGGTAATCAAGAAAAAACTGGAAATTAAAACAAAAAATCTTGAGGAATACAATATTGCATTGAAAGTCCTCCTCGACCATCAGAAGGATGAAAAGAAAAACATGAATAGAAATATTCTTGAGAATATTAAAACTCTCGTTAATCCTTATCTGGAAAAATTAAAAGATACTTTGCTTACTGAAAGCCAAACTACATTGTTAAATATCCTTGAATCGAACTTAACCAAAATAATAAGACCTTTCTCAACACTTCTAATGAGTGAGTCGATAAAATTTTCTCCCTCCGAAGTTCGTGTCGCAGACATGGTAAAAGAAGGCAAAACAGCAAAAGAAATTGCACAAATCATGTATATATCTGAAAATACGGTTAAAGCCTACTATACAAACATCAGGTCAAAACTCAAAATAAAAAATCAGAAAATCAATCTTAGAACTTATTTACAATCCTTAGAAGAATTAGCATGGTATAAGAAGTTATAATCTGTTTTGATTTTTAATCATGTATATATTTGATAATACTGAAATAACTCAATATTCAAACTCAAATAAGCATGAAAATTAATCTGAGAGCTTACTTAAAATATTTATTAAATAAAAAAATATTTGCTGCTTTATAAGAAATCTGCATTATATAGTGTACATTTTGTTATCATCACTTTACCCCCATTTTTCTACTCCTCTTCCTTCTTGATTTATAAATGAAAGTTCGTTATTATTTTATTGATACTTATTTTCAGTTGAAAAAACGCCCAAAAATAGCAACTTATTCAATATTTTATTGTCATATTTTTTATTGTCATAATTTTAATAAATCATTATTAACTTTAAATTTTTGGAGGGCAGTTTTATGAAAAAGCTTTTGTTAAATTCAACACTAATCATGCTGACATTTATTGCCTGCGTCGTAATTATCGGAGCAGGTTGTGAGGGTGAGCAGGGGCCGGCCGGTCCTGCGGGTGAACAGGGTGTAGACGGTATGGCAGGTGAACAGGGTGTAGACGGTATGGCAGGTGTTGATGCTACCGCATGTGCTGTATGCCATGATGATACAGAATTAATTGTTGCGAAGAAAACGCAATGGGAACAATCCGGCCATGGAACCGGCACAGCATATGGCCGTGGTACTTCTGCCTCCTGCGCACCATGCCATTCAAGCGAAGGTTTTTCGATGAAGTTAGCCGGCATGGAAGCGACCGGTGTTCCGGATCCTACACCGCCAGGTTGCCGCGCATGTCACAATATCCATACGGATTTTGCCGAAACCGACTGGAGCCTTGCGACAACTGCTTCTGTTGAATTGACAGGTATTATGTATTCCGGCGCAACAATCGACATCGGCAAAGGCAATCTTTGCGCAAACTGCCATCAGACAAGAGAGCGTACTTACGATCTTGAGCTCGGCGGAGCTGATGTTGAAATTTCTTCATCGCATTGGGGGCCGCACCATGGGACACAGGCTAATTACCTGACCGGTAACGGCGGCTATGAAGTTGTTGGCTCAGTTGCCTATGCAAATTCACCGCACGGGAGTATGGTTACCGACACTTGCGTAACCTGCCATCTGGTCGACGATAATCATACGTTTGAGCCTGATATTGACGCTTGTACAACCTGCCACGCCGATCTCAGCTCCTTCGATCTCAATGACGTTCAGACCGAGGTTAGCGCTCTTCTTGATGAACTAAAAGAACTCTTGCTTGCAGATGGTCTCCTCGCTGGAGAAGATGATGAGGTCCATCCTGTTAGCGGAGTTACAACCTCTGCGGATAAAGCAGGCTCATTATTGAATTACCTGGGTTTGGTTGATGATGGAAGCCACGGCGTTCACAATGCAAAATATATCAAAGCTCTATTACAGAACTCGATAGAGGCTCTCGAATAATAAATGTTTTTTTCTTATACTCAAAGGCTCCGGTAAAATCCCGGAGCTTTTGAGTGTATCTTTAAGAGCAAGTATATCCGGAGAAAGTATTAAATATGAATGGAAATAAAAAACAAAATTTCCTGCTTGTCGGGATTTCTCATAAAACCGCACCGGTAGAGATTCGAGAGAAGTTTTCATTCGACATGGAGAATATCTCTAATCTTTTAAACGATATTTATGCAATAAACGGTATCAGTGAATGCGCCGTTCTTTCAACATGCAACCGAACTGAGATTTATGCGCTTATAAATAAACCGGCTGAAAAAGTCCGTGAAAATATAAATCAATACATACTGGAAACTTCCGGAGAAGAAAAAGATTTTCTCGAATACTTTTTCTGTCTTCATGGGGAACAGGTAATCGAACACCTGTTTAATGTCACATGCGGTCTTGATTCTATGATCCCCGGGGAACCTCAGATCTTTGGACAGGTAAAAAAAGCCTATGCTTTGGCATGTGATAATAAATGTACCGGCCTGACATTAAACCGTCTCTTTCATCATACTTTTCAGGTTGGAAAACGAGTAAGAAATGACACATCAATTTGTAAAGGTATTGTTTCAATCAGTTCCGCTGCTGTAATGCTGGCAAAAAAAGTATTCGGCAGTCTCGAGGAACAGACTGTTCTTCTGGTTGGAGCAGGTAAAATCGGCAAAATGTGTGCAAAACAGTTTATAGATTCCGGTATTAAACGACTCTATATAATGAATAGAACTATCGAACGCGCCGTTGTTCTTGCCGATGAAATATCAGGTGAAGTTATACCATTTGACAAAATAGAAGAAATGTATAATAAAGTTGATATAATTGTCACCTCAGTAACTTCTCCGGAACCATTGATAACAAAAAGCCGTCTTGTAAAATATATTAATCAAAGAAACGGAAAACCGCTTTCTCTCATCGATCTCGGTGTTCCGAGAAATATCGATCCTGAAACTGCTGAAATAGAAAACATTCATTTATTTAATATCGATGCTCTCGAGGATGTCACTTTTGGTAACAGTGATATGCGAAAAAAAGAGATCGAGAAGGCAAAAGAAATAATTAATGAAGAGATTGTTAAATATACCAATTGGCTGAAAATGCGCGAAGTTATTCCTGTAATAAATAATCTTCGTGAAAAATGTGAGAATATACGTCTGGATGAACTTCAAAAAATTAAAAATAAAACAAATTCGGAAACTTATAAAACGGTTGATTTAATTACACGAAGAATAGTGCGAAAGATCCTTCATAATCCTACAATTACGGTGAAGGATGCTATAACGCATAATGCACACGAGCAGCTTTTAGAGTCGATAACCGAACTCTTTATCCGTGACTCGGGCTGAAATATTATCACTTTATTATATCTGTTCCGTTATCGGGTAATTTATACTTAATCAAGAATTAAGGATGTAACAACAGGTATACAGTAGTAATTACCAGAGATTAAAAAATATACCGTGAAACAGGAGGTCTATATGATAAAATTATCCCCGCACATAATGATTATTTTACTCACAATATTTGTGATATCATGCGGCGGAGACTCTACAACCTTACTTAATACCGACAACGGGAGCAATGGTGATGGAAATACTGCCTTTTCCGGCAAGGTTGTTGACTATTACGGGGATGGTATTCAAGGTGTCCGGGTAAGTTTGAATGGTTCCGCCGCTGAAACTGATTCTACTGGAGAGTATAATTTTAAAGACATGCAAAATGGGTCGTACAATTTAATTATGTCAAAGGAAGGATATACTTTTCTGCCCGAATCCAGGGATATTACTGCGGACAGTGCAAATGTATCGGTTAAAGATTTTATCGGTTTAACCGGCACATTCGCAGGCGGTCACAATGGTGATAATGGATACTGTGCTCAATGTCACTGATAATCATGCATCAAGAGAACATTGAAATATTAAATGACCAATCACGGATTTTAGTTAATTTTTAACGATTTCCCATACATTTACCTTTTCATTATTAAATTTTTAAACATATTCCGGCAGCATGTATTTTACTTAAACAATCTATATAACATTATTAATTATTGTCTGTAACAGTACTTTCCCCCGTAATCTTTCAATGATATTCTCTTGGCATCTTATTTGAGCTATTATCTTTATAAACATTAAAAATTCTCTCATTTCATGATATGAAATGTAATAGTTTTCCTCGAAATCAATTATAAAACCAAAATTATCTGTATAACTTAAGTTAAGGAATGGAGAAAAAAATGGATGAACTCAAACTGTCAAATGCCAGTATCAGTTTTAAACTCCTGGTCACCTCTCTTTTAAGTATTATTGGGTTAATTTATCTCTTATTGGTCGTACATATTTGGATTGATACTGAGATGAAACCATCCATGGTTGCCGAAGCGTATGGATATATGGAATACATTGAAATAACCGACCATGCGCATTTTTATCTGCCATACTATTCGCTTTTTATTTTTGCAATCCCCGTAGCCCTTTTTCTGTTCACTTCGTTCAGCAATACACTCAAATGTATTTTTGCGGTTTACCCATTTCTGGTAATCATCGTCGATATTGCTTCAATGTATCTGATTCCGTATTTATGGACTGGTTTTGCTATGGTGCTGTGGCTGGCCGGCACAGTACTCGGTACATCGTTATTACTACTCACAATTCTCATATTGTATGATACATGGTTAAGAAAAGCTTAAACTGATTCAGCGATTGAATCCTTTATAATATTAACTGTTGAAATTTTTTACATAACTTAAACATAACATCTATTCGCAGGAGGTTTATCTATGATTAAAAATATTCTTATATTATTTACACTTTGCTGTTTAATCATCGGTTTTGCTCCGGCAATTCATGCACAGGGTACAAATATCGGCGGGCATGTAAAGCTTACGCTTTATGATTATACTAATGGTGAAAAGAATGGTGTCAAAGGGCATGAATACTCCGGAATGGCACTAACCGAAATGATTATCTATATTTCGAGTGAACTTTCTGATAAAATAACAATCGATCTTCAGCCCCTGTTCAATGTCTATACCGGAGCCACACCACGGTTTAAGCGGGGTGATGATTGGAACTTTAAGAAAACATCCGATAATGGTAAACCGGTATTTAATCAATTCAGAAAAGCGGTAATTTCGGTGTTATTGCCATATGAAATCGAATTGGCAGCCGGTATAGTTAAACCACGTTTCACCTGGGAATATGGCTCGGAACTTTTCTGGGAAGAAGAACTCACCGGCGGTAAATTTTCCTGCAATAGATATTTAGGAGGAATGTTCGAAGCCGGCATCGAGATATATAAGCCATTTGAAGTAGGAAATATTTCGCTGCCTACATATTTGTACATTCTGAATGGCGGCAATAAAGAGTTCAACGATAATAATAATGCACCCTCTATAATGATACATGCCGAACCTGAAATGGGTGCGTTCAGGTTTCAGGGTTCATTCGGTGCAGGGAAATACGACGCCGCCGGCAAAAATAATATGTACCGATATTCACTTGGAATTGCCTCTGAATGGAATGATTTTTCCGCAAGAGCGGAATTAGCCGGCGGGACCTGGAAGGATAGTATCAAAGGATCGACACAATCGGCAGATGCCGAACCGTTCGGTTATTATGTAAAGGGATTTTACCGGTTTGCAGAGTGGGGTAAATTTATGCTGCACTATGATTATGTAGACCACAATTTCAATGGTTTCTCTTTTACATCACCCGGCGCCGAGAAATATATTACTATCACACCCGGTCTGCAGCTCAATGTGGCACCAAGCTCCGCTATCCAGATTCAGTATGATATCGGAGACTGGGAACAAGAAAAAAATGTTTCCGGAAAAATTGAAACGGATACGCTCAAGTTCAGCAGGCTGACTGTTGGGTGGAGATCAACATTTTAAAAATATTCTCACTTAAGATGAATAATATTTTTATAAATGAAAAATAGCACATTAATGGCTGTTATACTTTGGGACAGGTTATCGCTCTATCCTTTAGCGCACAAAATTATTAAAATAAGTATTGATGTTAATTAAATTCACAGGTCGGCAGGTATGAAGAAAAGCGGATTAATAAGTTCCGGTGTTATTGTGGTTTTTGTGGTTTTGTTTTTAGGTCTGAAAAACCACGGAGCTGATTCACTACAATCACAGACACGGTTTCTCATGGATACCTTCTGTACTATCAAGGTACCTGGAGATATTGAGGTTTTGAAATCCATTGAAAAGGCACTGGACAGAATCGAAGAAATAGATAGGAAATTCAATATTTTAAATCCTGAAAGTCCGCTCTATGATTTTAATAATAACGATACACCGATAACCGATGAAGAAATCATCGATCTTGTCGAGGTGGCTCTTCAGGTCTGTGAAAAAAGCGATGGCGCTTATGATATAACAATATATCCGATAATCGATCTTTGGGGATTTTTCAGTGATTCACCGTCAATACCCCTGAAGGAAACTATCGATGATTTACTGATTGAAACAGGTTATCAAAATCTGAAAATAGTTGACGGTACTCTGGTAAAAATCAACAAGAAAGTAAAAATAGATCTTGGTTCCATCGCAAAAGGGTACGCTATTAGTGAGGCATTGGAAGTGTTGAAACAAGCAAAAATCGAATCTGCGCTCATCGATGCCGGAGGGGATATATACGCGCTGGGAAAGTATAATGACAAACCATGGAAAATCGGCATAAAAAATCCAAGGGGAGAAGGTGTAATAGGTGCTCTTGAGTTATCGGATATGGCTGTAGTTACATCGGGTGACTATGAGCGGTTTTTTGAAGAAGATGGTATTCGATATCATCATATCATCGATCCAAGAACCGGTTATCCGACAAATGAGTTAGCCAGTGTGACTGTTATCTCGCAGGATATGGCTCTGGCGGATGCCTGGTCAACGGCAATTTTTGTATTAGGAAAAGAAAGAGGATTAAAAACTGTAGAAAATATAAAATCTATACAAACGCTGCTTGTATCCGCTGAAGGAGAAAAGTTTTACTCCACGGATATGCAAGTAAAAACTAAAATTTCAAAAAGGTAGAGGAAAAGATGATTGCGAAAAGAATTTTAATTGTAACAATGGTTCTGATGATGGGGATTTCTATATTTTCAGAAATATCCCTGGCGGTTGTACTCATTTCAAATGAAAAAGCGCTTCAAAAGATGTTTCCGGATGTAGATGAAGTTGTATCAGAAACGAGGGCACTGACAATTTCAGAGATTACAAATATTAAGAGCAAACTTGGCGGGAAACTTGTTCATTATCAAAAGGGATCCGAGTCCTCAGAAGTGACTGAATCAACCGAATATACATTCTATTTTGGTATAAAAGGCGGCCAAAAAATTAGAATGGCGATAATCGAGGAGCAACCGGGCAAATGGGGTCCTGTTAAATTTATAGTTGCAGTCGATATGAATACCGGGAAGGTCCAGAATTTAGCAGTTATGTCCTATAAGGAGAAACGAGGCCGTCCGATAGCCCGAAATAATTTCTTAAAGCAATTTTTTGGTAAGGGAATTACAGATCCAATAAGTATAAAGAGCTCCAGAGGGATTAGAAAAGATATCCGTGCCATCAGCGGCGCAACAATATCCTCTGATTGTGCTTGTTTTGCAGTGAAAAAGGTACTCGCTGTCTATGATGAAGTCTTTAAGAATGGAGAATTTATCTCTCAAAAGAATTAGCATAAGTTAATAAATGATATAATAATATGGAACCTTCATTAAAATTTGTCGATGTTGTTAAAGAGCTCATTAAAGCCAGTATAAAGAAATTGATACCTCCACCCGGGTGCGCAGTTGATTTTAAGTCATTTAATAATGGCAAAATGCTGCGCACCCGTCTTGCTTCTAAGCTTGCAGAGTGCGATACCGCTCAGGTTAACTTCGATACTCTGGCGAATGCCTGTGCCGCAACAGAACTGGTTCATACCGCAAGCCTTTGCCATGATGATGTAATTGACAACGGCACTATAAGACGTGGACTTCCAGCTCTCTGGATAACCTCAAGCCCTTCGAGGGCGATTCTTATCGGTGACCTGTTCTTTTGTGAAGCTATAAATTTGCTTTTAAAGACTACGGATGGACATTATATTAAAAATTTCATCTTAAAAATTCGTGAAGTCTGCCTGTCGGAAATAGAGCATAACATAATTTTGCAGGGCGAACAACTGAATTATGCCACCTGCGTTCGTATAGCACGGGGGAAAACAGGTCCTCTATTTGCTTTTGTATGTTATGTATGCGGAGGCGCCGACGAAGCTCTATCTTATGCTCTCGAAGAAGCGGGTTACTATATCGGCACAGCATACCAGCTTGCAGATGATTTAATAGATATTGTGGGTAATGAGCATATTTCCGGCAAGTCTCTTCGCGGTGATGAAAAACGTTGTAAATATACTCTTGCTCAATCCCTCGTGGATGACCGGGACAAAATCTATGCAATAATCGATACTTTTTGTATTTCTGCTGCGCAATGCCTGGAAGAATGGCCTCAAATGAAAGACGCATTGGAACAATTCGTTAATGAGGATCTCCAGAATACTTTCAATCGTGTTGGTTTAGAAATATAGCAAATATTTTATGTTTTATGTTATTTTAAAATATATAAACAAAAAAAGTAATTTTTAAAATTGTACTTTTAATTAAAAAAACAAACAAGAAGCTGAAAAATGAATCAAATACTTCCTGAAAAAAATGCTCATATTTATACATATAAATTGAAGTTTGACCGGAATAATACACAGGGAATCCGGGAACTGGCTGATAAAAATGTTGAATATTTCTTCAACGCCATGATTATCGAGAATATTAAATGGTTCTGCCGTTTTCGATGGATAGTAATAACTATTTTATTTTTATTCGGATTAATGTTCTTTTCACCCGAATTGATTCGGTCTTTGAGTTTAAATCCATTTCAAAAGTGGCCTTTCTTTATTGCAGGAATTCTTATACTTTCAAATATATTGTTCCGGTATCATGCAATGTTAAATGAAAGGGTGAAAAAACTCCATGATTTAAAAATTAACATATGGTGCCAAATCATATCAGATCTTATGGTATTAACAATAGTAGTCCATTTTATCGGCAGTCTTGAGACAAATATTCCCTTTGCCTATCTATTTCATATTGTCCTGGCGTGTATGTTTTTCTCTCGACCTAAAAGTCTTTTAATAACAATAATAGCCTGTATCTTTTATACGGTTTGTGTGGCAATTGAAATCTCAGGTCTTGTTCCAACTACCGGCGTATATGTTAATAATCTTCTACGAGAAAGCATAGTGTTTACACCTTGGATAACATTTTTCCATGTTACGTCGACAATAATTATTTTGTTTATCGTATGGTATCTGGGCTCCCATTTATCCGAGATGGTTAGACAGAAAGAATATGAATTGATAATAACTAACTATCGTCTTAAAGAAGCCCAGGAGGAGAAAGCAAAGCATCTCCTTCGTTTAACGCATGAATTAAAGGCGCCATTCGCTGCAATCGATGCCAATATTCAATTGCTCCTCAGAGGGCTTTGCGGAGAGTTTCCCGATAAGTCGCTTGAAGTCCTGAATCGAATTTCCAGGAGAAGCCGTAAACTTGGTCATGAAATACAGGAAATGCTTCAACTTGCCAATCTGCGTACTGTGAATAAAGATTCGCTCCGACGTGAGAAGCTCGATTTAGCCGACATTATAAAATGGTGTAAAACACAAGTGCTGCCAACTGCGGAAAAAAAAGCGATAAATTTTAAAGAAAATCTACAACCGGCCCCTTTTGTAGCCAATGAAGATCATATGAAAATGCTTTTTGTTAATCTGCTTTCAAATGCTATCACTTATTCAAATGAACATGGAGAGATACAAATCCAATGTGTGCCATCTGCTGAGGCAGGGCCAATAATAACCATTGAAGATAACGGTATCGGGATACACGGCAATAAATTGCCAAAAATATTCGATGAATATTTCAGAACCGACGAAGCAGCACGTCACAACAAAAATTCGACAGGATTGGGGCTTACCATTGTTCGACATGTGGCTCAGAACCATAATATTACAATGCGTGTTGCAAGTAGTCCGGGAGTAGGCACAAAATTCGAATTAATGTTTCCATCTCTTGATAATGTTTGAAATCTAAAAAACAAAGGAGGGTAAAAATGCCTTATTTATTGATAGTTGATGATGATGAGGATTTTGCTTTAGCCGCTGCGACGACATTACGCGATGCAGGATACGAAGTACTTGTTGAATTAGATATCAAAAGTGCAGAAAATAGCATGCTAAAAAGACGGCCCGATCTAATTATTCTTGATGTCATGTTTCCTGAAAGCAGCAGCGCCGGCTTTACATTAGCCCGTAAGATAAAGACTTTTGATGACAAATTCAAAGATATGCCAATACTGATATTAACCGCTGTAAATTCGAAATTCCCACTTGGTTTCAGTACCAGTGATATTGATGAAACCTGGTTGCCTGTCGGAGAATTCCTTGAAAAACCTATGGAACTCGATTTATTAATTAGCAAGATATCCAAGATGCTTTCTTAATCTGATTTGAAAACTGACGACAATGCCGACTTTTCCATGATATGTGATTTTATATCTTTTTCGAAGTGATATACAGATGGAGATTGAATTTGGCAAAAGAAGGTTAAAAAGTAAATAAAGTGGATCTGATACAGGCATATTACAAAATAAAAAAATGAAATTAGTCTTTTTTTAAAAGAACTCTCGCTCGAACAGATTTATTGAGAAACATATGGAAGATTCACAATAGTGGGTGAACATCTGCAAAAGGGAGTAATAAAAATTGATAGCTTCGGCATCTATCTCCATATCGGGAAGAAGTTTACCGGTAATCGTGCTGTCAAAACCGCCTGAAAGCAAAAGAACTGCGTTGGTCTTAAATCGAATTTTCTTTTCAAAACCTGATAATCATTAAAATTACTTTTGATTCGTCTACTCTCGAATATTTCTTAAAAAAACTTAAATAGATTTCTCAACGGTTTTTGCCCAGAGAATCACACCGCTTTTAGTTTCAATAAGAGTGAAACTTAATAAAAATCTATTATTTTCAACGGTCGCATAACCATCAATAAAACCTTCCACTCCAATAAGATTACCGAACTCAACCGCACTTTTCTCATCTAAAGCTCCCGAGTCGGTAAGAAGCTGTTCATCCAGCAATTTGCTCAATCTTTCTCTGGTAATAATTTTAAAGCTGTTAAGACCGACTAAATGTGTAATGAGTTTTTGCCTGATCTCTTCCACATTTAAACCGGCGGTTTGAGATTTAATTCGCCATACAGCAATAGAATTAATGTCAATGTCTTTAGAAGACAAATCTGCTACAACCTCTTTGATCATTTTATTCAAAACTTTTCCTGTATTGATCCCACGATCTTTAATCGAGGTTTTGGATTTTATCGATTCTATTATCGGTCCACCCATATTCATACCCATCATACAACCATTTGCAATAACCATAATCAGAGTAAAAAATAGTATATTTTTAAAAATGCCCGGACTTTCCATTCTCATGGTTTTTGTGTTCCTTTAATTTTATAGATCTTTTTTTATTTGCTCAAATTCTTCTTTGGTTATTTCACCTTTAGCAAATCGTTTCTTTAAAATATCCATAGCGGTTTCAGAGCCTGTGCTGTCGCTTTGATTTTTGTCAGAATCCTGCGACCATGGCGGTCTTAAACATCCTCGTCCGAAAAAACGGAAGCAAATTATCATCATTACTATGCAAATAATCATGGGAATTATCCACATCCCATTAAATCCAAAATTTCCTGGTCCCATCTTTTTTCTCCTTTCATGATCCATTCATTAACTAACCCGATTAATTCATAAATTTTACCGCAGAGGTCGCAGAGATAAAGTAATAATAATGTTGTTTTAATTTTTTTGGCATTAAAATGTTGAAAAAAGCTTTTTCAATTTTATTTAATGTTTTTCTCTGTGTACTCTGCGTTCTCAGCGGTGAAGAAATATTTTGTGAATAATCCGGGCTAAATTGTGATTATGTTTTTTTTCAAGCGTAGAATAGTAAAAATCCTGTTCAGATAGTGCTCCTCCGATACACCTGAACCGGTCATCTAAATGTCTCGGGATATTTAGATCGACAAGTTAATCTCTACGTTGCGGATGACGGAAGGTGTAGGAGTTTGTCTTAATCATCTCCAGTGACTCTTCAATATTTGGCCGGTCACCCCAATATGTTCCATAGTATGCGAATCTAACTATCCCTTCGGTATCCACTATGATAGTTGAGGGACGGTTGATCCATTCGTCGTGCACCACGAATTCCATAGGATCGACACCATACCTGGCAGCAACAGTACCGGCGACATCAACCAAATGAGGCCACCATAAATCCCGCCCGTTAACCATCGCTTTGCACCGGTAAAGATCATGGCACTCAATTGTGAATACCTGGACATCGGCATCTCTGTACTGATCTTCCATTTCTATCAAATCGTGAAACTCACGATGACAGACGGGACACCAGTCGGCAAAAATCCATACTAACATAACCGTCTTTTTATTCTTAAAATCTGATAAACGCCAGGTTTTACCCTCAGTATCTTTCAGCTCTAACCCGGGTGCGGGTTGCCCGACCTTTACCTGGTGAAAAGTTTTTTCATCCAGTCCGGACCAGGCGCTTATTACCTCGTTATTTGTTGCGGCTCCCGCATTTAAGCGCTCAATGGCGAGTTTGGCGCGGTGTTTTACATGTTCGCTTTTATCAAGTTCTGTTGCCTTTATGAGTTTTGACATCGCCTTCATATACCCGATTTGGCCCAGCGCCTGCGCCGTCTGCCCTCGAACAATCGGATCCGTATCATCGGTTAGCAGTTTCATCAAATCGTCGCCCGCATCCCGAACACCGAGTATTCCCAGTACGGTGACACATACATGACGAACATGGCGGTTCTCGTCATGGATGCCGGTTATTAAGGCTGGAACCGCCGAAGTACCCATCCGCACAAGATCACGTATCGCAAGTATACGTACCCGCCAGGCGTCGTCTGTCATATCACCGACACCTTTATAACCGCTGTTGACCTCAAAATTATGCTTTCGCACACGATCGAGAATTTGATTTGAAGTGCTTTTCTCCTGCCCGTATGCGGTAGAAAATACAAGCAATAATATTGCAGTGATTGTTATATGAATGTAGCGGATATTTTTTTGTTCCATCATATTTTCTCCAGAGGCAACCAATTCAGACCTATTTGAGTTTATATAATATTTATTATTTAATATTCAGCTTTTAATAAGCATTGTGTAAGTACTTTTTTACCGGTTATCTATAAATTCATTTAACTATCATATATTAATTTTGGGATAGATGCAACTATTTTTTAGTTACTTTACTAATAGCCTGTAGTTGATGTCCTTCCATGAGCGGCAGTACGTGAGTCTTCGAATCTGTTCATTCTAACCCGACCTTTCATCACAAAGCGGGGTCATTATTAAACGATCTAAATGAATCGATCATGGTTTGCCGGATGCTGAGGAGAATATCAGTCATGTCATCATATGCATGGAAGGCACCGGTTTTTATCATTTCAAATATAAAAAAAGACATCTCATGGACATCCGGGGGTGTTCCCTGGCATTGTTCGTCCAAAAAATGTCTGACTCTTGATTTTCACTTTAATGTGTCCTACATATGTGTGCTCACCAGAATAAGCATATTTAAAAGTACTTGTACACCGTTAACCGGCGACCGTTCGGTAAAAAACTAAACTGCCATCAGCTGTTCATGATGGATTTAATCTCATCACTGTCGGGAATCCGCCACTATGCGGTTTCACCTTGAATATTTGTTTTTCAGGGCCTGATTATCCTTACCCTTTCTTTATAAGCACCCGCCAGTATTCACCTTCCTTTTCTTCCGACAGCACATTATGCCCGTCCTGTTCAGCGCTTCCGGGAACATTACCGACACCATCATCATTTAAAATAACCGCAAGCACCTGCCCGCTCTTCATCTGTTCAAGGACAAGCTTGGTTTTGACATAATTAAGAGGGCAGGCAACTTTATGAAAATCCACTTCACGGTCGATTTTCAGCTCACTATGAGTTATAAGTTCCGGCTCAGATGTTTGCGCGGATTCCAATATATTTGATTCCACCTTTTTTTCCGTGGCAACCGGAGTTAAACGGAGAGACTGATCAAGTTGATCGTACAGATTTTTCATTGTCTCGATGAGCGCAGACACATTATCCCTGCTCCCATCAAATTTTTCTTCCGGCAATGAAGCAAGAAAACACTTTTGGGCACTTTCAATCAGATTCCTGAATGACTCATTTACGAAACCGCCATTTATAAAATATTTTGTAAAAAGCTCAAAAACCTGAAATTCATCTTTTGCTTCCTGTCCCATAGTTATTAAAAGTGAACGAGCAGAGAGGAAGGTAGCGGTTAGCAATTTTTCCTCTCGCAAAGCTTCCTCTGCGCCGGACATATCAATTTTAATCAGGTCGAAAACTCCGGCGCTGCATTCTCCGGCTCCACGGCCTTCAAGAGTGAAAATTGTCTCGGCACTCCAATCGTAATAGTAGTTTTTATCTTCATCAAAAGAAGGCATACGCTTGTGTTTTTTAATAAGCTTATCGGAGATTTTCCGGCCATCGGAGTCGATGAAAGCATCATAATCCGGAAACTGCGGGGATTCTTTAAAAGCACGGAGAAAATCCGCTATATAAACGGGGACATTTTTCGCCGGAATTGCTACATTTCCCTTTGCGAGCCGAGTCTCTTCTTCGGTTACTTTGCCGCCTAATTGTATTACATAATGAGGAGCAAGCCTGCCATCTATTCGTCGAGCCGCACCATACATTCCGATGTTTCCGACTGGATGGCGTCCGCATGAATTGGTGCAGCCGCTGATATTGATGTTTAAATCTCCAAATTCGTCGAGGTCGAGATCGGAGCGATTCAAATCATTTATGACAGCACCGGCAAGCCCGCGAGAAAGGCAAATACCAAGCCGACATGTAGATGCCCCGGCACATGCAATAGTATTACTAAGGACAGGCGCAACATTCCCTTCAAGATTCAATTCCATCAATTCGTTGTATAATGCCGTCAACTCGTTTTCATGAATCCATCTAATTACCAGATTTTGACGGGGAGTAGTCCGAATCATCCTTTCACCGTATTTATCTATAACATCAGCCAGATTTCCCAGCACATCGGCAGTGATGTCACCCAGCTTCAGAGGAATATGCACGCGGTAATATCCCTTTTGCTTCTGAGGGAGAGTATTCCTTTCACACCACTTTTCGAATCCATCTTTGGGCTGTTCTCCATTTTCAGGTATCGGATGACCGTTTCTCTGGATATCCCGTATGTTAAGAGCGGGAAGACCTACACGCTTGAGTTCGGAAAGTTCTTCAATATATAATTTTTTGAAACTGTCAAAACCTATCTGCTCGACCAGAAAACGGAGTCGCGCCCTGTTTTTGTTCTTACGGTTCCCGTGCTTGTCAAAAACTCTCTTAACCGCCTCGGCTGTATAATGAATATCACTTGCCGGAATATACTCTTCGAGCAGTTCCGCAACACGGCTGTGCGCACCCATTCCGCCGCCTGAATAGACTGCAAAACCAAATTCTTCGCCGCGTTTTCTGGCGATGAATCCGACATCGTTAATCATTGCGCCTGCACAATCACTCGAACTTCCTGAAAAAGCGACTTTGAATTTACGTGGAAGGCGGAAACTCATAGGGTCCGACAGGAGAAATTCCGCCAGTGCAATAGAGTATGGCGTTACATCAAATTCTTCTTTTTCGCAAACTCCCGCATCAAAGCAGCACGCAACGTTTCGCACTGTGTTCCCCCCCCCGCCCTTGGGAGAAAGCCCTGCATTGTAAAGCTCTAAAATGGCGGGATATATATTGTCGAGTTGAACGCCGTGAACCTGTATGTCCTGACGAGAGGTTACATGAAGAATGTTGTTTCCATACTTTCGTGAGACACTTGAAAGAGCCCTCATATGTTCGGGTAGTGCAATTCCTGCTGTGAAACGTACTCTCACCATGTAAGTTCCATTCTCACGCTGTTCATAAACGCCGTTAGTGACACGAATTGTGCGGAATTCCGTTGAAGAAATCGATCCATTCTTAAAAAGCTCAATATCCTTTTTAAACCTATTCAAATCCTCTTTGATAGTAGGCGGCAGATTTAAAATCATTGTCATTATATCTCTCCTCCTCAAGAGGATTTAAAATATTGAAATCACATAATTTATTTGAATTGACTATACTCGAATCGCAGCTCTCGTTAAGAGAATCAGAGAAACAGGTGATTAATTGGATTCATGCCCATTATCATTCTCGTTAACTTCAATTTTCGGCATTCCTTCATCACCAATAGAGTCAGCGAAAAAACTTGAATACTTAAACCCGCTGTCAGGTGAAATGGCGACTGCAATACCCTCATTTTCCTTACGGTATTCCATAGCCGCATGGACGATCGCGCCGGTAGAGGGCCCTACTATCAGACCTTCTTTGCGGAAAAGCTGTTTCGTCATATCATAAGCCGGGCCGTCGTCCACACGGACTACACTGTCTATTACACTGCGGTCAAAAATACCGGGAGGTTTCGACTCATCCAGATTCTTTAGCCCGGGAAGTCTATGCCCTTTTTGCGGCTCGATTGCAATCACCTTGATTTCAGGATTTTTCTCTTTCAGAAACCTTCCGATTCCGGTAAGTGTCCCGCAAGTTCCCAGACCTGCGAAAAACACCTTCACCTGCCCTTCGGTCTGCTTCCATATCTCAGGGCCGGTGGTCTCATAATGAGCCCTGACATTATCATTATTTTCATACTGATTAGGCATTGCATATTTCTCACGGCCGTTTTCGCTTTGAATAAAAGAATGCGCCAGAGCAATAGCGCCGTCTTTCGGATGGTCAACCGGGCAGAGGTCATCAGGTGTCGGCCACACTTCAGCACCCAGCATCCGCAGGATAATTTTCTTTTCCTCCGGTATCCCGTCGGGAATGGTCACAATAAGTTTCTTCTTCATCACCGCAGCTATTGCGGCAAGTGCAATTCCAGTATTACCGGAGGTCGGCTCAACAATTTCCTTCCCATCGAGTTCACCGCGTTCTTCCATACCTTTAAGCATATAAAGGACCGAACGATCCTTGATCGAACCGAACGGATTGAACCATTCCAGCTTAAGGTACAATTCAAATCCAGCCTTCGGAACCAAACTGTTAAGCCTGACAAGCGGAGTCGGATTTTCAAGGTTTGCGATCAGTTCCAGGATATTGTCATATCTATGCAGTGTCTTATTAGTCTTCAACGTCTCTTTTTCATTTATTGTTTTCATTTAGTCGCATATCTCCATCGTTACCGGTACGAAACGGTCGTTTTTCAGTATCCATAAGGTATTATCTACCAGGCCATTGCTTTTTGCCGTGATAAGGTAAAATACACCTTCAACAGCCTTTTCAGCATCCAGAGAAGAAGGTTTCGCCCCGCCTCCGGGGTGTGAATGGTAATAGCCGACAATTTGAATCCCGGAGTTTATCTCCATTTCAACCGCTTTGAGATGGGCTTTGTGTCCAAGTATATATTTAAGCTCCGGTTTTTCCTTTTCCGCGTTTTCAGCCCGAAGCGAATGGCAAATCGCATTATCTCTATCACGGGCCAGGAGGATACCGCAGCATTCGCAGGGAACGCAATCTCTTGCATGTGCGGCGACAGATTCAAGAACCTGGCGAAGTATTCTCATAACTCTCTTCTTTTTTCACCGGATCGGTCATACATGAGACGTTGTAATCAACCAGTTCGGTGATATTGGCGCGGTCGCCGCATAAGGGACAGTCAGGATCAGGGACACGTTTTATCTTCATGAATCTGCACTCAAGCGCATCATAAACGAGAAGACTATCCGACAGCAAATTACCGATACCTAAAAGAACCTTTATGGCCTCAGTTGCCTGGAGAGTTCCCATAACTCCGACAACTGCACCGAGCACACCTGCTTCCTGGCAGCTCGGCACCAGACCCGGTGGAGGCGGTTCGGGAAGAAAACACCTGTAGCACGGATTATCTTTACCGGGAAGAACAGTCATAAGCTGTCCTTCGAACTGAAGAACCGCCGCAGAGACTAAAGGTATGTTTTCAAACCAACAGAAATCGGAAACAAGAAAACGGGTGGAGAAATTATCACAACCATCGAGCACAACATCAAATCCTTTTATCATCCGGTTAATATTAGCCGAGTCAAGACGTTCCTTGAATATCTGAACCTCGCAGTCAGGGTTAATCTCCCGGATCGCTTCTTCTGCCGAAATTACTTTTAATTTTCCAATATCGCCTGTACCATGAATAATCTGCCGCTGGAGATTGGAGAGTTCCACTTTGTCATCGTCGACGATGCCAATCCTGCCTATACCCGCCGCAGCAAGATATAAAAGCGCAGGTGATCCAAGCCCTCCGGCACCGATCACAAATGCACTGGAACCAAGCAGCTTTTTCTGTCCTTCGCCCCCCAACTCATTAAGAAGGATATGACGGGAGTAACGATCGATCTGTTGTTCTGTAAATTCCATGTCTCTCACAATTATTCTATTACATCGAGTTCAACCGGCTCGACGGAAATACCTTTATCCGCAAGAATATCTACGGTTTTACGGATATCTTCTTCTTCACCGGACAGCTTAAGCCCTATCAGACCGATATCCTTGGAAAAGCTGGTTTTCCCTAAGTTCGCATCAACAGCGAAGTTTTGAACAATCTCTAGAATCAAGGGCTTTATATCGATATCTTTGGGAAATGTCAGCCAAAATCGGCTGATTCCTCCGGTTCCTCCGGCAATGGCAGAAAGAATAGTCACTATATCACCATCTTTGACAGGTGTATCGAGCCCGTCAATCAATCGAATGTCTTCATTATCGTTAATATGAATGTTAAAATGACGCCGTAATTTTCCCGTATCGTCGCAAAGACGATCGTGCACACCGATGTTCTCAAGAATCTGCTTTATTGTACCGCCCTCAGATTCGAGCTCTTGCTTTCCATCGAAAAGTTTCTTGAGAGCCGCTCCTGTTCTCACTGTAACCGGCATATCTTTATTCCCTTCTATATTATTTTTTAGGTGGTCAGCTTATCGATCAGTACATCGAATTCGCTAATTTTTGCTTCGACAACAAACCGTTCACGCAGCTTTCCGGTTAATGCTTCCTGTGTCTTTAGTCCATTTCCTGTTATACTAACTACCAATGATTCGTCACGTGGAATTCGGCCTTGCTCAATAAGTTTCTTCGTTACGGCCACAGTTACTCCGCCTGCCGTCTCGGTGAAGATACCTTCAGTCTCGGCAAGAAGCTTCATTGATTCGACAATCTCACTGTCTGTTGCATCTTCTGCCCAGCCGCCCGTACGTTTTATTGTTTCGATGGCATAGTATCCATCAGCCGGATTGCCGATAGCAATCGAGTGTGCGATTGTATTTGGTTTAACAGGGGTGAATATTTCCTCGCCTGCTTTCACCGCCGCTGAAATGGGATTGCAACCGGTTGCCTGAGCGCCGTGTATCTTAGTATGTGAAGGTTCGATTAACCCTGTTTTTTCAAACTCCTGGGCCGCTTTTTCAATCTTGGTAATGAGGGATCCGCCTGCCATAGGAACCACAATATGTTTGGGCGTTCGCCATCCGAGCTGCTCAATTATTTCATAGCCGAATGTTTTCGATCCTTCAGCATAAAAAGGACGAATGTTAATATTCACAAATGCCCATCCATAACGGTCTGCTATCTCGGTGCATAACCGATTCACACCATCGTAATTACCGGAAATTCCCACAACATTAACCCCAAAAACCAATGTGCCTAAAATCTTTCCCTGCTCGATATTGGCAGGCATAAAAATAAAGCATTTCAAGCCGGCCTGCACCGACTGTGAGGCGACACTGTTACCGAGATTTCCCGTGGTGGCGCAGGCAACTGTATCGAAACCGAATTCTTTCGCTTTCGAGAGCGCCACTGTAACGACACGATCCTTGAATGAAAGCGTGGGATAGTTCACCGCATCATTCTTGATGTATATCTCGCTGTGCCCTAAAGCGCGTTCCAGATTCCTTGCTCGAAGCAGCGGGGTGTACCCCACATCCATACCCACTACCGGTTCTTTTTCAAGCGGCAGAAACTCACGATAGCGCCACATGTTCATCGGGCGGCTTTCTATTAAACCACGGGACACATTTCTCTTAATAGCATCGTAGTCATAATCCACTTCAAGTTTACCGAAGCAGTATTCGCATATATGCTGCGGCTTAATAGGATAAGTTTCTCCGCAGTCGGTTTCCATGCATTTTAAACTTTTAACAAAACTCAATTTTTCCCCTCTCGCTTTAACTTGAATTGTTCAGTATCAATACATTTCTCATTTTAAAATAAATTTTATAAGTTAACGAAAAAGGTCTGTTGTTAAATAACGCTCTCCGGTGTCCGGCAAAATGACAACAATCAGTTTATCCTTGTTCTTTTTTCGGCTCGCAATTTTTTTCGCAGCCCAAACCACGGCCCCGGAAGATATGCCTGTGAAAATGCCTTCTTTTCGTATCAGGTTACGGGCCATATTCTTAGCATTTAATGTAGTAACCGGTATGATTTCATCGATAACGTCCCGGTTCAGCACCTTGGGAATAAATCCGGCTCCGATACCCTCAATTCCATGCGACCCCTGAGTCCCTCCGGAAAGAACAGGTGATCCGGCCGGCTCCACTGCAATAGCCTTAAATGAATGTTTACGCTTCTTTATCACATCCGCCACACCTGTGATTGTACCGCCTGTGCCAACTCCGGCAATAAGAATATCCACCCGGCCTTTTGTGTCGCGCCATATTTCTTCTGCGGTTGTCTGTCGGTGAATTTCGGGATTTACGGGATTTTCGAACTGCTGGAGCAAGAAATATCTTCTATCTTCAGCCATCATTTCCCTTGCACGTTCAACCGCACCGGTCATGCCCTGAATGGCCGATGTCAGAATTAATTCGGCACCGAAAGCTTTCAGTAAACGCCTTCTCTCCTCGGACATGCTTTTCGGCATGACAAGCGCGAGCTTGTATCCTTTGGCTGCACAGACCATAGCCAGTGCAATTCCAGTATTGCCTGATGTCGGCTCAAGGATAATCGTATCCTTATTGATCTGCCCTGCACGCTCCGCTTCCTCTATCATCGCTAAACCGATGCGATCCTTGATACTCGACGCCGGATTGTAAAACTCAAGTTTGGCGGCGACTCTGGCAGGAAAACCCTCAAATAAATTATCCAGCCAGACCATGGGTGTATTACCGATAAGATCGCATATGTTGTTTGCAATTTTTAAAGTATGCTTCTTTTCAGTCATTTATTGCGCCTGACAAACTGGCATAAATTCTAATCCTCTGATTGCTCAAATCTTAAAAAAACTGCTTCATGCCAAAATTATTATATTTGATAATCAGTTTTTAGAGGCCGGGTATGAATTCCGCACTCGCCGCCGCACTTACTTGTACCGATCCATCGTCCGGCACGTTCATCGGGTCCGGTGGATATATGTGTGCACGGCATACAACCGAGTGAACGGTATCCCTTCAGGTATAGCGGATTCACCGGTACATTGTTGAGCGCCAGATACTGCCAGACTTCACGTTCTTCCCATATTAGGATGGGATTAAGCTTGATAAGACCTTCGTCACGTTCCTCGATTTCCTGGAACTCGGTTCGAGTACGTCCTTCGGTGCAGCGCAGGCCGGTAACCCAGCAATCCACATTCATTTCCTCGATAGCTTGACGTGTCGGCTTTACCTTTAATATATCGCAGCAACGGTCCGGATCATCCGCATACAGCTTGTCAGGAATGACTTCATCATTCTTGAAAACATGAAGTTCCGGATACTTTGAAACAGTTTCATGCATGAATTTAATCGTTTCCTCAGGCTTGAATCTGGTAGTTACAATGAAACCTCGAATAGCCGGACTGACAAGTTTGGCAAGATGCCAGACAGCAACAGAATCCTTGCCTAAGCTATTGGCGACTACAAGTCTGTCACCGTATTCCTCGTATGCTTCACGTATAAGCCCAATAGAACGGTCCACTTTCTGGGCGAAATTAAGATTTTCCACAAGACTTTTAACATCTTCCTTAAGAATGGTAAGCGGCATTTAACGTTCCTTTCATTTAATTTCATTTCCTTTCATTTAATTTTTTTATATCGTGTATTCAGGCGGTTTTACCTGTCCATAATGCACACGGTTCCATAAGCGCTCATGCCAGTAATAAACGCCGAGCTTTATTAAAGTGTCGAACAGGCCTATTTCAGCGGCAAATTTTATATTGCCGGTAATAATAAATGCAACACCGACAGTGATAATAGTCGCCAAAAAACGCCAGCTTAAGGCTTTTATAATGCTTCTGAAATGAGAATCTCTTGCTGTATTCATTTTTTAATCATCTCATCATCTATCGATTGTTTTTTGTCAAGAATAACGAAAAAAAGTATTATTATAAATATAATATATAAAATATAATAATTTAAGATTTTCTTCCATAAACAGTTATTGTCACAATTGCCTTCCTTCGAGCTTTTAATACAAACTATCATTACAGATATTTAGCAAGAATGTTTCAGATAGAATAACAGAAAGAGAATTCTTCTTTTTTTTCCTTTTCTTTATCTATCAGATTCTGGAAGGTGGTGTTATCATAAACACCCGAAATTGCATTTCTTACTTCTTCCCACATAGGTAAAAATATACAGTCCCCATAAAGGGAACATCGATTCTCCGAATTTCCTGTCATGCAGGCAATCGAATCATATGAATCCTGCATCAAACGCATCACAACTCCCACTGTGAGTTTCTTCGGGGATTGGATTAAGAAATAACCCCCCTCGTTCCCTCTTCGCGAATCCACAATACTCGACTGCTTAAGCTGAAAAAGTATTGCTTCTAAAAATCGCCGGGGTATCACTTGTTTCTCAGAGATTTTTGCAATTTTTACAGGGCTTTTTCCATAATGTTTGGAAAGCTCAAAGATCGACCTCAAGGCGTATTGAGTTCTTTTTGATACAAGCATGTTAATCCCTATCTTGGCTATTATTGACCATTGTCGACTATTTCTATAGAGATAATAATATATTATTAGTTTAATGTCAAGGTTTTTTTATTCAGAGAAGTGAATTTGATAATATTTTTTGTCATAAAGAAGGCAAATCTTGTGGAATAGTGAGTATAATAACGACTAAATATATATGCCCTAACAGATTGATAATGAAAATATTAGATATTCCACAATTTGTCATGGACCGGGAATCGAACACGGGATCTTTTTTTTACTATTTACTAATTATTCTATTGACTTTTTATTGATTCTTTGATTTTCTTCACAAATGGATTATTTTCTTTATAAGAAATTTTTCATAATTCTTTTTGGAATCTCTTATGCAGGATGTTAGAAAGAAAATCGTTATTTAAAGAGGTGAAAAAAAATGACAGATAACATTGAAATGGTTTGGAAGGAATATCATGAAAACCTTCTTAGTTTTATCCGGAGCCGTGTCGGAGATGCTGTCGCAGCAGAGGATATACTTCAGGATGTTTTTGTAAAAATATATACGAAAATCGACTCGCTCAAACAGAATGCCAAACTGAAGAGCTGGATATATCAGATAACACGAAACGCCATTATCGACTTCTACCGTACTCACAAAAAAATGGAAGAACTACCCCAAATGCTATCCGCTCTCGAGATGGATCAGAGTGAGAAAGCACGGCAGGAAATCGAGGCGTGTCTTGCGCCAATGATTAAAACCTTACCTGAGCATTACCGGGAGGCTGTTATGTTGTCTGAGATCGAAGGTATGACACAGAAAGATGTTGCTGTAAAGCAGGGACTTTCTTTATCGGGAGCCAAAGCACGTGTTCAGAGAGGACGGAAAATGCTCAAAGAAATGTTGTTCGGCTGTTGCAGTTTTGAGTTTGATCATCAGGGGAACATGATGGATTATGACACGAAAGGTTCCGATTGCAATAATTGCGATAACAACAGTTAATAGACATGTGTCCTTTTTCGACTCCATACGTCTACTTGGTTGAAACGGTGAAATAGCCGTAAAAACCATCATAAAGGAGAAAATAAAATGAAAACTGTAAAACATAACGAGATCCGTCAGGCAGTCCGTAAAACCTACGGTGATGTTGCTCAGGCAGGAGATGGATGCGGCTGCGGTTGCGGCTGCGGTCCGGAAACCGCTCTTACTGTTGAAGATATTTCTGTTGGGCTTGGCTATTCCGCTGATGATGTTACTGCAGTTCCAAAAGGCGCTAATATGGGTCTTGGCTGCGGAAATCCTCAAGCGATTGCTTCTCTCAAGACAGGGGAAACGGTCATTGATCTTGGCTGCGGAGGAGGTTTTGACTGTTTTCTCGCAGCCCGTGCAGTCGGCAGTAACGGTCATGTCATCGGGATTGACATGACTCCCGAAATGATACAAAAAGCGCGCAATAATGCTGTGACGGCCGGTGTTAATAATGTTGAATTCCGGCTTGGTGAAATCGAAAATCTCCCGGTGGCAGACAATTCGGTGGATGTAATTATCTCAAACTGCGTTATCAATCTGTCACCGGAAAAAACGAAGGTGTTTAAAGATGCTCACCGAGTATTAAAATCCGGAGGAAGGCTCGCCGTTTCCGATATCGTTGCCATAAAGCCGCTTCCCGAAGATATCAAAAACAATCTCGAACTCCATGCCGCATGTGTCGCCGGAGCAGAAGAGCTTGAAACCCTGAAAACAATCCTGGAAGAAGCGGGATTTACCTATATTAAAATCCGGCCTGTTGACAGCAGCAAGAAAATTATTAATCAATTTGCTACAGGCAGGAATATCGGGGATTATATTGTTTCTGCGACAATTGAAGCTGTGAAAAAGTAATCATATATCATTAATACCGGTTTTTGGTC